>WNFI01047831.1_pt1 | contig 64294 bp, 57 predicted proteins | sample 5400471 | NCBI WGS metagenome assembly WNFI01 (sample SAMN13153348, study PRJNA577476) | soil metagenome | isolation source: 100 cm saprolite on Douglas fir-dominated hillslope | place: USA:California | collected 2013-09-17 | reverse complement strand
TACCCTCGCCGCCAAGGACAACATCGCCCCTCGCTACGCCGACCTCGTGTACGAGGGCCGCTGGTGGACGACCGAGCGCGAGGCCTACGATGCCTTCGTCAGCGTCACGCAGGAGCGCGTCACGGGGCAGGTGGCACTTCGCCTCTACAAGGGATCGATCGCCGTCGCCGGCCGGCAGAGCGCACAGGCCTTGTACGACGAGCGCTTCGTCACCTTCGGTGAAGATGATGTGTACCAACAGAGCGACGCGGCTGGGTTCATCCGATTGTTCAGCCTTCCGACTCGAGTACGCGCTCTCAAGGACCAGGAAGCTGCGAGCGAAGCCGCAACAGTGCTGCCCCTGGTGCCGCGCCCCGGCGACGCCATCGAAGCTCCGGCCTCGCCTGCCGACGCGGAGCTCGCGATCGCATGACCGCCTCGCCGCAGCCCGCGCCACGCGCTGCGCACAAGCTGTGGGGCGGCCGCTTCAGCGACGGATCGGCACCGGCGTTCGACGCGCTCAACAACTCGATCGGCATCGACTTTCGACTCTGGCCGTACGACGTGCGGTCCTCGAAAGCCTGGGCCATGGCCTTATATGGTGCGGGTGTGATCACGCTGTTGGAGTGCACCGGTATCGAAGATGGGTTGGACAGGGTCGAGCGCCGTTTGATGGCCGGTGAGTTGCCGATCGCATCGGACGAGGACGTGCATACGATGATCGACCGGATGCTCCACGAAGAGGCAGGCGAGGTCGCCGCCAAGTTGCATACCGGTCGAAGCCGAAACGATCAGGTGGCCACCGCGACTCGGCTGTGGTCGATGGATGCGACGGCCCGCGTCGAGGAGTCGATTCGCCAGTTCCAGCGCGCGATTGTCACGCACGCACGCTCGCTCGAAGACACGGTGATGCCGTCGTATACGCACCTGCAGCGCGCGATCCCGGTGTCGGCGGCCCACTGGCTGTTGTCCCACTTTTGGCCGCTCGAGCGCGATCGCCTTCGCCTTCGCGCGGCGCGCGCCGCCGCCGCCGTGCTGCCCCTCGGTTCGGGTGCCGTGGCCGGATCGGCATATCCGGTGTCGCGGGTGCTCCTACAGGGAAGCCTCGGCTTCGCATCGATTTCGCCGAACTCGATCGACGCCGTCAGCGACCGTGATTTTGTCGCCGAGATCCTGTTCACCTGCACACTGATCGCGACGCACCTGTCTCGCTTCGCCGAAGATCTCATCATCTACGGCTCCGCGGAATTCGGCTTCGTGAAGTTCGGCGACGGATTCACGTCCGGCTCGAGCATGATGCCGCAGAAGCGAAACCCCGACGCGCTCGAGATCGCCCGCGGGTCGGCGGCGCGTTTGCTTGGCGACCTCACCGCCCTCCTCGCCCTCCTGAAGGGGCTGCCGAGCAGCTACAACAAGGATCTGCAGGACGACAAGCGCGTGCTGTTCGATGCGGTGGACACCGTTTCACTGGTGCTTCCGGCGTTCGCCGGCGCCCTGGCCGAGTGCACGTTCCAGCCGCAGCGGATGGAGGCGGCTGTTTCGGCATCGATGATGGCGACCGATGTTGCCGATTATCTCGTGCGGAAGGGTGCGACGTTCCGCGAGTCGCACTCCGCCGTCGGACAGTTGGTGCGGCTGTCCGAAGAGCGCGGTTGCGAGTTGAATGCGCTTTCCCCGAAGGACTTTGCCGGCGCCCACGCCTTGTTCGGACCCGATGTTCATGAAGCGCTCGCACCTCGGGCTTCGCTCGCGCACCGCGAAGTTCCTGGTGGAACCGGCCCTCGCGCGGTGGCCGAACAGCTTAAGCAGGCTCTCAGCGCCCTCGCAGTCTGAATCAGTTCGCCAGCGGGTCCGTGAATCGGATCGGTTGGCGGTGTGAAAGTAGCCGCCAAAGGGGAGTCCGAACTTCGGACTCCCCTTTGGCATTTGCCGTGTGACTGATCAGCCGATCCGATACACCGGACCGATTACCGACGAACCGATTTCAGAACGTCACCCCGAAGGAAACAGGGATGAACGCCGTACTCCCGGGGCTGGTCGCGACGTGGTGATAGCGAGCTTCGAGAAACGCCGCGAATCCGCTCAACCCGAATTTGAAACCGGCGCCGCCGTTGAACCCGACCTTGCTGGTGCTGCCGTAGTTGCATCCGCTACAGGAGGTCGACGCGTTATACATGCCCAGCCCGCCGATGAGGTACGGACCCAGGATTCCCGGGGAGGAGAACACCACGTTGGCCGTGCCCGACAGCAGTCTGGCCTTGGCATTTGCCAGAATTGTGCTCTTGTAGTTGAACTCATTGAACGACCCTTCGACGCGAAGTCCCACCGGTGCCAGCGGCGCTGAGAAGGTGACTATCCCCGTCAGGTGATATCCGGCGTCCACGGACTTGCCGAAATCGCCGGTTGGGGCGGAGAGGCCGGCGGCAACACCGTAACCCAGTTGAGCGTGGGAGGTGGCCACAGGCAGGGCGAGGAGGGTGAGGGCCGCTACCGTCAACAACTTCCGTGACATGGATGTCTCCGAGATGAGGATGGATTACGGAACTGCTTGCTTCGGTGTCGTCTAGGACCCCAGACGAGCGCATGGCACAAATGGAAACGGGCACGCGTCACGAGGCGCCAAGCTGTGGAGCGGCTGAGACATGAGTGCGGTCGCGATGTATCTTTTTGGCGTGTCGTATCGTCCTCGCCGCCGCACCGTAACCACCTACGTCGGGGCCGTCCCCGTTGGGGCTGCTCATCCCGTCGTCATCCAGTCGATGACGAACACCGACACGGCCAATGTCGAGACGACCGTCGCCCAGGTCGCCGCCCTCGCCGAAGCAGGATCGCAGCTGGTGCGGGTCACGGTCAACAATGATGAAGCGGCGGCCGCGGTCCCGGAAATCCACCGCCGGCTCCGCGACCTCGGCTGCGATGTTCCGGTGATCGGTGACTTTCACTACAACGGACACCTGTTGCTCACCAAGTACCCGGAATGCGCCCGGGCACTCGCCAAGTACCGGATCAATCCGGGCAACGTCGGCGGCAAGCGGCGCGACGAGCACTTCAAGACGATCATCGATGTCGCGATCGCGAACGACAAACCCGTTCGGATCGGCGTAAACTGGGGGTCGCTCGATCAGGATCTGCTGACCGTGATGATGAACGAGAATGCGCGCGCTCCGGAGCCTCTCGAGGCGCACGAGGTCTACATGGAGGCGATGCTCGCCAGCGCGATTCGCTCTGCGGAGCTGGCGGAGAACATCGGCCTTGGTCACGACCGGATCATCATTTCAGCCAAGGTCTCGGCCGTCTCTGATCTCGTCGAGGTGTATCGTCGCCTCGGAGTCCGATGCGACTACCCCCTGCATCTCGGGTTGACGGAGGCCGGGCTTGGGCGAAAGGGAATCATCGCCAGCACCGCCGCCCTGTCGATTCTTCTCGCCGAGGGCATTGGGGACACAATTCGCGTGTCGCTCACTCCCCGGCCAGACGGCGATCGCACAGAGGAAGTCCTCGTCGCCCAGCAGGTCCTCCAGTCGCTTGGGCTTCGCAGCTTCACGCCGCAGGTGACGGCATGCCCTGGCTGCGGCCGGACGACGTCGACCTTCTTTCAGCACATGGCCGAGGACATCCAGGGGTACATCGGAGAACGGATGCCGGATTGGCGTGCGCGTCACCCCGGGGTCGAAACCATGAGGGTCGCCGTCATGGGATGCGTCGTGAACGGGCCGGGTGAATCGAAGCACGCGAACATCGGCATCTCGTTGCCGGGAACGTTCGAGGAGCCAAAAGCGCCGGTTTATGTCGACGGGAGCCTGATGACGACCCTCAAGGGTGACCGCATCGTCCCCGAGTTTCTTCAGATTCTCGAAGAGTACGTCGCCAGCCATTACGGTTCTGGCATCCCGGCGGCAGCCGAAGTTTAGGCGGCCGCGCGCGCGCTCAACTCGTCGATGGCGCTCGAGAGCTCATCGACGATCGGCTTGCTGAACCCGATCTCGCGCAATCGATCGCACAGCGAGCGATACCATCGAAGCGTTCCTTCACGGCCAAGCGCGAGCTGACTCCACACCGAGTCGGCGTCGACCGTTCGGCGCAGGTTCGCCAGCGTCGCGCCCACCGCGTGCAGCGCGTCCGCGGCGGCGACCCACCGCGCGCGATCATCGGCCAGCTCCAGACGATCCAACAAGTCATCGCGCCGCTCGTCGTGCGAGAAGTCGACGCCGTCCTCGTCGACTCGACGCAGGGTGATCGCGAGGATGGACGCCAGCACATCGCTGCCGAATTTCTGGCCGATGCGCTGCTCCAGCATCTCGCTCGAGAAACGCTCCTCGACGCAATCGGCGACGACGTCCTGAAGGATGCCGGCGATGATCGTGTCATCATCGCGATCGTATCGCGCGAGGATGATCGCGACATTTGCCGCATGCGTCCGGTACGGTTGCCGCGTGCCCTTGTGGACCTGGCGATCGTTGTGCTTCGCCGCGAAGGCGAGCGCGTGATGGATCCGATCTGAATAGCCTGAGACGGGCATTCGGGCGACGACGTTGGCGACGGGTTGGATTCGCCTGTCGCTCAAAGATACCCCAGCTCTCGTCAGGCGCGTACTGACGTCACCTTCAAGTCGCCCCTCGCGGGGCGAGGGGAGGCGCCGTCTGCGCTACCTGCGGTCTTTCCTTGCGATCGCCTCCGGTTCGACGTTGTGCCCGCGCCGCCAGTCGAGGCGGTGGCCCATCCCAGAGAACGACGCCGAACACTTGCCGCGCCCTCTCACGCAGCGGGGTCGTGGCCTGGACGACGGCGGCCAGGGGCGTGCGTCCGACCGTCGCTGTGATCACCGTTCCTCCAACCGAGTGATCGTTGACGAGCGACGGTACCAGGTCGAGACCGGCGACGACAAACACCGTGTCGTAGTACTTGCCAAGGCGTTGCTCGTCTCGGTTCAACAATTCGATGAGCGCGGCCGGATCGGCGGGGCGGGTACCCGTCACGACGTCGATCAACTTGTCACGTCCGACGGACACATGGGCCGTCGCGTCGACCCACGAGTGACGGCCGGTGATGATCTCCGCAAGATCGCCGGATTCCGAGACCGGCAGCAACGAGCGGATCGCCGCACTGCGGCCGGCCGCGTCGATGACGAGCACCGAACGCGCATCCTCGGCCGCGATCGCCGCAAGATTCATCGCGACGATCGCGCTGACATCCGCGTCGTCGCCAATGATGGCGACGATATCGGGAGTGGCGACCGACTGTTCGACGTGCAGGTAGGCGAGCTGATACGAATCGGCTTTCGCGTCGAGATATCTGGGTGCCACGCGATTGGCTTGACGCCTCTCGAGCTCCGCGGTGCGAGGTACTGGGACGACTGTCGCCATGATTCTCGCTCCCGTGACTCGCTCGACCTCGGGTCCGTCGGCGACCGTGGGCGCGCGAAACTCGGAGCGTAACGCACCGGCGAAGCCGAACACGATACCAAAGATCGCCGCGGCGACCACCATGGCGAACGGGCCCGCCGTGATCACGCTGATCTCTTGCGCGGCTTCGGTCTCACGCCGGTTGTCGGCGACTTGACGGCGGGCCGCGGCCACGTCTGCGGTCGCCGTGCTGACGGCCGACAGCGCCGAATCCCGTTCGGCGACCCACGGCATCGTGTCGGGAGCCGCCGCGCGTTCTTCGACGACCTGTTGGCTTGGCGCGGTGATCATCGTGATCGTGGACCGAAGCGAGTCGCGCCGCGCACTGGCGACGGCCTCGATCGAGCGCCCGATCTCGGTCAGCCGCGACGTCAGCGCGACGAACATCGGATCGGCTCCGCCGGCCGCGCCGAGACCTTCGCGTTCCTTCTCGATCTCGCGCAGTGAATCGAGGAGAGCGATGACCTGCGGGTTGGAGATGAGCGCCGGAGATGCCGCGAGCGCGCGGTATGACGTTGGCAGCGGAGCCGTTTCCACCTTGCCGATCAGGCCCTGTAGCTCGGTCAGCACGTTCGTCAACGAATCGTGCCGTCTCAGGACCTTCGGGTCCAAGCTATCGATCTTCGGCTTTGCGGTTGCCGTCCGCACCTCTTGGCGCACGATCAGAAGCGCGGAGTCGGCACTCTCCACCCGGGACTTCGAGACCGCGAGTGCTTGAACGAGCGGAAGCGTATCGACCTTGACGATCGCCGTTGACGGCACGGGACCGGGACGGCGACGGTGTCGCGGCGCGAGAACAAGTGACAGGACGGCCAACGCTACCACACAAGCCGCGATGACCCCGATGAACATCGGTCGGCGCACGGCATTCCGCGCGCGGCTGCTCAGCCAGGCGGGGTCGCGAACGCGGAACCTGAGTTTGCCGTCGAACATCCGTTGGACTTGGGAGTGGAGACCACTCAGTCAGGCACAGCGCGGGCCATCACCGCCAATAGACAGCGCCCCGAACCGAATCGGTCCGAGGCGCCATTTAGGGTGGGTTAAATGCTACTTATCGACGGACCAGCGGTCGGTGCCCCATTTGTCCTCCATGACCTGAAAAGTCTTGGTGTAGTCCCGACCGTTCACGCTGAGCCTCGCCGTGTACCAGCCTGGCGTGGCTGACGCGCCACCTCCGCCGCGGCCCCCGCGGCCGCCACCGACGGCCAGGGTCCCTGCCGAGCATCCGGCGCGACCGCCCGAGTTAGCGCTCCCCGCGCCCCCAAATCCGCCGGCGCCGCTCGAAACCGTCGCGGCAATTGCCGAGTCCCGCGAGGCACCGATGAGGTTGGTAAGGTCTGCAAACGCGCCGACCCCGCCTCCACCACCGGCCTGGCCGCGACCACCGGCGCCGCCCCCTGCCGGATAGGCCACTCGATCGATCCCGGCTCGGTTTGGCGCGGTCAGGTTTTGCACGCCGCCGCAGGCATCCGTCACCGTCAGCGTCACCGCACCTGCGGAAGGCGTCTTGAGGTAGTAGCTGATCGACGTGCCGCTGGGCGCGCTGGGTGCCGACCAATCGCGCTGGCCCCCGGTCTTGAAGTTCCCCGTGACGTCGCGCGTGTAATTGATCGCGGGCCGAATGTCGAACAGATAAGCATCAGATCCTTGCACCGCTGGTGTGAACTGCTGAAGTGGAGTGATGTCATCCGCGATGAAGATGCCGCGGCCGTGCGTCGCGACAATCAGATCGCCGTCGCGCGGATGGATCAGGATGTCGTCGGTGCGAACCGTGGGGTAGTCGTTCATGAACTTCTCCCAGGTCTTGCCCTGATCCAGCGACGCGTAGAGCCCGAACTCGGTGCCGGCAAAGAGCAGGTTCGGGTTCTTCGTGTCTTCTCGCACCGCTTGCACGTCGCCGTACGCGGGGAGATTACCTGCCAGGCTCGTCCAGCTCTTTCCGTAATCGGTGGTCTTGAAAATGTACGGCTTGAGATCATCGCTGCGATGACCGTCAACCGAGACGTATGCCGTCGCCGCATCGAAGTGCGATGGGTCGATCCGCGAGAACCAGTGGCGGTGATTTGCCGGAATCCCGGAGATGTTCTTGCCGACTTCGGTGAATGTCTTGCCGCCGTCCTGGGTCAGCTGAAGGTTGCCGTCGTCAGTGCCGGCCCAAACGAGGCCCGGCGTCACTGGCGACTCATTGACCGCGATGATCGTGCTGTAATTCACGATGCCGTCGGCCTTCGAAATCATCGTCTTGTCGCCCGGCACGCCCATCACCGCGACCGTGCGGCGGTCGACGTTCTTGGTGAGGTCCTCGCTTGCCGTCCATGTGTCACCGCGATTGTATGACTTGAACAGCCGGTTCCCGCCCAACCAGACGATGTTCTGGTCGTGTGGCGAGAGAATGAACGGTGTGTTCCAGTTGAAGCGGTATTGATCGCCGATCTGCGCATTGAGAACGTTGCGCGGTCCGCCGCCGCGTCCACCACCGCCGCCACCGCCCACCGACGGTCGGATGCTTTTTGTCGACCCGTCCTTCAAGTCATATCGGTTGGTGTTGCCATCCTGCGACTCGGTGTAGACAATCCAGGGTGCGTCCGCGTTCACGGCCGTCTGGAATCCGTCGCCGCCGCCGATACCGAACCAATCGTAGTTGCTGAGAGCACCCGCCCGCTTCGAGCTCGGGCCTCCCCAGCTCCCGTTGTCCTGGAGTCCGGTATAGACGTAGTACGGGCGACGCATGTCCGCGGTCACCCAGTACGACAGGGCGGTTGCCATGTTGTTCACGTAGTCCCAGCTCTTGCCCTGGTCCCAGGTGATATCGAGTCCTCCGTCGTTCCCGATCATGATGTGCTTCGGGTTCCGCGGATCGATCCACATCGAGTGCTGGTCGACGTGCCCGGGCTCGCCGTTTCCGCCGGCCGCATCCAGCGTCGCGAAAGTCTTGCCGCCATCCGTGGATTTTGCCCACGGTAGGCCGCCCACGTATAGCGTGTTGGGCGTCGACGGATCGACGCGAAGTTGACTGAAATACATCGGACGTGAATTGCAGTTGCTGACCAGTCGCCATGAGCGACCCTTGTCGTCCGACCGGTACACTCCGCCTTCCTTCGGGTTGAGAGCGGCTGGAGGCGTCGCCGCCGCCGCGCCGCGTCCTGGCGCCCCGTTGTTGCACGCGTCAACGTTGCCGTTGTCTCCGGCGCTGTAACCACGGCCCCCACCGCTGCGACCCGCTTGCGCGATCGCGTTTGCGAGATTGGCCGCGGCTTGCGGGGTGGCGCCAGCCCTGACCGCGGCCGCGGAGTCAGATGCGCGTTGCGCCGCTCCCGGCGGCGTGACCTCGGTGCTCACCGGTGCTCCGCCGCCGGCGCCGCGCCCTCCACGACCGCCTCCGGCTACCTCGGGCGTGTTGCTCTCACCAACCTGAATCTGCGCATAGATGGTGTTGGGGTTGGAGCGCGAGACACCGAGAGCGATGCGGCCCATCGTCAGGTCCGACGGAACACCCACATTCGTCAGCTTGGTCCACGTCGAGCCTCCGTTTTCGGTCTTCCAGATCCCGCTGCCCGGACCGCCGCCGTTCATCCAAACGGGCGTCCGGCGACGCTGATAGCTCGCGGCGTACAGAATGTTGGAGTTGGTCGGGTCCATCACCAGGTCGCTGAACCCGGTGTCTTCATCGATGAACTTGATGAGATCCCAGGTTTTGCCGCCGCTGGTCGACTTGTAGACGCCGCGTTCCTTGTTCGGACCAAATAGGTGGCCGACCGCGGCCACGTACACGATTTCAGGATTCCGCGGGTCGATCACGATTCGACTAATTGATTGCGTTTCCTTCAGGCCGAGGTTCGTCCAGGTTTTTCCGCCGTCGGTCGTCTTGTAAATGCCATCGCCAAACGAAGCAGACTGGCGATTGTTCGGCTCCCCGGTCCCGACATAAACGACGTCGGGGTTCGTCGGGTGTATCGCGATGTCGCCAATCGAGGCCGTGTTCTCCGACTGAAAGACCGGCTCGAACGACACGGCGTTGTTCGTGGATTTCCAGACACCGCCGACCGCATAGCCGAGGTAAACGATGTTCGGATCTGACTCGGCGACCTCGATGTCGTCGAGGCGCCCGCCCATGCCTGCCGGTCCAATTCCGCGAAACCGGAACGCGGCGAGAACCGGGTTGCTTGACGTGTTGAACGCTTCGCGCTGCGGTCCGGCACCGCGTTGCGCGCTGGCAAGCGAGACGGCAAGCGACAGCGCGGCACAGGGCAGCGCGCACCGGAACGGGCTGATGAATCGACTCGACATGTGAGGGGCGCCGTGGGGGGTGGGGGGTGGACTATCCCAGTTACGCGACACCCATCGCGACCGCTGTCCGCTGCTGCGTCGGAAAAAAACGGGGCTGCCGAAGCAGCCCCGCCCTGTTCACGAACGATGACGAGTCGATTTACGGCGTTACCGTGATCGTCCCCTTCATGTTCATCATGAGATGTGGCGTGCAGTGGTAGTTGTATGTGCCGGCCGGGATCCCCGCAAAAGAGATCTCATAGGTCTCGTTCGCGTTCTGAAGGAGGGGGCCCATCAGCTCGCCCATCTGGTTGTCCATGTTCGCCATCAGCTGCGCCTTGGCAGCTGCGGGCACTTCCGCCGGGTCGAAGGACACGTTGTGGGGACCGCCTGAAACCATGGTCCACTTGACGTTGTCGCCTGATTTGATCGTTATGTTGGCCGGGTCGAACTTATACGTCGTACCGTCGCCGATCATTTTGACTTCGACGGTCTTGCCTGTCGCCGGCTTTTTTGCGACAGCCCCCGCCGTGGGAGTCGTTGTAGTCACCGTCGTCGTTGCCGTCGTCGAGGTCGCTGCTGTCGCTGCCGTGTCGGTTTTCACTGTCGTCTTATCGCCGCCGCCGCCGCATGCTCCGAGGACAACCGCGCTCGCAACGAGCGCCAGTCCATAAACCCGCATCTTGATAGCCTCCAGTAGTGCCTAGCTTGGTTCGTTGAGTGAGAACTTCGCTGGTGGCGAAGCATTGTGAAACTATTCACAAGCCTCGGCCCACGCAACGCGTCCGGCTGCAAGCGCTAGGCCCGGTTGTCAGGATTGTCGCTAGCTCGGGATCTCCCTTCGATGATCATCATCCCCGCAATCGAATTACCGCATCCTGATCACCCCGCGGCAGGCCACGCCCGTGAGGCGCGTGACCTCATTCGCGACCTGGAATGGCGTGGCTTTCAAGGCCTTCATCTGGTCGAGCCCGCGTCGAGAAGCGACCGCCCTCTCAACCGGCGTCAGACCGAGGAGCTGTTGCGGGAGATTCATGTCGATGCTCAGGTAGCGGGCGATATCCGCTCTGCCGACGACATCGAGGCGCTTAGCCGCGCCGGCGCGAGCCGCGTCGTTCTCGGTTCTCGGGCGCTGGACGACCCGGATTGGCTGGCTTCTAGCCTGGCATCATTCCCTGATGCCTTGATCGTCGAGACCTCGGCCCGCGAGCGCCGGATACGGTCGCGAGGTTGGGTGCGCACCCTGCCCGTGGACGTCCGCGATCTTGCTGACGAGCTGTCCGACTCTCCTCTTGCGGGGCTCCTTGTGACATTCGCGTCCGATGTCGCGATCGAGCACGCCGACCTCGCCCTCATCGAAGATCTGACCGATAGCACTCCCTTTCCGATATTCGTTTCTGGCGGAGCGCAGACCCTCGTTACGCTCCGCGATCTCGAGTTTCGCGGAGTGCGCGCCACCATCATCCCCGCCGCCCGGATTGCCGACCACTTCGACGAGGAAACGCTAGCCCGAAGCTTCATCGACTAGTCTGGTCTCCAACAGCAAACGCTGAACGTGCGATTGCCCTGCGTCCGCGGTTGGAGGAACCGGACCAACCCCGATCAGAATCGATCGAGCAATGACCGATCGAGCCGCGCCGGATCACCGACATACGCAAAGCTGAAGTTCCGGATGTACGTCCGCGCTGCCCTTCGGATGTCGTCGGGCCTCACCCGCCTCAGCTCCGTGACAAACCGGTCGGCTGCCCGATAGTCGCCCTGGTAGATCGCCGCCCGAGCGAGGAACGAGGCTTGGTCGGCGTTCGTCTCGTTCTTCAGGAAGTACTCCGTGATGAACTGTTCGACCAGCCGGTCGAGACCATCGCGGTCGATCAGTTCGGTCTGCAACCGGCTGATCTCGGTGCGCATGATCTGGAGCGACGCGTTCGGGTCGACGGTCGTGACGTATACACCCCCCGTCGCGATCGCGCGTTCCAGGAACGGCGCGTCGGCCGCGTAGGACAGGTTTCGCTTTGAGCGAATCTCCGTAAAAAAGCGACCGGACAGGATCGCCGCCGCGACCCGGACGGCGTTGTAGTCGTCGCTCGTGGCCGGCGGGCCGGAGTAATACCCGGCCAGATAATTAGTGGGCAGGTTCGCCGGTCTCAAGACGAACGCCTTTCTTCCCACGAGCGGCGGCGGTGCCTTCCACACGTAGTCGCCGCGCGGGAGGCTCGCGAACGTGGTTCGAACCAGCTGTTCGACTTTTGGCCGATCCACGTTTCCGACGACCACGAGCAGCATCCGTGACGTCACGAATGTTCGTTGCATGTACTCGCGCAGATGCACGGCGCTCGTTCGAGCCAGTGACTGTTCCGTTCCCTCCGTGGCCAGGCCATAAGGATGACCGGCGAAGGTGATGCTGTCCGCGAGCCGATTGAGCAGGGCATCGGGGTTGATGTCCGTCTGACGCAGTGCGGTGATCATCTGCGATTTGATCAGCTCGACGTCGGCCGGGGTGAGCGTGGGGCTGAGCAAGCGGTCGGCGTACATCACCCATGTCGAATCGAACGTCGAACGTGTCGCCTTCATCCCGTAGGTCGAAAAGTCATCACCCGCCCCGATGCTGACTTCGCTGCCAAGCCGCGCCACCTCCTGTCGAAGCTTCGGTCCAGGAAATCGGCGACTCCCTCTACCAGACACGGTGAGCAGGAGCGCTTCGATGCCCTGCGTCTCCGGCGTCAGTTGCTGGGCCCCGCCAAGGAGAAACAGATTGGCTGCGACGACATCGGTCGCCGTGTTTCGTCGCAGAATCACATGCAGGCCATTGAGCTCGAAATCGGACGTCCCCGTGTCGGCGGCGGCGGTACGACTGACCGGCGCCCGAGCCGGCTCGGCCGGCCGCCGCAACGTACCAGCCATGAGCAGCGCAACCTGCCCAAGGATCGCGACCAGCCTCATGGACGGATTCTCCGCTGGAGCAAATCCGCCGTGGTCAGTTTGATCGCGGCGCGCGCCTCGGCCGGAAGTACCGCGCCAACCACGCGGGGTCTGCCGATGATGTACGTCGTCGCATAGCGGCGCAGATCTTCCGGACTCTGCTTCGCCATCGTGTCCACATATCCATAGAAGTAGTCCAGTCCGGTGACAGCCCACCAGAAGCCGAGCTGCTGGGCGAATCCGGATGCCCGCTCGAGCTGAAACATCGCGTCCACGATCCGATGTTGTTTCGTGTCTTCGAGCTCCCGAGTCGTGATGTAGCCGGGCTCTACGACTTTTCTCAGTTCGTCGTCGAGAGCGACCAGGGCCTCCTTCAGCTTCTCCGGCTGCACCTCGCCCGAGATGGTGATCGGGCCGACCTGGTTCTGCGTGTAGTAGTTCACAACCAGGTTCTCGAACAAGCCGCTCTCGACCAACCGGAGCTGGAATTTCGACCCCGGCGCGTTCAGCACATCCGAAAACACATCCGCGGCATATGTCGCCGCGGGATCCTTCATGGCGCTCGGCCCATCCCATTGGATCTGAAGAATCGCCGTGCTGATCGGTGCGGCCGCGATGACGGCGGTATCGTGCTGAAGAAGTGGGATCGGGGGAATTGGATTCTGCGCGAATGGGTCTGCTCCTCTCCGCCAATCCCCCAACGTGCTCCGGGCCAGCGCGAACGCTTTTTCCACCGACACGTCGCCGGTCAGGATCAGCGCCGTATTGTTCGGCACGTAGTACCGCTGCTGGATGAACCGCATCTTGTCCGGCGTCGTCGAGAGAATCACATCTCGCTCGCCGAGCGGATCCTTGCGGCTCCAGCCGCTGGTCCAGAGAGCCTTGTCGCTTTCGTGGGAGAACGAGAAGAGGGGACTCGACTCGTTCCGATCGTATTCGCCGATGACGACGGCGCGCTCTCGCTCGAGCTCGTCCTGCCGAAAGAGCGGCGACTTGAGAGCGGACGCCAGAAACCGCATGCCGCCTTCGACGCTGTCTTTGGGGAGCGTCAGATAATAATTGACGACTTCCTCGCGCGTATTTCCATTGAAAACCGCTCCGAGCTCGGAGGCCCGGTTGATGAACTCGTCGGGTTGCGGATAGTCGGCGTTCGCCTTGAAGAACATGTGCTCGTAGAGATGCGATAAACCGGCGAACTCCGGCGCTTGGGTGAAGGAGCCATTTCGCACCGCCGCTTCGATCGTCACGAGCGGAACGCCCGGATTGGGAACGACGATCACCTCCAGGCCGTTCGGCAGCGTGGTCCGTTGAATGCGCTTCTCCAGCTCCGCACGTTGCGCAGCCGCCGGTAGCGCGACGACCGACAACGCGAGGGCGGCGAGTATTCGGCGCCGGGCTCGTGGCGCGACCGACCCCACTGAGGTTTTCTTTACGCTCGACATGTCACCTATCATCTCGAAAGGCCTGAAAGCCGTTGCGTCGGAGTTGGACACCAGTCGCGTCCGATTCGACGAGCCGCTTGCTCCTTATACCACGTTTCGGATCGGCGGGCCAGCCGATCTCTTTTATGAAACCGATACGGCTGACGACCTTGCATCGGCCGTGCTCGCGGCGCGCCGTCACGGTGTGCCGTACTTCCTACTCGGCCTCGGTGCCAATGTTCTCATCGCCGACCGTGGCTTTCGTGGCCTCGTGATCCGTAATACCGCCCGCCATCATGAGTTTCGAGAGGCGGGCGCGAGCTGCCAGCTGTGGACGGAGAGTGGCGCGACAGTCAAGGAGCTCATCCAGGAAGCCGTTCCTCGAGGTTGGTCTGGTCTGGAACACTACGTCGGCATTCCGAGCACCGTTGGTGGCGCCATCTGGCAGAATCTCCACTTCCTCTCGCCGGCGCCGGCTCGCGAACGGACCATGTTCATTGCCGAAGTATTCGAGTCGTGCGACATCCTCAGCGCCGAAGGCGAACGCCACACGGTCCGGTCGGATTATGTGAAGTTCGCGTACGACGATTCGGTCTTTCACCATCGCGCGGACATCGTGCTGTCGGCGACGTTTCGCCTGATGAAGAGTGATCCGGATGTCCTGCATCGCATCATGCAGGAGAATCTTAGCTGGCGGGGGAGTAAGCATCCGTGGCTCGAGTGGCACCCCAGCGCCGGCTCAGTCTTCAAGAAGATCGACGGCGTCGGTGCCGGCCGTCTGATCGACCAATTGGGGATGAAGGGATTTCGGGTCGGTGATGCCCAGATCTCGCACATGCACGCGAACATCCTCATCAACCTCGGCCATGCGACGGCGGCCGACGTCCGCACCCTGATCGACACCGCACAGACGCGCGTTCGAGAGAAGTTCAATCAGGAGCTGCACACGGAGATAGGCTTCATCGGCGATTTCTAGTTCGCGTCTTTATCGACCTCCGCGCTGGCGAGCTCCCATTCAGCGAACGCCGCCTCGAGCGCCGACTTCGACTGCTCCAACTTCTTGCCGATGCTGCCTGCGCGCGCTGGTCCCTCCGCAGTCGTATAGAGCGAAGGATCGTCGAGGATCGTCGTCATCTCGTCGATCGCTCGCTCGAGCTCGGCGACGCGAGCCTCTGCGGTCGCGAGACGTTCACGCGCCTTTCGCGCAACCGCGCGCCGGTCCCGATCCGGTTTGTGCGGCCGTTCGACCGCCTGCCGCTCATGAACGCGATGTCGCGATTCCGATTCGGCCGCCCGAACGGTTGCGGCGTGCGCCCGTTCTTTGGCGGCGACTTCCCACTCCGCGAAGCCGCCATCGAAGTCCGTAATGCGCTTGTCGTGAATGACCCAGATGCGCGTCGTGAGCGCTCGCAGCAGCGCTCGATCGTGGCTCACGAGCAACACCGAGCCGTCGTAGTCGTCGACGGCGTCCTCGAGCGCTTCGATGGACTCCACGTCGAGGTGATTCGTCGGCTCGTCGAGAATCAAGAGGTTCGCTCCGGAGAGCATCAGGATGGCCAGGGCCAGGCGCGCCCGTTCTCCGCCGGATAACGTTCCGACGCGTCGCTGTACTTCGTCGCCGGAGAACTCGAACCGCCCGAGGTGACCCTGGATGGCGCCGCGCTCCCAGAGCGGCCGAAGGGCGGCGATCGTCTCATAGATCGTTTTGTCGAGCGGGAGCTGCGTGAGGTCCTGCCGGTAATATCCCGGGTCGATTCCTCCCCCCAACTTCATTTCGCCTCGAGCGATTGGATGCTCGCCGAGGAGGACGCGGATCAGCGTCGTTTTCCCGGCGCCGTTCGGCCCGATCAATCCAACCACGTCCCCCCGCATCAACGTCGCCGTGAAGTCCTCGATGAGCTTGAGGTTCCCCGCTTCGACGGCGACGTGCTCCGCGGCGATCACGCGATCACCCCCGCGATCCCGGGCGTTGAACGCGACCGACATTGTCGCATCCGACCCGATCGGCGCGCTGAGGCGCGGCGTGCGCTCGAGCCGCTTGCGACGACCCTTTGCCTGCTTGCTGTTCTGGCCGGCGATGTTGCGCGCGATGTAGTCCTGTTCCTTCGCGATCACCTTGCTCTGCTGCTCGAACGAACGCTGTTGCGACAGACGTCGCACGTTGCGCTGTTCGACGAACGCCTCATAGCCGCCGCTGTAGGCGAAGGCCGTTCCACCCTCGACGTGCAGGACGTGATCGACGACGGCCGAGAGAAAAGCGCGATCGTGACTGACGAGCAAGACAGTGCTTGGAAGGGTTCGCAGGTACTCCTCGAGCCACCGCGTCGTGTCGAGATCGAGGTGGTTAGTCGGCTCATCGAGGAGAAGGATGTCCGCCGGCGCCACCAGCTGTCCCGCCAGCGCCAGCCGTCCGCGCTCGCCGCCACTCAGGCCGCCGAGCGGCGTTGTACGCGCCTTCTCGGCGTTGAAACCGAGCCCATCGAGGACCGCGTCGATGCGCGCGGCCTCCCACACCGTGGCGGCCGCGCCGAAGTTCCGATGTTGCTCGAGCAGGGATATCCTCGTTGCGTTCGCCCTCGAAACGACGCCTCGCGTCGGTGTGAGCTCCCCGGTGATGAGGCGAAACAACGTCGTCTTTCCGGTGCCGTTGCGGCCGATGATTCCCCATCGCTCCCGCTCCGCCACCGTAAAAGTGACGTCCTTGATGAGAGTCATCGCGCCGAAATCGACGCCGACGTTAGACAGCGCCAGCTGGGTCATGACGCCACCCACTTCTTCCAGTCGGACTCGGCATAGCCGATCGTCAGCGCCGCCCCATTGCGAATCAACGGCACACGTAGCATCAACGGCTCGTCGACGAGCTTCTTCAGCCAATAGTCCGGCGAATACAATGCTTGGCGAAGACCGAGTTCGGCGAATCGACGAGAATCTCGATCGAGGAGTGCCTCGATGCCGAACTTCTGGGCGAACCGGCGGAGCTCACCAAGCGATGCGGCCCGTTCCTGCAAGTCGACAAAATGCGTCTTGACTCGTCGTTCGGCGAAGAAACGGAGTGCCTTTCTCGTGTCGGCACTTTTCTTTACGCCGAAGATTTGAACTTCCATGTCCCGTGCGCCTGCCGAGTAGCTTCTAGGTGTGCAAGGGCCGCGAGTCGCGGCACTGCGTGGAATATGATCCGTGGCGGATTCGACCGAGCATAAGTTTACTCCAGCGTGGTGGTTGAGAGGGGCGCATCCGCAAACACTGTGGTCGCAGTTTTTTCGCCGCGATCGTGTCGCCGACCTCCGGCATGAGCGCATCGTAACGCCTGACGGCGACCATCTGTCGCTCTACCACCGCGATGTCGCCCCGAGTCGTCCCCGAGTCCTGATCCTTCACGGGCTCGAGGGCTCCGAGCGGTCTCATTACGTCGCCGGATTCATCTCCCAGGCGTCGCGTCGCGGCTGGAACTCCACCGTCCTTGTCTTTCGCGGATGCGGATCAGAGCTCAATGCCGCGCCCCGCCTCTACCATTCCGGCGAGACCTCCGATCTCAGTTTGGCGGTCGACGTGGTGACCACGCGCGCCCCGGGCGATTCCCTGTTCCTCGCCGGAGTGTCGCTGGGTGGCAACGTCCTTCTCAAATGGCTTGGCGAGCGAGGTGACCAACCCCCCGTCCAGGTGAGAGCGGCGGCGGCGGTCTCAGTTCCCTTCGATCTCGAGATGGGCTGCCAGAACCTTCAACGAGGATTCGCAAGGGTATACGATCGGCATTTTCTGAGGAGCCTGCGAGAGAAGGCGCGACGAAAGCTGGAGCAACACCCCCGGCTGTTTGATGCGGCCAAACTCGAGGCCGCAAAGACAATCGAGGACTTCGACGACGCTGTAACGGGCCCCGTTCACGGCTTCGACGGCTCCCACGATTATTACCGGCGATCCAGTTCGATTTCATTCCTCGGTCGCATACGGGTTCCAACCCTGTTGCTCAGCGCCGAAGACGACCCCTTTCTGCCGGGTTCCGTGCTCGACCGGGTCCGGGAGATAGCGAAGTCGAACCCGAGCCTTCACCTTCAGTTCACCCGATCGGGAGGTCATGTCGGCTTTGTTGCGGGGCGAGTCCCCTTTCGCCCGAACTATTGGGCCGAGGAACGTTTGATGGCTTTCCTTGATTCTCGTTTTCCCCAACCGTCACCCTGAGCGCAGCGAAGGGAAGCGCTCACTCCCCTTTTGGTCAAATTCGGAGACTCACCATGCGCGTGAACCGTTTCGTCGTTGCTATTTCCGGTGCAGTTGTCGGTGCCCTGGCAGCAACTGGCTTCCATAGACAGGCCACCGCCGACGATCACATGGCGCACATGTCCGCGGCAGACATGATCGCGCCGCGCGTCATCGCCACGGCAAATCAAGGAGTGCCAGGTCTGCCGCCGAGCGCCAATAGCGCTCCGGCTCGTCTCGCGGCCAGCAATCGTCACTCGGAATGGGTCAAGATTGCGTGGGAGCCGGGTTCGAAGGACTCGCTCATGGCGTGGGTCGTATATCCCTCGACGACGACCGTCAAGACACCTGTGGTCGTGGTCGTTCATGAAGTCTTCGGTTTGCAGACGTGGGTGCGTGGAGTTGCCGACCAGGTCGCGGCCGATGGGTTTATCGCCGTTGCTCCTGACCTCAATTCCAAAGTTCGCGGAGGTCCAGGCACAACGGAGCTGTCCGGTGACTCGGCAAGAAAGCTGATCCAGGGCGTCACCCCAGCCGATCGCATCACGGGAGTTAGCGCGGCCGCGAGATATGCCATGTCGCTGCCTTCTGCGGCCCCGCGCTATGCCGTCATTGGCTTTTGCTGGGGCGGTTCGACCGTGTGGATGAACGCCATCAACGGCGGCGTGGTGGGGTTTTCTGGTGGGGTCGCCTTCTATGGCGCGGCACCCTACGGTGCTGCGGGTGCTCCGAACGCCGACTCTTTGGCGAAGATCACCAGGCCGGTGATGCTGCTGAGTGGCACCAAGGACCCGCGGATCGGCGCGACGATGCCGGCGCTCGACTCCATCATGAAGGCGAACCGCAAAGACTATTTCGGAAGAAACTATGAAGGCGCGGTCCATGGGTTCGTTCGCGCGCAGGATGATCCAAAGAACCCCCGCGATGAAGCAGAAGAAGCGGCGAATATGGCGGCGCTCAAGGACGGGTGGCCGCGTACGGTCGAGTTCCTCAAGAAGAACCTCGGAGTGAAGTAGCTGGATAGATTCACCCCTTCGCTTCGCTCAGGGCGACAACAGTGATCGCTGCATTCGTTGGCCTCTTTTTTCTCGGACTGATCGCTGCCGTTCGCGTCATGCTCTATGGCGTCGAGCGGCAGCGGCCGCTCGGCGATTCGGGGCCGCGCAGCTTTTCCCTGTCGCCGGCGGTGATCGCAAGCTTTGCGTTCGCGACAGGAATCGTTGGGTATGTCTTGGTGCGATTGGGCGTTCAGCCAATGGCAACCTGGGTCATCGCGCTGGTCGCCGGCATGCTTGTATCGATCGTGGCGGCACGTGCCGTCTCGCGGTGGTGGGCCGTTGTGCCCGAACATGATGTCGACGACGAGCGGTACGTCCTGCAAGGGAGCCTCGGTCGCGTCGTCTCCATTATCGGGGAGCGCGGACTCGGCAAAGTCAGTCTCGCTGGCCCCGCGGACGACCGGGTCATGCCTGCGCGCGCGATCGATGATCAGTCGATGCCGGTGGGAACGGAAGTCGTCATCGAGCGTATCGAAGACGGGGTGGCATACGTCGAGCAGTGGGCGGAGGTAGAGAAGCGCCTGTAGGAGGTGCCCATGTTGGAAGCCGTGCTGGCTCTCTCGATTCTCGGTGGGTTCTTCGCGCTACGCGGCGTCGCCGCGACCGTCGTCTTTTTTTACCTGCTTCCCGCCGGCGATCGGTGTCCCAACTGTGACGCGGTCACCATCCGCGTCGAGTCGAAAGGCTGGAATTCCATCCTGCCCTGGTTCCGCACCAGTTGGTGTCTCGAATGCGGATGGCGCGGCCTCCTTCGTCACGGCCCGTTGATCAAGAACCCAGCCACCGATACGTCGCTGATTCGGCACGACTGACCGTTAGCCGCCGGTTCGACTCATCACGTAGATCGACAGCCAGGCCGGCCAGTTCCCACTCAGCTCGAAATAGTCTTCGAAGTAGACGAGGCCGCGACCTTCGAGATCGGCGACAAGATCGCCCAGCATCGCGACGTCGAAGACCGGACCGATGACGACCAGATCTTCCTCGACGCGGAACTCTTCGTCCGTCAAGCCAAGCAGGGCATCGATGTCGGCGCGCGTCAGTCCATGCGATTCGAACGCGGCCCGGCGAATGAGCAGGGTCGATGCGTCAGCAGAAAGCTTTAGAGGCATAGATACCGTTCCAAGAGAGCAGGGAGCATGAGCATGGAGCACGAAGCATATTCGAGTCGGCAGCTGGAGCCTGAGTCAGAGCTCAGGCTCAGGCTCGAGCTCCCAGCTCGAATATGCTCCGTGCTCCGTGCTCCATGCTCCATGCTCATGCTCATTAGTCTACTTTTCTTCGGATGACTGACGGCGGGTTTGAGGAGTCCTTCGACGTGATCGTCGTCGGTGCTGGCCATGCCGGCACGGAGGCCGCCGTCGCGGCCAGTCGCCTCGGTTGCCGCGTCGGCATCGTCACCTCCGCGCTCGAGTCTATCGGCCAGATGTCGTGCAACCCGGCGATCGGCGGCGTCGCCAAAGGGACGGTCGTGCGCGAAGTCGATGCGCTCGGCGGAATCATGGGCCGGGCCACCGATCTGTCGACCCTTCAGTTCCGCATGTTGAATCGGGGCAAGGGTCCCGCGGTGTGGGCCCCTCGAGCGCAATGCGATCGGGGACTGTACCGGCGCGCCGTGCGAACCCTACTCGAGGAGCATCCAAAGCTGGTGACGATTCAGGGCACCGTCGCCCGGCTGCTCTTTGATGGAACGAATCGGTTGATCGGACTCGCGACCGTCGAAGGCCGTCGCTTTGCCGGCGGAGTCGTCGTCATCACGACGGGTACGTTCCTGCGCGGGCGCATTCACATCGGCACGACCTCGTCGGTCTCTGGCGGCCGCGCCGGAGAAAAGGCGACGATCGATCTCGCCGAGCAGCTCGAAGGCTTCGGTCTCACGGTCGCACGCTTCAAGACGGGCACGCCGCCCCGAATCGACGGTCGCTCCGTCGCCCTCGACACGCTCGAAGTGCAGGCGAGCGAGATCGAGCACTTCGATTACTCGTGGTCGCACTTCTGGAATTCACCTCGACGCCAGGCAGATGTCACACGCCACCCGCTTCAGCTTCCGTGCTGGATCACCTACCTCGACCGTGCCGGGAAAGAGGTGATCACAGCCAACATCGCCCGCTCGGCGATGTACGGAGGAGCGATTGTCGCCCGCGGTCCGCGGTATTGTCCGTCCGTCGAGGACAAGATCGTGAAGTTTCCGGCCGCTGAGCGGCATCAGCTCTTTCTCGAGCCGGAGGGTCACGACACGGCGGAGCTGTACGTCAACGGTATGTCGACGTCGCTTCCGGCCGAGGTCCAGCTCGAAGTCTTACGAACGGTGCGCGGGCTCGAACACGTGAAGATGACGCGAGCCGGATATGCGATCGAATACGACTACTATCCGCCCACTCAGCTTGACGCCTCGCTGCAGGTGAAGTCCATACCTGGATTGTTTTTCGCTGGCCAGATCAATGGGACGACGGGCTATGAGGAGGCGGCAGGCCAGGGCGTCGTCGCCGGCGTCAATGCGGCGCTCCGCGTCCAGGAGCGAGAGCCGCTGATCCTCGGCCGCGAGACGTCATACATCGGCGTCCTGGTCGATGATCTCGTCACGCGAGGCGTGGACGAGCCCTACCGGCTGTTCACGTCACGATCCGAGTTTCGCCTCACGGTCCGTCAGGACAATGCCTTGCGCCGCCTTGGCGGTATCGCCGCAACGCTCGGTCTCCTCGACGAGCGCGAACGAGCCATCGTCGAGCGGCGGCTGGCGAACGAAGACCAGAGCCTGCGAACGGCGGCGGAGACCTCCATCACTCCCGACGCCGCCGCGCCGGCGCTCGCCGCCGCGGGCAGCGCCCCACTGCCACACCCGATGCGCATCGCTGACGTCGCGAAGCGGCATGGTGTGTCGCTCGAGTCGCTGTTCGCCGCGACTGGACTGCTCGACGGCATGGATCGCGGCGCGGTGGGCACCGCCGAGCTCGAGATCAAGTACGCCGGGTACTTTGCCCGCGAGCGCGAGCAGGCCGACCGCATGCGGCGCCTCGGCGATTTTCGGCTTGGATCGGCGATCCCCTATCTCGAATTCCAGTCCCTGTCCGTGGAGGCGCGCCAGAAGCTGGCGGCCACGGCGCCGGCGACAATGGCTCAGGCCGCGAGCATTCCTGGTGTCAACTCTTCTGATCTACAAAATCTCATTATAGAACTGGAGAAGCGCCGCCGCCTCGCCGGCGCGATCCCGGCGCTGTAGACATCGCGGAGCGCCGGCGGGTCCGCCGCACGCCATTTGCAGGATCTGCCCACTATCGTTGGTCCACGATCCGCCAGGAGATTCCGTGAAAGCCATTCTGTCGTTAGTCGCCGTGTCGGCCATTGCCGCCGCGTCGCCAGCGCGGGGCCAGATTTCTCCGCCGCCGCTGCCGCCTCGCATCATTACCTCTGGAGAAGGGCAGACCCGAGTCACGCCCGATCGAGCAACCGTGCTGGTCGGCGTACAAACGCGCGCTTTGACCGCGGCGGTTGCCGGTTCCGACAACGCCCGTCGGCAAAGGGCCATACTCGATACGCTCAAGGCGCTTGGCGTCCCGGCGAGCCAGCTCACCACGCAGAACTACTCCGTCTCGCCGGAGATGCGATACGACCCAAGCGGGGCAGCCCCTAAGGTGACGGGGTACGTCGTGTCCAATACCGTTCGCGTCGAGCTAAAGGGACTGGATCAGGTCGGCACTATTATCGACGCCGCCCTGGCAAGGGGCGCGAACCAGATCGCCGGCATTCAGTTCAGCGTCTCAAACGTGGCTGAAGTCCGCCGGTTGGCGCTTGCCGATGCTCTCCGGAACGCGCGAGCCGATGCTGAGGCCTTGGCCAAGGCTGCCGGTGGAAGCCTAGGCGCCCTCATCGAGATGAGCTCGGCCGCGCCAGTGTACCGGCCCATGATGGCACAGATGGAAATGCGGGGAATGGCTACTGCCGCACAGTCTCCGACACCAGTTGAGGCTGGAGAGCAGGTCATTTCGGCATCAGTCTCCGCCACTTGGCAGTTTATCCCTGGCTAGCCAGCCGAGTGAGCGATGTTCCACGTGGAACATTTCCCACAATCGTTCCACGTGGAACCACGGAGGCGTAGGATACTCCGCGATTCCCCCTCCTGGCGTGAGCGGCCGTGCTATTATTCGCCCCCAGTCCCGGCAATCGGGACCCAAGCCTCACCCATAAGACGAAGCTCTCGTGCCGACTGGCCGCGTCATTGCCGTTGCGAACCAAAAGGGCGGAGTCGGTAAGACGACAACCGCGGTGAATCTGTCCGCGAGCTTGGCGGCAGCCGAGCAGAAGACCCTGCTGATCGACGGCGATCCGCAGGCCAATGCGACCAGCGGCATCGGTGTCGAGCGCTCCCAGATCCGAGCCAATGTGTACGACGTCCTCGTCGGCGATCGGACACCAATAGAAGCCATCATTCGCTCGGTCCATTTCGAGCATCTCGACGTGCTTCCTGCTACTTCTGACTTAGCCGGTGCAGAAGTGGAGCTCGTCGCAAAGCAGAATCGCGAGAAGGCCATGCGCGATAGCATCGCGTCGATCCGCAACGACTACGACTTCATACTCATCGACTGTCCACCGTCTCTCGGGCTATTGACCCTGAACATGCTCACCGCGGCGGACTCGCTGCTGATCCCCCTCCAGTGCGAGTACTACGCACTCGAAGGGATCAGCCAGCTGCTGAATACCGTCCACTTGGTGCAGCGAAGCCTCAATCCCTCGCTCGGCATCGACGGCGTTCTGCTGACGATGTACGACTCACGCCTCAACCTTTCGCGGCAGGTGGCCACCGAGGCGCGCGAATACTTCGGCGCAAAAGTGTTCGACGCCGTCGTCCCTCGCAACGTGCGGCTCGCCGAAGCCCCGAGCTTTGGCAAACCGATCATTCTCTACGACGTCGCATCGGTCGGCGCCCAAGCCTATGTCGGCGTCGCGAGGGAGTTGCTCGATAGAACCAAGCAACGGTGAAACACATGTTTAATAACGAAAAGCGCCCTGGCGCGAGGCCCACTCGATGACGGCCGACGGCCTAGGTGGCCGCCGACTCGGCCGAGGGCTCAAGGCGCTCATCTCGGTCCCCGAGAACGAGGTCGCTGGCGGCGAGCTAATTCGGATCCCGATCTCACGGATCCGGCCGAATCCCTTCCAGCCGCGAAAATCGTTCAACCCGGAACAGCTGGCCGACCTCGAGGCCTCACTCTCCGCGAGCGGATTGCTGCAGCCAATCGCTGTTCGCCGCATGGGCGACGTCTTCGAACTCATCGCCGGAGAACGACGGCTGCGCGCCGCAACCAACATCGGTTGGACCGAAATTCCGGCCATCATCAAGGATCTGGATGACCGGTCCAGCCTCGTCATGGCGCTCGTCGAAAATCTCCAGCGCACCGATCTCAATCCAATCGAGGAGGCGCGTGGCTACCAGCGCCTCGCCGACGAGTTTGGATTCACCCATCAACAGATCGCCGAGTCGACCGCAAAGGACCGGGCAACCATTACGAACTTGCTGCGCGTCCTGTCGCTGCCGGAGGCCGTCATCAAACTTGTCGCCGACGGCAGTCTCTCCGCCGGTCACGCGAAAGCCCTTGCGTCGCTCTCTGGTCCAGCCGCGCTCGCCCTTGCTCACGAGATCGTCGCCGGCGGACTGTCTGTCCGCGCGACTGAAGCCCGCACTCGATCACCAGCCTCTACCGACAAACGCAAGCAAACTGCTCCTTCCGCTGTCGCTGCCCAGCCGAACCCTGCCGTTCGAGGACTTGAAAACGAGCTCCGCCGCCATCTCCAAACCGATATCCAGCTCCAAATGACACAGGACGGAAAGGGTTCTCTTCGAATCGCTTTTTACTCCGAGGATGATCTTGAGCGTCTGATTGACCTTATTCTACCGCACTACAGGGATACTTAGGCGACAGCTTGGCGCCATCAATAGCGTTATCATGGCTCACTAGGAGCCGAGAATGATGGTCAGTCCAACCCACTCGGCTCACACTGGCTTTCCACATCTGGGCAACCGCTTGTAGGGTATTCGCTTGAGAGAATTATGAATCGAATTCGTGCAGTCTTATCCACTAGTCTCCACATGAGCGTTTTCGCAACGATTGCCTGTTCCGGTGGTCGTTCAGACGCGGCAAATACAGAGAGTCCGGCGATGAAAGTCGCCTTGCTCACGTCCGGTCCTATCTCCGACCAGTCCTGGAACGGCGGCGCCTATCAGGGACTGCTTCGCATTAGAGACAGCCTCCACGCCAGCGTCAGTCACATTCAGACCAAGACGCCCGCCGAGTTCGAGGAGAACTTTCGCCAATACGGCGCGCAGGGATATCGCTTGGTCTTCGGCCATGGATTCGAGTTCCAGGACGCCGCGCGGCGCGTGGGTCCGGACTACCCGAACACCGACTACGTGATTTCGTCATCCGATGTCGCCCAGTCGCCCAATGTGGCCGGAATCCAGTTTGCCTTCGCCGACGCCTCGTATCTCGCCGGGATGATCGCGGGGGCGACGACCAGGTCTCGCGTCATCGGCACCATCGGCGGTGTCGAGATTCCGCCGGTGCGAGAAAGCTTCGACGCTTTTGTCGAAGGCGTGCACGCCGTTACCCCGACTTCACGAATTCTTCGCGCGTATATCGGCAACTGGGACGACGCCAGCGCGGGAAGGGAGCAGGCAACGGCTCAGATCAATCAGGGAGCCGACGTGATCTTCCAGAACGCCGACGCCGCCGGGCTCGGCGTCTTTCAGGCCGCGCGCGAAACGAAGCGCGCCTTGATAATCGGCTCGAACTCGAATCAGAACTCGGTTGCGCCGGAAACGACACTCGGCAGCGTCGTTATCGATCTCCCCCACGCGTTTCTGACAATTGCCCGGTCCGTGGTGGATAAGTCCTTCACGCCCCAGCCAATCTCTCTTGGCACCACGAGTCGCGTTGTCTTGCTCGTCATGAATCCGGCGCTGGCGGGTCGCATTCCTCAGGCGATTCGTTCACGCGTTGACTCCCTGCAAAACGAAATGCTCGCCGGCAGATACCACGCTCCTCGCACCGCGCCCACGCCCCGCTGAGCCATGGCCGCCCTCGCGGACATCGTCGCGTTCCTCGACGCCGAGCTGCGGACGTCGGAGATCCCGGACTATCCCGCCGCCATGAACGGGCTCCAGCTGGCGAATCGGGGCGACGTCAGCCACGTCGCCGCCGCGGTCGACTTCTCCGCAACCGTGGTGCATGAGGCGGTCACGCGCGGCGCCAGCATGCTCATCCTGCACCATGGCATGTTCTGGGCAGACGCTACGCCAATCGTCGGGCCGCGCTACCACCGCCTCTCCCTGCTGTTTGAAAACGATGTAGCGGTCTACGCGTCGCATTTGCCGCTCGATCTGCATCCTCGATTCGGGAATAATGTGCTGCTTGCGCAAGAGCTCGGGCTGACGCCGTCCGGGGGATTCGCCTCGTCACAAGGCATGGTGATCGGAGTCAGTGGGTCATCCGACATTCTCACGGCGGAGGCCGTCGAGCTGGGGCTCGACACCCTCATCGTCGGCGAGGGGCCGCACCATACCGCGGTGCAGGCGCCGGATCTCGGCATCACCATCCTTTACGCTGGACACTACGCCACCGAAACACTGGGAGTGAAGGCGCTGGTCGCTGAAGTCGCAACGCGGTTCGGCATCGCGTCATCATTCATCGAGGCGCCCACGGGGTTGTGACGGAGACTCCCGCGCTGGAGATGGCCGGGATCTCAAAACGATTCGGTGCGTTCGCCGCCCTCCGGGACGCGGAGCTCGTGGTTCGTCGCGGAACCGTTCACGGACTCCTCGGCGAGAATGGCGCGGGCAAGACGACGCTGATGCGTATCGCCTACGGGATGATTGAATCGGACGGCGGAACCATTCGCGTCGACGGCGCCGACGTGCATTTCGACCAACCGTCGGCGGCGATCGCCGCCGGAATCGGAATGGTTCACCAGCATCCCGCGAACGTTCCGGCGATGACCGTCGCCGAAAACCTCGAGCTCGGAAGGCGCGGCCCCTACCGTCGTCTCGAGATTCGCGATGGCGCGGCCGACGTCGCCCGTCGCGTGGGGTTCGATCTCGACGTCGATGCGCGCGTCCGCGACCTGTCGGTCGGCGCGCAACAACGACTGGAGATTCTGAAGGCAATCGCTCGAAACGCCCGCATTCTGATTCTCGATGAGCCGACGGCGGTCCTGGCGCCCGACGAGGCGCGTGAGCTGCTCGGATGGCTTCGTGGGTTTGCGTCGGCTGGCGGGACGGCGATCGTCATCACGCATAGGCTCGAAGAAGCCCGGTCGTTCACCGACGACCTGACGGTGCTCCGCAACGGCCACACAGTGCTGTCGGCGCCGGCGGCAAGCATCTCCACCCCGCACCTCGCCGACGCGATGCTTGGCGCTCCCGCGCCGGCAGCGAGCCCCGTGGTTGGCCGACCACTCGGCGACTTTGTCGTCGCGCGGGCGACCGACGTGACGATCGGTGGCGATCGCGGGCTCACCGCCGTCGCTCACGCAAGCTTCGACATCCGGCGCAGCGAGGTCATCGGCGTAGCCGGCGTCGAAGGATCCGGGCACCACGAGTTGCTGCTCGCGCTCGCCGGTCGGCAGACCGTCACATCCGGCACGCTCTCCCTTCCGACACGCATCGGGTTTGTACCGGAGAATCGCCATCGCGACGCCGTCGTCCTCGACTTCTCGTTGACGGAGAACGTCGCAATTCACGGAGCCGGGCGCCGCGCCGGGCGCATGCGATGGAAGGCCATCGAACAGCGAACCTCCGAACTTCTCCAGCGATTCGACGTCCGCTCACGAGGCCCCTCCGAGCCACTGGTGATGCTCTCGGGCGGAAACCAACAAAAGGTCGTCCTCGCCCGCGAAGTCGATGCCCAGCCTGAACTGCTGGTCCTCGAAAATCCCACGCGCGGGCTCGACATCCGAGCGTCCGCGTTCGTCCACGAGCAGATCAGAGCTGGCCGCGACGTGGGCATGGCTGTCGTGCTGTACTCGTCGGACCTCGACGAAGTCCTGGAGTCTGCCGATCGAGTTCTTGTCGTGCACGCCGGCTCGGTGCGATTCGTCGAGCCCGATCGCTCCGCGGTTGGCGCGGCAATGCTCGGCCTCTCATGAGCGCACCAACAGATCCGATCGCCGACCTTCATCCGGGCCGCTGGCGAGTGCTCGCCGTGCTCTCAGTCGCCGAGCTACTCGGCATGTCCCTCTGGTTTGCGGCGAGTGCCGTCGCACCGGAGCTGGGACATCGCTGGTCGCTCGGCACGTCCGGCATCGGGTGGCTCACATCGATCGTTCAACTCGGATTCGTCGTCGGCACCGCGTTGGCCGCCGTGCTCAATCTCGCCGACATCCTCCCCGCGCGATGGTACTTCTCGAGCGCCGCCCTGGCCGCGGCCGCCGTCAACGCGGCGCTCGCCACCACCGACAGCTACACGGCGGCCCTGATGCTTCGCTTCGCGACTGGATTCTTTCTCGCCGGCGTATACCCGCCGGCGATGAAGATGGCCGCGACCTGGTTCCGCGCGCGCCGCGGACTGGCGATCGGGACGGTTGTCGGGGCGCTGGTGATTGGAAAGTCCACGCCCTATTTCGTCCACGCCTTTCCTACCGCGTCGCCGGCGACGGTGATTCTCATTGCCTCGGCCGCCGCCGTCTGCGCCGCGGTGCTCATCGCCGCGACGTACCGCGACGGGCCGTACGCTTTCCCAGCTCGGTCGTTCTCGATGAAGCTCGTCGGCACCGTCGCCGCAAGTCGGGACTGGAGATTGGCGACTGGCGGGTATCTCGGCCACATGTTCGAGCTCTACTCCTTCTGGACCTGGATTCCCGTCTTTACCGCCGCGAGCCTGGCTGCCGCCGTGCCGGCCGAGAAAACCGGAGTCGTCTCCATCATCGCCTTTTTCGCGATCGCGGTCGGCGGCATCGGTAGCGTCTGGGGCGGAATCGCGGCCGACCGGCGCGGAAGAGAGTGGCTGGTGACCGTCGCCATGTTGGCGAGCGGAACCTGCGCACTCTTGGCGCCGATTGTATTTGGCAGGGGCGTTCCGCTCCTCGTCGTCATCGCTCTCGTCTGGGGCTTTTTCGTCGTCGCCGACTCGGCGCAGTTCAGTGCACTGGTGACCGAATCAGTACCATCGCACGCGGTAGGCACCGCGCTGACGATTCAAACATCGCTCGGCTTTTTGCTCACGATGGTATCCATTCAACTCGTTCCGCCATTGGTGGCGGTCGCGGGTTGGAAGTGGGCGTTCCCGATGCTCGCGCTCGGACCCGCGTTTGGAGTCATGTCCATCCGGCGATTGGTGCGCACGCGCCGGCAGGCCAGGGAATGATGGACGGCCCTCGACTGTCAGTCGCTCGGTTTCGTCAGTCCGCGATCGTGATTGCCAGCGTCGCGGTGTTGCTCGGCGCGCTCATGTTGTTCTTTGTCGTTTCTGGTGCGAACGCCGATGTTGCCGCACTGGCGATGGTCCGCGGCGCCTTGGGTTCGCGGTACGCGATCTTGTCGGCGACACTGGTCAGAGCGATTCCCCTCATTCTCACGGGACTTGCCGTCGCGTGGGCTTTTTCCGCAGGCGTCTTCAACATCGGCGTGGAAGGCCAGTTCATCGTCGGTGCGTCGGCCGCGGCGGCGACGGCCCTCGAATTTCCATCGGCCGGCGTGCTTTCGCCTTTGGCGGCGTTGCTGGCCGGGGCGCTCGCCGGCGCCGCCTGGGCGGGCGTCGCGGCCTGGTTGCGCGCCCGCTTTGCCGTGCTCGAGGTAATCAGCACCATCATGCTGAATTTCCTCGCACTCCAGCTCCTTTCCTACCTCGTGCATGGTCCGCTCGGCGATCCCAACGGGGTCTACCCGCAGAGTCCCTCGCTCTCGCCGGCCGCGCGACTGCCGAACATCATTCCCGGCACGCGGCTCGTCTCGGTACAGCGTGTTACGACGACGGCGTTTCTGGTGAGTGGCGCGATCGCGGGACTTGCCGGTGCGGTCGAGGTCACCGGGGTGACCTACGCACTTTATGAGTCCATCTCTCCCGGCTACGGATACACTGCGATCGCCGTGGCGCTGTTGGCCAATCTGAATCCGGCCGCGGTCATTGTCTCCGGCGTTGGATTCGGAGCATTGGAGGCCGGCGCCGCCGCGATGCAGCGTGACGCCGGGGTACCGGCGGTCATCGCGTCGGTGATCGAAGCGTTGATCATCCTCGCCCTGGCCACAGCGCAACGACGCCAGTGGTTCGCTGACGCCGGGCCGGCTGCGCCGACCTCGGCGGCGGCGGACGGAAACGGAACCTGATGTCTCCGATTCAGAGTCTTCTCGAGGCGGCGGTGCGGACCGCGACACCTTTGCTGCTCGCCGCTGTCGGCGAGGTCGTCGTGGAACGCGCCGGCATCATCAACATCGGGCTCGAGGGCCTCATCATCGGCGGGGCGTTCGGCGCTCTCGTCGGAGCGACACATGGCGGAGTTGCGATAGGGTTCCTCGCCGCCATCGCCACTGGTGTCTCTCTGGCACTGTTGTTTTACCTGTTCATCGACCTGCTCGGCACCGATCAGATCGTCACTGGAACCGCGATCACGATTCTCGCGCTCGGCGCGACCGGCGCGTTGTATCGCGCGTGGTATGGATCCGCCGGCGCTGCGCTCTCGATCGCGACCACTCCGCCAATCGAAATTCCGGGGCTCGCGGCAATCCCTCTCCTGGGACCAGCGCTCTTCCTCCAACCAGCGACAACGTACATCTGCTACGCGCTCGTCCCCGCGACCTGGTGGTGGATGTATCGCACCCACGCCGGCCTCGCGCTGCGCGCGATCGGCGAGGCGCCACACGCCGCGATTGTTTCCGGCGTGCACGTGTCGCGGTATCGCCTCGGCGCCATGTGTTTCAGCGGTGCCCTCGCCGGACTTGCCGGCGCTACCCTGGTCCTGTCGCAGGTCGGCACCTTTGCCGAGGGCATGTCGGCAGGGCGCGGGTTCATCGCGATCGCCGCCGTGGTGCTTGGCAGATGGAATCCATTGGGGGTTGCTGGCGCGGCGTTGCTCTTCGGTGCCGCCACCGCGCTTCAGTTCTGGATCCAGGCGCTCGGATGGAGCGTGCCGTATCAGCTGGTGCTCGCCGTGCCGTACGCATTGACTCTCGCTGCGCTCGCCGGCGTCGCCGGCCGTGTCAGCGCGCCGGCTGCGCTGGGACGCCCGCTGCGATCCGGCTCAACAGCTCTATAAGCATCCTAATCCCGGCGTATGGGACAGTGCGCCTTACGCATCGGGCACAAAGGGACTAACAGCTGAAACGCCGGCTCGCCCATCGCACCAGCCATCGGCCCCGCACGACGCGTTCGACGATGCTGTACGACGTTTCATCCCCGAAGTCGTGGGACACGATCAGGTCGACGGCAGTCGACGGCGGAAATGTGACCGCGGCAAGTAGCTCTCGGCTCTCGACTGTTTCTTCCGCGCCGCTGGACTGTTCGAAGTACACCTTGGCAAAGCCGTCCGTCGCTGTGGCATCCGATTCGGCGACGATGAACGTGCGTTCTTCGAGCGGGCTGTCTTCCTGATTGATCTGACGCCGGAGCGTCGCCGCCATCACCGTGCTTCCGTCTGGAAGTCTTGCGCGCCAGAGTTGGACCACGGCAAAGGGTAGTCCCGTGAATCGGCTTTTCCCCACGCTCGGAATCGTCGACGCCAAGCGATAGGCGACTCGCGTCAGCGCTGAAGAATCTTGCCGCGTCATGGCGGCGATCGAGTCGACCTTGAGTGGCGCCGGAGCTCCGCCGATGAAGCCCACGCCCCACGGCGTCGCCGGCGCGGGATCGATGGACGCTTCGATGCATCCTTCCGCGCTCTGCGTGATCGCCACCCGTCCAGGGGCGCTCCCGCCGTCCAACCGGATGAACGTCGCGTTGGAATCGAGCATCGAACCTTCGGGCTCCGCTTCCATCGTGTCCGCGAGCGCTATCAACGACCGGTCTGGCGACCGCCCCGGCGCGAGAAGGAGTGGAGCCGCGCGCGGAAACCACGGCACCGGCGGTGCCTGCACGCCGGTGCCGCTGACGACGGCACCGTTCCGACGCGACTTGGCCGAGCGGTCGTCGCCCGAGCGGCAACCCATTAGGCTCATTGACGCGGCGAGCGTGACGAGGGTCGAGCGGCGAAAGTGCATTGAACGTAATTTGGAATCGAATGGGTCCCGGTCAATGATGCCTGTCGCTAAGAAGGCCGACATCATCTTGAAAACCCCCATCTCTGCTCAAGACCCCTCTCGGCTCAACACCCACAACTCAGCTCACAACCCACATCTTATCTCACGACTCACAACTCACCCCTCTCAACTCGAATGGAGCCTTCGGCGCCCGTCCTTCCCGATGGAGAAATCCGGCCGCTGACTCGAGCTCCGGCTCGCGAGCGCTGGAGCTGGGCGATCTACGACTTCGCGCACACGATCTTCTCGATGAATGTCGGGACGCTCTATTTCACCCTCTGGCTCATCGAGGACCTCGGCGCACCCACGATACTGTACGCAACGGCAAACGGCATCGCGTCACTGCTGGTCGTGGCGGCCATTCCGGTATTGGGGGCGATGTCCGATGTGCGGCGCCGGCGTAAGCCGTGGGTGGTGGGCTTTACCCTGGCATCGTGCATTGCCTGCGCTCTGATCGGCGTCTTTGGCGTCACGACCCTTCCCCTTGTCGGAACCGGAGTGATCGGAGGCGCTCCGCGCGTTGCCGGATGGCACGTGTCGTCGGTCGCGCTCATTCCGATGCTGGCATGTTATGCCATCGCCAGTTTCGCCTATCAGGCGGCGCAGCCGTTCTATAACGCCATGCTGCCCGAACTCGTCCCGGTCGAAGAGCAGGGTCGAATGTCCGGCATCGGCGTCGCCGTCGGATACGTCGGCTCGATCGTCGGCGTCATGCTCGTCAAGCCATTCTTCAACGGCGAGCTTCCAATGATCGGCGCACTTCCGTCCGGATTCGTTCACGGCCTGCGATCGATCATGCCGTTCACCGCCACGGCCGGTGCGGTAGCGACCTTCGTTCCGACCGCGATCCTGTTTCTCCTTTTTTCACTGCCGCTCTTCATCTTCTGCCGCGACCACAATCCGGCACCGAAGGGAACTCCCGTTCGCTGGGGGGCCGCGTTCAACGAGGTCGCCCATACGATTCGCGATTCGAAGAAACATCCTGGCGCGCTTCGATTCATCATCACCACGTTGGTGTATCAGGACGCCATCGGCACGATCATCACCTTCATGACCGTGTACGCGGTGAAGGCCATCGGCTTCGCCGCCGGGTCGGCAGTCACCCTGTTTGTCATTCTCACCATTCCGGCAATCTTCGGCAGCTACATCGCCGGGCGTATGGTCGATCGCATCGGCCCGAAGAAGACCCTGCAGGCGACGCTCTGGATCTGGGTCGCGCTTCTGATCTGCCTGGCAATCGTTCCCACGCAGGCGGCGTTTTGGGTGGTGGGGTTTGCGATTGGGTTGAATTTTGGTGGCGTCAACGCCTCCGAGCGCCCGATGATGCTCGCGCTGATCCCTGATATCGAAGCCGGCCGCTACTTCAGCTTGCTGCTGCTCTCGGCGCGCGTGGCAGCGATCGTCGGCCCGTTCGTCTGGAGCATCACGGTCTGGGGAATCGAGCCGTCATTCGGAACGGCCTTCGCCTACCGCGCCGCGGTGCTCACCGTCGTCGCGATGTTCCTCATTGCGCTTGGGATTTTGCGCGGTGTTCCCGACCGGCGTGAAAAAACTCCGGGTCGGCTGCTCGTCGGCGTGGTGTGATCTACTCGCTCCTTCGCGCCATCGCCGGTGTTGCGCTCCGCTGGTATTACGCCGATGTGACGGTCACCGACTCGTCTGCTGACGGCGGCGACTGGCGAAGTTCGGTGGACGGTCCGCTCCTCGTCGTCGCCAACCACCCGAACGCGCTCGTCGACGTTCTCGTCGCGGCGCGCGCGGTGCCCCGTCGATTGCTGTTCACCGCCAAGGCCACGCTTTTCTCCAACCCCGTTGCCCGGGTCTTGTTGTCCTGGCTGGGTGTTCTTCCGCTGCGGCGCGCGAGTGACGAGCCCGGAATCGCCGATCGCGGGCGCAACGCCCAGGCCTTCGAGGCGATCACTCGCGCGCTCGCTAAGGGGCGCGCGATCCTGATCTTCCCGGAAGGCAAGTCTCACGACGAGCCGGCGATGGCCACGTTGCGTACCGGCGTCGCGCGACTCGCCCTTCACGGGCGCGACGCCGGGTCCGTGCGCGGACTGCGAATTCTTCCGATTGGGCTTGTCTTCGAGAGAAAGGAGGCTCCACGCTCGCGAATCCTCGCCGTGATCGGCCAGCCGCTGGAGGTTGACTCGTGGCGCGCGACCAGTCCGGCCTCCGCCATCGCCGAGCTCACCGCCGAAATCGACGCACGGCTCCGCGCCGTGACGTTGAACTACGACACGGCGGAAGAGGCGGCCGGCGACGCCCACCTCGCGACGCAGATTGCCGCGCTCGTTCGTGGCGCGGCGACGGATGTCGGTTCACACGATCTTCGCGATCAGACCGCGGTGGCGCGACTTCTTCCGCGCATTCGAGCGGCGGTACAGGGCGCCTCGCCCGCAGCCGCCGCACGCGCCTCGGCGTTCCAGAGCGAGCTCGCCGCTTTGCAGCATTCGTTGGATGCCCACCACGTTTCCCTCGATGACTTGGCCATTTCACGCGACATCGGTCCAGGTGCCGTTTTCGTGATCCGCGAATCGTTGATCCTCATCGTCGGCGGGCCCGTCGCGATTTGGGGCTGGCTCAATCATTTCATCCCCTTTCACGCCGCGATCGCGGCGGGGAAGCGGGTTCGCGGTATCGCCGCCGACCCGGCCATGCGGACCATCGTCGCCGGCACCGCGCTCGTGTTGATGGTCTACATGATTCAGGGAGCGCTCGTCACGCTCATCTTCGGCCCGTGGCGGGGGATCGCGTATGTGGTGAGTCTCCCGATCGCCGCGGACATCAACCTGCGGTTGCGCGACCGACTCGCGCGCGCGCTTCGTCGGGCGAGAACCTACCTGCTCTTCCGGACTCACCCGCATCTACAGCGCGAGCTCGAAGCCCGAGCCGCGGCGCTTCGTGAAGAAGCGCTTGCTCTGGGTCGGATAAGCCGAGCCTGAGCAGACTCCCGCTCAGTCCTTGGGTGGCAAGAATCGCCCAACCAGATCCCAGTGCCACGCGTCGCGCCGCACGCCACTTCGCGGGTCGCGCAATCGCTTGAACTGAAGGCGGTCGGCTGGAAGCCCGACCGCCGCCCCGTAGCGAAGGAGCCGGCTCCGATCCGTGGAGACGACGTGCGCCATGGGCCGCCCGAACCAGATATGGCGGTGCAACCACAGGCCGCCATCCATCGCGTAGATCATTCCCTCGCGCCGCGACTCGAATTCGCGTGCCTCCCCCCCGGCATGTCCCGCCGCATCGCCGGTCGAAGCATCCGCGCCCATGTGTCGCGCTCCCGGCTAACCGGCCTTCGTTTCCACCCAGTTTTTCCCCGTTCCCATGTCCACCACAAGAGGCACGGACAGCTCGGCGGCGTGCTCCATTTCGTGGCGCACCAGAACCGAGATGCGCGCGAGCTCGTCATCCGGGACCTCGAACACGAGCTCGTCATGTACCTGAAGCAACATTCGCGTTTGGAACCGTCCGGCGCGGAGCGCGGCGTCGATGCGGATCATCGCCATCTTGATCAGGTCCGCGGCCGAGCCCTGGATGGGCGAGTTCGCCGCCGTCCGCTCGCCGAACGCCCGAACGTTGAAGTTGCGATCCTTGATCTCCGGGATGTACCGCCGCCTGCCGAAGAGCGTCGTCACGTAGCCGTGTGTGCGTGCATACTCCACTTGCGAGTCAAGATACGCGCGAACACTGGCGAATCGCTCGAAGTACCGATCGATGAAGGCCTTCGCATCGGCATGGGCGACCTTGAGCTGCTTCGACAGCGCGTGGGGCCCCTGTCCATAGATCGTCGCAAAGTTGATCGTCTTCGCCCGGCCGCGCATGTCGCTCGTGACGGCGTCGAGCTCGACCTCGAAGATCAGAGCCGCGGTCTGGCGATGAATGTCCCCGCCCGCGTTGAACGCGTCGACGAACGCTTGGTCCCGCGACAAGTGGGCGAGGAGTCGCAGCTCGATTTGCGAATAGTCGGCCGCCAGAAACACGTGCCCCGGAGCCGGAACGAAGCCGCGCCGAATATCTCGCCCCAGCTCTCGCCGAATCGGAATGTTCTGAAGGTTTGGGTCGCTCGACGACAGGCGCCCGGTGGCGGCGACGGTCTGGTTGAAGTTCGAGTGCAGCCGGTGCGTCCGCGGATTCACCAGCGCCGGGAGCGCATCGATGTAGGTGCTCTCGAGCTTCGCCACCTCGCGGTATTCCATCAACAGCACGGGCAGTTGGTGGCCGTCTTCGGCCAGCTGCTGCAACACGGTCACGTCCGTCGAGGGACCGGTCGGAGTGCGCTTCAACACCGGCAGCCCGAGCCGGTCGAACAGAATCTCCCGCAGCTTCGGATTCGAGTTGATGTTGAACGTCTCTCCAGCGAGCGCGTAGATCTCCATCTCCACGCGCTGCCGCTCGCGGGCGAAGCGCTCTTTCAGCGCGCCGAACCACGACGGGTCGATCGACACGCCCTGCCACTGCATTTCCCCGAGCACGCCAACCAGCGGCATCTCGATGTCGCGATACAACGGCATGAGCTGAAGCTCCTCGAGCTGCTCGGCGAACAGATCACGAAGCCGGAGGGCCATGTCGGCCTTTTCGCAGGCGAAGTCTCGCGCGCACTCGATGGGCACCTCGTCGAACCGGAACGCGTCCTTTCCCTTTCCACAGAGCTCGTCGAACGACGTCATCGTGTGGTTCAGGAACTCGAGCGCCAACAGGTCGAGTCCATGCGACCGACGTCCCGGATCGAGTACGTAGCTCGCGATCATCGTATCGAAGTCGATGCCGCGCAGCTCGATCCCCGCGAGGCGGAGCGACAGTTGGTCGAACTTGATGTTCTGCCCGGTTTTCTTGACCGACGGATCTTCGAGCAGCGCCCGAAGGGGTTTCATTTCCGCCGCATTGATCGACGGCAGATTCCGGATGACTGGAGTCCGCTCCGCCATCGCGCGCGCGGCGATGCTCGTCGGTGCCGAGGCCGTCTTCGCCACTCGTTTTTTCGGCGCCTCGGTGACAGCGTCGTCCATCAGCCCGAGGCTGCCCTGGTCCGGCTGTCGCTCGCGATGTGCCAGCGGCAGGTAGTACGCCTCGCCCGGTGCGATCGCGATCGCCAACCCGGCGAGGTGTGAGCGCAGCGGGTCGATTACTTCGGGCGCTCCCGCGTCGAGTGTGAGCTCCGTATCGATCGCGAAGTCGCCCTGCGCCCGTGCTCGCGCGACCATCGACTCGACATCTTCGACCGTATCGAGTGTGCGATACCTGACGACACCGATCGGCTCGGGCGGTGCGTCCGGCGTGGCGGTTGGCGCCGCCGTCGAGGCCCCGACGGGAAGCGCTTTGGCGAGGTTGTTGAACTCGAGCTCGACGTAGATCGTGCGCAAGCGGTCCGTGTCCGCCGGTTGAATGCGGATGCTTGGCAGGTCGAGCTTGATGTCGAGATCGTCGCGAATCGTCACCAGCTCCTTCGAGAGCAGGGCCTCCTCGCGGTACATCTCCAGCGCCTCGCGCGGACGCTTCTTGGTGAGCTCGTGCGCGTGCGCGAGGATGTTCTCGATCGTCCCGAACGACGCCACGAGCTCCTGCGCCGTCTTCTCTCCGATTCCCTTCACCCCCGGCACGTTGTCGGACGAATCGCCGACCATCGCCAGGTAATCCGTCACGTGAGCAGGCGGGACGCCGAGTCGTTCGCTCCCGTTCTCGACGCCGACCCACGACTCCTCGACGCTGGCTGGTCCGCCTCGTCCCGGGTTGAGCAGCCAGACACCGGGCCGCACCAGTTGCTGAAAATCCTTGTCGCCCGAGACGACCACGACGTTGAGTCCCGCTTCGACAGCCTGTTGGGCGAGCGTCCCGATTACGTCGTCCGCTTCGAATCCGGGCAACGCCAGAATCGGAATGCGCGACGCGTCGAGGATCTGGCTGATTCGCTCCATCCCTCGATCGAAATCCGACTGCAGCTCCTCACTCAACTTCTCGCGGGTCGCCTTGTAGGCGGGGTAGCGCTCATGTCGAAACGAGAGCCCGGAGTCATGAACCCACCCGAGATAGTCGGGCTTGTGGGTCGTCATCAGGCGCTGGAGAAAGTTGACGATTCCCCAGGCCGCCGACGTGTTCTCGCCGCGCTTGGTCGTGAGCGGCCGCGAGATCAGCGCGAAGAATGCCCGATAGATGAGCGCATACCCGTCGACGAGGAACAGCTTCGGCGACGTCGGAAGTTTGATTGGAGCAGTCGGTGCCACGAAAGAAATCTAGGGCGCGTGCGCCGCTTTTTGGTTATTCAGGTATTCGGTTCTTCGGATCGGTTTTTCGGTTGGTCTCAAACGCCAAAGGGAAGTCTCCAGTCGAGACTTCCCTTTCGTTTTTCACCGATGAACCGACGACCAACCGACGAACCGACAACCCGACTCACCGGCTTCTCACGCCACCCTCGTCACATTCGCCGCGTGCAGTCCCTTTTCTCCGGTGTGGATCTCAAACTCCACTTCCTGTCCTTCCGCGAGACTCTTGAACCCGTCCATCTGTATCGCGGAAAAATGGACAAATACATCCTCTCCGCTGTCTTGTTCGATGAAGCCATAACCTTTGGCGTCGTTGAACCACTTCACCTTCCCTCTGGCCATGCGCCCCTGCCTCCTACGAGGTGAGTCGATCCTGCACTGCGTTGTGCCGGGCAAGCCGCCCCGACTTGCGCGGCCTATATACGAACGATTCCGGGCGTTTGTCAAGAAAGTTGAGCCCGCCTACCGGCATCCTACACAGGGACCGGCGACCGCCAACAGCGTGCGGAATTCCGCGTCGCTCGCCGGCGACAGGCGCCACCGTCCAAACCCAGACAGATCGTAAAAAATCAGCGACAGGCGATACCGTCGGTATTCCCACGCCATCAGCCGCGTTGCGCTGGTCGAGTCGGCCGGAACGGGGTCGCTCATCGAATCCGGTTCGCCAAGCGCGACGACGACAGCTCCGCGGTCGGTGAGCCACGCCGGTCGAGTGTCCTCGCGATACTGAGCGTTCGCGACGCCGACTCGGCGGAGATATTCGTGAAGCGCCTCGTTATTCAGCGTACTCGGATTTGGATCGGTCTGCCGCATCAACGCGGCCCATAGCGCCGGTCGTCGTTCGGGGGTCGCCTCGCGCAGCGCCCGAATGTCCGACTCGCTGGCGAAGTACTTGAGCGCATCCAACAGCTCATCGACAGTCGCGATGGACACATCTTCGCCGATGCTCACCACCGCGGCCGCATTCCCCACCGGCACCCCGTTCATTCTGGTAGCGGTGAATCGAACCGTTCCCAGGCCAAGACGCGCGATGGGCATGGCGACCCGCGCTGCTCGAAGTTCGCGGTCTCGTGGAAAGACAATCGTATCTTGGTGCAGGATGACTGCCTGATTCTCGTCGGGCCTCGCCGTCAGGATCACCGTGTCCGGGGCGGTCGGCCCGTACGCTTCCACGTAGAAGAGCAGCGACGAATCTCGACCGTAGCGCGCCGTCGCCCGCGGATTGGCGACCGCCGCCAGAGGTGCCGCGCGCGTCCCACGGAGATCGGCGGCGTAGACCGGAAGGATTGGCGTGACGACTCCGTTTGCCATGAACGGCACGGTGATCGGCCCGGTGGACGAGCCGGCGCTGGCGCCGAGCGAGTCCTGCACCGTCACGCGAATCGAGTAAGTGCCCGGTGCGATTCGTAGGGCGCGCTGGAAGATCACGCCCTCGTCGCCGCGCGTCGTTTCCTGGAGGCTGACGACTCGCACTTCGCCCGTTGGCCGCTCGCTCCGCACCAGCGTTTGACCCGCGATGATGTCGATCTTCACCGCGTAGTAGGCCGCGTATCGGTCCCCCGCTCGCACGAACGACAGGGCGCGCGGCGGGATCGACAGGGCGACGACGGTCATCGTCGTGTCCAGCGACTCGGTTCCGAAATACCGGACCATGCCGACGAACGGCACCGCCCCGACCCCGACCAGAAAGCCGGCGCGGCGGTACACGTCGGTGCTCTCGAGCGGTGATGCCTCGGCGCCGGCGCCGGACACCGCCGGGCGCGGAGCGGGCTCGATCGACGCCGCGCTGCAGTTCGCCAGAACCAGGGCGGCGGCGGCGCCGGACACCCGCCGCAGCCGGACGCCAGCACTCGGGCAAACGCTAATCATCTGTTCTCTCATTCCTTGCAACCGGACTATGCCAACATTAGGTTCGCGCCGTGGCACGTGAAAATCTCGTTGGCCAAACAATCGCCGGCTATACCCTGGATAGCGAAGTGGGAGAAGGCGGCACGTCTGCCGTCTTCCGTGCGAAGCACGCCACGCACGGAACCGTCGCTGTAAAGGTGCTCCGCGAGAAACTACGGTCCGACAAGACCGCGGTCGCGCGCTTTCTACGTGAGGCGCGATTCGGCGAGCGCGTGAACCATCCCAACGTCGTGCGCACGATCGAAATCGGCGAGGCGGCTCCCGGGGCGGGCATGCACTTTCTCGCCATCGAGTGGGCCAAGGGCGACATCCTCGAGAAATACGCCAAGAAGCACGGACCGCTTCCGTTGGACGAAGTCGCCGAGATCGTCGCCCAGATCGGCGAAGCGGTCCACGCCGCTCACCAAGTCGGGGTCGTTCATCGGGATCTCAAGCCCGACAACCTGATGTACGATCCCGAAACACGACGGGTGAAATTGCTCGACTTCGGGATCGCCACCGATACCGACACAGCTCCTGAGCAGCGGCTGACGCGCGCGGGTTTCTTCGTTGGAACGCTGTTGTATGTGGCGCCCGAAGCACTCTCCGGTGAACTGGTCGGCCCCCAGGCAGACCAGTACAGCCTGGCGACGATTGCCTACTTCCTGCTGACCGGCTGTCACCCGTACGTGGCAAAGAGTCAGCGCGAGATGTTCTCGCAGCTCCTCTCGCAACCGCCGATCCCGCTGAATCAGGCCAAACCCGGTCTCCGCTTCCCGGCCGCGGTCGAGGCGACGGTGATGAAGGCGCTGAGCAAGGATCCCAAACAGCGCTTCGCCTCGGTCGTGGCCTTCTCGACACAGCTGCGCGACGCGCTGCTTGCCGGCGGCTCGAGCGCCGCGGCAGGCGGAATCCTTTCCCGCGTCAAGTCCATCTTCAAAAAGACGTAGCCATAGGAGCTAGCAGCTAACAGCTAACAGCTTGCCGCCTGAGCCATCAGCCACCTGCAGCTGACAGCTGGATTTGAGCTGACAGCTCGGGCTGCGAGCTGTCAGCTGCTAGCCCTAACGCTCAACTGTGTTGATCGAATCCGCGGGCGCGGGCGGAATTCTTGCCCCCGGCACCTCCGCCGGCGCCGTCGCAGCGAGCAGATCGCCGACGTCCACGGGAATCCACATCGTGAAGGTCGACCCCTTGCCAAGCTGACTCTCGACGGTGATGTCCCCTCCGAGCGACCTCGCCAGCCGGCGCGAGATCGCGAGGCCCAGTCCAGTCCCCCGCTCTACCGAGTCAGTGCGCGGTCCGGCGTTTACCTGCTCGAACTCGTCGAAGATGCGCTCCCGGTCGCGCTCGTCGACGCCCACTCCGGTGTCGACGACCTGTAGTGCGATCCACGGCTCAGTGCTGCTGGGCGCCATTGCCGCCAGAACCGGGTCATCGGGCGTGCGCCTCACCACGGGGTTGGTGCCGGTGAGTAATCGCGCTCGCACCGCCACGCCGCCCGAAGGCGTGTACTTCACGGCGTTGCCGAGCAGGTTGACGAGGATGTGCCGGAGATGCGTCGGATCAGTCCGCACTCGCGGGAGCGTCGTGGGCACGGAGATGGACAGCCGGAGCGACCGCTCGTTGAACAACGACTCGAGGTCGCTGGCGATGTTCAGGACATACGGCCGCAGCGAGATCATCTCCCGCGACACCTCGAGACGTCCGGCCGCGATCCGAGCGATGTCCAGGATCTGATCCACGAGATGTCGCAAATGAGTCGCCGACGCCGCGATGCGGTCCACCGGCCCAACCTGCCGCGGCGCCAGCTCCCCATACACGCCGTCGCGCAGCATCTCGACGAAGCCGACGATCGCCGTCAATGGCGTTCGAAGCTCGTGCGAAACGTTCGCCAGAAACTCGCTCTTCATCGCATTAGCGCGCAGAGCCTCGATCGACAGCCGTTCGATGTCCGATGATCGCGCGGCGACCTGCAGCGATTGATGCCGCTCGCGGGCCACAGCGAGGCCAAGAAGGAGAATCCCCAGCACGCCAACCACCCACAGCGCGGTTCGTGGGCCGCCGGTCGTGGCCGTTCCGACGACGAGCAGGGGCACCCGCTGGCCGTCCGGCAGGCGCACGGAGCGCGCGGTCACCGCGACGCTGGTAAACAGCGCTCGCGCCGCCGCCGAAGAAAACACCGTATCGCGCGGCGACAGGACGACGGCCACCGCTCGTGGCGGCGACCGCACACCCGCGACGACGCTCGCAAAGGTTTTGTCGAGTCGAGCGGCGAGCCCCGCGGTGGACGGGTAGTCCATCGACGTCTGTACCATCGCCTCGACGTAGTCCGCCGCCGCCTGGCGTTGAGCCTCGGCGGCGCGAGCGAGCAGTCCGTCGATCGCGAATAGGCTCCACAACATCGCCGCGATGACGCCGCCGAGTAGAAGGCCGAAGGCGCCGATTCCCGATCGAGCCAGGAGACCGCGAGACGTATTCACTCGATGCTGATGGCTGCGTTAATTGATGGACCGATTCCCATTCGAAACTTCGATGTCGTCATCGCCCCACCACCGCCTGATCGAAATGCTTGCCGCGCGCTCCGCTCGCCGCGGGACCTTCACGCTCGCGTCAGGCAAACAGTCGTCCTTCTACATCGATGCTCGACTCACCACGATGAGTCCCGACGGCCTGAGCGCCATCGGGCCCGTGGGCCTCGCCATGCTCCGCGAGCGGAGCTGGGATGCCGATTCGGTCGGCGGACTCACACTCGGCGCCGACCCCGTCTCGTACGCGATCAGCTACGCCAGCGCGAGCGACCCCCGCCCGATTCGTGCCTTCACCGTTCGAAAGGAAGCGAAAGGGCACGGCACAGGGAAGTTGATCGAGGGTCCGTTTGCCGCAAACGACCGCGTGGTCGTGATCGAGGACGTCATCACGACCGGCGGGTCGGCGCTGCGCGCGATCGAGGCCCTGCGCGCCGCCGGCGCCCGGATCCTGGGAGTGCTCGCCGTCGTCGACCGCGAAGAGGGGGGGCGCGAGGCCATCGAGGCCACGGGGATCCCGGTCGCCGCGATCGCGCGCGTTAGCGAGATTCTGGCCCTGGTGCCATGAGATAGCGGAAGGCTGAAAGCTGAAAGCTCATCTGTATGCTCGCCAGGGCATCTCTCTCACCGGCTGTAGCCGGCGCAGCTCGGCCAGATACGGCAGCACCAGAGTCGCGCGAAAGTGTTGCAGCATTGCCACCCCATCAAACCGCGTCCTGAACTCGCCGGCGGTCATTCGCAGCAGGGCGCGAACATGCCGCCCGAAGCTCTGGGGCGAGGAGTAGTCGAGATGGTTCGCGACGTTGGCGATCGAAAAGCCCGGATTCTCGAACAGCCGCGCCGCCCGGATCAGCCGCGCCCCCGCCAGGTATCGTTTGGGCGACGGCAGGCCCGTACGATAGAATCTGCTCATGAGCGTACTCGGTAACACGCCGAACTCGCGGCTGAGCGCGCGCACCGTGGCCAGCCGCGGTGGCGCCGTGAACAGCGCCTCGAAAAAGCGCCAGCACGCCGGGTCGACGCCGGCCAGGTCGATTCCCAGCTGCGCCAGCGCCTCGCGTTGGATCTCGCTGCCCCGATTCGTCAGCAGTAGCCGGCGTAGCTCCTGCCACCCCGTCGGTTCAGTGACGTCCACCAGCTGCGTGATGCCCGATGTGCCAAGCGACAGTGCGACGCGCGGCGCGTCGGTCGTCGCCTGCGAGACGAGAGCAACCGTGGCGACTCGCGGAAACTCGCGGACCATTGCGCAGATCCCGGGCTGCACTCGGTCGTCGCACCGTGCGACCGAGACCAGGACCGCGTCGGCCCGTCTGGATTTGATGTCGCGCACCAGCTCCGCCACGCCGTCGCGGTGGATCGCTCGATAGGATCCTTCGCCCGCGGCATCGACCCGCACGCGTTCGCCCGGCGTGAGGATCGTCGATATGGCCGGGAGCAGTTGATTGGGCGGCGACTGATGCATGACATCCCTCCGTGCTGTCAGGTGGTCTGCGAACACTGGGCGAGACTACCAACCGACAGTCACAGCGTCGTCATATGCCGACGCCGGAACGTCACGAGCCGGGCTTAAGCTGTCAGCATTCAGCATCTCCCAGCTGCAGCCTTAGATATGGCTGTAGCTATGGCTCGAGAATGCGGAAGGCTGACACGTCCGACTGACCGACGCTATCTTTCCTGCAAAGACGTCAACCGGGTAGTCGCGTGGCGACTCGTAAGAGTTTCCCCGAGGAAAGTCCGGGCTCCATTGGGCACGCTGCCAGGTAACGCCTGGGCGGGCGAGGCGACTCGTTCGACGGACAGTGCCACAGAAAACAACCGCCGCGGAGAAATCCGCGGTAAGGGTGAAAAGGTGGGGTAAGAGCCCACCGCACGGCTGGCAACGGTCGTGGCCGGGTAAACCCCAGCGGGAGCAAGGCCGAATAGGCAGTGAGAGGTGCCCACCTCGATCAAGACACTGCGGGTAGGCTGCTAGAGGGCGCGGGCGATCGCGCTCCGAGAGGAATGACTGCCGCAACGCGAGAGCGTTGCACAGAACCCGGCTTACAGGTTGGCGCTTCAACTGCCGAGCCTGGGCCGGGAGCAGAGGAGCATTTTCGAGCTTTCAGCTCGAGCTCGGGCTCAAGGCTCGAGAATGCTCGTCCGCTCCTGGCTCAGGCTCGGGTGTTTCCTAGTCGAGTAGGCGCAACGGCATCACCAGGCACAAATATGACCCCGGCTCATTCCACCCCTCCGGCTCCAACGTCGCCGCTCGCTCCGGCGCCCTGAACGTCAACTTCACTTCATCCGTCGGGATGTAGCGCAGAATCTCGAGCAGATACGTGGCGTTGAATCCGATGTCGAGCGGATCGCCGTTGTACCGAATCGCCATTTCGTCAGTCGCTTCGCCCAGATCCGGCGTCTGCACGCTGAAGCGCAGCAGGGCCGCGTTGAACGACAACCGAATGCGATGCGTCTGGTCCGAGGCGATCACCGACATCCGGCGCAGGGCGCTGATCAGCGACTGCCGGTCGGCGATGGCGATCCGGTTGTTGTCCTTCGGAATGACCTGGTCGTAGTTCGGGTACGGCCCCTCTATCAGGCGGGTATACACTGCCGTGAAGGGGGAACGAAAGCCAAGGTGATTGTCGCCGCGCGCGATCTCGAGCTCCTCATCCTGCGGAAAGAGTCGTCGGATCTGCTCCAGCGCCTTGGGCGGCACGATCATGTCGGCCGACGGAGCGCCGGCGGAGTTGATCGGGACGTCCATCTTCGACAGGCGATGTCCGTTCGTCGCCACCATCCGCATGTTGTCCGGCCGCAGCTCCCAGAGCACGCCATTGAGAATTGGCCGGCTCTCCTCGTTCGAGACGGCGAACGACGTGTGTGAGATCAGCTTTTGCAAATCTCCCGAGCGAATTCGCCAGCTCGCGTCGAACTTCACCGTTGGAAAGTTCGGAAACTCGTCTTTCGGAAGTCCGAGAATCTTGAAATGCGAGCGACCGCAGTCGAGCGTCACCCGCTGTTCGCCCGATGTCGCGATCTTCACCGGCGACGGCGGCAGCTCCTTCGCGATCTCCGACAACTTCTTGGCCGGGATCGTGATTGCTCCCTGTGTCTCGACGTCGGCGGCAACTTCGGTCGTCACCGCGATGTCGAGGTCCGTGCCCGACAATCGGATCCCCCGCTCCGTCGTCTCGACGAGAATGTTCGCGAGCACCGGGAGCGTAGTCTTCGGCGGAGTCGTCGGCGTTACGGCCGCGAGTCCTTCCTGCAACTTCTCCCGGGAGATTGTAAACCGCATCGCGGATCCTCAAAAATCGGGACAGAACTGCACTACAACCTCTATGTATATATCAATCTAGTAGTACTAGTAGGGACTGTGGGAGAGTGTGGAAAGGCGGCTAAGCCCCGCGTCAGTCTGTCCTTACACATCGCCACTTCGGCGTGGATCGACGTGGATGAAAGCAATATTTCCCACGGCTGTCCAGATGTCCATACGATATCCTCGCGCGCCGTGTTGAAAGAGCCGGCCGCGATGTTGGCTACCCCGTGCTCACTCCACGCAGCGCCGTCTCGACTTTTTGGACTCGGCGCGCGAAGTCGGGATCGTCCTTCACCATCTCGCTGACGCGCTCGAGACTGTGAATCACGGTCGAGTGATCGCGGCCGCCGAACGAGTTTCCGATCTCGACCAGCTGCATGCCGAGGAGCTCGCGCATGAGGTGCATCGCGACCTGGCGCGGGACGGTGAGAGTCTTGGTCCGCGTCTTCGACTTGAGCCCATCGGTCGTGGCGGGCGCGCGAATCTTGTCGCGGAGAGCCTCCCGCGCGAGGTCGATTGTGATCTCGCGGTGTTTCAGGGACGCATAGGCGAGCAGCTTGATGATCGACCCTTCGAGCTCGCGGATGCTCGATCGGACGTTCTCGGCGATGAAGCGGATGACCTCATCGGGAATGGTCAGCTCGAGATGATCGAGCTCCGCCTTCTGGCGCAGAATCGCGATCCGGTGTTCGACGTCGGGGACGTCGATGTCGGCGACCATCCCCCACTGGAAGCGGCTGACCAGCCGTGCCTCGAGCCCCGGAATCTCCGACGGCGGGCGATCGCTCGTGAGCACAATCTGCCGTCCCCCTTCATAGAGCGCGTTGAAGGTGTGAAAGAACTCCTCCTGCATCGCCTCCTTCCCCTTCAGGAAGTGCACGTCGTCGACGAGCAGCAGGTCGGTCTCGCGAAAACGCCGGCGAAAATCGCCCGTGGTCCGGTTCTGGATCGACGCGACGAGATCGTTCGTGAATTGCTCGGTACCAATAAATGTGATCCGGGTTTCCGGACGGCGATCGATGATCTCGTGGGCGATCGCCTGCATCAGGTGGGTTTTTCCGAGGCCGGTGTCGCCATAAATGAAGAGCGGGTTGTAGACCTTGCCGGGGGCCTGGGCGACCGCGTGGGCCGCCGCCGCCGCCAGCTCGTTCGACTTGCCGATCACGAAGTACTGGAACGTGTACCTGTCGCTCAGTGGTGGCGCCACTGCGGCGCGCATCTGCTGCGATTGTGACGAGGGCGGCGCCACAAACAAGTCCATCTGAGGCCTTGCCTTCCGTTCTTCCGTAACGCGAAACACCACCCGCGCCGGATGCCCCAAGGCCACCGCGGCGAGGTTGCCGAGCAGATCGGCGTGCTTCGATTCGTTCCAATCGGCGGCGAACTGGTCTGGGCATCCCACGAGGATGGTTTCGCCTTCGAGCGACAGCGCCTCAGTCGGCTCGAGCCACGTCTTGAATGTCTGCTCCGGCAGCTCCTGCCGCGCGCGGTCCAGGAGTCGGGACCAGGTTTCTCGGGGCGTGAGCGTCATTCAGATGTGTGGAAAACTTTCAGTCGGGGGGACCGAAGGTATTTCGGATGGAGAGAAAAGGCAATTGAGCGGCTGTGCAGTGCCAGCTGGGAGCGTACCAGCGCTTAACATCCAGCCAGAGCCTCTAGCCCCGGCTTACCAGACAGCTCGAGCGCTGGCTCGAGCGACCGCTCAGGCTATCTGGCAAGCCAGGGCTGTCGGCTCAGGCTAGGAGTTAGACGCTGTACGCTCCCAGCCACAGCTACGAGCTCGCGGCTACCATGAAGTCCTCCATAGGGTTACTTTTTCAAGCTCTCGACGTACCTGACCGCAATTGGAGTTGTAGATGGGCAAGCCAACATACCGTCCTCGTAACAAGCGCCGCATTCGTACGCACGGCTTCCGCGCGCGCATGGCCACGAAATGGGGACGCCAGGTTTTGAGTCGTCGCCGGAGAAAGGGGCGCAAGCTCCTGACCGTGCGCCTCCCAGACAAGTACGCAGGCGCCTGACGATCGCGCCGGCTTTCCTCGCCAGCTCCGCCTGACGCGGAAGGCCGACCTGGAAGCAGTCATTCGAGGGGGGAAGCGAATTCGGAGTCGTCACCTCGACATCCGATGCGTCGCTTCCCCTCTCGGGCATCCGCGAGTAGGAATCGTCGTTCCCCGACATGGCCACTCCGCCGTCGATCGCAACCGCTCGCGCCCCGCCGCCTACGGCGTCTCTTTTGCCAGCCTTGCCACCGAATTGGCAGATGTCCGTACGGCCATCTGATGTCCTTCGCTTTTTTCGGCCGCGTCACCTGATGATCCTCGCCGTCCGCGGATACCAGGTGTCGCTCTCGCCACTGCTGCCGGCCTCGTGCCGGTATCACCCGTCGTGCTCCGAGTACGCCGTCCAGGCGCTCGACAAGCACGGTGCTGTCCGCGGCTCGTGGCTCGCCGCTCGCCGAATCCTTCGTTGCAATCCTTTTACGGCCGGCGGCTTCGACCCCGTTCCGTGATCACTAGCATATCGCATGGATAAACGTTCTCTCATCGCGCTGGCCCTCATCGCCCTGGTCATTGTCGGGGGCACGATGATTCAGCAGCGCCTGTCGCCGCCACTGCCCGCGACCGCGGATACTTCCGTGTCATCGGCGCCCTTGCCCGCGCAGCCTGCTCGCGATACCACGCCGCTGTCCGCAATGCCGGCCCGCCCAACCTTGTCCGCCGCTTCTTCGGCTCCCCGGACAGCACTCGATGTCGCGGTGCGTCCTGAAACGGTGAGCGTCTCCGGCACCGGCCGCATTGCGCGGTTCGTGACGCCGGGTGCCGCGCCGGCAACGGTGACGTTGCCGGATTACAAAGATCTGAAGCGTCGCAACGGCCCGCTCGCGATCATGCCGGAGCATGGGCAGCTGCTCCGCTACCGCGTCGTCAACGGCGCCGATACGATCAATCTCGACAACGTCTCCTTCACTGCGAAACGGTCCGGCACCAACACCGAGTTCGTCTCGACGTCGCCGAACATTCGCGTGACCTACGACCTGTCCCCCGACCACTACCTCACTCACGCGACGGTCACGCTCGCCGCCGCCGCGCCCGGCGCCAAACTATTGATCGACCTCGCGTCCGACCTCCGCTCCGGTGAGGCCGACACGACCGAAGACCTGCGCCACCTTGCCTATGGATTCAAGTCCGTGCGCGGCGACGTCCAGAGCATCGTCCTCCAGAAGCTCGACACCGGCAAATACGTCGTCGAGCCAGGCCCGCTCGACTGGGTCGCGATTCGAAACAAATACTTCGTCTTCGCCGTCATCGCCGCCGACACGACGCGAGGATTCAGCCAGTTGATTCTTCGCGGCGGACCGCACCGGCCCGATGGCTCCCCGACGGGAATCGCGATCGCCTCGATGCCGCTGTCGCCCACTGGCGTCGCCTTCGACCTGTATACCGGGCCGCAATCGTGGAACGCCCTCCGTGCGGTCGGCCACGAGCTGATCAACGTCAATCCGTACGCCGGCTGGGCATGGCTGCGTCCCGCCGTACAACCGTTCGCCACGATCGTGATGCGCCTTTTGCTCGGCCTCAAAGCGGCGCTCGGCCTCAGCTACGGCTGGGTGCTCGTGATCTTTGGAATCGGAATTCGCCTGCTCATGTGGCCGCTCAACCAGAGCGCCCTCCGCACCAGCATGAAGATGCAGCGGCTCCAGCCGGAGCTCGCCGTCCTGCAGAAGAAGTACGCCAAGGATCCCGAAGCGCAGCGGGTGGCAATGGTCAAGCTGTATCAGGCTCACAACATGAGTCCATTCAGTCCGCTCATGGGGTGCCTGCCGATGTTGTTGCCGATGCCGATTCTGTTCGCGCTCTACTTCGTGTTCCAGAACACCATAGAATTCCGCGGCGTGCAGTTCCTGTGGATGCCCGACATTTCGCTGCGCGATCCGTTCTACATCACGCCCATTCTCATGGGCGCATCGATGCTCGTGCTGTCGTGGATCGGCATGCGTGCCGCGCCGGCGAACCCGCAGGCGAAGGTCATGGGCTACATGATGCCGGCGATGTTCACCGTCATGTTCATGAACCTCGCGTCGGGGCTGAATCTCTACTACGCGGTGCAGAATCTGGTAGCGATACCGCAGCAATGGATGCTCACCCGCGAACGCGCCAAGGGGAACGCCGGCGTCCCGATCACAAAAAGCTCGCCGCCCCTCAAGCCTCCGCGATAGCGCGCGACCATGCGCGTGACGTACATCGGCCACGCGACGCTGCTCATCGAGATGGGCGGCGTGCGCCTGCTCACCGATCCAAACTTCGACGCGACGCTCGGCAAGATCCTGCCCCGGGTCTCGGCGCCCGGCATCGAGCTCGATGCGCTGCCGCGGCTCGACGCCGTGTTGCTCACCCACGCACACGCCGATCATCTCTCGTTCGATTCGCTCGACCGCTTGCCCGCGACGACGCCGGTGTACGCGCCGCCTGTCGTCGCCGAGTGGCTCAACCGGCTCGGGTACGCCCATGCCTCACCACTCATCCCCGGTGACTCGCTGACAGTGGGCGGTGTCACGGTGCGCGCGGCGGTCGCGACGCACCGCGGCAACCGATACGGCTTCGACCGGTGGCGCGCCGACACGAGCATGTATCTGTTGACGAGCGCCAGCGAGAGCTGCTTCTTCGCCGGCGACACGGCGCTGACCGACGACACCCATCTCCTCGTGAAAGAAAGCCTCTGGGACGTGGGACGGTCGCTCGATCTCGCGCTGCTGCCGATTGGCTACGCGCCCTGGTGGAAGAAGTCCGGATTTCGCAAGGGCCATCTCACGCACGATGACGCGCTTGTCCTCTTCGAGCGTCTCCGCGCGCATGTGCTCATCCCCTATCACTGGGGCACGTTCCGTCACCTGACCGCCACGGCGTACGACGCCATCAACCGCCTTCGCGCTGTGCTCGAGACGCATCACCTCGCTGACTCGGTTCGAATCCTCGAGCCCGGCGAATCACTCGAGCTCGCAACCCCCTTGTCGTCGTGAGCAACCCCCTTGTCATCCTGAGCTCGCAACCCCCTTGTCATCCTGAGCGAGTGAACCGAGCGAAGGATCTGGGCCCGGCGGACAGTGCCTAACGCGATCACGCTCGGCGCGGCAACCGCGATCGCCGGAGTCGACGACACCATCGTCGCCGAGGCGACGATGCCCGGGCGCGCCGCGCTCGCCGTGATCAGAGTCAGCGGTCCCGGTTGTCACGCCACCTGCCAACGACTGGTTCAGTCGTGGCCAGCGACGCCGCGCGTCGCGACGCTCTCCAGTCTGCACGACGCATCGGGAGCGGAGCTCGACCAAGCGATCGTCGTCCGCTACGACGGTCCGGCGTCGTTCACCGGCGAAGATGCCGTCGAGATCACCACGCACGGCGGCGTCACCGTGCCGGCGACGGTACTTGCGGCGTTGATCCAAGCAGGAGCGCGTCTCGCTCAGCCCGGGGAGTTCACCCGCCGCGCGGTGCTCAATGGAAAGCTGGACGTGCTTCAGGCCGAGGCGATCGGGGATCTCGTTGAATCGAAATCCCGAGCCGCGCAGCGCCTCGCGCTCGAGCAGCTCGACGGCGGCCTCTCTCGGCGGCTGATCGCCTTGCGAGAGGACCTGATCGGCGTCGAGGCGCTGATTGCCTACGATATCGACTTTCCAGAAGAAGACGATGGTCCGATCGAGACCTCGCGAATTCTCTCCGCCGTCGATTCACTGCGAGACGCGCTCGACCAGCTCCTCTCGACCGCCGACACCGGAGAGCTCGTCCGCGAAGGAGCGCTCGTCGTTCTCGCCGGCGTTCCCAATGCCGGAAAGTCGTCGCTCTTCAACGCATTGATCGGACAGCGGCGGGCGATCGTCACCGATGTTCCCGGCACCACTCGCGACGCGATCGAAGCGGTGATCGACGTCGGCCGCTGGCCGCTGCGCCTCGTCGACACGGCCGGTCTGCGCGAAACGCATGACGCCGTCGAACGACTCGGCGTCGAGGTCAGCTACGACTATCTGCGTCGGGCCGCCGTGATCCTCGCCTGCGGCGCGACCGCCGACGAGCTCGCGCGCGCGACGGCGGCGGTCAAGGGCAAAACCGACGCGACAGTCCTTGCCGTCCGAACGAAAAGCGATTTGTATCGAAGGTCGGAGGATGCGACGTCCCTAGCTGTTAGCGCCGTCACCGGCGCCGGGATCGACGACCTCGCCCGCGCCATTGTCGACGCTCTCGACTCACGCGTTGCCGCCACACCCGCCGACGCTCCCGTCCTCACCCGTGCTCGCCACCGCTCGCGCGTGGCGCTGGCGCGGGCCGAGCTCCAGTCATTTCGCGACGCCTGGCAATCAGATCGAATTCCGCCCGTCGTCGCTGCCGTTCATCTCAGGACTGCGACCTTTGCGCTCGAGGAGCTGATCGGGCGAGTGGACATCGAACATGTTCTCGACGAAGTCTTCGCCCGCTTCTGCATCGGCAAGTAACAGTTCGACAGCGCCCGCTATTGCAAAGCCGGCAAAGAAGGTAGAAAATCAGAAAGGGCAGAGATCAGGTCATCGCACCGGACTTCTGCCCCGCCTGGTTTTTCTACTTTCTACCTTCTTTCTGAGACTCGTCCCCTCAATGAGCCTTCACTAAGCAGTCGCCGCTGCCGCGTTGGCGATCGCTTGAACCTCCGCCGCGTTCGCCCTGACTGTCCACTCCAGCCCATGTGCCTCGACCGCGGACTCAACCATGCGCGTTCCGAGATAGTACCCGCTTCGTTCTGGCAGAACCGATCGGTTGACCGTTCGTGTGATCTCGCTCACTCCATCGGAGAGGTACTTGAGGCGCAGTCCCAATCCGTGCGAGTCGATCTCGGCGGTCGCAGCCTGCCGAATGACCGGCTCGAGCTCGCGAACTCGACTGTATTGCTTTCGGTTGTAGCCGAAGTACTCCCACGCCGCGTGCCCCGGGGACACCGCCTGTGAGACGCTCACCGCAATTCCTTCGTTGATCAGGTGTTCACGCAATGAGACCCGGCGCCCGGTCTCCCAGTACGAGTAGTTGCCGTCGCCGCCCAGGATGGCCTCGCGCATCTCGCTGCGACTCGTCGGTGACGTGTAACGGACCGCGTGCGAGTATTCGTGCGCTAGCCAGAGCGGAATCAGTTCCGCATCGAGGCCCAGGCCGTCTGTGGACGCGTTTGTCACGCCAGTGAAGTGCTCGAGCGCGATGAACGCGACCCCGCGCCCATCGATGACGAGCTCGCCGGCGTTCGCCGCCCCAACACCAACCATCAGAACGACATCGACGTCGACGTCAGCGGCGATTGCATCACGCGTTTGCTGTTCGGCCGATCGCGCCAGCGTGACGACATCGGTCCGCTCCAGCATGGCGCGAAGATCGCCCCGCTCAGCGCCCAGGGTGGTTCGAACGATGTCTTCGAAATGTGGCCCAACCGGCTCGATCACATAGTTGAGCCAGTAGGCTTCGAGCAGGCGCTGGTGGGCGGCGAAGTAGCGACGGTAGGCGGCGGCAGGGTCGGAGCTATCAAGAAGAGCGAAAAAATCGGGCAGCAGGTTGATCAGCATTCGCCTTGGCGCGGTGGGAGGCGCTCGCGGGCCACCGAGGACGCGGAATGATAGTGGTGGCCATAAATCACAACAAGAGTGAATCGCGGATAAAACACGCCCCGAGCTCATCTCGCGCCGTAGATGGCATGCTTTTTCCCTTTGTCATCCCCACGAAGGACGCAATAGGGCGGGGTGGCTCGTATGACGACGCTTCAGCAAATCGAACTTCAGTGCCCAATCTGCGAGACGCGGTTTCGCTCGCAGACCGTGGTCTCGACCAACTCGTTCGGCGGAAAGCGAACGGACTTTCATGAGCGCGCCGCTGGCACGCAACCGCTGCCATTCCTGATCCACACCTGCAACCGCTGTGGGTTTTCCGGCTCGGAGCGCGATTTTACCGAGGACGTCGAAGTCTCGCCGATACTGAAAGAGCGCGTCTGGAGCGAGCTCGCTCCGGGGCTGAACACCGGTGTGATGTCGGGATCCGAGAAATACGAGGCGGCGGCCAAGGTCGCCGAGTGGCAGGGCATGGAGCCGCGTCACGTTGCCGACTTGCTCCTCCGTGCTGCGTGGTGCTGCGTCGACGAAGGTGACAACGAAGCCGAGCGCTTCTTCCGGCGCAAGGCGGCGTGGAAGTTCGAGGAGTCACTCCAGAGCTTCGACGGCGTCGGTCGCGACGAGCGCGCCGTACTGACCTACCTCGTTGGTGAGCTCTGGCGTCGCGTGGGTGATCAAAGGACGGCGTCCGGCTGGTTCGATCGTGTCACCACTGAAGTGACCGACGGCCAGACACAGCAGTGGGTCATCGACGCCGCTCGGCAACAGAGGGATTGTCCGCGCGAATGGTTTGGGTAACGCGGAAAGGTGCTGAAATCGCGAATCAAAGCTTATCGGTCCGTCGCGGAATTCTATCGGCGCCCGCGCATCGCCGCGATCTGCTCTGATCGAGTCTTCCCGCGCGTTTCAGCGTGTCCCAAATAGTCGATCTCCTGCGTCACCAAGTCCGGGCAGGATGTATCCCGCCTCATTCAGCCCCCGGTCCATCGCCGCGCAGTAGATCACCACGTCCGGGTGCGCCGCGGTCAGCTTCCGAATGCCTTCGGGCGCCGCAACCAGACACATGAATCGAATCCTCGTAGCTCCGGCGCGCTTGAGTGACGCCACTGCGGCCACGGCGCTTCCGCCTGTGGCGAGCATCGGGTCGAGCACGAAGAAGTCCCGCTCCGCCGCATCTCCCGGGACCTTGAAGTAGTAGTCGACAGGCTGGAGCGTGTCGTGGTCGCGATAAAGACCGATGTGGCCGACGCGCGCGCCCGGAACTAACCGGTAGATCCCTTCGACCATCCCCAGTCCGGCGCGCAGAATCGGCACCAGCGTCAGCTTCTTGCCCGCGACCCTCCGGCCCATCGCCCGCTCGAGCGGCGTTTCGACCGGCGCATCCTCGAGCGGCAGATCGCTCGTCGCCTCGTACGCCATGAACATCGCGATCTCGTCGACGAGCTCTTTAAAGATCTTCGTCGGCGTTTCACGATCGCGGAGGATCGTCAGCTTGTGCTGGACCAACGGATGCGAAACCAGCCGCAGCATCGGGAATTCGGGGGCTGTGTCCATGCGATGTAATTAAGGGGAATGCAGCATTAGGTGTCAGCGTTCAGCGTTTTCCAACTTCAGCCATGGCTATAGCTATGGCCATAGCTCAAACACGCTGAACGCTGACACCTAACGCTGCTCGATCTTTTCAGAGCACGGCTGCCGCAAGCCAATTCCAGTACGCCTCGCCACCAACTTCCGGAACATCATTGTGTCCCGCCTCGGAGACCATCAGCAACTGCCCTGGATGCTTGGCCGCCGAAAAGATCTCTCGACCCATTCGCGGAGGCACGACCACGTCTCGCTTGCCATGCGCGACGAAAACCGGCGCGTTCAGATTTCGGACGCACGCGACCGTGTCGTAATGGACGCGCGAAACCAACGACCAGCCCACGCGAAAGCCGACAACGGGCCAGCGCGCGACCATGTCGCGCGCCGACGTGAACGGAGATTCGAGCACGAGCGCCTTTGCGCCGGCGCTCGCCGCGAGCTCGGCGGCCACCGCCGAGCCGAGCGAGTGGCCGAAGATCACGAACGACGAGCGGTCGGCTCCGAGATGCGCGGCGGCGGCGTCGAGCGTCACCAGCGCATCCAGCGCCGTCGCGGCGTACGTTGGCGATCCGCCAAGGCCGTCGTACCCTCGATACTCCGCGAGCACCACGCAGACGTCGAGCCGGCGCGCGGCCTCTCGCGTCCACGGAATCATCGCCCGAGCGACCACGGCGTTTCCATGAAAGGCGATGACCGGCGGCCGGTTTGACCGCCGCTCTCCCACCACGAACGCGAACAGCCCGATGCCGTCGGCCGAGGGAAAAGACAAGCGCGGCGCATCGTCCTCGGGTGACGCCGGCCACAATGGTGGCTGGAATACGATTCGCTCCTGATACCGCCACAGCAGGAAGGCGAAGAAGCCGTAGGCGACGACGACAGCTGCCGCGAAGCTCAGCGCGATGTTCATCTAGTTTGCCGTGGGTACCAGTGCCATCAAGGGCCGTGCAATTTAGAACCATGCGAATTCCCATAGAATCCGTCCGCCTGTCAAACGGGCTGTTCGTGGCGCTATCGCCCGATCACGCGGCGCCGATCGTCGCCGTCAATGTCTGGTATCACGTTGGATCGGCGAACGAGCGCGCTGGACGTACCGGCTTCGCCCATCTCTTCGAGCACATGCTCTTCCAGGGCTCCGCCGACGTTGCCGCGAACGAGCACTTCGAGATCGTTCAGCGAGCCGGTGGAACCCTGAACGGATCCACCTGGCTCGATCGCACGAACTACTTCGAGACCGTCCCGTCCAATCAGCTCGAGCTGGCCCTCTGGCTCGAGGCCAATCGCATGGGCTACCTGCTCCCGGCGATGACGCAGGAGAAGCTCGATACGCAGCGCGACGTGGTAAAGAACGAGCGGCGCTGGTCGGTGGACAACCAGCCGTACGGAACGTGGTGGGAGCGGCTCCCCGCGCTCGTCTTTCCCGAGGACCATCCCTTCCATCATTCCCTCATTGGGTCGATGGAGGATCTCTCCGCCGCGAGTCTTGACGATGTTCGCCAGTTCTTTGCCGCGTACTATCGTCCCGCCAACGCCGTGCTGTCGATCGCCGGAGACTTCGACCGCAACGAGGCCCTGACAATGGTCGAGCGCCATTTCGGCGCGATTCCATCGGGTCCGGCCCGGCCGCCACTCCCCGACATGAGCCTTCCCCCGGTGTTTGGACAATGGAAGCGCGAGGTCGTTGAAGACAGCGCGATGTTGCCGCGACTCTTTCTCGCCTTCCGCTCACCGGCCTTCGGCACCGAGGCCTACTACGCCGCCAGCGTCGCCGGTGCCATACTTGGCTCACGCAAGGGAAGTCGTCTCTACAGCCGCCTCGTCCGCGAGCGTCAGGTTGCGTCCGAGGCGCAGGCGTTCACCTTCGATCTTAGCAAAGGGTCCGATCTGCTCGTCGTTGACGTGACGGCGCGACAGGGAATTCCTGCCGAAATGCTCGAGCAGGAGGTCGCGCGGGAGATCGAGATCATCTACCGTGACGGCGTCGAGCCGGCTGAGGTCGAACGCGCGGTGGCGGTCATCGAATCGGACATCGTTCGCACGATGCAATCGGCCGGCGATCGCGCCGACAAGCTGTCGATGTTCGCGACGTATTTTCGGAAACCCGAGTTGGTGAACGACCAACCCGATCGCTATCGCGCCGTGTCCACCGCCGCGGTGAATGCCTTCCTTCGCGAGCGACTCGGCGAGAACAACAGAGCCAGTCTGCTCTACGTGCCGCAGAGCGACGGGCCCCGCGAGCTGGCCGGCGCGGCCGCCTCGGAAAACGCCCTGTGAGCGCGCCCGCGTCCACGCACCCGCCGCGTCCAGCCCCGGGACCGATCCGAGAGTATCACTTTCCGGCCGCCGAACGCCTGACGCTGGGGAACGGTCTCGCCGTGGTCGTTGCTCCCATCCCGCGCCTTCCGCTCGCAACCGTGCTGGCCGTGACCGATGCCGGCGCGGTCTGGGATACAGCGGGCCGCGAGGGATTGGCGCAGCTCGTGGCGAAGTTGATGCCCGAAGGTGCCGGTCAGCTCGAGGGTGCCGAGCTCGCCGAAGCCTTCGAGCGGTTGGGTGCGACGATGGAGTCGAGCGCCGACTGGGACGCCGCGGTCTTCTCGATGACGGTGACGTCGGCACGTCTCGCGCCGGCCTTCGCCCTCTTTGCGGACGTGCTCCGCCGTCCCGTGTTTCGCGAACGAGAGATCGAGCGGCTCAAGGCGGAGCGGCTCGCCGAGCTCATTCAACTTCGCGCCGAGCCGCGTGGGTTGGCTGACGAAGCCTTTGGCTCGGCGATTTACGACAGCTCGTCGCGGTACGCCATCGCCGAGGGCGGAACGGAAAAAACGGTCGACCGCATCTCGACCGAAGACGTCACGTCCCTGTACGCGCGGCGTTACGCGCCAGGAACAACGACGCTGATCGTCACCGGCGACGTGACGACGGCGACGGTAGCGCAGCTCGCGAAAAAGCACCTGGGCGACTGGGCCGGAAGAGCACAGCGCGGAAAGCTGCCAACCGACAAGCCGGCGCGAACGACGCGCGCCTTGCATCTGATCGAAAAGGCGGACGCTCCACAGTCGGAGCTTCGCATCGGGCACGTCGGCGTCCCGCGCACACATCCCGACTACTTCGACATCGTCGTGATGAACGCCATCTTCGGCGGGTTGTTCAACTCGCGCGTCAACCTGAATTTGCGCGAGGCGCACGCCTACACCTACAGCGCCTTCTCCGCGTTCGACTGGCGGCGCGGGGCGGGCCCCTTTGTCGTCTCGACCGCGGTGAAGACCGACACAACCGCAAGTTCTATTCGTGAAGTGATTAACGAGATGGAACGCATCCGGAGCGAACGGGTTGCGGCCGACGAGCTGTCCCTCGCGACCAGCTACCTCGACGGAGTCTTTCCCATCAGGTTCGAGACGACGGCCGCGGTCGCGGGTTCGCTCGCCAATCAAGTCATCTACGGGTTGCCGCTCGACTACTTCGATTCGTATCGCGCCCACATTCGCGCCGTGACCGCCGATTCCGTGCTTGCCGCGGCACGGCGACATCTCGATCCGTCTCGGTTGCAGGCGGTCGTCGTTGGTGACGCGTCGGCGCTGCGGCGCCAGCTCGAGGAGCTGAAGTTCGGCCCGCTCGTCGTGGATCCAGAGCGGTGAGCGTCGGAAAGCGCTCGAGCTCCCGGGTCTACACTGGCAAGGTGATCAGTCTCGACGTCGATCTCGTCGAGTTCCCCAACGGGACGACCGGACAGATCGAGATGATTCGCCACCCCGGAGCGAGCGCCGTGGTCCCCTTTCTTTCCGACCCGCGCGGCGAAGACCCCCAACTCCTTCTCATCAAGCAGTACCGCTACGCCGCCGGCGGCTATCTCTACGAGATCCCCGCCGGCCGCCTCGAGCCCGGCGAGGCGCCCGCGACCTGTGCCGCGCGTGAGCTCCGCGAGGAGACCGGCTGTACCGCGTCGTCGATTGAGCCCATGTATACCATGTATACGACGCCCGGCTTCACCGATGAGAAGATTCACATCTTTCTCGCCACCGGCCTGACCCGCGGGCCGACCGCGCACGAATCCGACGAGTTCCTCAGCGTCGAGACCGTCCCGCTCCGCAGGGCACTCGAGATGATCAAGAGCGGCGAGATCAACGACGGAAAGACGACCGTCGGGATCCTCTTTGCCGCTGGATTCGTCGTCGGAGCCTGAGCGCAGGCTCACCGATGTCGCCCTGAGCGAAGCCTCCCCCATGTCGCCCTGAGCGAAGTCTCACCCCTGTCGCCCTGAGCGAAGCGAGGGGGAGAGTCTCAGTTCATGTCGCCCTATGCGAAGTCTCACCCTTGTCGCCCTGAGCGAAGCGAGGGGGGAGGTCTCTACGATTCGACATCCGCCCGAGGCGCCAAATCCTGCCATGTCGGATTCACCGATTCGATTAGCTCGAGTTTCCTGAGCCGCTTCCACCGCTTGAGCTGCTTTTCTCTCGCAATTGCCACTATGGGCGGACCAAGGCGCTCGTAGTAGACCAACCTGCCCATGCTCCGACGCGACGTGAATTCGCCGCCGCCGTTTCGATGGGTGTCGATGCGTAGTTGGAGGTTCTTTGTGACTCCGATGTACAGCTCGCGGGAGTCGCTTGCGAGGATATAGACATATAGCTGCCGCATGCGACGACGATCGCACCGCTTCGCCCTGGGCGCGCAACCGATTCACTGCACCAACGCCCGATTTCCCGCCACGGCCGCGGCATCAAGGACGCCCCCCCTCGCTTTGCGCAGGGGGGACACGGAGGCTGGACTATTTGGCGGGCAACCGCGGCCCCGTTGGTTGTGTCTGACAGGGGACAACAGACCCTTGCGTGTCCTTTATCTACGTAGCCTCGAGAGGACAGTGTGCTTCAGGTCCCAGTGCAGAATAGGTCGTACAAACTCTTGTGGCGTAGGCTCTTAACAGGTTTGGAACACGGGCGTCAAATAGGGCATGAGGCCTGCCTCTCAGGGGCCAGAACGCCGAGCGCTGGAGCTCCGCTCCAATACGTATCGGCGTCGTTTGAACACCCTTCAGCAGTGAGTGGAGGCACCGACGCCATGGCCGAAGCAGCATATAAGCGGAAATCGGCAATCGAACCGACGACCCGCGAAAAGCTCAGGGCGCTTGATGACTCAGCAATCGTCGAGGCGTTCCTGGGCGGTGACGAGCGTGCATTTCAGGAGCTGGTCGAGCGCTACCAGACTCGGCTTCTCAACTTCGTCTATCGGACGATCGGCGACCGCGAGCGCGCCGAAGACCTCGTTCAAGAGGTGTTCATTCGCGTCTACCGGCACCTCCACCGTTTCGATCGGTCAAAGAAGTTCTCGACGTGGGCGTACACCATTGCGTCGAACCTGGCGAAGAACGAGTTGCGCAATCGCTCGCGAAACCCGCTCGTGCTTTTCCAGTCGATGCGCAGCACGTCCGAGGAGGACGATCGTCCGCTCCAGTTTGAGGATACGACGTCGCGCCCGGATGACATGTACCGGAAGCGCCATCTGCGGAGCCTGGTCGACGCAACCGTCGCCGCGCTGCCCGAGCACCACCGGCAGGTCTTCGTGCTTCGCGAGCTCGAGGGAAAGTCGTACGAGGAGATCGCCGAGATAACGCACTGCAACCTCGGGACGGTAAAGTCCAGGCTCAACCGCGCCCGGACGGCCTTTGCGGCCATCATCGAGCCCTCACTTGGGTAGTAGCCGAGCCTGAGCGAGGAGCGGACGAGCAGGCTCGAGCTTTCAGCTCGAGCGCGAGCTCAGCGCTCGAGAATGCTCGTCTGCTCTTCGCTCAGGCTCGTACCCCCTTGACGGGGCGCCTAAAAGGGCGCCTCGTTTGCTTCGCCGGCGAATCTGGAACTGACCATACCCGGCTGTGTATCGTCTTGCGAACACTGTCGCAGCCGGAGCCGGGGTCGTCGATGAATTGTCGGGAATTCAGATCAAAGCACGTCGGGTTCATCGATGACGTCCTGTGCGCCGCCGACATGGCGGAAATGCAGCGACACGTTCGGCGTTGCGTCCGGTGCTCCACGCTGGACATCCGCATCCGCCGCAGTCTGATGGTCATTCGCAACCTGCCGCGGATCGAGCCGCGGCCGGATTTCTACGCTCGGCTGATCGAACGTCTTCGGCATGTCCCTGAGGCGCCGGCCGCTCGGCCCGCCTCATCCATTGCCGCGCGTTTCGTCGTCGTAGCCGCCGCCCTCGCCGCCGCCGTCTACTTCGCCATGGCCGTCGGCGTCCATCGCGCCGCTCCAATCGAAACTGTCCCGGCGCAAACCGTCGCCTCCTCGCGCAGCACAGCTCCAGCTCTTCGCTCGAGCTCTGGCTCACAGCTCGAAAATGCTCCCTGCTCCCTGCTCAGGCTCAGGCTCGCCTTTTTGATCGTATATTGGGCTCATGTCGTCAACCGAAGCCCAGAAACAGCTTCTCAATGCGATAGAGAGGCGGTCGTTTGACCCGGCCTACCTCTTTGTCGGCGACGACGATTTTCGGAAGCACGAGGCCCTGACCCGGCTCCTCGACGCCGCCGTCGACCCCGCCACCCGCGACTTCAACCTCGAGGTTCGCCGCGGCTCCGAGATCAGCGCTGAATCCCTCGGCTCCATTCTCGGCACGCCCCCGATGCTTGCCGATCGGCGCGTCGTCGTGATCCGCGACGCCACGTCGCTGAAGAAAGACGCCAAGACCGCCGCCGAGGGCTATCTCGACCGGCCCTCGCCCGACGTCATCCTCGTCCTCGTGCAGATCGGCGGCGAACGGCCGGATCCTCGATTCGGAAAAGCGACCACGATCTACTTCGACCCGATTGCCGGGCCGACGCTCACCAAGTGGATCGCCGCCCGAGCGGAAAAGGCCTTCGGGGTGTCGATCACGCCGGAGGCCGTCGAGCTGCTCCAGAATTCCGTCGGCAACGATCTCTCGCACCTGAACGTCGAGCTCGAGAAGCTCGCGTCGTACAGCAACGGAAAGCCCATCGACGAATCGGCCGTGGCGGCGATCGTCGGCGTACGACGCGAAGAATCGCTCCCCGCACTGTTGGACGCCGTTGCTGCTCGCGACGCCGCGGCCGCGCTGCGCATTCTTCCCGGCCTGCTCGAACAACCCAAATCGTCCGGGGTGTTCGTCGTCATGACGCTCGGCATGCAGGTGCTGGGGACCGGCTTCGCCCGCTCCCGGCTCTCGAGACGTACGCATCAGTCCCAAATAGAAAGGGAACTGATGGCGATGATGAAAGAGAGCGGCGCGTTCCCCGGCCGATCGTGGCCCGACGCGGTCAAGGCGTGGATTCGCAGCGCGCCCCAGTGGACCGGCGCCGATCTGTTCGCCGCCGCGGCGACGCTGCACGCCGCCGATCGCGCGCTCAAGGACACCGGCCGCACCTCCGAAGAGGGAGTCCTGGCAACCGCAATTCTGGCGATATGCCAGTCGAAGTCGCAGCGTGCCGCGTGACGCACTCGGCACGCTCCTTCATCGTCCTCGTCGCTCTCACCGCCGGCGCTGGGTCGGCGATCGCGCAAGGTTCTCCAACGTCGTCGATTGACCCAATAGTCGCGCGGGCCCAGCAGCGCGCCGCCGCCGGCGATTCAGCAGCGGCGCGAATGCTCCTCGATTCCCTGGCGGAGTCGAAGCTCGACAATCCTGCCTCGCGCGCCGAAGTGTTGTACTGGGCCGCCCGTCTCGCGGCGTCTGCCGCCGGCCGCGAGCGGGGTCTTACGGCGCTGATCGTCGACTATCCGTTCTCGCCGCGCGTCGGGCCGGCGCTCTTCGAGCTCGGGATGGCCGAGCTCTCGCGCGGCGATCGCGAGCGCGCCGCGCTTCATCTTTCGCGTTTTCTCGAGAGCAGCGCGGCGGACTCCAATCGTGCCACCGCGTCCCTCTCCCTCGGAAAACTCCTCTTCGAGCTCGGCGACGCCTCTCGCGCCTGCGCGGTTTTGCTCTCCGGGCGAATGGACGTGCCGGCGACGGCGATCGAGCTCCACAACCAACTCGACTTCGCCGCGTCGCCCTGCCGCGGCGTCGATACCAGCGCCGTGCGGCCGGTCGTCGACACAGTGCCCAAGCCCGCGCGCTCGGTCGGCGAGTTCACCGTCCAGGTGGCCGCCTACGACTCGAAGCGCCAGGCCGATCTGCTCGCCACGCGCCTTCGCGGTCAGGGGCTCGAGGCCCGCGTCATCGGAAAGAAAAAGCCCTTCAGGGTGCGTGTCGGTCACTACATGACGCACGCGGATGCCTACGCCGCGCTGAAGAAGATCGACGCCATCGCCAAGTCCAATTCGTTCGTCGTCATGATCGGGGCGGAGGAGATGTGACGGTGGCCGTCTCGACGCCGCTGATGCAGCAGTATCGCGAGATCAAAGGTCGGCACCAGGACGCCATCCTCTTTTTTCGGATGGGCGAGTTCTACGAGATGTTCTACGAAGACGCCGAAGTCGCGTCGCGGATTCTCGGCCTCACCCTCACCTCGCGCAACAATGGTGGCGCTGCCGAGGTGCCGCTCGCCGGCATCCCCGTGAAAGCCGCGGGCGACTACGTACGGCGTCTCGTCACGCAAGGCTTCCGCGTCGCGATCTGCGAGCAGATCGAAGATCCGAGGCTGGCCAAAGGCATCGTCAAGCGCGCCGTCGTCGAGACCATCACCCCTGGGTCGGCCCTCGCCGACGACATTCTGGACGG
>WNFI01402441.1_pt1 | contig 64298 bp, 66 predicted proteins | sample 5400471 | NCBI WGS metagenome assembly WNFI01 (sample SAMN13153348, study PRJNA577476) | soil metagenome | isolation source: 100 cm saprolite on Douglas fir-dominated hillslope | place: USA:California | collected 2013-09-17 | reverse complement strand
AGCGCAATGCCGGCTTCGGCCGCCATCTGCGCGACGATCGCCATGTCGTCCTCGGCCCAGGCCATCGTCTGCGTGCCCCATTTCTCCAGCGGCCCGTTGGCGCAGCTCGAAAGCAGCAGCGACTTGCGCAGCGCCTCGATGTCGGCGCCGTAATGATGCGCCAGCGCCAGCCCTTCGTGGTCGGCTACCAGGCAGGCCCACAGGATGAGATTGTTCACCGCCTTCGCCACCTGCGCGGTGCCAACCCCACCGGTATGCACGACATCTGCCGAATAGGCGCGCAGCACCGGCGTCAAGCGCGCCACGACCTCGGTGCTGCCACCGACGAACGACAGCAGCGTGCCCTGATCCGCCGCTTCGCTCCCCCGGCACACGGTGGAGTCCACCACCACGAGGCCGCTGCCGGCGGTTTCGTCGGCCAGCCGCTGCACCGTCCTGGGATGGATCGTGCTCAGGATCGCCACGATCGTGCCCGGCCTCGCCCCGCGAAGAGGTCCGCCTTTCGCGAGGAGGTCCTGCACTTCGCGATCGAAGCCCACGCAGATCAGAATCACGTCGCTCTCGGCGGCAAGCGCCTGCAGGCTGCCGGCCCATTTCGCGCCCAGCTCTTTCACCGCACCCGCTCGCGCGGCATCGAGGTCGAAAACCCGTGTCGCAAACCCCTTGCGAACCAGATGCCCGATGATGGGGGTGCCCATCCGGCCGGCGCCGATCACACCGACAGTCGGGTTCATGGTTGTTCGATCCGCTTTGCGTATCGCATGTTCCCTCGCCTCATCGTTTCCGGGTGATCGTGTCGAGCAGCGCCGGCTGGCCGGCCTTCACGCTGGCGATCGCGCGCGCGAGCGCCGCCGCGATGTCGCCGGGCTGGTCGATCGGCCCTTCGGCGTGCCAGCCCATCGCGCGCGCCAGCGCGGCGAAGTCCGGCGCCGGGTCGTCGAGGTCCATGCCGATATGGGCGCGCCCGACCGGCGTGCCGCGCAGCTTCGCCATCCGGATCTGGTGTTCCCAGTCGTTGAAGTAGGCGCGGTTGTTGTACATGACGACCAGCATCGGGATCCTGTGCTTGGCCGCCACCCACAGCGCGCCCGCATCGAACATCAGGTCGCCGTCGGGCTGCATGTCGACCACCAGCCGCCCCGCTTCGCGGTGCGCGAGCGCCACGCCGAGCGAGATGCCGAGCTGTGTGGCTGTGCCGAGCGATTTGCCGGGATGCCGGTACGGCTTGTCGAAGTCCCACAGCTTGCGGGTCCAGTCTTCCAGCGTGCCGGCGCTCAGCACCCAGTCCTCGCCGCGGATCGCGTCCCATACTTCGCTCGCGAGGCGCGGGAGCGTGATCGGGCTCGCATCCCAGTCCACTTTCGCCTCCTCGGACCATCTGGCGCGCAGCGCCGCGTGTTTCCTGCCGCTCGAGGCACTGCGCAGCGCGATGCGTTTGCCGAGGGCCGCGTTCTTGCGCACGCGCGCCTTCAGCAGCCTCGTGAGCTGCGGGATCGCCACCGTGGTGTCGGCGAGGATGCGCTGTTCCGCATACAGCAGCCGCTGGTAGTCCATCGCCCAGGCCGAAATGTTCAGGTCGCCGAAACCAAGCTCGATCCACCGGCAGCGCTTCGACGCGAGGCTCGCGATCTCGCGCGTGGCGCTCGTCAGCTGCGTGGTCGGCCGCTCCCAGTCGCGCACGTCGAGGCACAGCACCACATCGGCCGAACGGAAGATGTCCTTCGACAGCGACAGGTTCAGCGGATGCAGGCTGGGAAAGTTCAGCCGCTGGTTCAGGTCGTAGACCGGCGCGCCGAGCGTCTCGGCGAGCTCGACCAGCGCGTCGAAGCCTTTCGGGTCGCGACCGACGTACTCGGCCAGGATCACCGGGTTCTTCGCCTGCGCCAGCGTGTCCGCGGCGCGCGCCATGGCATCGGGATCGGGGGCGAGCGGCGCCGGGACGCGCTGGAAGGTCTTCGGCGGCAGCGGCACGTCGTGGTCGAGTTTCTTTTCCTGCAGCCACGCGTCGTAGCACATGTAGATCGGGCCGCGCGGCTCGGCCATCATCACCGAATAGGCGCGCGCGAACGCCTCCGGCACGCCATCGATGCTCGTGGGCTGGTAGTCCCATTTGGTGTAGTCGCGGACCGCCGCGCCTTGCGACTGCGCCGAGTGGATCCAGTCGATCCTGGGCCGCCGCTTGGTCTCATCCATCGGCCCGGCGGCGCCGATGATGAAGATCGGTGCGCGGTCGATGTAGGCGTAATAAATGGCCATGTTCGAGTGCAGCAGGCCGACCAGGCTGTGCAGGATCGCCACCATCGGCTTGCCGCTCGCTTTTCCATAGCCGTGCGCGATCTGCACCGCCGTTTCCTCGTGCTGGCACAGCATCATCATCGGCTTGTTGCCGCCGTAATTGACGAGCGAATCGTGCAGCCCGCGGTAGCTCGCCCCGGGATTCAGCGCGGCATAGGGCAGCTCGTAGCGATTCAGCAGATCGACGATGACATCTGAGGCCCAGCGCGCCTTCGGTTTGTAGTTCTCTTTTTTCATGCCACGTTCTCTTGGTGGGCGCGCACCACGACGCTTTTCTCCGGCTGCACCCAGGCCCAGATCGGCTCGCCGATCGGTGTGCGCAGCGACGGATGAACGCGCGCCAGCAGCACGCGCTCGCCGAACTTGACCTGGAATTCGAGGTTGTCGCCGAGGAAGACTTTCTGGTGGACGGTCCCGTGCAGGACGTTCACGCGGTCCGGTTTCTGTTCCGAGAGCTCGAGGTCCTCGAGCCGGATCGAGAGCACGACGGCATCGCCGATCCCCAGCCGATCGATCGCGACCGATTGAATGGGCCCGATCGCGGTCTGCACCAGATAGGCATTCTCCCCGGCCCCCCGGGCGGCGACCGTGCCTTCGACGAAGTTGGTGGTGCCGACGAAATCCGCCACGAACTTGTTGATCGGGCGCTCGTAGACCTCGCGCGGGGTGCCGATCTGCTGGATGCGGCCTTCGCTCATCACCGCGATCTTGTGCGACAGCGCAAGCGCCTCGCTCTGGTCGTGCGTCACATAGACTGTGGTGATGCGCAGCTCGCGCTGCAGCCGCTTCAATTCGAAACGCATCGCGTCGCGCAGCTTGGCGTCGAGGTTCGACAGCGGCTCGTCGAGCAGCAGGAGCTTCGGTTCCATCACCAGCGCCCGCGCCAGCGCCAGGCGCTGCTGCTGGCCGCCGGAGAGCTTGGTCGCCTCGCGCTCGCGCAGCTGATCGAGCTGCACCGCCTTGAGCACGCGCATCACTTTCTGGTCGATCTCGGCGCTCGAATAGCGCCGCTTGCCGACCTGGAGAGGAAACGCGGCGTTGCCGAACACGTTCATGTGCGGCCAGATCGCGTAGGACTGGAACACCATGCCGAAGCCGCGCCGGTTCGGCTGCACGAAAATGTTCTTCTGCGAGGAATAGAAAACGCTGTCGTCGACGCCGATCTCGCCGGACTGCGGCCGCTCGAGGCCGGCGATTGAACGCAACGTGGTCGTTTTGCCGCAGCCGCTCGGCCCGAGCAGGGTGAAAAACTCCCCCTTGGGCACCTCGAAGCTGATGTTCTGCGCGGCCTTGACGGCCTGCCCCAGCTCAGTGGTGTATTCGGTGTACAGCGCTGCGACTTTGAGCACCGTGGCGCCTCCCTAATCCTTGATGCCGAATTTCCTGCCGACGTACTGCGCCAGCATCACCAGCACGAACAGCATGAGGATGAACAGCACGCCGAGCGCCGACAGCTCGACGTACTGGCCGTTTTCCCACAGCTCCCAGATGACGACCGACACCACCTCGGTGCCCGGGCTGTAGAGCAGGATCGAGCTCGACAGCTCGCGGATCGATACGATCATGATGTAGATCCAGCCCGCCACCAGCCCCGGCTTGAGCAGCGGCAGGACGATGCGGTAGAACGTCGTCCACCACGAGGCCCCGCTCATCGCCGCGGACTCCTCGAGCTCCTTGTGGATTTGCAGCATCGAGGTGGTGTTGTAGCGCATCCCGTACGGCAGGAATCGCGTCACGTAGGCGATGAGCAGGATCCATAGCGTGCCGTACACGCCGATGTCCACGTACAGGTAGAAGATCATGATCGACAGGCCGAGCACGAGGCCGGGGAACACCATCGGCAGCGAGGCGATGTTGTCCAGAAGCCAGCGTCCCGGCAGCCTGGTCTTCACCACGATCCAGCAGATGACCGAGCTCACGAGCATGATCAGGGTGGCGCATGAGAGCGCGAGCAGCAGGCTGTTCCAGACCGAGCGCAGGATGTTCGGATAGGTGAGGATGAAGCGGTACGGATCGAGGGTCAGGTTCTGCAGCGCCTGCCACGACGGTACCGTGTAGAACTTCTGCAGCGACGACCAGAGCAGCACCGCGAACGGCAGCGCCACGATGAACAGAAAATAGACGATGAAGGCGGCCGCCGCGACCCAGCGCCACGGGCCGAGGTCGATCTGCCGCGGCCGGAAGCCCTTGCCGGTCATGGTTGCGTACTTGGAGCCGCGGCTGGAGAGCCGCGAGACGAAGTAGATGCCGATCCCGCAGATCGCGAGCAGCGTCACGCCGTAGGCCGAGGCGAGCCCGATCTGGCTGGGATAGCGGTGCACCGCCTGGTAGATCGACGAGGTGAATACCTGGATGCCCACCGGCAGGCCGAGCAGCGCCGGCACCTCGAACGATTCGATCGCCCGCACGAACAGGATCAGAATGGTGGCGAAAATCGCCGGCCAGGTGAGCTTGAGGGTGACGCGCCAGAGCACCTGGAACAGGTTCGCGCCGCTCATCGTCGCCGATTCCTCGAGCGAAGGGTCCATCGCCCGGAACGCGGCCGTCATGAGGAGGAACGCCATCGGCGAGTAGTGCAGCCCGTCGACCCAGATCATGCCCCAGAGGGTGTAGATGTCGAACGGCGCCTGCTCCAGCCCGAGCAGGCCCTGCAGGGCGAGATTGATGACGCCGATCTTCGGGCTGGCGAGCAGGATCCACGCCACCGTGAAGAGGATGCTCGGGATCACCAGCGGGATCAGCGACAGCCCGAAGAACAGCGATTTGAACGGCGTGTTGGTGCGCTCGTTCATCCATGCCAGCGCGGTGCCGAGGACGAACGAAAACAGCGCCGCGCCGAACGCGAATTTGAGCGAGCTCCAGAAGAGACGCAGCGTCTCGGCGCTGCCGTAGGCGGTGCCGTAGTTGTCGAGCGTGAATTCCGCCGCCTTGGACGCCGTGCGCGGCGTGAAGAAGCTCTGCCACAGCAGAAACCCCAGCGGAATTACCGCGACGTAGATCGTCAGAGCCACGCAGAGGCCGATCACGATCCATTGGGGGTCGAACCGCGCCCGCCGCGGATCCTGGCTGAAGACCAGGGATTTGATCGTCACCGGCACGGTGAACGAGGGCATGCGTACCCGTCCGAGGTCGATGTAATCGAAATCCCAGAGCGCGACGCCATCGATTGCGAGCACCTCCGAGCGGATGCCCCACTCCTGCTTGAGGAGGGCGCCGAGCGTCTGGGCGATGTCGCCGTCAAGGATTATGAACAAGGGCTTCGCCGCGGCCAGCGTGCGCGGCAGCGCGTCGAGGATGCCGCGCGCGAAAGCCGACAAGCGCTCGAACGCCGGCGCCCCGCGCCAGCGGAAGGCGAGCGCCACCTCGGCGTCGCCCTCGGTGAGGTCGAACGCCCGGAAGTGGCGCGCGATCGCCGCGGCAACCTCGCGCGGGTCGATGCGCTCGCCGAGGGTCAGCTCGGGCTGCAGCACCTGCAGATTCTTGCGCGGCAGCAGCTCGCCCGGCCTGGAGACGTAAACCGTGTTGCCCGACAATTGGACGCTGTACTCGGAGGCGCCGAGCGCTGTCGCGCGAATGCATTCGCCCGCTGGCAGCAGCGGCCAGGGCAGCGCGCCGCGGTCGAGGCGCGCGCGCAACGCAAGCCCTAGCCGGCGCCCGAGATCGCCGAAATCGCGTTCCTCGCGAGCGTAGACGTACTCCCCGACGCCGCCGGAGAACATGACGCCTTCCACGCCTTGCAGGAGGCCGAGCTTTTCGGTCAGCCACAGCCCGCTCACCGCGTCGGGCGGCACTTTCCTGGTCAGCGCCGCCACCAGCGCGTCGGCCATCCAGTCCGCGACCCGATCGAGCTCTTCGGCGCTCACGACGCCGCCGAGAGACCACTGGTAGCCGGCCTGCGCTGCAAGGTGCCGGCCGGCGGGATCGAGCCGCTCGAGCCGCCCCTTGCCATCGACCACTGCCAGCCGGCCGCCGACGTGGATCGCGGCCGTGTGCACCACCTTGCCGCCCTCGACCAGAGCGAGCTTGGTGGTGCCGCCGCCGATGTCGATGTTGAGCAGCGGCCTGGCGAGATCGCGCGAGGCCTTCGCCGCGCCCGAACCGTAGGCCGCCAGCATTGCCTCCATGTGGTGGCCGGCGGCGGCGCACACGAACTCGCCGCCGACTTCGGCCATGACGTCGGCGATCGCCTGCGCGTTCTCGCGCCGCAGCGCCTCGCCGGTGAGGATCACCGCGCCAGTGTCGATGTTGTCGGGGTGCAGTCCGGCCCCCTGGTAGGCCTCGTCGACGATGCGCCCGATCGCCTGGTCGTCGATGCGCTCCTCGCTCAAGTAGGGCGTCAGCGCCACGGGCGACTGGTACAGCGTGTCGCGCCCGACCACGAAATAGCGGCTGCTCAGGTCCTCGGAGCGCCGGCGCATGTGCACGCGCGAAAAGATCACCTGCGTGCCCGACGAGCCGATGTCGATGCCGACGCTGACCAGCGTCAGGTTGTCCTGCTGCCACAGGGCGTTGCCGGTCGGATCCGGATCGGGACCGAAGTCGTCGTGGTCGTGATCGTGGTCCGCGTCGCCGTCGTGCGTGTGCAGCGCGTCCACGCCCGCGAGGTGGTCCTCGAGGCGGTGCGGCTTTTTGCCGATCGGCTCAGCCATCGGACTGCTCAGGCCAGCGCGGTCATTCGGGCTGCTTGCGCGCGCCGAGCGGCGGCAGGTAGCCCAGGCGCCGCGAGATCACGTCCGCGGCGGCCGTCACGGCCGGCACGCAGGCCTGCATCAATTTCTTGCTCATGCGCTGCACCGGTGCCGCCATGCCGATCGCAGCCACCACCGCACCGCTGTGATTGCGGATCGCAGCCGCCACGCCGCGCAGGCCTACCTCGCTTTCCTCGTCGTCGACCGCGTAACCACGGGATCGAACTGCGGCCAATTCCGAGCGCAACGCCTCGGGGGAAGTAATGCTGCTCGCCGTGTAGGCCTTGAGCCCCGCCGCGATCAGCTGGTTCACGACCTCGGTCGCCTGGTAGGCGAGCAGCGCCTTGCCCGCGCTCGTGCAGTGCGCCGGCGCGCGCGAGCCGACGCTCGAGGACATGCGCACCGCCTTGCTGCTCTCCATCTTGTTGATGTAGAGCACGCTCATGTGATCCAGGACCGCGAGCTGCACCGACTCGCCGGTCGCTTCCATGAGCGCCCGCAGCTGGGGTCGCGCCTCGTTCGCGATGTCCATCTTGCGCCGCACCAGCGACCCCAGCTCGAACAGGGCGAGCCCGGGGCGATAGCGGCCGGAGTCGCGGTTCTGCTCCAGGATGTCGTACTGGACCAGGGTCGCCGCGAGACGGTGCACAGTGCTCTTCGCGAGCCCAAGGCGCGCGGCCAGCGCCGTGATCCCCAATTCGAACTCATCCTCCGAGAACGCCTTGGTCAGGAGGATAGCGTTCGCCACCGACGACAGCCGCGCCCTGCGCGGCCGCGGTTTCTTCACGCGTTCCATAAGCAAAACCTTGATCCCTCTATGTGGAACGATAATCTAACATTTGAGCGGGGGCAGGATTTCCATGCTCATTTCTTCAGGAAGAGCTCGTCCCACAGCTTCTCCCACTTCTCCGCCTCCTCGAGGACCGTGGCGGACTCTACGAGGGTGAAGGGAAAGTTGTTGAGCGCGCTTTTCACCCGGGTGCTCGCGGGAACGCGGCCCATGGATTCGAACAGCTGCTGGCCCTCGGCGGACAGCACGAAATCGACGAGCAGCAGCGCGGCATGCGGATGCGGCGCGTGACCCGCGACGCCGATGCCCTGAGGCCGGGCGACAACCGGCGGGATCGGCAGCCATTCGATGGGCGCCCCCTTGCGCTTCAAGGTCTCGGCGTTGCTGTTGTAGACGGTGAGCCCCACCGCCACTTCACCCGCGGCGATCAGCTCGGCAAATAAGATATGCCCCTTGCGCATGTCGGGCTTGAGCTCGGCGAGCCGCCGGAAGTAGGCCATGCCCTTGTCAGTGCCCCAGGTCTTGATGAGGGTCGCCATCCACTCGCTGTCGGTCGCCTCGATGCCGAGGCGCCCCTGCCATCTCGCGTCGGCGAAACCTTCGTACGAAGCTGGCAGCTCCGCGCGCTGGACTTTCCGGGTGTTGTAGGCGACGACGAAGAAATTCAGCCGGTCAGGCAGCCACTGCCGGTGCGCCGGCACCGCGTTCGGCGGCAAGTCGGCGCTGTGCGGCGAGTAGACCTCGGCCAGCAGCTTCTCGCGCGCCAGCATCTCCATCTCCGGACCGTTCGTCTCGATGACATCGACCGCGTGCCGCCGCGCGCTTGCCTCGGCGAGGCTGCGCTGCACGATCTTGCCCGAGAGCGCGCGCCACAGCTGCACCTTGATGCCGTGCTTCTTCTCGAAGGCCGCGGCAAGCGGCTTCGATTCGCTCGGCGCGAGCGAGGTATACACGACGACCGTTCCTTCCTTACGAGCGCGCTCGGCGAGGCGCGCCTCGCGGTCGGCGCCGCGGTAAGCGAAGATCTCCCGGTTCCCCGCCGGCGACTGCGCGTGCGCCGGCACGCCCACGGCGAACAATCCCGCCGCCGCGATCGCGTACATCGCAAAACTGCGCGCCGCTTCGCGCCTCCGCATCGCGGCATTGTATGCGCAGCCGTCGGCGTACGGAACATCGTTCCTCATAACAGAACGCAGCGGCGGCGGCCGGCTCATGGGTCGTATACTGCGCCCAGCCCTTCCGCCGAGATCCGCAGGCCGATGCCGACCAAGACCACCACTACCACCACTCACTACCACGTGCAGAAGAAGCGGCGCGCCGAGTTCCTCGAGGAGTGGCGCAAGTACCGCCAGAGCGTGATCCGCCGGGAGGACGTGGTGCTCCGGCCGACCGCCCGCGGCATGCGCAGCGGCGTGTACATGGGCTGGGACGGTGATCGCCCGACGCGCTGCCTGGACGCGCTCGCGCACGAGGTCGACCCCGGGACGGCTACGACGGTTCACCGGCATTCGTGGGACGCGATTCTGTTCATGGTCGAAGGCAGCGGCTGGACCGAAGTCGACGGCGTGCGCCACGACTGGAAGGCCTGGGATGCGATCCATATACCGGCATGGAGCTGGCACCGCCACGGCAACGACGGCGAGCGGCCCGGCCGGTTCATGAGCTACTCGTCGGAGCCGACCCTCTGGACCCTCGGCATGAGCCTAATCGAGGACGCCGGCCATGAAAAATTTCAAAACCTCCCTGCGCGGCCTTCCTATTCACAAGGAATACAAGGTGATGATTCTTATGCGCGCCGCCTGCGCCGCGTCGCCGCGGAGGCGAAGAAGCGCCGCTCGGGCCGCATTCACACGTCCTACGACGAGCAGAATCTGCTCGCCACGCCGCGCGGCACGCGCACAAAATTTCTCAACGACCGCGCCATCGGCAACCAGGCCTCGGGTCTAACCCAGGTGATGATCCAGTTCGCCCCCGGCAAGACGCAATCCCTGCACCGCCATCCGGGCGAGGCCTGGCTCTACGTGGTCGAAGGCTACGGTCACAGCTTCCTTGGCACCGCGCCCGACAAGGGCGAGCATCACCGCTGGAAAAAGGGCGACCTGATCGTGGTCGACCACTTCCTGTGGCACCAGCATTTCAACGACGACCCGGTGAACCAGTGCCGCCTGGTGCGCATCCACATGTTCGACTCGATCCTCGAGACGATGCGCGCACTGATGGATCCGATGGTGTTGTTCGAGGAGGCGGAGGACACGCTGCTGTCAATGCAGGAGCTCTCGCAGATCCAGTGGCCCGACGACAGGCGCCCGGAGGGGTGATGGACCGGGCACGCTCCGCCCTGCCCCCGGGCGTGCTGTCGATGCACGTCCTGCCCGCGGAGCACCACGACCGCGACTGGGACGCGATCATCGTCCCCCGCCAGGTGAAGGAGCGCCTGCTCGCCCAGGCGCTGCTCACGCTGCAGCACGGCCGGAAGCTCTCGATGCTCTCCGGCTTGCCGCACGGGCTGATCGTGCTCGCGGGTCCGCCCGGAACCGGCAAGACCACCATGGGGCGGGGCCTCGCCCAGGTCGCGGCGCTCGCGCTCGCACGCGAAGGCGCCACGACGCTGGTGGAGATCAATCCGCACGCGTTTCCCAGCGACATGCTCGGCGAGAGCCAGCGCAACGTGACCCGCCTGCTTACCGACACCGTTCCCGAGATCGCTGCGCGCCGGCCCTTTACCGTGGTGCTCATCGACGAGGTGGAAAGCTTCGCGGTGCGCCGCTCGGCGGCCTCCTTCGAGGCGAACCCGGTCGATGTCCACCGCGCGACCGACGCGGTGCTGCTCGGCATCGACGAGATCGCAAGCAAGCTGCCTTCGGTCCTGTTTGTCACCACCACCAACTTCATGGAGGGGGTCGACGAGGCCTTCCTGTCGCGCGCCGACCTGGTGATGCGCTTCTCCCTGCCCGACGTCGAGACGATCGCGAAGATCCTCGAGAGCGCGCTAGGCGAGCTCGCGATACAGTGGCCCGCCCTACTTTCTCTAACAAAGGATTCTGAAAAAATCATTGAGCTCGCGCGGCTCTGCGAGGGCTGGGACGGACGGCGGATCCGCAAGCTGATCCTGGCGGCGCTGGCGCAACGGCTGGAAGCGGCGCGCGATCCCGGGAAGCTCGCCTGGGACGACCTCTTCGCCGCCGCGCGCAAGCAGGGCGGGGTCGAATGGGCCGGCGCGCCGGCGCTCAGCTCACGCGAGATGTTTCCCGACGTGCCGAAGGATTTGATGCACGACGACGACCATGGCCATGGCCCCGGCCGCGCGCCCCACAAGCACACCCACACCCACCAGCGCGACGACGATCCTTCGGACGCGTAGACGCCTCGCCCTCGCCTACCACAGCTTCTCCCCGCGCTCGAGCTTGTGCAGCATTTCGGCCTGGAACTCCATCGGTCCGAAGCCGAAGCGCTCGCCGGCGATCTCGTAAAAAAAGGGCCGCCCGCTGCGCTCGCTGAAGGCGCGCATCCAGCCGAGCAGCGCTTCGTCGGGATCGCGGCCCGCGGAGCGCAGGATGTAGGCGGCCTCGCCGCGCCAGCGAATCGGCACGATCAGAACGCCGAGGCGGTCGGGACGGAATTCCTCCGGAAACGGGCTGTCGCGCTGCAGCCAGCCGCAGATGAACGTACGGCAGGGTTTTTCGGGGCGGCGCTCGTAGATCGAGCAGCAGTGGTCGCCGCGGAAAAAGCACGGCTGGCCCGGCTTCATCTCGTGGCCGAATACTGTGCCGACCACCCACCCGTCGCAACACGCAGTGCAGGTCCCGCAGCTTCGTGACGGCTGCTCGGCCGGCTGCAGCGCGATCACGCGGCCGCAGCACTTCTTGTACTTCTTGCCGCTGCCGCAGGGGCAGGGATCGTTTCTTGGAACGCTCACGGGTCCTTAAACGGCGTAGCCCTTCTCTCTAAGAGCTTTGTCCACCCACGCGCGGTCCACCGTGCCGTCCTGGATCTGCTTCATCGCTGCGGTCTCCTTGGCGAGGATGGCCTTTGCCGAAGCGAGGATCTTGGCGGCCTGGTCCAAAGGGATGATCACCAGGCCGTCGGCATCGCCGACGATGATGTCGCCGGGATTGACCGCCATGCCGCCGATCACCACCGGCACGTTGATCTCGCCGGGACCGTTCTTATACGGCCCGCGGTGCGTGACCCCGGCGGCGAACACCGGATAGCTGCCGGCGCCGATCTCGGCCGAATCGCGGATCGCGCCCCAGATCACCAGGCCGGCAACGCCGCGCTGGCGCGCGCGCGACATCATCAGCTCGCCGATGATCGCGTTGTCGAGAAAGCCTCCGGCGTCGACGACGATGACGTCGCCGCGCCGCGCCGTGTCGAGCGCCTTGTGCACCAGCAGGTTGTCGCCCGCGGCGGTCTTCACCGTGTACGCGGGGCCGGCGAGCTTGCCCTCCTTGTGCATCGGACGCAGCTGCGGCCCCGCCGCGTAGAGCCGCTCCATGCTGTCGGAAAGATGCGGCGTCACCATCTGCGCGAGCTCGGCGACGAGCTTCGCGTCGGGCCGCTTCGGGATTTCCAGAATGCGCATCGACGCGCTCATCTGCGCTCCTTCCTTTTCTTGAGTAACGAATCGAGCCTGGGATAAACGCGCCGGGCGTTGCTCTCAAAGATTTTTTTCTTATCAGAATCAGAAACACTTAGCTTGTCGATATAGCGCTTCGTGTCATCGTAGTTGTTGCCGGTCTCAGGATCGACGCCCTTCACCGCGCCGAGCATCTCCGAGGCGAACAGGATGTTGTCGATCGGGATCACCTTCGCCATCAGCTCGATCCCGGGATAGTGGTAGACGCAGGTGTCGAAGAAGACGTTCTTCAGAAGGTGCTCGGCGAGGAGCGGCTTCTTCATCTCCTGGGCGAGGCCGCGATAGCGGCCCCAGTGGAACGGCACCGCGCCGCCGCCATGAGGAATCACCAGCTTGAGCGCCGGGAAGTCCTTGAACAGATTCCCCTGGATGAGCTGCATGAAGGCGGTCGTGTCGCCGTTGATGTAGTGCGCGCCGGTGTAGTGGAAATTCGGATTGCACGACGAGGTAACGTGGATCATCGCCGGCATCTCGAACTCGCACAGCTTTTCGTAGATCGGGTACCACCACTTGTCGGTGAGCGGCGGATCGGTCCAGTAGCCGCCCGCGGGATCGGGATTCAGGTTCACGCCGACGAAGCCGAGCTTCATCAGGCGCTCGAGCTCGGGAAGGCAGTTTTTCGGCGACACCCCCGGATGCTGCGGCAGCTGGCCTACGGGTGCGAAGTTATCCGGCAGCAGGGTGCAGACGCGGTGGATCAGGTCGTTCGACATTCGCGTCCACTCGATGCCGGTCGCTTCGCTGCCCACGTGATGCGCCATGCCGGCCGCGCGCGGCGAGAACACCGTCAGATCGCTGCCGCGCTCCTTCTGCATCTTCAGCTGCGGCTCGACGCTCTTCATGAGCTGCTCGTCGGTGATCCCGAGCTCGGTCGTGGCCGGCTTGCGCATCGGGTCGGCAAGTCCGGCGAGCTGCTTGTCGCGGAAGGTAAGGAGCGCCTGGGGCTCGGTGGTGTAATGGCCGTGGATGTCGATGATCATCGGGCGAACGGACTCCTGGCTGGCGGCGCGGCGAAATTATCTCATCGAAAAGCCGGTCTCCAGCCCTAGCCGCCTCTCCCGCTGAAGGCGTCGCCGCCGCCGCTGGGCCGCGTCATCGAGAAGACGCGCTCGACGACCGTGTATTCGTCATAGCCGCAGCGCGCGATGGTCTGCATCGCGACGGCATCGAGCCGTCCGTTCTTCACGAAGCGCTCGTCGACGTGCATGCCGACGACCTGGCCGAGGACCAGCACGCGCGTGGCGTCCTTCCCGTCCTTGTCGCTGAGGCGGATCGTCTGCGTGACTTTGCATTCCAGCGCCGCGGGCGAGCCGCGCACGCGCGGCGGCCTGACCAGGCGCGAGGGCGCGGTTTCCAGCCCGGCGAACTCGAACTCGCTGCGTCCCCGCTCGAGCGGCGCGGCGGTCGCGTTCATCTGCTCGCGCAGCCCGTAAGTGGCCATGCTCCACACAAACTCGCCCGATTCGGTGGCAAAGGCCTGGGAATCCTTCTCGCCCTCGCTGGAAAAGCCGACGATCATCGGCGTGCTCGAGAAGCCGTTGAAATAGCTGTACGGCGCCAGGTTCAGCTCCCCGGCGCGGTTCATGGTGGAGATCCAGCCGACCGGCCGCGGGATGATCATCCCCTTGAACGGATCGTGCGGGAACAGCGTCCTGTCGCGCGCGTGCGGCTCGAAGAAGATCATTCGGGCATTCTAGGGATACCTACGCGATAATTCAGCGAATGCCCAGGATCGTTTCGATCGAGCTGCTGCACGTCGACCTGCCCCCGCCGGTGCCGCGCAGCGACGCGATCCAGTCTTTCGTCACGCAGGAGACGCCCTTCGTGCGTCTTTCCTGCGACGACGGCTCGCAGGGCACGGGCTACAGCTATACGATCGGCACCGGCGGCTCGTCCGTCATGGCGCTGCTGCGCGATCACCTGGCGCCGCGGCTGATCGGCCGCGACCCGGCGCTCATCGAGCAGACCTGGCGCGAGCTGATGTTCACGACGCACGCCACCACGGTGGGCGCGATCACGAGCCTCGCGCTCGCCGCGATCGACACCGCGCTCTGGGACCTCCGCTGCCGCCGGGATCGCCAGCCGCTCTGGCGCGCGGCCGGCGGCGCGAAGCAGCGCATCCCGGTCTACACCACCGAAGGCGGCTGGCTGCACCTTCCGGTCGAGGCGCTGGTGAAGGAAACGATGGCGGCGAAGAAAGCCGGCTTCAAGGGCGCCAAGATCAAGGTCGGCAAGCCGCACGTCAGCGAGGACGTGGCGCGCCTGAATGGGGTGCGCGACGCGGTGGGCGACGGCTTCGAGATCATGGTGGACGCCAATCAGTGCTTCACGCTGAGCGAGGCGCTGCGCCGCGCGCCGCGCTACGCCGAGCTCGGCATCGCCTGGTTCGAGGAGCCGCTGCCGGCGGACGACATCGCCGGCCATGCGCGCCTCGCCGCGGCGAGCGAGGTGCCGATCGCGGTCGGCGAATCGCTCTACTCGCCCTCCCAATTTGCCGCCTACATCCAGCAGGGCGCCGCGTCGATCATTCAGGTCGATGTGGCGCGCGTCGGCGGCATCACGCCTTGGCTGAAGGTGGCGCACATGGCCGAAGCGTTCAACCTCGCGGTCTGCCCGCACTTCCTGATGGAGCTGCACGTATCGCTCTGCGCGGCGGCGCCGAGCGCGACCTGGGTGGAGTACATTCCCCAGCTCGACGCGATCGCGACGAGCCGGCTTGCGATCGAGGATGGCCACGCAGTCGCGCCCGAAACGCCCGGGCTGGGCATCGAATGGCGCTGGGACGAGATCGAGCGGCGAGCACGGGCAAGACATCTTGTCTCATAGCACCGAACTCCATACGCCGATGATGCAGCAGTACCTGCGCATCAAGGGCGAGCACCCCGACATCCTGGTGTTCTACCGGATGGGCGACTTCTACGAGCTGTTCTACGACGATGCGGAGAAGGGGGCGCGGCTGCTCGACATCGTGCTCACCTCGCGCGGCGCGTCCGCCGGCGCGCCGGTGAAGATGGCCGGGGTGCCGGCGCACTCGGTCGAGCAGTACCTCGCCAGGCTCGTGCGCCTCGGCCAGTCGGTCGCGATCTGCGAGCAGGTCGGCGATCCGGCGACCGCCAAGGGGCCGGTGGACCGGCAGGTTACGCGCATCGTCACCCCCGGCACGCTGACCGACTCGGCGTTGCTCACGGACAAGTCGGACAATCTTCTGCTTTCGATTTCAAGAGACAAATCGACGGTAGGCCTCGCCTGGCTTTCGCTCGCGAGCGGGGTTCTGCGGGTCGCGGAAATCGCGCCCCAGGCGCTGGACAATGAGTTGAGAAGAATCGGGCCGGCGGAGATTCTTGCTTCGGATGACCTCGAGTTGAAAGGCTTCTTCGTCACGAAGCTCGCCCCATGGCACTTCGAAATCGAGTCAGGAAAGAAAAGGCTCCTGAAGCAGCTCGGCGCCGCAAGCCTCGCCGGCTTCGGCTGCGAGGACCTCACGCTCGCCATCGGCGCCTGCGGCGCACTGCTCGACTACGCGGGCAAGACGCAGGGGCAGGCGCTCGCCCACGTCAGCGCGGTGACCGCCGAGCGCGCCGGCGAGTATATGCGGCTCGATGCGGCGACGCGGCGCAACCTCGAGATCAGCGAGACCCTGCGCGGCGAGCCCGCGCCGACGCTTTTCTCGCAGCTCGACGAATGCGCCTGCGGCATGGGCAGCCGCCTGCTGCGGCATTGGCTGCACCAGCCGCTCAGAGACCGGAAAATTCTGGGCGCGCGGCATGAAGCGGTTTCAGGATTGAAAGAGAAATACGCTGAAATTCAGAAAATCCTGCGCCAATTCTCGGACGTGGAGCGCATCTCCGCCCGCGTTGCGTTGCGTAGCGCCCGCCCGCGCGAGCTTTCGGGCTTGCGGGACAGCCTCGCGCTTCTTCCGGAATTGAGAAAGGTCCTGCCGGATTCTTCCTCCCTGCTGAAGGATCTTCTCGCAGACCTTGCACCTCCCGACGGCTGTCTCGTTCTTCTGAAAAAGGCGATTCAAGCCGAGCCGGCGGCGCGGATCGTCGACGGCGGCGTGATCGCCGACGGCTACAGCGCCGAGCTCGACGAGCTGCGCGGCCTGCAGGCCAACGCGGGAGATTTTTTGGTAAATCTGGAAATCAGGGAGCGGCAACGAACCGGGATTCCGAACCTTCGCGTCGCCTACAACTCGGTGCACGGCTATTACATCGAGGTAACCAACGCGCAGGCAGCCAAGGTCCCCGACGATTATCGCCGCCGGCAGACCCTGAAGAACGCCGAGCGCTACATCACTCCCGAGCTGAAGGCCTTCGAGGACAAGGCGCTGTCGGCGCGCGACCGGGCGCTCGCGCTGGAGAAATCCCTCTACGAAGACCTCCTCGAAAGAATAAGCCACTACCTAAAGGAGCTGCAACGCATTGCCCGGGCGCTCGCGCAGGTCGACGTGTTATCGAGCTTCGCCTGTTCCGCCTCCAGACGCGGCTATGTCCGACCCGCCTTCGTGGAGGAAATCGGGATTGAAATTGAAGGCGGACGGCATGCCGTGGTCGAGGCGCAGATCGAGAATTTCATCGCCAACGACTGCCGGCTGGCAGCGGAGCGGCGCCTGTTGCTGATCACCGGGCCCAACATGGGCGGCAAGTCGACTTACATGCGCCAGGTGGCGCTGATCGCGCTCATGGCCCATGCGGGCTCCTTCGTTCCTGCACGGGCAGCCCGCCTCGGGCCGATCGACCAGATCTTCACGCGCATCGGCGCCGCCGACGATCTCGCCGGCGGGCGCTCCACGTTCATGGTCGAGATGACCGAGAGCGCCAGCATCCTGCACAACGCCACCGACAAGAGCCTGGTGCTGATGGACGAGGTCGGGCGCGGCACCTCGACCTTCGACGGGCTGGCGCTCGCCTGGGCGATCGCCAAGCACCTGATCGAAAGGAACCGCTCCCTGAGCCTGTTCGCCACGCACTACTTCGAGCTCACCCGGCTCGCGCTCGAGCACAAGGCCGTGGCGAACGTGCACCTCGACGCGGTCGAGCACAAGGACACGGTGGTGTTCCTGCACGCCGTCGAGGAAGGCCCGGCGAGCCAGAGCTACGGCCTGCAGGTGGCCGGCCTCGCCGGAGTGCCGAAGGCCGTGATCCGCCAGGCGAAAAAATATCTGCAGCTGCTGGAGGAAGCGAGCGTCACGCGCGGAGACCAGAATGACTTGTTTTCGAAAACCCGGGCCGTTGAAGAAGATCCGCGAGTCGATCCCCTCCGGGACGAGCTTGGCAAAATAAATCCCGACGACCTTTCGCCCCGCGAAGCCCTCGAGCTGCTGTATCGCCTGAAGAAACTCTAAACCCGATCTATCTGGTCGCGGCGCAGGCCGATGTCGCGCAGCATGTGATCGCTCAGCGCGCCGAGTTGCCGGCGCGCCTCGCGTTCCTGCCATTTCCTTGTCAGCCAGGTCCGGAGACCGCCGTAGGCCGCCTTGCGCACGACCACGCGCGCGAGGTGCAGCCGGTCTTCGGCGCCGATCACCACGAGGCCGGGGCCGGATACGCGGTAGCTGCGGCCCGGCTCGAGGAAGAGGTCGCCCTTGCCACCGTCCTCGGTGATCCAGACCCTGCCGTCGAGCACCTCGATCGCCGCGCCCCGCGCGCCGTGGAGCCTGAGGAAGTCATTGAAGGTGAATTGGAGGACCATGCGGCGATCCTAGGTGTTGCCGCGCGCCCGCAACAGCCGCAGCTGCCGTAAACTGTGTACATAACAGCGCTCCATGCGCGAAACTGTTATGGCCGCACGTGCCGGTAACTGTGTCTGGCCCGCGCACAGCGGCGCTGGGAGGATGACCGCATGCTGGAAACCGCGCCGCTCTACCATCAGCTCGCAGACCACATTCACTCGCTGGTGCGCGCCGGGACGCTGCGCGCCGGCGACCGGGTGCCTTCAGTGCGTCGCCTTTCGAACCAGCAGGGCGTGAGCGTGTCGACCGTGCTGCAGGCCTACCAGCGCCTCGAAGCGATTGGCGTCATCGAGGCACGGCCGCAGTCGGGCTACTACGTCAAGCGCACGCCCGCCGCCGTCGACGAGCCCGCGGCTTCGCGGCCGCCCCAGCGCGCCCTCACCCCGGACGTCAATGACCTTGCCGACGCCGTGCTCGCCTACGCCATGGACCCGAAATTCGTCGCCTTCGGCTCCGGCTGTCCGGCGCCAGAGCTCTTCCCGCTCGAGCGCCTGCGCCGCACGATGTCCTCGCTCGCCCTGCGTGACCGCGATTCGCTCGGGCGCTATGGCCTGCCCCCAGGGACGGACAAGTTCCGCCGCGCTGTCGCACGCCGCGCGCTCGACTGGGGCTGCCGTATCGACTACCGCAACATGGTCACCACCACGGGATGCATGGAAGCCGTAAATCTGTGCCTGCGCGCGGTAACAAAGCCGGGCGACTTGGTGGCGCTGGAATCGCCGACCTATTATGGGTTCCTGCAGATCCTGCAGACGCTCGGGCTGCGCGCGCTGGAGATCCCGACGCATCCACGCACCGGCATCTCGCTCGACGCGCTGGAGCTCGCGCTCGCAGAGCATCCGGTGAAGGCGGTGCTTGTCATGCCGAACGTGTCCAACCCGATCGGTGCGTCGATGTCGGATCCAGCGAAAAGGCGCCTGGTGGAGCTGCTCGCCGCGAAGAACGTGCCGCTGATCGAGGACCACATCTACGCCGACCTGCATTTCGACAATCCCTCGCCGCGTGCGGCCAAGGCCTTCGACCGCAACGGCAACGTCATGCTTTGCGGCTCGTTCTCCAAATCCATGTCGCCGGGCCTCAAGGCCGGCTGGATCGAGCCGGGCCGCTGGCGCGACCGGGTGAGAATGCTGAAGTGGGCATCGAGCGGTGGCTCGAACGAGCTGGTCGAGCTCACGCTCGCCGAAGTGCTCGAGTCCGGCGGCTACGAGCGCTCGCTGCGGCCGCTGCGCCGGCGCTTCGAGTCGCACGTCGACGCCGCGCGCGGCGTGATCGCCGAATGCTTCCCGCGCGGCACGCGCGTGACGCGGCCTTCCGGCGCCTTCATCCTGTGGCTCGAGCTGCCGAAGGGCTGCGATTCGGTCGCGCTGTTCGAGAAGCTGATCCCGCGCGGCATCACGATCGGGCCCGGGCCGATGTTCTCCGCCTCCGCGCGCTACCGCAATTGCGTCCGCCTGAGCCTCGGCCAGCCCTGGTCGCCGCGCCAGGAGCAGGCCCTGCGCGAGATCGGCAAGCTCGCCCGGGAGCTCGCAAGCAAGGAAGCCGTCGAAGCCTAGAAGCTATACTCGCCCGATGCAGCTGGCGGACATCGGCGCGAACCTCACCCACACGGCCTTTCGCGACGATCTCGACGAGGTCGTCGCTCGCGCGCGATCCGCTGGCGTGTCGCAAATCGTGGTGACCGGGACGACGGTGGAGGAAAGCGCCGCGGCGGCCCGCATCGCGAAAAAGTACGGCCTGTACGCCACCGCAGGAGTCCACCCGCACCACGCGCGCGACTGCGATTCCTCGACCATCGATTCGCTCAGGAAAATCGCGGAAGATCCCAGCGTTGTGGCGATAGGCGAATGCGGCCTGGACTTCAACCGCAACTACTCGCCGCATCCCGACCAGGAGAAATGGCTCGTCGCGCAGCTCGAGCTCGGCATCGAGCTGGGCAAGCCGCTGTTCCTGCATTCGCGGGATGCCCATCCGCGCTTTTCACAGATTATTTCTTCTGTAAAGCCTGAAAAGGCGGTCGCGCATTGCTTCACGGGCTCGAGGGAAGAGCTGCATTCCTATCTCGATCTCGGCTTGTACATCGGCATCACAGGCTGGATCTGCGACGAGCGCCGCGGCCGGCCGCTTCTCGAGCTGGTGCGTGACATTCCGCGCGAGCGCCTGCTGCTCGAGACCGACTCGCCGTATCTCACGCCGCGGGATATGCATCCCCAGCCAAAGGCGCGACGCAACGAGCCCGCCTTCCTGCCGCACATCGCGCGGGCGGTCGCGCGCACCCTCGGCCGGCCGGTCGAGGAGATCGCCGCCGAAACGACGCGCAATGCACAGACCTTCTTCGGGCTGGATGAATCTCGCTCATCTTCTTCTCAGAACCGCCCGCTGGCTGCCTGAGCGGCCCGCGCTGGCGGTGGGCAAGCGAGCGGTTCTCTCTTATGAGACCCTCGCCGCACGCGTTTCGCAGCTCGCCTTTTCCCTAGGAAGCAAATTCAATTTATCGCCTGGTGACCGCGTTGCGCTGGCGATGAAGAACTGCCCCGAGTACTACGAAATCCTGTTCGCCTGCTGGCACGCGGGGCTGGTCGCCGTGCCCATGAACGCCAAGCTGCACGCGAAGGAATTCGCCTACATCCTCGAGAATTCCGGCGCCAAGCTGTGCTTTACCACGCCGGATCTCGAATCGACGGTGCCCTCCTCCGTATCAGTCGGTTCAGCTTCATATCAGAAACTCTTCAGCGGCGATTCGGGGAAGATAGAAGAAACCAAACCCGATGATCCGGCGTGGCTGTTCTACACGAGCGGCACCACGGGCGTGCCGAAGGGCGCGGTGCTCACGCACAGGAGCATGCTGTTCCAGGCGCAGGCGTATTTCTCGGACATCGACAAGCTCGGGCCGCTGGACGCGATCCTGCACGCGGCACCGCTGTCGCACGGCTCGGGACTGTATGGGCTGCCGCATTTCGCGGCTGGTGCGGTGAACGTGATCCCGGAAAGCGGGCATTTCGATCCGGCGGAGATCTTCGAGCTGCTCGATCACTGGCCGAACGCATCCTTCTTCGCTGCGCCAACCATGATCGTGCGCCTGCTGGCGAGCCCGGCGGCACGCGCGCCGGCGAAGCTGAAGACGATCGTTTATGGCGGCGCGCCGATGTACCTCGCCGACTGCCTGCGCGCCATCGAGCTGTTCGGCCCGCGGCTGTTCAACCTCTACGGGCAGGGCGAGGCACCCATGACGATCACGGGCCTTTCACAGGAGCTTCATGCAAAAAAAATGCATCTCGAAACTTGTGGAATCGCGCGCACCGGAGTGGAAGTGAAGATTGTCGGCGAACAGGACAACGAACTTCCCGCGGGAGAAACCGGCGAAATCGTCACCAGATCGGACTGTGTCATGGCGGGCTACTGGAAGAATCGCGAGGCGACGGCGAACGCGATACGCGGCGGCTGGCTGCATACCGGCGACGTCGGCAGCCTCGACGCGCAAGGCTTCCTCACCATCAAGGACCGCTCGAAAGACCTGATCATCTCGGGCGGCGCCAATATCTATCCGCGGGAGATCGAGGAGGTGCTGCTAAAGCACCCGGCGGTCGCGGAATGCTCGGTCGTCGGCCGGCCGCATCCTGAATGGGGCGAAGAAGTGGTGGCTTTCATAGTCGCAACAGCCCCGCTCACCGCCCAGGATCTGGATTTGTTGTGTAAAGACAATATCGCCCGCTTCAAGCGGCCGCGCGAGTACCGCTTCGTGGACAGCCTGCCGAAGAATAACTATGGCAAGGTCCTGAAAACCGTGCTGCGCTCCAGCCTGGCCTGACTCAGGCGCGGCTGTCGGGCGAATCGTAGATGGGATCGTGCAGCAGGTAGGCTTCGCGAACGATGCCGTCGTCCGAAAACTGGACGAAGAAATTCATCAGCCGGTTGTCTACCATCATCGGGTAATCCCAGACATCGCGCTGCTTCAGGTGGTTCCGCCAGACCTTCCATGTTGGCCCGAAGATTTCATGCACTTCCTTCGCCGTCGTCTTCCCCGGCACCACGAGGGCTATGTTTTCCTTGGTCAGGCGCTGCTCGACGGCGATGACCACGCCGTCGGACCGCATCCGCACCGCGAAGGTATCGCGCCCGGCGGGCGCATGCGGATAGAACCAAACGCTCTCACCGGCCGCGTTCGTGGTCCGCTCCGCCGGACGGCCCATCAGGGCCTCGACCTGCGCGGCCGTCGATTGCCCCGGAACGAGGCTGCGGCCGTCGTACGAGGCGCAAGCGGCGACCGAGAGCCCCAGGCCGAGCAGCAGGGTCCGCCCTGTGTTCACGGCGGCGTCGGCGTGTCGTAGATCGGATCGTGGAGCAGCGAGGTCTTCCGGGCGATGCCGTCGGACGAGAACTCCACGAGAAAGTCGTGCATCCGGTTGTCGACGAGCACGAGGTAATCCCATTCATCGCGCTCGCGCGCGGGATAGTGCGTGACGAACGAAGGCGGCCCCAGCAGCTCGCGCACTTCCTTCGCCGTCGTCTTGTCGGCTAGCACCCGCGCGATCGAGTCTTTGGTGAGCCGCTGCTCCACCGCGATGAGCAGGCCGTCCGGCCGCATGCGGACCGCGTAGGTCACGCGGCCTTGCGGCGCGCTCGGATAGAACCAGACCGTATCGCCGGCCGCACTGGTGAGCCGCTCGGCCGGGCGGCCCATCGCGGCTTCGACCTGCGCGGCCGTCGATTGCCCGGGAATGAGGCTGCGGCCGTCGTGGGACGCGCAGGCCGCAAGGAGAAACGCGAGAGTGGCAAGAAGGATCTTCAATGGCGGGGCCCTGGGGTATCGTAGATCGGGTCGTGCAGTAAGTAAGCTTTGTGGACGACGCCGTTGTCGAGGAACTGCACCAGGAAATCGAACAGCCGCATGTCTACCATCACACGATAGTCCCACTCTGCGTGACCGTCGAGCGTGCGGTAGGCCTTCCAGGGCGGCCCCAGCAGCTCGCGTACTTGCTTCCGGGTGGACTTGTCGGGCACCACTTTCGAAATGTTCTCCTTCGTAAGCCGCTTCTCGAACGCGACCAGCTTGCCGCTACCGTCGAAACTTGCCGCCCAGGTGTCGCGGCCCTCGGGTGCAGTCGGGTAGAACCAGACCTCCCCGCCCGCGGCGCCGGCGATCTTCTCCGCCGGCCGTCCCAGCGTGGCTTCGACATGCGCCGTCGACTGGCCGGGAGCCACCTGCCGCACCGAAAAGGGATTTACCGACGGTGCCGCGCACGCGGCAAGGGGCAGTGCCAGAACCAGGGCGTAGACGATCTTCATCTCCAACAGCAAACGTATGCCGCCGGGAAATGTTCCGCGGTTGTGGCGCTTATTCGCCCTTGCCGGGCTCGGGGCTGAAGTACTTCTCGAACTTGCCCGGCTCGTCCTTGTGGGCATCGGCATCCGGCGGCGGGGTACCCTTGCGGGTGATATTCGGCCATTTCACCGACTGGTCCGCGTTCAGCTTCAGCCAGCGCTCGGCCTTGGCGTCCGAGTCGGGAAGGATCGCCTTCGGCGGGCACTCGGGCTCGCACACTCCACAGTCGATGCACTCGTCGGGGTGGATAACGAGCATGTTGTCGCCCTCATAAAAGCAATCCACCGGGCAAACTTCCACGCAGTCCATGTATTTGCACTTGATGCAGTCTTCCGTGACGACGTAAGTCATTCTCTTCTGCGGCCCCTCGCGAAAACCCGATTATCGCATCCCCGTAGTGAAGCCCTGACAGCCGCTGTAACCGTTTGCCCTACGGTCCTACGACTGGCGTGAAAAAGTTGGTAGTGGCGCATAGAAGAACATTGCCCCGCAATATCGCGCGGCCCAAGATACACGCTGATTCCCATGGGATCCAGATGAATCTGCGCATCGAAGGGGGGCGGCGGCGCCTTCGGCCCCTGGTGGCGCCGCTCGCGATCATTGCCGGAGCGATGGCGGTGCTGGCGGTTGCCGGCGTAGAGCTGTTTGCGACCGCCAAAGAGTACGTCGCCTTGGTGCAGGAATGGTCCAATGGCCTGCTGGTTTACCTGCTGCTCGCCACCGGCGTGTCGCTGGCGGTCGCCGCAGCGCTGATGACCCGGCGCGCGCTGCAGCGCATCGCGACCGCCGAGCAAACTATGCGCGACAGCGAGGAGCGCCTGCTGCTGGTGGCGAACAATATCCCGGCCCTCATTTCCTATGTCGACCGCGAGCAGCGCTACCGCTTCGGCAACCGCACCTACACCGATTGGTTCGGGATCGCGCACGAGCAGATGGCCGGCCGCACCGTGGCAGAGGTGTTCGGCGAGGAGACCTACGGCCGGATGCGCGAGAGCATCGAGCGCGTGCTCGCCGGCGAGGAGGTGGAGTTCGAGTTCACCACCGCCGAAGGCGGGCGACTGCGCAGGCTGCAGATCTCGTGCGTGCCGCAGCTCGGAAGCGGCGGCACGGTACAGGGCTTCTACATGCTTGGCCACGACGTTACCGCGCTCAAGCGGGCGCAGGAAGACCTGCGCTTCGCCGCCATCCAGCTGCAGCACGATGCGCAACGCCTCGAGTTCCTCGCGCACCACGATGCGCTCACCGGGCTGCCGAACCGCGCCATGTTCGCGGACCGCGCCCGGGAAGCCGTCGCGCACGCGCGGCGCCATGGCAAGAACGCCGCCTTTCTGTTTCTTGACCTGGACAATTTTAAGCAGATCAACGACCGGCTCGGACACGAGGTCGGCGACGGCCTGCTGAAGGCGATCGCCGCCCGGCTGCGCGCCGCAGTGCGCGGCGATGACTTCGTGGCGCGCATCGGCGGCGACGAATTCTGCGTGCTGATGCAGGACATCGCCGACCCGCGCGAGGCCGCGGCGGTGGCGCAGAAGCTGCTGCACGAGCTGCATCGCAGCTACCGCGTCGGCGCGCACGACCTGCAGTCGAGCGCGAGCATCGGTATCGCCTGCGTGCCGCTCGACGGCAAAGACGTGACGACGCTGCTCAGGCTCGCCGACGCCGCGATGTACCGCGCCAAGGAGCTGGGCCGCAACGGCTACCAGTTCTCCTCCCCGGCGCTCGGGCAGGATGCCGCGACGGCGGTCACGCTAGCCAGCGAGTTACGCGACGGCCTCGCGCGCGGCGAGCTGTTCCTCGTGTACCAGCCGCGGATCGACGCCACCACCCGCCAGGTGGTGGGCGCCGAGGCGCTGCTGCGCTGGCGCCACCCGCGGCTCGGCCTGCTGTCGCCCGAAACCTTTCTCCCGTTCGCGGACGACACCGGGCTTCTTGTTCCGATCGGCGGCTGGGTGCTGCGCGAGGCGTGCGCGCAGGGCAGGCGCTGGCTGGAGGCCGGCATCCGGCCGTTGACTGTGGCGGTCAACGTGACCGCGCGGCAGCTGCGCGACGGCAAGCTCGCCGAGCAGGTGCGCGACGCCCTCGCGGCGAGCGGCCTGCCGGGCGAGTCGCTGCTGATCGAGCTGCCCGAGACCGCGGTGCGCCGGATCCCGGAGGCGCTTGAGGATGCGATGAAGGGCGTCGCCGCCGCCGGCGCGCGCCTGGGCGTCGACGACCTCGGTAGCGGTTACGCCTCGCTGCCGCTGTTGCGGCGTCTGCGCGTCGACGCGGTCTGCATCGACCGCCAGCTCGTCGCCGGCGTGCCGAGCGACAGCGAGCGCGCGGGTCTGGCGCGCGCGCTCATCGCGCTCGCCCACGGCCTGAACTTCGAGGTGGTCGCCAAGGGCGTCGAGACCCACGCCCAGCGCGAGTTCCTCGCCGACTGCGGCTGCCGTGTCTGCCAAGGCGACCTGTTCGCCCAGCCCGGTCCCCCTGACGAAATCGAGCCCTTCCTTCGCGCCCGCCGCGCTGCTTAGCAGGGCTTTTTGAATTGCCTGGGGTCACCTCCCCGGGTAACGTAGCGCAGCAACGGAGGCAAAGGCTTGATGGCGCCGGATCTTTCCTACTCGCCCCTGCTCCTGGCGGCGATCGCGCTCGGGACGCTCGGCGCGCTGCTGCTTCTCGCGGGGCTCGTCGCGCTTCTGCGCATAAGGCCCCTGGGATTCGCCCTGCATACGCTCGCCGGGCTGGTCCTGTTGCTGCTCGGCAGCCTCGCCGGCATGATCGCGCTCGGCACCCAGGGCTACAGGGCGCTGACGCGCGAGGACCTCGCGGCGCGCCTCTTCGTGAAGCCCGGGAGCGCGCAGCGCTTCTCGGTGACGATCCGCTTTCCCGACGGGCGCGAGACGGCTTTCGATGTCGCGGGCGACGAGCTCTACGTTGACGCCCATATCCTGAAGTGGAAGCCGCTCGCGGGCCTGCTCGGCCTGCACACCGCCTATGAGCTCGACCGGCTCGGCGGACGCTACCGCGACATCGCCCAGGAGCGCGCTGCGCCGCGCTCCGTGCATGCGCTCAGGCAGGACCGGCCGGTGGATCTGTTCAGCATGCGCCAGCGCTACGCGCTCCTCGGCTCGCTGTTCGACGCGGAATACGGCTCGGCGAGCTTCATACCGGTGACCGCGCCGGCCGAGCTCGAGCTGCGCGTCTCCGCCACCGGCCTGCTGATCCGCGAAACGACCTCGAAATAGACTTGCAGCAAAAGGAGAGGCCAGCCATGGGAAGCTACGTCCAGAGCAATCTTCTCGATGACGAGCGGGTCGTCTACGAGACCAGGCTGCACTGGATCACCTTCGTGTCGTTCCGCGGCTTGTTCACGCTCTTCATCGCCCCGCTCATCGACCGCGCCTTCAGCGAGTTCGCGATCACCAACCGGCGCGTCATCATCAAGGTCGGCTTCATCTCGAGGAAAACGCTGGAGATGAACCTGTCGAAGATCGAATCGGTGAACGTCGACCAGGGGATCTGGGGGCGAATGCTCGGCTACGGGACCATCACCATCATCGGCACCGGCGGCACCAAGGAGACCTTCGGCAACATCTCCGGCCCGCTGGAGTTCCGCCGGCAGTTCCAGCAGACCTCGCCCTGACGGCTAGGCGTCGACCACGAAATCGAACCTGCCGTCCAGCAGGTTTTCCTTCTTGTTGATTTTTACCTGAAGAGAACTCTGGTACAGGCCGTCCCGGTGGTGGCCGAATTCCTCGGGAAAATAGAGCTGGGTGGTAAGGATCCGCTTGCCGGGCGCCTGGACGTTGACGTGGATGTGGCGCGCGCGGCCGGGATATTCCGCGGGCACGATGCTCTCGAGACGCCAGCGCCCCTGCGCATCGGTGAACTGGTGCCCGCGGTAGCGAAAGCCCTTGTTGTCGTACTCGCCGAATTCGTCGGCGTGCCAGAAATCCAGCAGCGCGTTCGCGACGGGCCTGCAATTCGCCGAAAGAACGAGGCCTGAGAGCATCAGCGGGGTTTCGCTTTTCTCCAGAAGCGACTTTCTTTCCGGAGAATCCGGCTTGAAAAACGGCCCGGCGGTCTGGCGCGCCGTCTGCTTGCCGCACGACGGCGTGAGCGGCGCGCTCTGGCCGATGGCGACCGACGGAAAGAGGGCGCCGGCGGCAGTCGCGGCAACGAGACGGCGGCGCTGGATCGAGGTCATGTGAAAACTCATCCCTTCACGCAAAGAACCTGCTTCAGAGTATGCACGATGTCGACGAGATCGGACTGGTTCGCCATGACCTCGTCGAGGTTCTTGTAGGCGCCGGGAATCTCGTCGATCACGCCGCGGTCCTTGCGGCAAATCACGCCCTCGGTTTGCAGCTCGAGATCTCCGGTCGTGAAACGGCGATTCGCTTCATTCCTGCTCATCCTCCTGCCGGCGCCGTGCGCGCACGACTGAAAGCTCTCCGCCGAGCCCTTCCCTCTGACGATGTAGCTGCGCGCGCCCATGCTGCCCGGGATGATACCGAGTTCGCCCGCCCCGGCGCGGATCGCTCCCTTGCGCGTCAGCCATACGCTCTCGCCGTAATGGGCCTCGCGCTCGACGTAGTTGTGGTGGCAGTTGACCGCGGCGCCGGCGACCGCGAACGGCGGCAGGTGCCGGCGCAGCGCATCGAGCACGAGGTCCATCATTTCGGCGCGGTTCGCGGCTGCGTAATCCTGCGCCCAGCCCACCGCCTCGACGTAGTCGTCGAAATGCTCGGCGCCTTCGGGGAAGTAGGCGAGATCGCGGTCGGGCAGCAGGAGCTGATTCCTCTCCGCGTCTTTTTTCGCCAGCGCGATGAAGTAAGTGCCGATCGCGTTGCCGATGCCGCGGCTCCCCGAGTGCAGCATCACCCAGGCCCGGCCGGATTCGTCGAGGCACAGCTCGATGAAGTGATTGCCGCCGCCGAGCGTGCCCATCTGGTGCACCCAGCTCGAGCGCTTGCCGACGCGTTTTTGAATGCCCGAATGCTTTTCGAGTATCTTTTTCAGGCCTTTCTGGAATTTTTTCGCTGCGTCGGTACGCGCGTCCCGGTCTCTGTGCTGCTCGAATCCCACCGGGACATCGCGGGAAATCTGCTCGAAGACTTTCTTCAGCTTTCTTTCTTCGAAATCCTTGCCGGTCAGCGAGAGCCGCGTGGCGATCATCCCGCAGCCGATGTCCACCCCGACGGCGGCCGGAATGATGGCTTTTACCGTCGGAATCACGGACCCTACGGTGGCGCCGATTCCGAGATGCACGTCGGGCATCACGGCCACGTGGTGGTGCACGATCGGCAGGCGCGAGATGTTCACGAGCTGCTGGCGTGCCTGCGGCTCGATGTCGCCGGTATAGACCTTGACCGGGACGCGGCCTTCGTTGATTTCCTGGACGACGGGCATTGGAAATCAGGGCGACAGACTCTGCACCGGCTGCGGCATCGCATCCCATTCCAGACCGCGGTACCGGCGGCCGTTCGCGTGCTTGGAACGTTTTTCGCCGTCCGCGCCCCAAGTTCCCCACTGCTTGAAGAAAAACGCGACGCGCGCCTCGTCGCACTGGCGCTTCACGTTCTCAACCCATGCCGGCTTCATCCGCCGCGCCTTCGACCCTGACTCGCCACCCACGATGACCCACTGAATCCCGCTCAAATCGATGCTGCCCAGATCTTCCAGCAGAGGCTCGACCGACAGGAACCGCACCTGTGCGCGAATCGCCCGCAGCACCGGAATGCGCGGAACACCGTACTTCCGGTTCTCTACCGACACCCCTAGCCATACGTTTCGTGGGACCTCGACGCTGTGGCAGAAGTCCGCCATGCGCTCAGCGCGCTTAGTAAGGACCTGAAACGTGTGCCGCGGAGCGCGGGTCATCACGTCGAAGACCCGATGGATATAGTCAAACGGTATCTTCTCGTGAAAGAGGTCTGACATCGAATTCACGAAATACACCGTCGGCTTGCGGCGCTCCAGTGGCTCGGCCAATCGATCCGGTATCAAGGTAAGGCGAAAGCCGCTCTCGTAGCCGTGAACGCCCATTGCCTTGAGGCGGTGGGCCATTGTCTCTGCGTAGCAGTTCTTGCAACCAGGCGAGACTTTCGTGCAGCCCACGGTGGGGTTCCACGTTTGCTCGGTCCACTCGATTCTGCTTCGCGTGCTCATTCTGCACCGTCCACGAGTTGCAATCGTTCGCCTTCTTTTTTCCAGTGCAGCGGTCTCTTCGGCCGTTTCCTCGGCGCGTCCAGATTACGAACCCTTCCGACAGCGATGAGATTGCCAAGCGCACGCTGGAAATCACCCGGAAACCAATCAGTCCCCTCCAGAAGATTGGCAAATTCCTCCTCGCCTACCCGCTTGGAACCACCCGAAAGATATTTCAGCCAATACCGCTCAACCTCGATCAGGTTCGCGTGTCCCTGCTCGGCATTCACATACCCAGCCGCGCCGAACATATCGTTCATGCCCGACTTCTCGGCCCTCGCATGCTCCTTAGTCGAGGCCCTGATGTGTTTCTGCACCAGGTCGAGTTCCTCAGAAATCTCCATAAACGCGATGCTTCCTCGCGGGTGACTGGTCAGGTAGACAAGATGATACTTCGGACGTTCCTTTTCCCGATCAAGCACCCGAACATAGGCCGAGCGCGCCCACCACTTGCCGTCAGAAGCCATATGCCGCTTGAGATTCTTCCGATAGGTATTCAGCAGCAGCTTCTCTCGCTCAGGGCCCGGAAGATCGCCGAGTTCAACGGCCTCTCCGAGAAGTGAAGCGATTTCGTCTTTCCAACCAGGCATCGACGCCGTGCGGTTCACAAAGTCGTACATGAAATTGATCAGAAACTCGGATCGCGGTCTCTGAAGCAGCGGTTGGAGCACTCCAACTCCAACGTCTTTCCAGCCGGTGTGATCGATAAAAAAGAACACGAATGCCTTGTTACCGCACCACGTCAGAATCTCCTCGCGCAGGGCAACGAAATCGCCCTCCATCGCTTTGGCATCAATCCCTGAAGGAGTTCGCCCGGAAATGTGTCGCAGCAGGCGTGCGAACGCGGCCTTGTCTTTCTCAACGTAGAGCGCCCTAAAACGAAGACTCACACGCCGTCGTTCCAGGGCTTGCCGGCATCGGTCGAGAATCTGCAGCGAAACCGCGATCGAAGTTCCACTCAAGTCTTCGCTCTCGTCGGACCATGGTCCGGCAAAGCAATCAACGTAGCAAATCTCGGTGATATCGAGCTTGGCTGAACTCATGCCGATGATCATGAACAGCTTCTCGAGATAGCTCTCGAGCAACTTGTGTTTGATCAGCGCCAGTTCCCTTCCCTGGTACCCATCTGGGACGGTCGAGCGGCTTTTCGGGCCAGCGATACGGCCTCCAATCGAACTCAGTGTTCCGATTTAATGTTGAAGGGTGCCATGTATTTTGCCCAGAGGGCGACCTCAATCACATCACGATTGGCGACGTTGATCGAACCGTCAAGCTCGGCGTAAGCCAACGTGGCGTGGTCTAGGATAAAGCGAACCGCGTTCGCCCTAGTTCCGCACGTCTTGGAATTCACCAGTCCATATTGCACCTGAGCAAGGGTTGATTTCTTACTTGAGCTGAAATGCCCTTGAACACGATCGAGCAGATTCGCACTTCGACCTACATAGGCGACCATGCAGCCATTGGACAGCAGCAACACCGAGTGGCTCGAAAATTCGAATTGAATCGTCTGCTTTCCTTTGTTCTTCTGCGGAGCATGCAAGGCGATCCGTCGGGCAGTGCTGAATAGATATCCAGGAAAGAGGAAGGCGTAGACACCGCCCTTCTCCTTGCAGTGTTCCAGTGGCGCCCAATCACGCGTGCCGGTCACTTTTGCCCGCGTCGACTGAACCAGTTTCGCACAGGCCAGTGATTGCCAGCGTGGAGCATTCGGGAATCCATCAATGATCGCGCGAACAAACGGTGGATCGAGCCGAGCAATCGAACTCATAGCGTTAGCCGAGACGCAGTAGTTTCGCAGCATTTCCCTTCATGATCAGGGGCCGAACTTCCGGCTTGATCGGCAGCTTGCTGAACTCCTCTATCCACTTCTCCGGCGAGAGCACCGGATAGTCGGAACCGAAAAGGATCTTGTCCTTGAGCAGCGTGTTCGCGTACTGCACGAGAATCTCCTGCCATGGGAACGAGGGATGCGCGAGGATGATCGGCATGTCGGGGAAGTCCACCGCCACGTCGTCGAGGTGCATCGGATTCGAGTACTTCAGGCGGATCCCGCCGCCGCCGCGCTGGCCGGCGCCGACTCCGGTCTGCCCGGTGTGGAACAGCGCGGGCAAGCGCGCTTCCGCAATGACTTCATAGAGCGGGTAGGCGATCCGGTCGTTCGGAAAGAAGCCCTGCACCGAGGGATGGAACTTGAAGCCCTTGACCCCGTAGTCCTTGATCAGGCGCCGCGCCTCGCGCACGCCCTCGCCGCCGCGCGCCGGATCGATGCTGGCAAACGGTATGGCGACGTCGCTGTTCTTATGGGCAAGCTCCGCGATCTCCTCATTCGTAATTTTTCTTTTTTCAAGAAGACTGTCCACCGTGAAGACGACGAACGCCATCTTCAGATTGCGGTAGTACGCGGCCATCTCGCTGACGGTCGAATGCTGGGGCTGGTAGCGGAAGTAGCGTCCCATCGCCTGCTGCGACTCGGTGGGAGCGTCATCGACCTGGAGCGCGGATTTCCAGGCGTGCGTGTGGACATCGATCGCCACCAGATTCTCAAGATTCATAGAGTTTTTTCACAAGGTCTTGCCTCCTGCCGAGAACCGCCCGCTGGTTGATCGAGCCCTTGTCGGTGATCTCGCCCGCATCGAGCGACGGCGGCTCATCGAGAATCAGGAAACGGGCGATGCGATTGGAGCTGCCGGTGCTTCCGAGCGTCTTGAACAGAGAATCGAATTTCTCCTTGGAAAAACCATCCGCGGGAAAGACCAGGGCGCCGAGCTCGCTCCGGCCCTCCCCCGCGATCACGACATCCCGCACCAGCGGCGCGAAGTGCTCCATGAAGCGCCCGCGCAGCGGCCCGACGTGCACCCACGTGCCGGTCGCCAGCTTGAAGTCCTCGGAAAGCCGGCCGCGATAGACCAGCCCGGCTTCCGGTTTGTCTTTATCTTCAAAAACAAATGAGTCACCCAGGCGGTAGTAACCCTCCTCGTCGAAGGCCGCGGCGGTCAACCCGGGCTGCCGCCAGTATCCCGGCGTGATATGCGGCCCTTTCACCCGCACTTCGTATTTTCCCTCGATCGGCACCAGCTTGAGGTCCACTCCGGGCGGCGGCAGGCCCATGTTGGTCGCATCGCTGGTGTCCCAGGTGCGCCCCAGCGTGAATGGCGCAGTCTCGGTCGAGCCAAAGCCGGTCAGGAACAGCACCTCCTCGCCGCAGGTCCGGAAGGCGAGCTCCTTGTACTCGTCGAACACGCTCTGCGAAACGCCCGCGCCAGCGAACCACAGCACCTTGAGCTTCCTGAAGAAATTTTCCCTCAGGGACAGGTCGTTTTTCATGTAAGGCAGGAGAGCTTCATACCCTTTGGGCACGTTGAAGTAGAAAGTCGGGGCTATTTCCCGCAGGTTGCGTACCGTCGCCTCGATCGCGCCGGGCAGCGGCTTGCCCTCGTCGATGTACAGCGAGCCGCCGTTGAACAGCGCGAGGCCGAAGTCCTTGTTGCCGCCGGCGGTGTGATGCCAGGGCGCCCACTCCACCAGCACCGGCGGCTCGTCGCGCACATAGGCGAGCGTCGCGCGCGCCATCTCCTGGTTCGAGCACCACATGCGCTGGGTGTTGATCACCGCCTTCGGCGCGCCGGTCGAGCCCGAGGTGAAGAGGAACTTCGCGATCGTGTCCGGCCCGACCCGCGCGTGCGCTTCATCCACGGCTTTCGAAGGTATCTCTTTCTCGAGAGATTCGAAATCCTCCTGGAAGAGGACCTCGGCGCCCGGAGGCACGACAGCTTTTACCGCCTTTTCGTAAAGATTTCTTTGAGATGCAAAAACCAGGCCGGGCGTCAGCAGCCGAAAGATGTCTTTCAATTTTGAAAAATCGGAAGACAGCAGCGAGTAGGCGGGCGAAATCGGCGCATACGGGATGCCGGCGTAAAGCGCGGCGAGCTCGATCAGCGCGTGCTCGATGTCATTGGCGGACAGCACGACGATCGGTCTTTCCGCCGAGAGATTCCTTTTCAGGAGGGACGTTGCGATGCCGCGGGCACGCTGCCGCGCCTGCAAATAGGAGACCGTTCTCCAGCCGCTTTTCTCGTCGCGCTGCGCGAACAGGATCCGGTCCGGCGCCTGCTCCGCCCAATAGTCCAGCTTCTCGGTGATCTTTCTCGGGAATTCTTTCAGCGCATGGGGCGATCGCAGATGCACTATCCCGCCGGGCCGGCGTTCGACCAGCACGTCGGCGGGACCGAGTGAAACCTTGCGATTGGGCCGCATCGGATGATTAGAATACCGGACCAGGGAGGAAGAACATGAAACGCCGCCAGTTCAATAGCGCGCTCGCCGCTGCAGGAATAGCTTCTTTTGCAAACCCATTCAATATAGTTCGCGCGCAGGCGCAGAAGCTGAAGGTGGGCGTGCTGCTGCCGCGCTCGGGATTCCAGAGCTTCATCGGGCAGTCCTGCCAGAAGGGCGCAGATCTAGCCCCGGGCGTCATAAAAGAAATGCTGGGTGTCGATATCGAGCTGAGCCGAGCAGCGCGGCGTGCCGTTCGTGATCAACATCGCCGCCGCGCCGCAGATCACCGAGCAGGGCTACAAGTTCGTGTTCCGCAATTTCCAGACCGCGGGCGACATCGTGAGGAACGGCCTCGACCTGATCGGCGAGCTGTTCCAGGCGACGAGGACCGTGCCGCGCACGGCGGTGTTCATGCACGTGAACGACACCTTCGGCCAGGCGATGGCCAAGGGCATCGGCGCCATCCTGCCGCGGCGCACCCAGCTGCCCTTCAGCATCGTGGATACCATTTCCTACGACCCGGCGGCCAAGGACCTGACCGTGGAAGTATCCAAGGCGAAAGCGAGCAACGCCGACTTTCTCCTCCTGGTCTGCCGCCTGAACGACGCCATCATCCTGCGGCGCGAGATGGTGAAGCAGCGCTGGAACCCGATGGGGATCATCAGCCCGGGCTCGCCGGGCATGTACGAAGAGCAGTACTTCAAGACCCTCGGCAAGCTTTCCGAATACTCGGTCTCCAACGTACCCTGGTACAACCCGAACGCCAAGCTCACCAGGCTGGTCGAGAAAACGTTCCTCAAGCAGAACCCCAAGGACAAGCTGGTGTTCCACGGCTTGAACGCCGGCTTCACCTTCGAGGCGATCCTGATCGCGGCCGACGCCTTCAAGCGCGCGCGCAGCGCCGATCCGAAGACCCTCGCGGACGCGATCCGCCAGACCAACATCACCGACAAGATGACGCTGGGCGGCCCGATCAAGTTCAACGAGAAGGGGCAGGTCGAGGGCATCGGCTCGGCCTGCGTGCAGAACCTGAACCTGACGCCCACGGTGGTGCTGCCCGCGTCCTCGGCCACGGCGAAGCCCGTCTTCCCGATGCCCGGATACAAAAAGGCGTAGTTGTCGTTTGATCTCGTAGCGAATGTCGTAATCGCCGGGGTCCTCACGGGCCTCGTGTACGGCCTGATGGCCCTCGGCCTGTCGGTCATTTTCGGCGTGGTGCGCGTGGTGAATTTCGCGCACGGCGAGATGATGACCGTCGCGATGTACGCGGCGACGATCCTGTTCGCCGCGCTCAGGCTCGATCCGTTCCTCTGCATCCTGCCGGTGGCCGCCGCATTCTTCGCCTTCGGCTATGCCATGCAGGCGGGCCTCATCAACCCGTTCATCACCCGCCCGGAGCATTCGCAGTTCATGCTGCTGGTGGCGGTGGCGATCATCACCGTGAACGCCCTGCTGATGATCTTCGGCCCCGACGCGCGCAATGTGCAGGTCGACTACCAGCTCGAGTCCTTCGAGCTCGGCAAAGTCCTTATAGACAAGGCGCGCTTGTACGCGGCAGCGGCCGCCGTGGTCTCCGCGGCCGCGCTCTTCGCTTTTTTCAAATTCACGCTGACCGGAAAAGCCATCCGGGCCTGCGCCGACAACCACCTCGGCGCGCAGGTGGTCGGGCTGAACGTCAAGCACCTGTACGCCCTGACCTTCGGCCTCGGCGCTGCATGCGTCGCCGTCGCCGGCTGCGCCCAGGTGCTGCTGGTCGACGTCACCCCGTCCCTTGGCCCCTACTACACCCTGCTCGCCTTCGTCATCGTCATCGTCGGCGGGCTGGGCTCGATGCCCGGCGCGCTGCTCGGCGGCGTGCTGATCGGCGTCTCCGAGGCGCTGGCGGGACTTTTCATCGCGCCGTCGGCGAAAAGTATGTTCAGTTTTGGCTTGTTGATTCTGGTTTTGCTTTTCAGGCCTCAAGGCTTGCTCGGGAAGCGTTCTTGAAAAAAGAAATCATCTATCTGGGAATTCTTGGAATTCTTCTCATCGCATTTCCGGCGTTTGCCGGCCCCTATGCGCTGTCCGTAGCAACTCTGATCCTCTACTTCGCCTATACCGGGCAGGCGTGGAACGTGATGATGGGCTTCGCCGGCCAGCTTTCCCTTGGTCACGCGCTGTACGTAGGGGTGGGTGGATATACCGCCGGAGCCCTGTTTTTTCATTATGGAATCGGTCCGTGGATGGGACTCTGGCTTGCCATGCTGATTTGCGTCCTGCTGGGGCTGGTCATCGGATTCCTCGCTTTCCGCTTCGGCATCTCGGGCGTCTATTTCGCCCTGCTGACGATCGCCTTCGCCGAGTTCACGCGCATCGGCTTCGATCACCTCGACTGGACCGGCGGACCCGGCGGCATGTTCCTCAAGGTCGCGCAGCGCGACGCCTGGGATCTCGCCAATTTCCGCGGCCCGCCGATCATGTACTACTACGCGATGCTGGCTCTGGCTGCCGGCGCTTTTTTCTTGTGCTCGGTTCTTCTCAAGTCGAGAGCCGGGTACTACTGGCGAGCCATACGCGAGAACGAGGAGGCCGCGCAGGCGCTCGGCATCAACACTTTCCGCTGGAAAATGCTCGCGGTCGCCATCAGCTCGGCGATGACCGCTCTCTCCGGCGTGTTCTTCGCCTTCTATTACAACAACCTTTTCCCCGAGCAGATCTTCGGCATCAACCGCTCGATCGAGCTGATCCTCGGGCCGGTGATCGGCGGCGTCGGCACCCTCTTCGGCCCGATCCTCGGCGCCGCCGTGCTCACGCTCCTCTCCGATGGCATCACCGAAGGGCTCGCCGCGCTCGGCTGGGAGATCCCCGGCATCAAGCAGGTGTTCTACGGCGTCGTGCTGCTGGCCGTGATCATGTTCCTGCCAATGGAATTTGGCCTTTCATCTCAAAAAAACTAAAAATATGAACGGCCTTCTTGAAGTGCAACACATAAGCAAATCGTTCCGCGGCCTGAAGGCGGTGTCCGACGCCTCCTTTGCCATCCCCGAGGGCGGCGTCAATGCCCTGATCGGCCCCAACGGCGCCGGCAAGACCACGATCTTCAACATGATCGCCGGCGTCTTCGGCCCCGATGTTGGAAAAATAAAATTTATGGGAACCGAGATTCAAGGTCTCCGTCCGGACCAGGTTTGCGCCGCGGGCATCGGCCGCACCTTCCAGATCGTCAAGCCCTTCGCCGGCCTCTCGGTCCTGGATAACGTCATCGTCGGGGGTTTGCAAAGAGAGTCCTCGGTGCCAAAAGCGCGGGCTCTTTCGCTCGATATCCTGAAAAAGCTGAATCTGGAATCGAAAGCAGACCAGCCCGCCTCGTCCCTCACCCTTCCCGACCGCAAGCGCCTCGAAGTCGCGCGCGCGCTCGCCACGCGCCGACGGCCTGACCATCCTCCTCATCGAGCACGTGATGCGCGCCGTCATGGCGCTGGCGCAGCACATCGGGGTGCTGCATCACGGCGTCGTCATCGCGCGCGGCACCCCCGAGCAGATCGTGCGCGACCCCGCAGTGCTCGAGTGCTACCTCGGCGAAGAGACGGAGATTTGAATTTGTTTCTTCAAGTAAAAAATTTGCATTTGTATTACGGAGATGCGCAAGCCCTGGACGACGTCACCCTCGAAGTCCCCAAAGGCGAGATCGTCGCCATCATCGGCGCCAACGGCGCCGGCAAGTCTTCTCTGATTCGTACGATTGCGGGAATCGAGGTGCCGCGTTCAGGCTCCGTTCATTATAAGAACAGTGAAATTACTTCCCTCGAATCCCACCAGATCTGCAACCTCGGCATCGGCCAGGTCGCCGAAGGCCGCCAGGTCTTTCCCAGCCTCACCGTGCTCGAAAACCTCGAGATGGGCACCATGCTGCCTCGCGCGCGCAAAAGCGTCCGGCGCCAGCGCGACGACGTGTTCGCCCTGTTCCCGCAGCTCGCCGGGCGCGGCAATCAGCTTGCCGGCACCCTGTCCGGCGGCGAGCAGCAGATGCTCGCCATCGGCCGCTGCCTGATGGGCGCCCCGGAGGTCATCATGTTCGACGAGCCTTCCCTCGGGCTCGCGCCGATGGTGGTGCAGGAAGTCCTGCACGCCATCCGCGTCCTCAACGAGCGCGGCATGACGATCCTGCTCGTGGAGCAGAACGTCGCGGTCTCCCTCAGGATCTCGCAGCGCGCCTACGTCCTCGAAAACGGCCGCATCGTCATGAGCGGCTCGGGCGCCGAGCTGCTGCACGACGATCGCGTGCGGCGGGCGTATCTCGGTTTGTAGTAACTTCTTCTGCTCGCGACAGTCCGTAGAATGCCGCTCCGTGAACCTCTACCTCCGCCTGCTGGTAACGATCTTCAAGGCGCTGTGGGCGCCCCGCATCAAGCCGGGCGACTCGGTCGAGCTCACCCTGCACGTCCTGCCGAACGACCTCGACATCAACTTCCACATGAACAATGCACGCTACCTGTCGGTGGTCGACCTCGCGCTCATGACTCTCTTCATCCGCAGCGGCTTCGCCAGGCTCTGCTACTCGAAAGGCTGGCGGCCGATGTCAGGCGGCAGCATCATCTACTTCCGCCGCGGCCTTAACGTCTTCCAGCGCTACACCCTGCGCTTCACGCCGATCGGCTGGGACGAGTTCTGGAACTACTGCCGCTTCGAATTCATCCGCAACGGCGAAATCTGCGCCACCGGCTTCATGAAGGGCGCCGCCGCCGGCCGCCGCGGCCTGGTTCCCACATCCCAGATCTATCCCGTGCTCGGCTACGAGCAGGCCTCGCCCCCGCTCCCGGACGACCTCCGGGCCTGGATCGCCTCCGACCGCCTCCTCGGCGCCCGCGCAAAGGCGGCTGGTGCAGCCAAGGCATAATCGCAAGATGAAACGGCTCCTCGCAGGACCGGTCTGCCTGGCATTGCTCCTGTCGCTAGCCGGCACGGCCGCGGCGCAGGTGCCGAAGCAGGCGGCGGCGCGCATCAAGGAGATCGGGCCGGTCCTCAATCCGAAGATGATCGGCGAGATGTTCGAGCTCTACGCGCCGCTCATGCCGAAGGCGCCGGCGGGCATCGCGGTGAAGGAGGACCTCGCCTACGGCCCCGATGAGCGCCAAAAGCTCGACGTGTTCGCGCCCGAGAAGAAACCCGCGCGGCTGCTGCCGACGGTGATCTTCGTCCACGGCGGCGGCTATGTCGCCGGCGGCAAGAGCCGGCCCGGCATTCCTTTCTATCAGAACGTCGGCTATTTCTTCGCCCGCAACCGCGCCGTGGAGGTCAACATGACCTACCGCCTCGCGCCGAAGCATCCCTGGCCCGCGGGCGGCGAGGACGTCGCGGCGGCGGTGCGCTGGGTGCGCAAGAACATCGCCGAGTACGGCGGCGACCCGGAGCGCATCGTGCTCTTCGGCCAGTCGGCGGGCGCCACGCACGTCGCGCACTACGTGTTCGACGAGTCGCTGCAGCCCAAGGGCGGCGCCGACGGCGTGAAGGGCGCGATCATCCAGTCGGGGATCTTCGATCCGGCGGCCGCGCCGCCCGGGCCGAACGTCGAGGCCTACTTCGGCAAGGAGCGCGCGAGCTGGGGGGCGAAATCGCTGTTCCACAAGCTCGGGGGCCGCAAGATCCCGGTGTTCATCATCACCGCGGAATTCGACCCGCCGCCCTTCAAGGAGGAGTCCGCGAAGCTGCGCGACGAGCTGTGCAAGCTGCGCGGCTGCCCGCGCCATACCGAGCTCGCCGGCCACAACCACCTGAGCGAGATCCTGCACCTGAACACCGCCGACGACTCGATGGGCAGCGACATCCTCGGTTTCGTGCGCTTTCCGCGCTGATTCCCGATGAAAGCGCGGAACCCGCCGGCGATCGGCTGGCTGCGCAAGCCGGAGGCGCATGACTACCCGGCGGCGAGATCGTACCTGAGCCTACTGTTCGAGGAAGCGCAGGCAAAGCGTCTTGTCCGGCGGCTCAAGCGCGCATCGCGGCAAGAAGCTGTCGCCGCTGCTGCTGGTTCGCGCGCGCGACAACTCGAAGGTCATCGTCGCGGACGGCTATCACCGCCTGTGCGCGGTCTACCGGTTTCACGAAGACGCACTGATTCCGTGCAAGATCGCATGAAGCGCTGGCTTGAGGCGATCCGCAGGGAAATCGAGCTCTGGCGGAAGGTCGTGAGCGACGCCGGCGTCAAGGCGGATTAGACTTGCGGCCGAGCCTTTCGTCGTTTTAACCCAGAGGGGGAGATTGCAATGAAACGCTTGCTAGGACTGCTCGTTGCAGGGCTGACTGTTTTCGGCTGCGCGCAGATGTCCGGCCAGGAGTCCGGCTGGACCACGCTCATCGACGGCACCAAGGGTATGGAAAACTTCTACCCGGTCGGCGACGCCAACTGGCGAGCCGAGGACGGCGCGATCGTCGCCGACAAGGGCAAGGGCGGCCACCTCGTCTCGAAAAAGGCGTACACCGATTTCCAGATCCGGGCCGAGTTCTGGGCCGACCACAACACCAACAGCGGCGTTTTCCTGCGCATTACCAATCCCATGAAGATCACCGCGGTCGATGCTTACGAGGTGAACATATTCGACCAGCGGCCGGCGCCGGAGTACGGCACCGGCGCGATCGTCAACTACGCCAAGGTCTCGCCGATGCCCAAGGCGGGCGGCAAGTGGAATACCTACGACATCACGGCGAAGGGCCAGCAGCTCATCGTGGTGCTGAACGGCGTCGAGACGGTCAATATCCGCAACGACAAGAATCCGCGGGGACCCTTCTCGCTCCAGTTCGGCAACATTCCTCCCAAAGACCTCCCGGGCGGCGCCATCAAGTGGCGCAAGGTGCAGATCAGGGAGTTGTAGCTCCTCGCAGGAGGCTCGCCATGAAACTGCTTTCGCTCGCCCTCGCCGGCGCCGGCTTCATTTCCCAGCCGTGCCTTGCGCAGACCTTCGCCCGGATGGAAGTGCGTGCGGTCGAGAGCGTGACGCTCACCAGCCCGCAATTCCTCACCGGAGACAAGAACGGCAAGCCGGTGATGCTCGCCGGCGAGCTGCGCATCCCGCGACCCGGGACCGACCGGCTGCCGGCGATGATCCTCGTGCACGGCTCGGGCGGGGTCAATGCATCGCACGACCGCTGGGCGCAGGAGCTCAACAGCATCGGCGTGGCGGCGTTCATCCTGGACGCCTTTTCGGGACGCGGCATCGTCAGCACCGTCGCCGACCAGTCCCAGCTCGATTCGATCGCCATGATGACGGACGCGTACCGCGCGCTGGCTATGCTCGCGAGCCATTCGCGCATTGATCCAGAGCGCATCGGGATCATGGGCTTCTCCAAGGGCGCCGTGGCCGCCGTGTACTCGAGCAACCAGCGCTTCCAGAAGCTGCACGGCCCCGCGAATCTCCAGTTCGCGGCGCATATCGGCCTTTATACCCCGTGCAACGTGCGCTACCAGCAAGATGACCGCACCACCGGCAAACCGATCCGCCTCTTCCATGGCATCGCCGACGACTATGTATCGATCGAGCCCTGCCGCGCGTATGTCGCGCGCCTCAAGGGCGCGGGCGCGAACGTCGCGCTCGCTGAGTATCCGAACGCGCATCATGCCTATGATGCGTTCATGCTCAAGCAGCCGATCAAGAACCCACAGGCGCAGACCACGCGAAATTGCTGGCTCGAGGAAGGGCAGGCCGGCGCGATCCTGAACGCGAAGACCGGCCGGCCCTACAACCTCGCGAAGGACCCGTGCGTCGAGAAGGGCCCTCAGGTTGCCTACAACGCCGCCGCGCATGACGCGACCACGAAGGCGGTTAAGGAATTTCTCATCACGACTTTCCGCATTCCGGCACAGTAGAGGAGGATTTCCATGAAACTCAACATCAACGGCAAGGTGCGCGATCTTCGGGTGGAGGCGGACACGCCCCTCCTCTGGGCGATCCGCGAGCAGGCCGGTCTCACCGGCACCAAGTACGGCTGCGGCGTCGCGCAGTGCGGCGCCTGCTCGGTGCACATCAACGGCGAGCTGAAGCGCTCCTGCTCGATCCCGGTGGGGAGCCTGAAGGCGGGCGACCGGATCGTGACGATCGAAGGTTTATCAAATAATTCTTCTCATCCAATACAAAAGGCATGGGTCGCGCTCGACGTGCCGCAGTGCGGCTACTGCCAGTCGGGCCAGGTCATGGCCGCCGCCGCTCTCCTCAAGGCGAAGCCGAGCCCGACCGACAAGGACATCGATGAGGCGATGACCAATATCTGCCGCTGCGGGACGTATCAGCGCATCCGCGCGGCGAAGTCAACGCCTGGGTCGTGGTCAATCCCGACAGCACCTGCGTGATCCGCGTCGCACGCTCGGAGATGGGCCAGGGCACGCATACCGGCCTGCTCCAGCTCGTGGCCGAGGAGCTCGAGTGCGACTGGAAGAAGGTCCGCATCGACCAGGTCACCGCCGGCGAGAACTACGCGCGCAAGCGCGTCTGGGGCGAGATGGGCACCGGCGGCAGCCGGGGCATCCGCATCTCGCAGGACTACGTGCGCCGCGGCGGGGCCGTCGCGCGCGTGATGCTGCTGCAGGCGGCCGCCGACCAATGGAAGGTGCCGGTCGATGAGCTCATGGTCTCCGATGGGGTTATTTCTCATCAAAAAACAAAAAGAAGCATTACCTACGGGAAGGTGGCGTCGGCCGCCGCCAAGCTCACCCCGCCAGATCCGAAGAGCCTGAAGCTCAAGGACCCGAAGGACTGGAAGATCGCCGGCAAGCCGGTGTTGCGGCTCGACACTGCGGACAAGGTGAACGGCCAGAAGATCTACGGCATCGACTTGAAGCTTCCCGGCATGCTGCACGCCGCGGTCAGGCAATCGCCGGTGTTCGGCGGCACGCTCGTGAGCTTCGACGAGGCGAAGATCGCCGGCATGCCCGGCGTGAAGCGCGCGGTGAAGGTCAACGACCGGACGGTCGCGGTAGTCGCCGACAGCTGGTGGCGCGCGAAGAAAGCGCTCGACGCCCTGCCGATCGTCTGGGACGAAGGCAAAGGCGCGACTGAATCGAGCAAGGCCATCGCGGAGCGCTTGCACAGCGGCCTCGCCGCCGCCGATGAGCCCTTCGCCGGCTGGAAGACAGGCGATGCGCCGAAGGCGATCGAGGGTTCGGCGAAGAAGGTCGAGGCGGTCTACAGCACGCCCTTCCTCGCCCACGCCACGATGGAGCCGATGAACTGCACCGCCAAGGTGAGCGCCGACAAGGTCGAGGTCTGGGGGCCGACGCAGAACGCCGAGGCGTCGCTCGCCGCGGCTTCCGAGGAATCCGGCCTGCCGCTCGACAAGGCCCAGGCGTACAAGCTCGACCTGGGCGGCGGCTTCGGCCGGCGCGGCGGCACGCAGGACTACACGCGCCAGGCGGTGTCGGTCGCGAAGCAGTTCCCCGGCGTCCCGGTGAAGCTCGTCTGGAGCCGCGAGGAAGACATGCAGCACGACTTCTACCGGCCGATCTCGATGTGCAAGCTCTCCGCCGGCCTCGACGAGAGCGGCAAGCTGCAGGGCCTGTCCATCCGCATCTCCGGCCAGTCGATCAACGCGTACCTGAACCCCGGCGTGATCAAGGAAGGCCGCGACATGCGCCAGGTGCAGGGCCTGTACCAGGAGCCCGGCGACGCGCAATTCGGCTACTCGCCGCCGAACCTGCTGATCGAGTACGCGATGCGCAACTCGACCGTCCCGGTCGGCCCCTGGCGCGGCGTCAACACCAATCAGAACGCTGTTTACCTCGAGTGCTTCATGGAGGAGGTCGCACGCGCGGCTGGCAAGGATTCTCTGGAGTTCCGCCGCGCGCTGATGCAGAACCATCCCAAGCACCTGGCAGTCCTGAACGCCGCCGCGGAAAAAGGCGACTGGGGCAAGCCCCTCCCCGCCGGCGTCCACCGCGGCATCGCACAGTTCATGGGCTACGCCAGCTATTCCGCCGCGGTCGCGGAAGTTTCAGTGAGCGACAAAGGCGAGGTGAAGGTCCACCGGATGGTGCTCGCCATCAACTGCGGCCATCCGGTCAATCCGCAGCAGATCGCCGCGCAGGTCGAAGGCTCGGTCGTCTACGGCCTCACCGCCGCCTTCTACGGCGAGATCACCATCGAGAACGGCCGCGTCGCGCAGTCGAACTTCCACGACTACCGGATGCTGAAGCTCGCCGAGATGCCGAAGGTCGAGACCGTGCTCGTGCCGACCTACGACTTCTGGGGCGGAGTCGGGGAGCCGACCATCTGCGTGGTGACCCCGGCGGTGCTGAACGCGATCTACGCCGCGACCGGCAAACCCGTTCGCAGCCTGCCCCTCAAGAATCAGAAGCTCATCTAGTAGTCCCGCATCACCCCGGGGCGGCGCCTAACCAGCGCCGCCCTGCTACTTTCGGCCTCGGACATCGCCCTTCCACGGCGGTAACGGGGGTTCCAAACCCCGCGGGGACGCCAGCCCGACTTTTAATCCGTTGGTCGGCGGTTCGAATCCGCCACGACCTACCAATTCCTCAGCGCTTTAGCTTTCGCTGGAGCGCATACCCAAAGTCGAGCGCGCGGCGCTGCAGCGTCTGCGTGAGCATATTCCCGATGGTCATCTTTCACTTTAACGGCGGTGGCATTGCCGAGGAGTGATGATCCACGATCAGCCACTTATTGCCGCTCTTCACGAAGGTGAAGCTGTAGCGGGCGGGTAGAGTCCTTTGCTCGCCGTCCTTGACGAACGAAAACGTGTAGTAGCCAGTGTTGACAGCGGCATTGCCGTATACCCGGACGAGCTGCTCTCCGAACGTAACCTTAAGACCGGGAAGCGCGGCAAACGCTCTCACAAAGTAGTCGCGCAAGGCTGCACGATCGGAACGTACGGTAGGAGATAGCGTTCCCCACAGAACCGCATCCGTGGCATAGAGCGGGAGGATTGTGTCCGGATTGTCTTCTCCGAGAGTGGCTGCCCATCTCGCGGTCGCGGCGGAAACGTCTTCCTTGGGCCCCGCAAAGGCGATCGGGGCCATCAGCAACGAGCTTAGCAACAAGATGATCCACAGCGATTTGAATCGGCGATTCATGACGAACGCTCCTTTCTTCATGCGCATTGGCCGATTCTCCGGGCGCCTACGAGTGAGCGCTAGTTCAAAAAAAGAACTTGAAGGGGCGATAGACCCGGCGTAGCCTTTGAGCGATGAAACAGGGCTATGGTCAATTCTGCCCGGTCGCAGTCGCCTGCGAAATCTTCGCCGAACGATGGACTCCGATTATTCTTCGGTCATTGTTCATGGGGGCGAATCGTTTCAACGAATTGCTTCGCGGCTCGCCCCTAATTTCCCGGTCGCTCCTCGCGAAACGCCTGCGCGATCTTGAAAGAGCCGGAGTCATTAGCAGGGCGCGCGTCCCTACCGGGGCCGGATATTGTTATAGCCTGACGCGAGCGGGGGAAGAGTTTCGAACGGTTATAGAAGGTTTAGGGAATTGGGGTCAGCGCTGGACGGTACGGGTCAAGCGAGACAACCTGGACGCGGGCCTTCTTATGTGGGCCATTCGCCGACGAATCGCGCTGGATCGCCTCCCCGAAGGTCGCGTCGTCGTGCAATATGATTTCAAAGGAATCCCGCCGACCAAGCGTGGATACCGGATATTCTGGCTTATCTTGGAGCGCAAACAGGTCGATTTGTGTGTGGAAGACCCTGGATTCGAAGTCGACCTCTACGTCGATGCTGATTTGGCGGCTATGACAAAAGTCTACCTAGGTGACGTCAGCTTCGCGAACGTCTTGCGCGCGGGCGATGTGCGGGTGAGCGGCCGTCGCGAGCTTGCTCGAGCGTTCCCATCTTGGTTGCTGCTGAGCCATTTCGCCAAGGTGCCTCGACCACAGCCGCAATTGCCTGGGTCAGTTCAATTGTTAGACTTCCGTCGCTCCGAGGTCTTGGAACGCGATATGAACAAAGGTCCGGCGCGGCGCATAGGCGCTTAAGGAAAGTCTCCTGCTGCGATTTGCGTGTCCGCAGACCTAGCTTGCGCCAAATTCGTGCCAACGAAATTGTTTCAGGCACTGGATCGACTCAGCCTCTGAACTTGCCGTGGTGAAAACGTGGGGACTTGGCGGGCGTTGGCGAGTCTTGGCGAGTGAGGGCGGGCCAATAAACAACTCGTTAAAGATAAGTCCACCAGCTTTTAATCCGTTGGTCGGCGGTTCGAATCCGCCACGACCTACCAATCTCTTCGCGGGCCTACGTAGAAAAACGTAGGGAAGACGTAGCCGAACAGTCTATGGCGCGAGTTGCTTCTTCAATTCGGCGGCGGCGGCCTTCAGGAGCTCGCGGGACAGCTGTTCGTCGTTGACGGCGCGCGCCATGGAAACGGCACCCACGAGCGTGGATAGAGCCGTGATCGCCTTAACCCTGCGCGATTTGCGCTTTTCGGCGGTGATCAAGCTGACGAGCAGCTCGAGGTAGTTTCCTACCTGCCTCGTGTAGGCCGAGCGGCACCGTGCGTTGCTTCGAGAGACGTCGCTCGCCATGGCGGCCACGGCGCAGCTCGTCCCGAGCTCGTCCCGGTGCGCAAGGCTCAGATAGGCGTCGATGAGCACACCGAGCGCCACCTTAGCCGAGGGTTTGCCCTCCACGATGGAAGCCATGCTTTTGCCTCCCTCTCGAAGAGCAAACCCAACTGCCTCGGCAATCAGGTCCTCGCGCGAGGCGAAGTGGCCGTAGAAGCCGCCATGCGTCAGCCCTGCCGCCTTCATCAGGTCGGCGAGGCCGATGCCGTCGACGCCGCGCTCCCGGAAGACCTTAGCCGCGGTCTTCACGATGAGGTCATGGCTCGCTTGCTTGTCTGCCTTCGAATGTCCCATGGCTTGACAGCCTAGATTATGTCCGTCATCCTGCCGCCATGTGGATGATGATCATCATCTAGATGAGGACCCGCATGAAACCCCATCCAGCTTTGCTGATGTGCACGTTTGCGGCCGTCATTGCCGTCGCAGGGTGTGGTTCAACTACCGTGTCGAATAAAGAAGGAACCGTCATGTCGTTGGATCAGACCAAGGATGCTCTACGGGGCGAATGGGTGAGCATCGCGCCCGAAATCCGTCCTAGTGCAACGAAGAACCCCGACGGTACTCTGAAGCCGTTCTACCTTACTCGTGGCTTCAAGTACCTGGGCAACGACCGCTTCGAGCTGACCATCAATAACAGTGCGGATCCCTATGGGAAGGTGCCTGTGGTGCGCATCTACCTTCGCGGTCACATGCATTGGCAAGGGGATCATCCGATCGCGAGCGGCGCGCGGAAGGTGGATTTCGTTGCCGGGCGGAATTTCATGGAGTACGACCTGGTCTATCTGAACCGCGACATGCTGTTCTGGGGCGCTCGCAACATCGATGGGCGCGGTTTCGATAAGGAAGAGAACCGTCCGACGAACCTTCAGATTCCTTTGGTCCGAAAGTGATCGGCGCATCTGCAGGGCGGGGTTCGGGCTTCTAGAGAGGGCCTTTCTAAATGTCCGCTTTTGGCGGAAAGCGGACATTGGCGGAGTTGGGGGAGCTAGGCGGCCTGCAGCAAGGCCTCGCAGGGCAACTGTAGGTCGCTTATATAGCGTACCCTCTCAGTGGCCATTGGGGTCTGGAAAATGAAAACTCGACGAGCGGCGCCATGACCAAGGGCCGGCTTGAAGCCTTCACCGACGGCGTGATCGCCGTGATCATCACCATCATGGTGCTGGAGATGAAGGTGCCGCACGGCGTGGAGCCGGCGGCGCTCCTGCCGGTGCTGCCGGTGTTCCTGACCTACGTGCTGAGCTTCGTGTTCATCGGCATCTACTGGAACAACCATCACCACATGTTCCATGCCGTGCACCACATCAGCGGCGCCGTGCTGTGGGCCAACCTGCACCTGCTCTTCTGGCTCTCGCTCGTCCCGTTCGTCACCGGCTGGATGGGAGAGAACCACTTCCAGGCCGTTCCGGTCGCCGCCTACGGCGTGGTGCTGCTGTGCTCGGCGTTCGCGTACACCATCCTGACCCGCACCCTGCTGGCGGTCCACGAGAAGGATTCCACGCTGGCGAAAGCGCTGGGAAAGGATTTCAAGGGCTACATCTCGCTCGCGATCTACGTCGCTTCGCTCGCGTTTGCCTTCGTGCAGCCGTGGATCGCATGCGCGGGCTATGTGCTGGTGGCCTGCATCTGGATCGTCCCCGACCGGCGCTTCGAGAAGCTGCTCGCCGAAACGGCCGGCAAGAGGTAATAGTGCCTCAGCGTTCCGCCCCGGGTTTACTATTCTTGGACCCCCTAACGGACAAGAGGTGACGCAATGACGAGCCCCGTCCGCAAGCAGGCGAGCCCCGCGCAGCCCGCTTACGTTCGCTACTTGCCGATCGAGACGTTCAACGAAGCCCGCAACCTGGTAGGCAGGCTGCAGGGAAGCGACGCCTTCCGGCATTACGTCGCCAGCCGGATGCAGCTGGTGATCCCGGCGCTCGTGCTATTTCTCGTCATCAGCTTGACCTGCACCGCGGCGAGCGTGGTCTTCGTTGCCGGCGCCCGTTCTTCGATTCTCGCCCTGCTGGCGCTGCTGTTCGCGCCCATCGTCCTGATCGGCAGCCTGCTCGTCCAGGTCTATGTCTTCTTCGCCTGGCTCGAAGGCCGCGCCTTGGCGCGTGCCCTCCCGCACTCCCCGAAGCCGGCGCACGGCCCGCTCTCCGCGTGGTTGGTAAGGAAACTGAACATCGACCTGGGCGCGGCGCCGCCCATCCCCTGGGGCCTGGCGGCGATCTTCGTGGCCGCGCCGCTCGCTGTGCTGACGTGGGTCTCGGCGAAATTCGGGCTGCCGCTGATCGTCCTCGCGATCCTGCTGCCGGTTCTCTACGCCCGGTTCGACCGCTGAGTCGGTCGTAAACTACCGGCGAAGAAGGAGACATGAGCGCGCCGGCCGGAACATTCCTGATGAACTGCTGGTACGTCGCCGCCTGGGACTACGAGCTGATCGACGGCAAGCTGCTGGACCGGACGATCCTCGAGCAGCCGGTGGTGCTGTACAAGGGCGACAGCGGCAGGCCCGTGGCGCTCGACAACCGCTGCGCGCACCGCGGCGCCAAGCTATCCAACGGCCGCCTCGAAGGCGACTGCGTGCGCTGCATGTACCACGGGCTGAAGTTCGACCAGACCGGCAAGTGCGTGCAGATCCCGGGACAGGACAACATCCCGGCCAAGCTCGGCGTGCGCAGCTACCCGGTGGTCGAGCGCGACCACCTCGTCTGGATCTGGATGGGCGAAGCGGCGCTCGCCGACCCGGCGAAAATCCTCGACTTCCCCTATCTTCGGGACCCGGCGTGGCGCGGCCAGCCCGACTACATGCACTACAAGTCGAATTATCTTCTGATCGTCGACAACCTGAGCGACTTCGCCCACCTTGCGTTCGTGCACACGAAGACGCTGGGCGGCTCGGAGGAATACGCGTTCAAGACCAAGCCGGTCGTGGTCGAGCGCCTAGAAGACGGCTTCCGGGTCGAGCGCTGGCACATGAATGCCGATGCGCCTCCGTTCCACAGAAAAGTCGTCAGAAATGCAAGCAAGGTCGACCGGCGCAACATCGCCCGCATGTACGTGCCCGGCATCTTCTTCATGGAGACGCTGTTCTCGCCCGCCGGCTCGGGCGCGGAAAACGGCAACCTCGAGGGCGCGAGGCAATACCGCAACTGCCAGTTCTTCACGCCCGAGACGCGCCGCTCGACCCACTTCTTCTGGGATTACCTGCACGACTACGAGCTGCACGATCCCACCATCGCGCAGTCGCTCAACAAGAGCCTGGTGGAGGGCTTCCTGGAGGACAAGTTCATCATCGAGGGCCAGCAGGAAGTGCTCGACGCCGACCCCGACTTCCGGATGAACGGCATCGTCGCCGACGCGCCTCTCGCGCACTTCCGCCGCGCCCTCGGCAAGCGCATCGAGGCCGAGCAGCAGGCGCTGCGGCCGGTCGCCGCCTAGGACTTCTCGCAGACCGCGGTCCAGACGCCGTCGACGAGCTCGATCTCCTGCACCAGCCTGGCGCCGTACTCCTGGAGTTCCTTGACCTTCGTCTCCACCGCCTCGCGCGTCGGGCCGGAAATCATCTGCCGCAGGCCGAACGCCTGAACCGCGGCGCCGGCGGCTTCGGGCTTGTCGACGCTCGCGAACCACTTGTTGCCGATCTTGGAGATCGGCGCGGCGAGCTTGCGGCCCTGCCTGGCGAGCTGGTCCAGGGCTTTCTGCACGCTCGATTCGCTGTAGCCGGAAACGAGCAGCTGCGAGCCCGCATCGGAAATCATCGCCTTCGCCGACGGGCTTGCTCCGTGATAAGGGGTGCGCTGGGTAGTCAGGCGCGACTGAAGCTCGGCCATCTTTCGCCCGACGCGCACGCCCTGCCGGACCGCATAGACGTCGTGCGCCCGCCCGTGCTTGTCGGTGCGCAGCCCTTCGTGGCTGAAGATGGCGGCGTAGTCGCCGGACATCAGCGTGACGACCTCGTGGAAGCTGCGCGACACCAGCAGTTCCCCTTCCTTCGCGAATCCCATGATGCGCTGGGCGACGTTGATGCCGTCGCCGATCACGTTGGCCTGGCCGTTGATGTCCTTGAGGAGCGAGATGGGGCCGAGATTCACCCCGCAGCGCACCTTGATGTCGCCGCTGGTGTCGAAGATCGCGATCGCCACGAACAGCGCGCGCTCCGGGTTGCCGAGAATTGCGACCGCCGCGCCGTCGCCCGTGTCCACTACGATCCGCTCGCCCTGCTCCACCTGCTCGAGCGCGATGAGCAGCACCGAGTTGAATTTCTGCTTCAGCCTGAGCTGATCGCCGACGCCCAGCCTCGAGTAGCCGACGACGTCGAGGAACAGGACGCTGGATACGAGCGTGCGGCTGGTTTCTTCCACGCCCTAGTCTAGCGGTCCCAGACTTCGCGCGCCGTCTCGACCACCAGCCGCAGCTTCGCCTCCTGCTCGGCGAAGCTCATGCCGGTGCCTTTCTGGTGGCTGGCGAAGCCGCATTGCGGGGAGATGGACAGGTTTTGAACGGAGATATAGCGGCTGGCGGCGTCTATTTTTTTCTTCAGCGCGTCCTTGCTTTCCAGAAGAGGAGTTTTCGTGGAAACCAGCCCCAGAACCACTCTCTTTCCCTCGGGCATGAAGCGAAGGGGCTCGAAGCCGCCCGCGCGCTCGGTGTCGTACTCGAGAAAGAACGCGTCGGCCTCCAGCGTGTTGAAAGTCCGCTCCGCGATCCGCTCGTAGCTCCCCGAAGCCATCCACCGACCCATCGCGTTGCCGCGGCACATGTGCACGCCGATCGTCATCCCCGGCGGCCGGCGCCGCACGATGCGGTTGACCAGATCGATGTAGAGATCGATCAGCGCATCGGGATCGTCGCCCCGCGCGCGCACCGCGTTCCGCAGATTCTCGTCGCACAGCAGCGGCTGCGCCACCTCGTCGAGCTGCACGTAGCGGCCGCCCGCTTCATGCACGGCTTTCAGCTCCTCGACGTAGATCTCCACGACATCGCGAAAGAATTCGTCGAGATCCGCATAGGCCTTGCGGTCGACGCATTCTTTCCCGCGCGGATAGTGAAGGTACGAAGGCGCCGGCAAAGTCGCCTTCACCACGCATTTTGTTTTCGGCAACGAAAACGAAACCTCATCCGCGACGATCGGCCCGCTGCGCCTTACCTTGGCGACCGCAACCGGCGCCGAGCCGATGCGCGCCACGTTCCCCGCGTCGTCGCGCTGCAGATCGACGTCGCCGATCGCGTCGGCGCGCGCGAACCCCTCCACCTTCGCGACGAATCCGAGCCGCCACGACTCGCGGCGAAACTCGCCGTCGGTCACGACCTCAAGACCGACGCTCTCCTGCCAGCGAAGCGCCTCGACGACGCACTCATCCTGCACCGCCTGCGCGTTGCTCCGGCCGAACGACTCGAGCAACGCCTTCGGCCTCAGCAGGCTGCCGATGTGCTCGGCGCGGAATGGAGGCCCGCTCATATATGTGTCACGATTACGCTACTTTTGGGAGGCTCACTATACGTCAGGCGCCAAAAGGAGGGTCATGCGTAACGCTACCTGGTACTCCCGCTTCGCGAAGGGCGCGGCACATTTCTGCGGCCGACCTCGAGTGTTTGTTCTTGCCGTAGCCATCATCGCCGTATGGGTCATAACCGGCCCGATGTTTCGCTTTAGCGACACATGGCAACTCGTCATCAACACCGGCACTACGATCATCACGTTTCTAATGGTGTTCCTGATTCAGAACACGCAGAATCGCGACACGGAAGCGATCCAGGTTAAGCTCGACGAGCTCATCCGTGCAACCAAAGGCGCCCACAACGTCTTGCTCGATCTTGAAGAGCTGGAAGAGGAAACCCTCGACGCTTTCAAGGCGAAGTATCAGACCCTCGCAAGTACAGCCAGGGCGCAACTGAGTCGCGGAGTTCAAGACACGGGAACGCCAGAGGCGTGAGATCGCAGCCCATGCCGTGCCGCTGAATAATCGTGGATTCGAACCCGACCGCGGACGATCTTGATTGGCTGCGGAGGCTCAAGGCTGGCCCGCGGCCGATTCCGGCGAATATCGCTGCCAGGCTCGGTACATTCGGCCTTGCAAAGCCGGGCGGCCCTGGTGCCTTCGCAATCACGTCCAAAGGCCATGACGCGTTGCTGGAACAGGACATGCGCGACGCTGAAGATCGCTAACCGTCGCGGAAAAGGAGGCGGTATGAATGGCAGATTTGCAGTGCTCGCTATTGCGGCGGCCCTCATGAGCCCGGTTTCGGTCGGGGCCCAGGATGCCGCCTCGAAGCAGCTTGCCGCGCGAACGGAGCTGCACCCGATCCCGAGCCTCACGCTCTCCGACGAGCAATTCCTCAGTGGAGATCACGGCGGCAAACCGGTGACCGTCACGGGGCACCTGCGGATCGCGCAAGGCGCGGCGCGCACGCCGGTGGTGGTCATGATCCACGGCTCGGGGGGCATGGGGCCCAACGTCGAATTCTGGACGCGCGAATTCAACGAGATGGGCATCTCGACCTTCGCGCTGGACGGTTTCACCGGGCGCGGCCTCGCCAGCGTCAATACGGACCAGGCGTTGCTCGGGCGGCTCAACATGATTCTGGACGCCTACCGGATGCTCGATATTCTCGCGAAGCATCCCCGCGTCGACCCGTCGCGGATCGCTCTCATGGGATTCTCGCGCGGCGGGCAGGGCGCGCTCTACGCGAGCCTGAAGAGGTTTCACCGGACGTGGAACAAGTCGGGCGCCGAGTTTGCCGCCTACGTAGTGTTCTATCCGGACTGCATGACGACCTACCAGTCGGACGTCGACATCGTTGCGCGGCCGATCCGCATTTTTCACGGCACCCCCGACGATTACAACCCGGTGGTGACCTGCAAGAGCTACGTCGAGCGGCTGCGCGGCGCCGGGCGCGACGTCCAGCTCACCGAGTATCCGAACGCGCCGCACGGCTTCGACAATCCGCTCGGCAGCCCTGCTCCGAGCGTGTCGAAGAACGCGCAGACGGTCCGCCACTGCAGGATCCGCGAGGATTCCGCCGGCCGCCTGATCAACGCCGGAACCAACCGGCCTTTCAGCTACCGGGACGAATGCGTCGAGCGCGACCCGCACGTCGGCCACGATCCTGCCGCCGCCCAGGCGGCAAGGCAGTCGGTGAACGATTTCCTCAAGGTGGTCTTCAAGCTGACGCCGCCTGCCTAAAAGCGGGAGAAGCCATCATGAGACCGGCTTCATGACCGGCGCGCGCCGGATCATCTCCGTCGATTCCTCGGGCAACGTCGAAACCGTCGAAACCGAGGACGCGCGCCTGACGCGCGAGCGGCTCCGGTCGCTCGCCTGGCTGCTCGACAGCTCGATCCCCATCCCTGGCACGCGTTTCACGATCGGCGTCGATGCCCTGATCGGCCTCTTTCCGGTGCTGGGCGACCTGATCGGCGTGCTGCTGTCGAGCTACATACTCGGCGAGGCGGCGCGGCTCGGCGCGCCGAAGGTCGTGCTGCTGCGCATGGCGTTCAACGTCGGCGTGGAGGGCGTGGTCGGGATCGTGCCGCTCGCCGGCGACCTGTTCGATGCCGCCTGGAAGGCGAACCAGCGCAACGTGCGGCTGCTCGATGCATGGCTCGACCGACCGGAGAAGGCCGAGCGCTCGAGCCGCGCGTTCGCCCTGCTCCTCATGCTGGCGCTGGCGGCCCTGCTGGTGCTGCTCGGCGCCGTTGGCTTCCTGCTCATGCGCTGGATCGTCGGCCTGTTCTGACCGTGAGGACCGACTACGTTCAGCGCTTTCTGTTCGAGGAGCTCGACATCCGCGGCCGCCTGGCCTGCCTCACGGGGGCCTGGCAGCGCATGCTGGACGGGCGCGGCTACCCGGCGAGCATCGTGTCGCTGCTCGGCCACACCACGGCGCTGAACGTGCTGCTGGGCGCTAATCAGAAGGGCTCGGGCCGGATCACGATGCAGGTGCAGGGCTCGGGCCCGGTGAAGCTGCTGGTTTCGGATTGCACGGCGGAGCTTCGAATACGGGGGATGGCGCAATTCGAAAATCAGGTTTTCGAGGAGGCGAATGAAAGGCGGCTGCTGGGAAACGGCAAGCTCTCGGTCACCCTCGAGGACATGAAAAGCGGCAAGTTCTATCAGAGCCTGGTGCCGCTCGAGGGGGAGACGCTCGAGAACATCTTCGAGCACTACCTGTCGCAGTCGGATCAGCTGCCGGCGTTCATTCGCCTGTACGCCGACGGCGGCGCGCTATGCGGGCTGCTGCTGGAGAAGCTGCCCGGCGCCGACGCGCGGGATCCCGACGGCTGGAATCGGGTCACGAATCTGGCGGCGACACTGGCATTGGACGAGACTCGCGACGCGCAGCCCTACGATCTGCTCACGCGGGTATTCCCCGAGGAGCTGATGCGCGTGTTCCGCCTCTACCCCGTCGAGTACCACTGCCCGTACGACGAGGCCAAGGTGAAAGACCTGCTGCGCGGCCTCGGGCGCAAGGAGGTCGAGTCGATCCTAGCCGAGAAGGGCGAGGTCGTGATCCGCAACGAGATGTGCAACCACGAGTACCGCTTCGACGCGCGCGCGATCGCGGACATGTTCCGATAACAGTTCGGCGAGCGCTCAGAATTCATCATCGAATCGCCATGATTCGTCACGGAGGCACCTGAATGGGCCGATAGCCTGCAACGCAGGAGGTAGCCCATGAAACGAGCACTGATAGCAGCGCTGTATGTCGCCGGCTTCGCCGCCTGCGATTCGTCCACCCTGTTCAAGCATTCGGAGCAGCAAGCTCCCGTGCCCGCCGCGCAAGCCAAGGCGCCGCAAGCGAAGGAGACCGCGTCCACCATTCACCCCAACATCGCGTTGGCCGCGCGGGTGAAGCGGGCGCTCGAGAGCGAAGCGAAGATCCTGGCGGCCGGCATCGACGTCACCGCAGAGGACGGCGCGGTTACGCTCTGGGGCACGGCGGCGAGCGCCGCCGAGCGCGCCCGGGCGGCAAAGCTCGCGTCGAGCGTCGACGGCGTGAAGTCGGTCGAGAACAGGATCGCAGTAGTCAAAGGGTCGTAGCTGTATTATCGGGGTCGTTTCCTAACGGAGAACGGCCATGATCCGGTACCTCGGTGTGTTTGCCGTTTCGGCGCTTGCGCTTGCAGCCTGCGGCGACGAGCCGGCGCCGAAACCCGCCGCGCAACCCGCCCCGCCGCCGGCCGCCGCGCCCCAGGCCGCGGCGCCCGCGCCCGCGCTTACGCCCCCATCCGCTCCCATCACCAAAGCCCCGGAAGCGCCCAAGCCGGATCCCAACAAGGAGCTCGCCGAGCGCGTCGGCGTCAAGTCGGTCCAGAACAAGATCGCGGTGGTGAAAGGGTCCTAGCCGATCGCCCAGAACAGCAGGGCGAAACCGATCGGCAGAAAAATGATGAAGCGTATCAGCGCCGAGATCCGCCTCTTGTCGGTCTCGTCGAACTCCACCAGCGTCTTGTGCGCGCGCTTCGCGCGCTCGGCCGCCCTCTGCTTCAGCATCGTGTAGTCGAAGAAGAACATGACCACCGCGATGCCGAAGCCGACGAGCGCGCCCATCACGGCGTCGTTCATAGGCTCTCCCCTGCTGGAAGCGCAGAGTGTAATGCAATTTCCAGCTCTTGCCGCAAGCGTCACGCCGTTTCGCGCGGCCGCGCGATCACGGCTCCGGGCCACTGGTCGTGGCGGCTGCGCGAGTATTGCGGCGGATAGTCGATCTTGACGCCGAAGCGCTCGCCCGCGTGCCACACCCAGCGCGGGTTGTCGAGAAAGGCCCGCGCCATGGCGATCATGTCGGCCTTGCCGGACGCCACGATGCCTTCGGCCTGCAGGGGGTCCGCGATCAGGCCGACCGCTCTTACGTTGATGGACGCTCCCTTTTTGACTTTCTCGGCGAACGGCACCTGATAGCCCGGCGCGAGCGGGATGCGCGCGTGGGGCACCGTCGCTCCGCTCGAAACGCAGACGTAATCGAAGCCGATCCGCTTCAGCTCGAGCGCATAGGCGACGGCATCGTCGGGACCCAGCCCGCCTTCCATCCAGTCGCTCGCGCTGATGCGCGCGCCAAGACCGCGCTCCTTCGGCCAGGCGTCCCGCACGGCGCGGGCGACCTCCAAAGGAAATCGCATTCTTTCCTGCCCGTAGGGATCTTTCCTCTGATTCGACAGCGGAGAAAGAAACTCGTGCAGCAGATAGCCGTGCGAAGAATGCAGCTCGAGGATCTCGAAGCCCATGCGTTTCGCCCGATTGGCCGCTGCAACGAATTTTTCAGCGACTATTTTCAATTCCCCGATCGAAAGCTCGTGCGGCGCCGGCCATCCTTCACCGAACGGGATCGGCGAAGGCGCGACGGCCTGCCAGGGCGAATCGCCCGGACCGAGCGGCTTGCCGCCGGCGAAAGGGGGATGCGCCGACGCCTTGCGGCCCGCGTGCGCGAGCTGGATGCCGATCGGATGCTTGGTGATCTTGCGGTACACCTCCAGGGCGCGCGCCATCGCTTTTTCGGTCGCATCGTCGTAGAGCCCCGTGCAGCCGTGCGAGATGCGTCCTTCGGGCGTGATGCCCGTGGCCTCCACCATCATCAGCCCGGCGCCCGAGCAGGCGAACTGGCCAAGGTGCATGAGGTGCCAGTCGGTCATGCGGCCGTCCTGCGCCGAGTACTGGCACATCGGCGACACCACGATGCGGTTCGGCAGGGTGATCCCGCCCAGCTGGATCGGCGTGAAGAGTTTAGGGAGCGGCAACGGCAATCCCCTTCTCGGTAAAAACTTTCCTCAGCGACCTGGCGAACGTCACGGCACCCGGCTGATCGCCGTGCAGGCAGAGCGTGTCGGCGGTCACGGGCACGTGCTTTCCGGACACGCTGGTGACGTAGCCCTCCTCGATCATCGCCAGCGCCTGCTTCACCGCCTGCGCCGCGTCCTCGATCATGCCGCCCGGCCGGTCGCGCGGCGCCAGCGTGCCGTCGTCCGAGTAGCCGCGGTCGGCGAACACTTCGCCGATGGTTTTTACATTCAATTTTTTTCCCGTGGAAAAAGATTTACTGTTAGACAAAGCGTAAAGCATTACTTCAGAGCCCAAATCCCTGACGGCGCGGGCCATCGCTTCGGAAAGGCCTTCGTCCGTTGCAGCCATGTTGTACAGGGCGCCGTGGCACTTCACGTGGTGCAGCCTGACGCCCGCGGCGCGCGCGAAGGCCTCCACCGCGCCCGTCTGGTAGACGACCAGGTCGTACATGTCCTGCGGCGAGATCTTCATGGCGCGCCGGCCGAAGCCCTGCAAGTCGGGCAGCGACGGATGCGCGCCGATGGCGACGCCGTAATCGACGGCCAGCTGCACCGTCTTGCGGATGGTCGCCGGATCCCCGGCGTGGAAGCCGCAGGCGATATTCGCCGAAGTGACGAAGGGCATCACTTCGGCATCCGCGCCCATCTTCCACGCGCCGTAGCTCTCGCCCATGTCGCAGTTGAGATCGATGCTCTTGTGCTCGGTGCCGTCCCGGACGATCTTCATGTCCCGTACTCCCAGGCGATGCCGCGCAACGCGGCTTCGAGCCGCTCCTTCGTGTGGCGTCTGAGCTCGGCGGCCATCTCGAGGCTGCAGCGCGCGAAATGCACCGTGCTGCCCGGCGCCAGCTGCGCCAGGCGCGGCACGTCGGCGGAGGCGATCTCCGCGATCTTCGGGTAGCCGCCGGTGGTCTGGTGATCGGCCATGAGAGCGATCGGCACGCCGTTGGGGGGTACCTGCACCGTGCCGAGGCAGGTGGGCCCGGATAGTATCTCATCGCTCATTTCACCGGACCCCGCGCGCGCGAGCACCGGGCCGCCGAGGCGGAACCCCATGCGGTTGGAGTCCGGCGCGATGCGCCACACCGCGTCGAAGAAGGCGCGCGCCGCGGCGGCATCGAACTCGGCGAAGTGCTGCCCCTCCATGACGTGGATCACGATCGGCTCGCGGTCGGGGAGCGTCTGCGGCGGCGCCGACCAGCGCGTGGTCCGGTTCCGGGTCTTCCTCAGGATCTTGAATCTTTCCAGGGAAAGAACGGAAGACCTCTCGTTCAGAGGCAGGATATCGCCATGCCGGAGCGAGCGCCCCTTGAAGCCGCCGAAGGCGCCGGGCAGGTAGGTGCTGCGGCTGCCAAGCACCGGATCGATGGCGAAGCCGCCGGCGACCGCGAGATAGGCGCGCGCGCCGCGGACCACGCGCCCGACGTTGTAGCGGCTGCCGGCGGGCGCGAGCACCGGCCGGTTGTGAGGGAAGCCGCCCTGGAGCTCGGCGGCGCACACCGCTACCAGGCAGTCGTCTTCGAACAGCAGCTCCGGGCCGATGACGGTGATCTCGAGCGCCGCCTCCCTGACCGGGTTGCCGACCAGCGCGTTGGCGAGCTTGAGCGCTACCGGGTCCATGGCGCCGCCGGGACACAGCCCGATGTGCTGCAGGCCATGGCGGCCATGGTCCTGGACCGTCGTCAGCAGACCCTGGCGCTCGGTGTCGAACACCGCGAGCGGCGTGCGGCCGATGACGTTCCAGCCGCCCGAGATGGCGTACGGATAGACCACGGTCTGCTCGTTCGCGATCGCGATCGATCCGGCGGCGACCACCGCGCGCGGCGTCGCGCGCCGCGGCACCGCCAGCCTCGCGTCCAGGCCGCCCATGTAGGCGTGGCCCGGCGCGAATCCCATCATCAGCACCCGGTACTCGGCTCCGGTATGAATCTTCTGCACTTCCAGAGCCGGAAGATCGGTCTTTTTCGAGACCTCTTCCATGTCGGGCGCGAACTCGGGGTCGTAGCACACCGGCACCTGCACCGTGCGCAGCACGTCCTCGGCGGACCGGATTCCCTCCTTCAGGCAAAGCTCGACCAGCTCGGCCGCGACCGCGACGCAGTTGCCTTCGAAATCCGGATCGAAATGCAGCGCCAGGCCGCCGAGCGCCGGCACCACGTCGCGGATGAACGGCGCGCCGCGGGCGTGCACCGCGACGGCGAGCCGCTGCACCATCGCGTTCACCTCGAGATCGAGCGTCCGCGAGAACTCGACGTAGGCGGCGAGATCGCCGAGCGGAACCACTCCCATCAGGCGGATCGTGCGAGCCACCCGTCTAGCTTAGGGAGGGAATCGCAACGCCGATCATCGAGTCACGGTTGACGAGCGTCGCAAGCCGCTCCTCGCTCCAGCCCTCGGTGCCCGCCGGGCGCATCGGCAGCACCATGTAGCGCATGTCCGCGGTCGAATCATGAACGCGAATCGCAGTTTCCAGACTTATTTTCAAACCAAATTCTTGAAGAACGACACGCGGCTCGCGCACCATGCGCGAGCGGTAATTGCGCGACTTGTACCAGTCGGGCGGAATGCCGAGCAGCATCCGCGGGTAGCACGAGCACAGCGTGCAGACGATCGCGTTATGCACCTGCGGGGTGTTCTCCACCACCACCAGCTTCAGGGCCGCCAGCTCGAGGCCCAGCTCCTCGCAGGTCCGGGTGCCGTTCTCCAAGAGCCTTTTCCTGAAATCCGCATCGACCCAGGCGCGGGCCACGACACTGGCGCCGCGCTCGGGGGTGCGGCCGCGCATCGCTTCGACCTCGGCTTGCACCTGCGCCTCGGTGACGAGTCCCTTCTCCGCCAGCAGCTCGCGCAGGCTCACTTCCATCAGCTGGAAGTACGTCAGCGGCTGATATTTGCCTCGCTCGCTCATGCTTTTTCCAGCCAATGCTGAAAGATCTCCACCTCCAGGACGTCGGACGAACTTCCGCGGTAGTCGGGCCAGACTTCCCTCTGCCGGAAGCGCACGCGGTACAGGGGCTGCGCGGGCAGGCCGTCGCGCATCTGCGCCAGCTCCTCGGGGTTGGGAAAGCTGCCGCAGAGCCGCTCGATCTCCCCGGCGCAGCCGCGGATGTAGAACGGCGTGCGGACGTGGCTGAGCGGGTAGGCCTTCATGACCCTGACCTTCTCGCCGGTCTTGAATCTAGGCTGGACCACGCCGCTCCACCTCGATCATCTTGCGCGCGAGCTCCACGGAGGTGATGGCGCCGCGCTGCAGGAGCGCCTGCGCGAGCGAGACGATCCAGCGCTCGTAGTAGCTCATGCGGTCGTAGTCCTCGGGAGGCAGCGCCTCGACATGCCTGCGCCGCTCGTCGACCGTGACGCCCTTCGCGCCCATCAGCACTGCCAGGGCATCGACCCGCCGCTCCCACTCGGCGTAGTCGTGCTCGGTCGGCTCCACCTTGCCGGCCGGCAGCCCGCCCATGTCGTGGTGCCCGCGCTGGATCACGCGACCCACTCCGAGACCGGTGCTCTGGCTTCGTGAAGAGGCTGTGTTACTACATCGACAAGCGTGGGCCCATCGTGCGCAATTGCTTTTTTAAGAACAGAACTTAACTCGCCAGGATCAAGAACCCTCCAACTCCGCACCCCGAATGCTTCCGCCACCTTCGCATGGTCCGTGACCCCGAGGTCCACGGAGAAATAACGCCCGCCGTAGCCGGTCTTCTGCCCGGCCTTAATCCAGCCGTACGCCGCGTTGGAGATCACGACGAAAGTGATCGGCAGCTTGAGACGAACCGCGGTCTCGAGCTCGCCGACGCACATGCCGAAGCTGCCGTCGCCCATGACGGCGACGGTCTTCACCGCGGGGCGCCCGAAATGGGCGCCGATCGCCGCCGCCAGCGAATAGCTGAGGGCGCCGTGCGCGCGGTTCGAGAAATAGCGCCGCCCGGTTCCTTTGACGACGTAATAGGCGGAGAAATACGGACAAGGCGTGCCAGGGTCCCCCACCACGACCGCGTCCTTATCAAGAATTCTATTTATTTCAAAAACAATTCGTTCCGGCTTGATCGGCGTGTCGTTCGAAGCCGCGAGTTTCTCGAACTTTTCGAACTTTTCCCGCTTTGCATTTTCCACCCAGGACAAATCGGAAGATCTGTCGAATCCCTCCAGAGCCTCCTTCAATGCCGCAAGGCAGAGCTTTGCGTCGCCGACCAGCGGCACATCGACCTGGTAGTTCGTCCCGGGCACGGCCGGATCGATGTCGATGTGAATGATCTTCGCGCTTCCGGGCGCGGGATGGCGCCAGCGCTCCGTGGTGACCGAGCCGGCGCGGCAGCCGGCGAAGATCACGAGATCGGCTGCGTCGACCACAGCGCGCGTCTCGGGCGTGCCGCCGTTCGAGCCGACCACGCCGACCGAGAGCGCGCAGCGCTCGTCGATCGAGCCTTTGCCGCTGATGGTGGTTGCGACCGGCGCGGAGATCTTTTCAGCGAGCTCCGACAGCTCCGCTTCGGCGCCGGACAGGACGACCCCGCCGCCGCAGATGAAGATAGGTTGTTTTGCTTTCTTTAGTAATTTAACTGCGAGATCAATAAAAAAAGCGGCCGGCGCGACTCTTCGCGACGGGAAAGCACCCAGTGTCGGGTCCGCCCAGACGTCACCCCTATCCACAGGACCGTTCTGCACGTCGAACGGCAGCGCGATGTGGGCGGCGCCGGGACGGCCGGTCGTCATCGACTCGAAGGCCTTTCTGAACGTCCGCGGAATATCGGCCGAGCGGTCCAGCACCGCGTTCCACTTGGTAAGCGGCTTCATCAACGCCCGCTGATCGAGCTCCGTAAGGGTGAATTTGCCCCTTGAAGAAACCGACACGTCGGTATTGATGGCGAGAACCGGGATCGAAGACTCGTTTGCCTCGACCAGCCCCGGCAGGATGTAGGTGGCGCCGCCGCCCGAAGGGCCTTCGCAGACGCCGACCTTGCCGCTGACGCGCGCGTAGCCGTCCGCCATATAGGCGGCGTGGCGCTCGTCCCTCGTCAGCACGTGCTTCATGCCGTGCGGCATGCGGGCGAGCGCGTCGTAAAGGGGCAGGCTGGTGTCGCCGCACAGGCCGAAAATGACCTCGACGCCGTGCGCCTTCAGCATCTCGACCACGGCTTCCGCACCCGTCAGCGTGGTCGCGTGCTGCTCGACCGGCTTGTTCATGCGGTTATATTAGCGCGACATGAATGTCGCCGAGCGCCAAAGGCCCGCCCCGGGAGACCTGTTTCTCGACCATGTCGCGCACTTCGTGCCCGACCTCGACGCGGCGGGCGCGCTGCTGGAGGCCCTCGGCTTCTCGGTGACGCCCGTTTCCAAGCACCAGCACTCCGGAAAGCCTGCCGGGACCTCCAACCGTTGCGTGATGTTCGAGCAGGGCTACGTGGAGATCCTCGCGCCTACGCTCGATACGCCGACTGCGCAGCGCGTGCGCGCGCACATGGCGCGCTACGGCGGCGTTCACCTTTGCTGCTTCGGCACGCCCGCCGCGGAGGCGGAGCATTCGCGGCTTCAGGCGCACGGCTTCGAGCCGCAACCGTTGGTGCACCTTCAAAGAAACGATCAATCCGGGAATCTCCTGCGCTTCAACGTCATCTACGTGCCGCCGGAAAAAATGCCGGAAGGGCGCGTCCAATACTGCGAGCAGCTCACGCCGCAGTTTCTTTGGACCGAAAAAGCCCTCGCCCATAAGAACGGCGTCACCGGCCTCGCCGCCGTCTACGTCGTCGCCGACGATCCCGCGCAGACCGCGGCGCGCTGGGCGCGCTTCTCCGGCCTGCTGCCTTCTCCCGAGCACAACGGCGTCTGCCTGAATACCGCGCGCGGCAGGATCTTCATCGGCACCCGCGACAGCCTCGCCGCTTTCCTCGACAACGTACCGGCCGCGCCGGGCATCGCCGGCTACGCCCTGGCCGTCAAGGATGCCGACGCCTTCGCCGCAAGATGCGCGGAGGCCGGATTGAAAGTGCGCAAGACGCGGCGCCATCGCTGCGTCGCGCTGCCGCCTGCGCTCGGCGGCGCCTGGCTTTTCTAGGACCGACGCCATGACCGACAAAACGAGCACCGATCTCTGCGCATTGTCCGCCACCGAGCTGGTGGAGCTGTTCAGGAAGCACGCGGTTTCACCGGTGGAGGTCGCGAACGCCGTCTTGAAGCGCATCGAGGAATTGAATCCCGCGCTCAACGCTTTCAATCTTGTCGCCGCGGATTCAACTGAATCGGCAAAACAATCTGAAACCCGGTGGCTGCGCGGCGAGCCCAAAGGCCTGCTCGACGGCGTTCCGGTCTCGATCAAGGACATCCTGCTGACGAAGGGCTGGCCGACGCTGCGCGGCTCGAAGACCGTCGACCCGAAAGGCCCGTGGAACGACGATGCCCCGGCGGTGGCGCGGTTGCGCGAGCACGGCGCGGTGCTGCTGGGCAAGACCACCACGCCCGAGTTCGGCTGGAAGGGCGTCACCGACAGCCCGCTCACCGGGATCACGCGCAACCCTTGGGATCCCGCGAAGACTCCCGGCGGCTCCTCGGGCGGCGCAACGGCGGCGGTCGCGGCCGGCATGGGGCCGCTCGCGGTCGGGACCGACGGCGGCGGCTCGATCCGCATCCCCTGCTCGTTTACCGGCCTGTTCGGCATAAAGCCCTCGTTCGGCCGCGTGCCGGCGTGGCCGCTGTCGCCGTTCGGCACCGTGGCGCACGTAGGCCCGATCACGCGCACGGTGTCCGATGCGGCGCTGATGCTCGATGTGCTTGCGCTACCCGACGCGCGCGACTGGCACGCCCTCCCCTACGACGCGCGCGACTATCGAACCGGGCTCGAGCGCGGCGTGCGCGGCCTGCGCATCGCCTGGTCGCCGGACCTTGGATATGCCAAGGTCGACGCCGAAGTTGCCGCCCTGGTTTCCAGGGCGGTAAGAATTTTTGAAGAGCTCGGCGCGAAGGTCGAGGAAAAGAGCCCGGGGTTCGACAACCCCGACCCGATCTTCCGCACGCACTGGTTTTCCGGCGCGGCTTTTCTGCTGAAGGATTTTTCCCGCGAGAAGAAGAAGCTCGT
>WNFI01657260.1_pt2 | contig 64315 bp, 56 predicted proteins | sample 5400471 | NCBI WGS metagenome assembly WNFI01 (sample SAMN13153348, study PRJNA577476) | soil metagenome | isolation source: 100 cm saprolite on Douglas fir-dominated hillslope | place: USA:California | collected 2013-09-17 | reverse complement strand
CCGGATAGTTCAAAAAGAAGGGCCACGGGAGGTCTCGCGGGAGGTAGATTTTTATAACCTCGACGCCATTATAGCGGTAGGCTACCGTGTCAATTCCCACGAAGCTACCCGCTTCCGTATATGGGCAACTAAGACATTACGGGAATATATAATAAAAGGGTTTGTGCTGGATGATGAGCGATTGAAGCAGGGCAAAAAGTTCGGAAAGGATTATTTTGATGAATTGCTGGAACGCATCCGCGAAATCCGGGCCAGTGAAAGACGGTTTTATCAAAAGATCACCGATATCTATGCCCAATGCAGTATTGACTACGACGCTAAAGCAGATATTACCCAGGCTTTTTACAAAACAGTGCAAAACAAATTACATTGGGCTATTAACGGACATACTGCTGCTGAGTTGATTGCGGAGAGAGCCGATGCCGCCCAACCCCATATGGGACTTACCACCTGGAAGAATGCACCTGAAGGGAAGATCCTGAAAACAGATGTAATCGTCGCGAAAAATTACCTGGCCGAAAAAGAACTGGGAGAGCTAAACCGTATTGTCAGCATGTATTTGGATTATGCGGAAAACCAGGCTAACCGCGGGATCCCTATGACTATGAAAGATTGGATTGGAAAATTGGACGGTTTCCTGGTCTTCAATGAATATGCTGTATTAAAGGATGCCGGCGGCATCAGTTCGGATATCGCTAAAAAACTAGCTGAAACGCAGTTTGAACGATACTTTCGATCTCTAACTACGGTTGATTGCAATGAGTGCCGAAGCTAACCATATGATTAAAATCTGGCAGGAAGGTATCTGTGCATCGGATACTCCTTCGTTTAATAATTTCTTCCGGTTTTACTATGCCAGGCTGGTACGATTCGCCATTCAGTTCGTTCATATCCGGGAAGCCGCAGAAGAGATCGTCTCCGACAGTTTTGTAAAGATCTGGGAAAGAAGATGGACCCTTCACGAGGTCCGCAATCTCGAAGTATACCTGTATGTGGCGGTGAAGAACGGCTGCCTCAACTATTGCGAAAAATATTCCGTCGTTCATCTTCAGCTGGATATGCATGGCGAAATGGAATTCTATGATACCGGCAACAGCCAGAAGAACCTGGAGATGAAAGAGCTGCTGCACCGGCTGCATATGGCGGTGGAGCAGTTGCCGGAGCAGTGCCGGCTGATCTTCAAAATGGTCAAGGAAGACAGTCTTAGTTTCCGGGAAGTAGCGGAGATCCTCCATATCTCTCCCCGTACCGTCGAAACACAAATTTACCGGGCCGTGAAAAAGTTGAAGGTCGTTTTGACAGACCAGCCCGGCCAGCCGGATGCTGAACAGGGACGCCAACGCGGCGATCGACCTGACCAGTCTGGGGCAGACCGTAGCGACCCCTCCGGACTGCCTGGAACTTATCTCCCCGGGGAATTGCTGCTCCTCCTGGGCATCATTTCCCAACTGCCCTGAAAAAAAGTTTCTACCCCTGTAAGTAGTTTTTTCCTTTTTCCTGTCCTTGATTGAAAGCGCACTCTTTTTTGAACGAGGAACAATTCATATTGCTTGCAATAAAAGTACTCTCCGGCAATCATCTCCCGGAAGAGCCGGAAGAGCTTCGGAGCCAGATGGCCGCCCATGAGCCTTACCGGGCGGTATTCGAAAAACTCTCGGTTTACTGGAAAGCGGATACTCATTTATCGATCAATGAAGAGGCGGCTTTGGACAAGGTTTGGAACCGGATTGAACAGGCTCATGGGACTTCGGACCAGGATGCCGCCGACATCGATGAAGTTGCCACCGCAACGACAGGGGTTCCGCTAATCGGGACCCCGCGGATCCTGCGCTGGAAGCGTCTCCTCGTTGCAGCTGTCCTGATCCCGCTCGTCGCGCTGAGCATTTGGCTGTTTACACATCGATCCCCGAAAGTGGAGCTGGTGGAGAAATACAATCAGAAAGGCATCCGCTCTATCATTATCCTTCCCGACGGTAGCAAGATCTGGCTGAATGCCGATAGCCATCTGAAATATCCTGCTTCTTTCCAGGACAACCTGCGGGAGGTCTATCTCGAAGGAGAGGCTTTTTTCGAGATAGCTAAAAATCCCCAACGCCCGTTCATAGTGCATCTGCCGAAAGGGAATGTGCAGGTGCTGGGGACTTCTTTCGATATCAGGGCCTACGCGGATGAGGAGCTGATGAGCACTTCTGTGGCTACCGGCCTCGTGGCTTTTGTTCCTGATGCCGCTGGCCGCAGCGCCAATGCAGCCGACGGCCCGGCGACTCGTAACCCTGCCGCCGACAGCTTCTATCTCACCCCGAACCGGAAAGCCATTTATGATTTTCAGTCCGGTAAAGTGAATGTCGCGCTGACCGATGCAGAGGCCGACCGGGGATGGATCAATGGGATCATGACCTTCAACAACCAATCCCTGGGCAGGATAGCGGTAGAACTGGAAAGATCTTTCGGCAAACCCATAAAATTCAGGAACGCCTCCATTGCACAATACAGGTATACGGCCACTTTTAAAAATAATACAGAAGAAGAAATACTGTCGACGCTGAAAAGAGTAAAATCCTTTCACTTTACGGTGACAGATAAGTTTATAGAGATTAACAAGTAACTATTTTTTAAACCTAAACGATTGCTGCGTATGATCATTCATACTCATGGGACCGGTCATGTGTACCGGGGCCATAAACTACTGCTTTTTGCCGTGTGGGCGCTGCTCCTGCCGGCCGCCCTCCTGGCGAAGACGGACCAGCCGCTCACCGTCGGCGCCGATCTTCCGGACCAGCAAGATCACATCTCCATCATCTGTAAGGAACAACCTCTGAAATGGATCCTCTCACAATTCGAAAGCCAAAGCGGCCTCTCCTTCGTCTATTCCAATGACGACCTGGATGTCAATCGGAAATACTCCGTGGCCGTGAGGAAAATGAAGGTGAACGATGCGCTGTATAAGATCTTTTCCCCTCTCAAATTGAGATATGAGATCGCAGGCGACAAGATCCTGCTGCGGGCCGTTCCCCCAGTCCCTACGACAACGACCCTTCCGTCCGGCAGTCCGAAGGATACTGCGACAGGAGTGATCGTCAAAGGCAAAGTGCTTGACGAGAAAGGAAATCCACTGGCAGGCGTTTCCGTGGAATGGAAGAATGAAGGCCTGCACACGATCACGGACAATGCCGGCAATTTTCAATTGAAGATCCCCCGGCTGGAGGGAACCCTGAGCTTCTCCTATGTCGGCTACGAAATAAAGGAAGTGGCGGTCTCATCCGCCGATCTTACCATAGCGCTGTCCCTACTGGACAAGGCCATGGGCGAAGTGGTGGTAGTGGGATACGGTACGCAGAAAAAGGTGAGTCTTACCGGGGGGGTAGATGTGATCCGCTCATCGTCCCTGGAGGGTAGGGCGACTCCCAATCTCTCGCAGGCTTTGCAGGGCGCCTCTCCCAGTCTCACGATCCAGCAGACCAGTTTCGAGCCGGGGCAGTCGGTGAATATCAATATCCGGGGTATCGGAACCCTCGGCAATAATTCCCCCCTGGTGGTCATCGACGGACTGGTAGGCGGAGATCTCAACCTGCTCAATCCGAATGATATCGATAATATCTCTATTTTGAAAGATGCGGGGTCCGCGGCCATTTATGGATCGAGGTCTTCCAACGGGGTCATTCTTATCACGACTAAAAAAGGAAAAAAAGGCGATGGAACGCTGGTCTATAACGGCATCCTCAGCCGGGTGAAACCGCATGTCTGGATGAAGCCGGTGAAAGGATATGAGAATATGATCCTGAAAGATCAGGCAATCGTAAATTCCGGATCGGGACAAACCCCTTATTATTCCCCCCTGGATATCGAAGCAAGAAAGGAGCAGGGCGACGAACCCTGGTTCCTCCATTCCATTTTCCAGAACGCCACCCAGCAGAATCACAATCTCAGTCTCAGCGGCGGCAAAGACAAGTCCACTTACCTGGTATCGATGGGTTATATGGACCAGGAGAGCAATTTCGTCGGCCCGGCGAAAGGACTGAAACGCTATAATTTCCGGATGAACCTCTCCAATGAAGTGGGCAGGCTGAAGCTGTCCAGCATCATCGCCTATTCCAAATCGCATATCAGGGATCACTCCTATGTCACCAGCACCCTGGTCGTAGACGCTGAGCGCACTCCCCCTTATTATAAATTGAAAGATTCCCTGGGAAGATACCTGATCAACGATGTGCTGGCGCAGTTCAATCCGCTGGGTATCCTGGAGCAGGGGGGATCCCGGGACTATGATAACGATGACCTGACCGGAAGCCTGAGCGCCACGGTGAAGATCGTGAAGGGGTTGACGCTGCGAGGAGTTTTTGGCGGGACCCTGGATGCCAACCACGAGTATTATGTGACTCAATATGTTCCTTTCTACCGGGATGGGCAGGCTGTCGGATCCGCTCCCGGCGGTGTCTATGGCAATGCCCTGGGAAATGTCACCGGGGATCAGAATACCAAGAACCTCTTTTTGAACAGCCAGCTACTCCTGGAATATATGAGGGATCTTGGCCGGCATCATATCCAGTTGCTGGGGGGATTTACCAACGAATCCTTCACGGGCAAATCCAATAAGGTCGTGATGAATTATACTTCTCCCGACCTCAACCTTCCCCAGTCGGCCACCATCGTGAATGTCGGCGATCTGCAGATCACCCCCCAGGGCACTTCCCAGAACAGCCTTAACTCGGTGATCGGGAGAGCCTCTTATTCCTACGACGATAAATATTTTCTGGAAGGAAATTTCCGGGCCGATGAATCTTCCAAGTTCGCGAAGCAGAACCGCTGGGGCTATTTCCCCTCCATTTCCGCCGCGTGGCGGATCAGCCGGTCAGCATTCTTTCAGCGGGCAGGCATCTCCCATTATCTGAATGAGTTGAAGCTCCGCTCGTCTTATGGGCTCCTGGGTAATCAAAATGTGGGCGATTATCAGTACCAGACGACCTATACCGTCTATGCGAATATGTATGGGTTCAATAATACGGCGGTTTCCGGTACCGGATTTAATGTAGCCAATCCCGATATCAAGTGGGAAGTGGCCAATACCTTTAACATCGGCGCCGATGCGGGCCTGTTCAACAACCGCCTGAATTTCACGTTCGATTATTTTAATAAGCTGACGAAGAACATCCTTATGCAACCCAACTTGCCGGGCACCTATGGCGGAGGAAGCGTGGATTACAATATCGCCTCGGTCCGGAATAAAGGGTGGGAGGTAAGCGCGTCCTATAATATCACCGGCAGGGCGCTGCATCATACCATCGGCATCAATATCGGGAATACCAATAACGAGATCGTAAGAATGGCCAATGACCAGGACCGTCTGCAGTCGCTGGAAGAATTACAGGTCCTTTATGGCAAAGGGATCCCCATCGCCTCTTATGTGGGATACAAACGGGATGGGTATTTTCAGAACCTGAAGGATGTGGAGAACAAACCAAGGTTTACCGGGTTGGCCGTCGCTCCGGGGGATATCGCCTATAAGGACAAAAACGGGGATGGGGTCATCGACGACAACGATCGCTATGTGCTCGGCAACCCTTTCCCGCATTATATTTTTGGATTGACCTATTCCCTGAGCTGGAAGGACCTGGACTTCGGCTTTTTGATCCAGGGCGTAGGCCAGCGGTCGATGGCCCTTCGGGGTGAGTTGATCGAGCCCTTCCACATGAATTACTCTTATACGATGTTCGAACACCAGCTCGACTACTGGAGACCGGATAATCCAAATGCCAAATACCCCCGCCTGGCCATCAACGGCAGCGCCAGCAATACCAATAATTTCCGCAAGGGATCGGATCTCTATGTGCTGAATGCCGCTTATGCAAGGCTGAAGAATGTGCAGATCGGCTATACTTTATCACCGGCGATCTCCCGGCGTATGGGCATTCAGAAACTGCGGGCCTATCTCACGGGCCAGAACCTGCTCACGATTGCCAAAAACAATTTTATCGATCCTGAATCTTCCGAGTTCCATAATGGGAGTAATAATTTAAATGCGACGAACGGGGCCAACAGCGGACGTTCTTATCCCACCCTGCTCTATTATGGTTTTGGACTGGACGTAACTTTTTAAAAGGCTAAAGCTGCTAATATGAAAAATAAAATATTGTTCTTCGCGCTGTTCGCCGTCTCCTGTAATAAAATGGACACGGCTCCTACGGACCGATATACAGAGCTGAACTACTGGACTTCAGCGGAAAAGGCCAACCTGGTGCTGAATACGGCTTATAGCCAAATGGTCGATCCCGGCAATTTTTTCTATAATGAGGCATTGTCCGATAATGCGTACGCAGGAAGGGGAGATGTGAACGGTGTGCTGTCCCTATCCAGTGGCGTGTATGATCCTTCCCTGAACCGGCTGGACGATGAGTGGAAATTTCATTATGCCGGCATCAAGACCAGTAATACCCTGCTGGAAAATATCGATCGGGTACCCGGCATGGACGCGGGCCTACGCGCCCGGATGGTTGCAGAGGCGAGGTTCCTCCGGGCCTTGCATCATTTTCAACTGGCCACCTGGTTCGGCGATGTACCCCTGGTGACCAAAACGCTGAGCGTAGCGGAATCGCAATCTATCAAACGTGATCCCCGGGCCGATGTCATCGCCTTTGTACTGAAAGAGCTCGACGACGTGATCGCGGCGCTGCCGGTGAATACGACCTATTCGGGGAATGATATCGGGCGGATCTCCAAAGGGGCGGCCATCGCCCTGAAGGCAAGGGTGCTGCTATATGAAAGCCGGTGGGCAGATGTAGTCACCGAGTGCGGACGGCTGATCGGGACCACCGCCAATGGCACGTATTCGCTTTTCCCTTCTTATGCGGGGCTCTTTAAACCCCAAAACGAGCACAATCCTGAAGTCCTGTTAAGTTCCGGTTTCGTTCCCGAACTGAGGACTTACAGCGTCTTTATCGATTTTGTGCCTATTTCCATCGGCGCCCGCCTGAATGGAATGGCTCCTACACAGGAGCTGGTGAATGACTACCTCATGACCAATGGAAAACCAATTACAGACGCCGGCTCGGGATACGACGAGTCGAATCCGTACCAGGGCCGCGATCCGAGACTGGGGGCCACCGTGGTCTATGACCGCTATCAATGGCCGATGAACAATGGCTCCCTGAAGACGATCTATATCAAGCCCGGTACCGATCCGGATCCCAATGCCCCGGATGAATATAAGTCGGGCTCCGTGTCTTCGCCCACGGGCTATTATATCCGTAAATATTATGATTCCACCGCCAATAATTTCGCTTCCGGTCTCGACCTGATGCTGATCCGGTATGCCGATGTGTTGCTCATGTATGCGGAAGCGAAAAATGAGATCGTCCCGCTGGACCAGGCCACCTGGGACAATACGATCAAATTGCTGCGGACGCGGGCGGGTTTTACCGATCCTGCCGCGCTGAACTATGATGCTTCGCTGAGCCAGGGTCAGTTCAGGGATCTCATTCGCCGTGAACGCAGAGCGGAATTCGCGATGGAGGGTTTGCGGATCTTCGATATCCGTCGCTGGAAAACGGCGGAGACAGTGCTCAATGGCTATGTACACGGGGCAAAGTTTGCCGATCCGAGTGTGGACAATGGATATATCCGGGCCAATATCCGGAGTTTCGTCGCTCCCAAACATTATCTATGGCCCATTCCCAGAGATGAACGGGCGCTGAATGCCAACCTGGACCAAAACCCCGGATGGTAAGGGCGTCTCAGCCTGACAAATAAACAAAAACAATTAATCTGACCAAATATAAAAATCTGAATATGACCACTAATAATATCAAAGGGGGACTCTGTCTAAAAGCCCTCACCCTGGGAGCGATGCTCCTGCTGATCCTGTTCTCCGCCTGTAAAAAAACGGACAGCGTTAATACGACGGTGACGCCTGTGGCCACCCTCTTCTCACCGAATGACAGCGTATCCGTCGACCTGTCTGCTACCGCTTCGGTGGTATTCGAATGGGACGCTGCGCTGGCGGCCGATGGGGGACTTGTCCTTTATTCCCTTGCTTTCGATAAGCCCGGCGGAGATTTTTCAAAACCGGTCTATACACTGCCCTCCGATGGGAACGGCCTGTATACCAAGGCTACCCTTACCAAAGAGATACTCAACCAGGTGGCCAGGCTCGCGGGTATTCAACCGCTGGGGACCGGGAAATTCATCTGGACGGTGTATTCTTCCAAAGGAGTGAATAAAGTGAAGGCCGGCATGACCCGCAACATCAATATTACCCGTGCCCTGGGAGTGGACAATCCCCCTGCCGACGTATATATCACGGGTACCGCTACGGAAGGGGGATCGGACCTGAGCAAGGCCCTGAAGTTCAAGCAGACGGCATCCGGTAAATATGAGATCTACACTTCGCTGGCCGCCGGGACTTATCATTTTGTCAGCGCCAACACCGGGACCCCCAATGTGTTCTATACCGATGTGGATGGAAAGACGCTCCGCCAGGGAACGGGAGAGACAACGGTAACAGGAGCCACCAAAGAAGTCCGTATCCGCCTCGATTTTAATGTAGTGAGCGTGCAGAACAGCGAGATTAAAAACCTGGCATTATGGTTCGCTCCCATTAACGACACCCTTTTCCACCTGGATTATTCGGCCGGTGGCGTCTGGTCGGCACTCAACAAACCCATTGTCTTCCACCAGGAGAGTTGGGGGCGTGACGAACGGTACAAGTTCAGGATGCTGATCAATGACGGGACGGCGGATAGTTATGAATGGTGGGGGAGCGTGAACAGTGACAATAGCCGGCCGGACGCCAGCACTCCTCTTTCTTTCTGGTTCCTCTACCCGGTGGATAACTCGCAGTATAACTATTGTTTCAAGTTCAACGGAGGAGCCGATAATCACAATTGCGATATCAATATGTATTATACGGCTGATAAAGCTAATTACACGCACGAGGTCATTATAAAATAAAAAGCTGTTCATGAAAAAATATTTTATCCCTTTTGTGCTGGCCGGCCTGCTCGGGACGGGCGCCTGCAAAAAGAATTACGATTATAATTTTAGCACTCCTGACGGGATCGTAAAATATGCTATCAACTGGCAGACGGCAGCGGACAGCAGTACGGATTTCCTGGTCAAAAATTACTGGAATGCTGCCGCCGGTTATTTTTATAAGGACAATAGCGGGGACAATACCTTTAATTACTGGCCCCAGGCCCATGCCCTGGACGTAATGCTGGACGCGGATTTCCGTACCGGTCAAAAGAAATATGCCGACCAGTATAACAAATGGTACGATGGGGTGCAGGCAAAAAACGGCAATAGCTTTCTCAATCAGTTTTATGACGATATGGAATGGAATGCGCTGGCTATGCTCAGGGCCTACGATCTGACGAGCGACCCCAAATGGAAGGGCGCCGTCACCGGACTATGGACCGATATCAAAGGCGGCTGGAATACTGTGCAGGATGGAGGCATCGCCTGGAATAAGAGCGAGACGGGTTATAAGAATACGCCGGCCAATGCGCCTGCCTGCCTATTAGCGGCCCGGCTGTATACCCGGTTCAATAATACCGATGACCTGGACTGGGCAAAAAAAATATACAGCTGGCTGAAAGGGCATCTCTATGATGTGGGGTCGGGCTTTGTTTATGACGGGATGAATAAGAATGGGGATGGTCAAAAAGATAGGTCCCCGTTCACGTATAACCAGGGTGTTTTTATCGGCTCGGCCCTCGAACTGTACCAGATTACGAAGGACCCTTCTTATCTGAATGACGCGATCAGGACGGCGGACAATACGTTGAACAGCCCTTCGCTGACGACCAGCGACCGGCTGCTGAAGGATGAGGGCAATGGGGATGGGGGTTTGTTCAAAGGGATCTTCATCCGTTATTTTACCCAGCTCCTGTTAAACAAAGATTTGCCCGATGATACAAAGGCTCGGTATTTGAGCTTTTTTAAATTGAATGCAACGACGTTGTGGTACCAGGGGGCAAACAAATCCCTGGGTCTTTTCGGATCTTATTGGAAGACCCCGCCGGGCATTACGGTCGATCTGACTACGGAAGAAAGTGGTTGCATGCTGATCGAGGCGGCGGGTCTGCTCAACAAAAACAAACAACTTTAACTATATTTTAATCTGTCATGAATTTGAGAAGGTTCCGTGCCTTATCGATGGTAATTTCTTTTTCTCTGGTGGTAACTGCAGCGAAGAGCCAAATTGGAGGAGGGCATGATTACGACAAGGTTTTTATGACTTTATATCAGGCAGTGCAGGGGCAATTTTATGATTCTGCCAGCGGGTATTATCGCGATCATGAGGAGCCGGCTCCGAAGGTTGGTTATGCTTATTGCTGGCCGCTGTGCGGGTTGTTGCAGGCGTATAATGAGGCGGAGGCGGCAGGTATTGCCGGGCCTTCCGTCCGGCGCATCACCGCGTTGATCGATCGATACAAAAGCGACAAGCCGCCCGCGCCGGGTTATGACTCTTATATCGTTGAATTCGGCGGAGGGAGCCGCTTCTATGACGACAACCAATGGCTGGGCCTGGCCTGGATGGACGCCTGGTTTCGGACGAAGGAGCCGGCCTGCCTGGACAGGGGCAAGCTGATTTACCGGTTTATGATGACGGGCTATGATACCGTGGCTGGCGGAGGGTTGTATTGGGAGGAGGGAAAGAAAACCACTAAGAATACCTGTTCGAACGGCCCGGGCATTGTGCTGGCGCTGCAACTTTACAAGGCTACGAAGGAGAAAAAATACCTGGATACGGCCTTATTGCTCTATCACTGGGTGGATGCGCATCTGCGGGATGTGGATGGGCTCTATTTCGATAATATCCGGGTGCGGGACCACCGGATCGGGAAAGCAAAATATTCCTATAATACGGGTACGATGTTGCAGGCCAATGTCTATCTGTATGAATTGACCGGCGAGCGGGCCTGGCTTCAACGGGCGACGGCTATAGCGGACAGCGCCGCCCGCTACTTTTACGGATCGGGAAAATTCCGGGATGGGTATTGGTTCAATGCCGTGCTGTTACGGGGGTACCAGGATTTGCTGAAATTTAACAGGAATCCTGCTTATCTGCAGGCCTTTAAGAAATGCCTCGACGAGAGCCTGGAGCATGATACCTCTCCAACGGGTGTAATGGGGAGCAGGAAACAGCAATTGCTGGTGAACCAGGCCGGGATGCTGGAGATGTTGGCGAGGCTGGGGCAGACCGGCCGATGACCGGGAGACATGGAGGTTATTCACCGGCGAAAATGAATGGTTCAATATTTGTAAAGATCAGGATTAGAACAATCTGGTCTATGGCAAATGTAGTCGACTCTTATTCCGTCCCGGAGGTCAACAGATCCGTATCGGAAATCAACAGCTTCGTCCCGGAGGTAACCAGTTTCCTGCCGGATGCGAATGGGTTCGTACCGGACGCTCTGCAGTTACCTTCATCCGCGGATACAGGGTCCTTAAGCCTGTATGAAAGGCTTTTCAGCACCAACCGGTTTCCTTCCCGTCGCCTGGCCTCTGTAGACGGTTTCCGGGCGATCACGCTTTTCCTGATGATCTTTGTGAACAATCTCTGGTCCTTGTATAAAATACCGGGATGGCTGGGGCATGCCGGAGAGATGGAAGACAGGCTGGGGCTGGCCGATACGGTGGCGCCCGCTTTCCTTTTCATCGTAGGATTGTCCATTCCATTTGCCCTGCAGGCAAGGAAGGCCAGGGAATATTCGAAGAAAGCGACTTTCCTGCATATTCTTTCCCGGTCGATCGCCCTACTGGTAATGGGTATTTTCCAATGCAACCTGGACAGTTATGATACAGCGGCTGCTTTGCTGCCGAAGCCTTGGTGGCAGATCGGCATTACCCTTGCTTTTTTTCTGATATGGTTGGATTATCCATCGACGATCTCTCAAAAGAAGAAACAGTTTTTGCGGGGAGTGGGGATTTTTTTACTCACTATGCTGGCCTTGTTGTTCCGCGGCAAATTCGGCGGACAGGCGACCTGGATGCAACCCGACTGGTATGGCACCCTGGGGATCATCGGATGGTCGTATTTGATAGGGGCCTCTATTTATCTTTTCATCGGGGACCGGCTCGGCGTCTTCGCCGGCATCTTCGTGGGCTGCGTATTGTTCAACATGGCCAATATGTCCGGCTGGCTGGAATTCCTGACCCCGGTAAAATCCTATGTCTGGCTGCTGGACAGTGGGGACCTGATCGCTTTTACCATGGCTGGCATTATGACTTCGGGGCTATACCGCCAGGTGACAAAGGAGGGGCAGACCGAGCAGGGTATCCTGGTATTGGCTACGCTGGTATTGATCCTGATGGGAGCGGGCATTGCCCTTCGGCCTTTCTGGGGAATTTCCAAAGAAAGGGACACCGCCTCCTGGATCCTGATCTGTACGGCGATCAGCATTGCGGCTTATATCATTTTGATCTACCTGATGGATCTGAAAGGTAAAAAGAGCTGGATACGTTCTATTCGCCCTGCCAGTACCAGTACGCTAACCTGCTATCTCCTGCCTTATATTCATAATGCCCTTCTCAATCTTTGCGGAAGCAGCGCTAGCTTGCCGTTGGTATTACGAACCGGGGGGATTGGCATTCTCAAGTCATTGCTGTATGCGTGGGTGATCATCCGGATTGCCGGGTGGTTGGAGAAAAAGGGGTTTAGGCTGGCGTTGTAGGGGCAACCAGTTGGTAAGGTTTATTAAAAAGCTCCTGGGACACCTTGAAGCGGTTAGCCAGCTTGCGGATAATGTCCCTGGAAAGCGCCCGCCTGTAATGCAGGATATCCGATACAAGGCTCTTGCTCACCTCTAATTCTCCCGCAAGGTCAACGGCTTTCAATTTGTTTTCCTTCATAAGATAGCCCAGCAGCTCAACGGGGTTTGTCGCATTGGAAAAGGTATTATGGTCTTCATCCCATTTTTCGATCAGCAAGGTCAGGAGTTCAATGGTATCCTGCTGTTGCCTGGTCTTCTTCTTCACCATGACCAATTCTTCCAGCAGATTACAATACTCTTTATATTGAGTGATCGTTTTTATGACTTTGTATTGTAGAGCTTCCATATGCTGTTTTTTAATAAATGCTAATAGTATATTGTTTTTTCTCTTTACACAATCTGGTGTATTCTGCGTGGTTACCTATCCAGCATACGAATAAATGCACCTGCTTTTCACCAAAAGCGTAGTAACAGATCATTCGGTAATTGTTACCGCCGATATCGAAAACAGCCCGATCGCAGCCATTGCCTAACAAATCTGTGGAACCGAATGTCTTTAAAATATCTCCCGGTTCATTCCAGTCTACACCGTTTAAGACCAATAGCCATAGCCTGAAAGAGATCCTGCTTCCGGCATTGTCCATCCCATAATCTTCTATGGTCTGTTTTTTCACCAAATGGACTTTCATCTGATAAGGTATTGTAAAGTTAATAAAAGTTCGCATAATGCGTACTTTTATTTTTAAATTATTTTAAGACCTGTTGTTGATCATTATTTACGGCCTGTAAATTCGAAAATTGCTTTCTCTTTTTTTTAAAAAAACGTTTTTTTTGCCAAAAATTCTCTGTGGAACCGGATGGTTTATTTTCGTAAATTCCAGCGTATTTGCTACCATAATAAATTAATAATCCTGTTTATATGAGCACCGGCCTGGACCTTCAATTTGTCAGAGAGACTTACGAGAAAATGCCCGACGATGGAGCTGCCTGCAGTTCCTGAGGGCTCATATCCTCAAGCAGGACAGCCATATCACGGAGGCCTGGAAATATGGGATGCCTTTTTATTGCTACAAGGGGAAAATGTTCTGTTACTTATGGGTTCATAAAAAATACCATCAGCCTTATCTTGGTATTGTCGAAGGGCAAAGGATCGATCATCCCGACCTGCTGCAGGAGAAACGGGCAAGAATGAAGATATTCCTGCTGGATCCCCACAAAGATATCCCGGTACGGAAGATCAATGCTATTTTGAAAGAGGTGCTGGCTCTTTATAAATGAGGGCCTGGAGATGCTCTAAAATCGATATGGGTATTAAATAAAGTTTATCATATGAAAAGAATGATCCCGTTTTTAATAATGATCGCATTCTGTGCTGCCTGTGCCGGGAAAAGGGAGTTCGATAAAAATGTCGCCATCGAAATAAAGTTTGCCCAAACCTCCAAGACAGATCTTAAAAAAGATACCTATACGTTATTTTATCTGTCCAAACCCCCGCTGGAAATAAAGCTTGGCCTGACGGAAGCAGAGCGGAATCGCATCGTCGATGCCTGGTATTCCCTCGAATTGGACCGGCTCTCCGGTCAGACGACGGTGTGGGATAATTGCCATAGCATGCCAAAAATATTTACGGTCATCCGGGCCTCGACGGCTACTCATTCGCAGGAGATCACCATCGACGCACATTGCGAAGATTTCTTCTTTTTCAATGCGAAGAAAGCGGAGCGGGTGAAAAAATTTCTCAAACTCGTCCGGGACATCATTCTTTCAAGACCGGCCGTCCGGGACGCGCCAAAATCCGATGTGTTTTATATGTAATGACACGTCCTAGAATAGCTATACATTCCTTAATTTCACTATAACTATATCAAATGACCGGAGAGACCGATCTGAACAAATTGCTGAAAACCCTGAAGCCCCGGCTCCATACCGGGGACTATGTTTTTTGTGTGGTGCAGGATCCGGCAGGGGTCGATCCGGAAGATATCCTTTTACTCTTCAAAGAGGAAGAAGGTAGTACGATTATTCTCCGGAAAGAGAGGGCGGACCAGCTACAGCTCGAATATTCTTTTGTCGCCTCCTGGATCACGCTGACCGTGCATTCCTCCCTGGAAGCGGTGGGGCTGACGGCGGCTTTTGCTACGGCGCTGGCGAAAGAGGGGGTTAGCTGTAATGTGGTGGCCGCCTATTATCATGATCATTTATTCGTGGACAAAAAAGATACGGAGAGAGCGATGGCGATCCTTGGCAGGTTGGGCGAATAATTTTTTCGCTTTTGTGCCCGATCTTTTAGTAAATTCATTTATGAGAAAATTACTGTTCCTGGTCGCGCTATGCGGCTCCCAGCTCCTTTTTGCACAGAGAACGATCGTTTATTGCGGTAAGCTGATCGATCCGAAATCCGGGCAGGTCCTGACGGAGATGTCTATTATCGTCGAGGGTAATAAGATCGTGGATCTGCAGAAAGGTTATCAGCCCGCCGCCCAGGGGGATAAGCTGATCGACCTGAAGGGACTGACGGTGATGCCGGGCCTGATCGATGCGCACGTTCACCTGGAGAGTGAGACCAGTCCGAATACGCAATTAAATAAGTTTACCCTTAGTGACGCGGATATTGCTTTTCAGTCTACCGTCTATGCTAAGACGACCTTGATGGCCGGATTTACCACCGTGCGGGACGTGGGGGGCAGTGGCGTGAATATTGCGCTGCGGAATGCTATTAAGAAGGGTACGGTGATCGGTCCGCGGATGTATACGGCCGGAAAGATCATTTCTTCGACGGGTGGGCATGGAGACCCGACGCATGGGTTCCGGAAGGGCCTGACGGCGGATGCTGTGACGACGGAGACGGTGGCTGACGGGAAAGACGAGTGTATCCATGCCGTCCGGCAGATGTATAAAGAAGGAGCTGATCTGATCAAGATCACGGCTTCGGGTGGGGTGTTGAGCCTGGAGAAGGATGGCACTGGTCCGCAGTTCTCTGAAGAGGAGATCCGGGCGATTGTGGAGACTGCGAAAGATTATGGAATGCCGGTGGCTGCCCATGCTCATGGAGCCGAAGCAATGAAGCGGGCTATCCGGGCGGGGGTGACTTCGATCGAGCACGGCACGCTGATGGATGACGAGACGATCAGCCTGTTCAAAAAATATGGCACCTGGTATGTGCCGACGATCATTGCGGGTAAGTCTGTAGCGGATTCGGCCAGTAAGAAGCCGGGTTATTTTCCTCCCGTGATCGCCGCGAAAGCGATTGCGATCGGGCCGGTGATCCAGGGGACTTTCGGGAAAGCATATAAGGCCGGAGTGAAGATCGCTTTTGGAACGGATGCGGGCGTCTATGCGCACGGAAAGAACTGGATCGAGTTCGTGTATATGACGGAAGCCGGTATGCCGGCCCTGGAAGCGATCAAATGTGCGACGATGAATGCGGCCGAACTGATCGGCGTCAGCGATAAAGTGGGGAGTGTCGAAAAAGGGAAGTTAGCGGATATCGTGGCGGTGGAGGGCGATCCTACGAAGGACATCCATGCCATGGGGAACATGAAGTTTGTAATGAAGGATGGGGTGGTGTATAAGAATGAATAAACGGCTAACTTTGGCGTTTTAATCAAACAGCGTATGGAAAACATAAAGATCGCGACGGCTCAATTCGAAAATCGAAGCAGGGACAAAGCCTATAATCTTTCTGTCATTGAACAATTGACTGCCAAAGCAGCTGCCCAGGGAGCGCAGGTCATTGCTTTTCACGAGTGTTCGATCACTGGGTATACTTTTGCCCGGCATCTTTCCCGGGAGCAGATGCTGGATCTGGCGGAACCCTTGCCGGATGGCCCCAGCGTTGCGATCCTGACCGGCTATGCACGGAAATATGATATCGTCATTCTGGCCGGGCTGTTCGAGAAAGACAGCGAAGGGCGTCTTTTCAAAGCGTATGTCTGTGTTGACAAGAATGGAATGGTGGCCCGGCACCGGAAACTTCATCCCTTCATCAATCCTCATCTGACTCCAGGTAATGAGTACACTGTTTTTGAGATCGGGGGATGGCGCTGCGGCATCCTGATCTGTTATGACAACAATATTATCGAGAACGTGAGGGCGACGGCCCTGCTGGGAGCCCAGATCATTTTTATGCCCCATGTTACCATGTGTACGCCTTCCACGCGGCCGGGGGCGGGTTTTGTCGATCCGGAATTGTGGAAGGATAAGGAAGTCAACCGGGAGTTGTTGCGCCGGGAGTTTGACGGGCTGAAAGGAAGGAGCTGGCTCATGAAATGGTTACCGGCCCGCGCCTATGACAATGCGATCTATGCGGTCTTCTCCAATCCTATCGGGTTGGATGATGACCAGTTGAAAAACGGTTGCTCTATGATCATCGACCCATATGGGGATGTCATCGCTGAGTGCCGGGAACTGGACGATGCGATCGCTCTCGCTGAATTAAGTCCGGATGCACTGACCAGGGCAGGCGGTTATAGATACACGAAGGCCAGGAGGCCGGAGCTGTATCGGGATATTATCGGTCAGGCTCACCAGAGCGAACAGAAAGTAGTGTGGCTGGATTGATGACTGTTGCTTACTTAATCCTTTTCAATACTTTCAATTGATACCTGAGCGTACTGGCATCGCGGTAGTCCACGACCTGGACATCTCCTTTACCGGCCCAGCGATAAAGTTTGCCGGTGACAGCTCCGCTCACCGTTAACGGGGCTTCGCCTGTATTGACAAAATGCAGATCGGTCCACATCTTTATGGATACGGGCGTAAGGGCGTGTCCCAATCTGGCCGGGGGCTGACCGGTGATCTGCCCCGCGGACCGTTGGGGAGTCTGCCCCGTGCTGGCCTGGGTGTAGGCGGCTCTTTTATTTCCACAGCAAGACATAATGCTAATTTTTTAGGTTGACCGGACGATTCGGGGATCCGGGTTGACCGGATGATCCGGATAGACCGGAATTGATTTTCTAAATAAGCAGGGAGGCAGGCTTCCGGAGAAGCCCGCTCCTGCTTTTAAGCAACAGAAAAAAATAGGATCAGAGGGGCTGGCTTAAACTGACAATCTACTGATCAGGGCTCCAACGCAAAGGCCGCTATTTTTGAGGCGTCATTGCCTAGAAGACGATAGGTGCCATCAGTGGCCATGGCGGCCACATACAGGTTCTCTGCAAACGCTGCCTTCCCGCTGCCCCCTCCATAACAGGATTCCAGCAACTGCGCCGGGGTAAAAGCTTTATCGTAGATGTTGCTGCTATTCCGGATATAACCGTCGGCGCTATCGATCACCATCCCGGTGGCGTCTGCCAGAGCAACAAATCCGCAGGTGCCTCTCTCCACAGTAAAGTCGAAAACGGCAAAATTATTCGGTTGAAATGCCTGGAAGGACAGATCGAGGGTTGCCTCTACTCCTCCGGGTCGGTAAGAGACAAATCCGCAACAATCCGAAGAAGCGGGAGTGCCATTGACCTTCACCGTGAATATATCGGCCTGGCAGTGGGAGTTATCGATACGCATCAACATATTGTAGCCATTGGCCGTAGCAGGAGTGGGAGTGTCCAGCAAAATATCCGGCGCATTCACGCTAAATCCCGCATTGGTATAATCAGGTATTTTAAACGTTGCTTTCGGAAGATTGGTCAGCAGGTTGCCGGCCTGGTCGAATAATTCAAATTTGAACTCATATAGCCCATCCCCTTTGGCCATCGATGCATCCACCAGCTGAGTGGAATCGAAGGTGATGCTCAGGTTGGCATAAGTAGGCTCATTCCATATCGGATCCGTTTCAGGCGCGTTGAACGGAGCCATAGCGGGACTCTCCGGGGGAATGATATACAGATTGTCGTTGCCGCCTACGGTGAAAGGCCCCAACTTCACGCTGTTCGGCCCGAATTGCGTATCACCGTGCGAGTCTATATAGGTGAATTCATATCCTTTCTGCATACTGCCGCCTAATGGCAATAAAGGCTTATAGGAATCGCTGACACCTATCAGGCCCGCGTCAGCTACCTTTTTATAACTCCATCTATAATAAAAAGTACCCGCGTTGGGAAGGTCGGTACCGAACCCTACCACAAAAGTGGGAGAGGCTCCGAAGGGGCGTATGAAGTCTCCCGTTTGGACCGGCAAATACGAAGGATCATAAATGGCAGAGGCATCCGTCAATCCGATGCGATTATAGCTTACCGTTTGATCGATCGGGGCCTTCCATAAATTTAGCTGGTTGATATGAGCGACGCTGGTGCCACCCACCGATCTGATCCAAACCACTTCCCCGGGTATGCCGCAGTCGCAGCAACAATTTCCCGGTACACGGGGATCCGTGATAGTAATATTAATATTGGTGCCGCAGGCATAGTCCCAGAAAGTGTAACAGGGTATCGGAGGCTCGTATACGGTGGTCCACACCCCGTTGATCAGGTATTCCACCCAGATATAGATATCGGGCGTATCGCCTGTGCACCAGTAAGAGACCTGGGTGTCAAAGCGGCCGCTGGCGTCCGTATATACGACGGCTAACTCCCTGCAGTGATAGAACCAGGGCCACCACCAGGGCCATAGGCAAAACCAGGGATGGAAGATCGCATAGTTGGCAGCGATCGTCTCCCGGATGCGGTTGAGATTACCGGAGGCCAGGGTCTGCCGGATGTCGAGGCTCAGCTCGGGCAGACTGGCGGCGTACTCCATTTGTCGCTCTTCCACGGAGACCGTGCGGAACAAACTCTTCTTTTCGAGCGCCCGGGTGGTGGCTTGGTTTACGGTAAAGGGCGGAGGATCGGGTAGGGGAATGGGGAATTTGATCACTTCCTGCGGGTTGAGAATGACTTCCGGCACTTTTGCGATGATATAATCGGGTATCCGGTAGATCCAATACCAGATGGCATCGATATCGCAGATATGCACCCTGGCCTTGCAAACGGAGCGGTCTTCCCAGCTATTATCGACGGAGAACCATTTGGATACTCTGCCCGTGACGCGGCAGGAGCAGAAGGGCCAGAATCTTGAAAGGAGGGAGGGTATGGGCAATATGCTGATATTGCCTTCTGCATTGGTTTGGAGTACCGGTGAGTAAGGTTTGTAGGGTTCCAGCCCTTCTATGCTCCTTACCTCCTGGATCCGTTTATCCGTGGCAGGGGCAATGAAGACCTGCAACTGCCGGATATCCAGGGAACGGGGTGCATTTCCCGGACCCGTGGTCGTTTCCGCGAGGTTAAATTCCAGCAGGTTGTCGCGGACAGGCGCCTGCTGAAGGTACCTTCCGTCGCAATAAAAAAGGAACCCGATAAGCGCTATTTCTTCTTTGGGCGCCTGTTCAAAGCTGACGTTCAGACTAATTCTTTTAATATCTTTTGGCATGATCGTTTTTTTTGATGTTTACAATACATTTCTAATTGCCACCCGTCACCGGCGTGGGTTGGCAATTGTCAATCCCCATCCGTCACGGGCGAAACCGGGCAGCAACGGTATTCCTGTGATTTTTCCAGCAATTCGATCTGCTTGCGGAGCAGGTCATTTTCCAGTTGCATTCTTTCTTTCACCAAAGGCTCGCATACATCGCATTCATCCAGGCAGCCTTTTACAAGGATGCCGGCTGTCGGTATGGAGAAATCCGATTCGAATTCAATAGCCGTTTTTATTTCCGGGGTGACCTGACCATTCTTATCGATCAGGTTTCTAGCGACCAGTTGGTCGTCCACTTCTTTTAAGGCCATGTTGCGGGTATCGGTATCCAGAGGGATCCCGAAACTATCATCCTGTGTAAAGAATTGGGTGCCTGTATCGGGTGACAGGGAAGGTATCGCCGTGGTATCTATCACCGTATTAAGGGCAACGCCGCCTGCCAATACATTGGCAGGAACAGCTACTTTCCGTAAGGCAGCCGTGGCCGGAACATCCTGCGGCACCAGGGCGATGGGAAGCTTGGCCACACCGGGTTGCAGGACGCCGCCGATGGGGGCGCTATCGTCAACTACCCTTCTTTCAATAGCTATCAGCTCGAATTTGACCACCTGCTTTTTGTTGAGACGGTAGAACAGGAAAGTCACCGCATGGCATTTGTTGAGATTGCTGAATTCACGGGAGGAGGCTTCGAAATGATCTTCGGATTCCCCCTGGATATGCGTCCGGGAACTTACCTCTCCGATGGAGATGGAATGCGCCTTATGGGTGGAGCTCACCGCCTGGGAAGCGGAGCTCTCCACATGCGCGCGTTGCTGGTTCAGGTAATCGGCGACGGAATGGCTGTTGTGGTTACCACTGGCATTGGTGCTGGCGTCGGCGCTCAGGCTGAAGGGATTGATGCTGCCGCTGGCATCACCGTGAAAATCCCAGTGACTGTCGGAGGACTCCTGTGCATGTCCTGATTGCGAGGCGGCCGAGTCGCCCATGTATTTCTGAAAAGCGGTGATATAGTATTGCTCTTCAGAGATCTGCTCGCTCCTGTAACTCAATTTGCTTTCACTGTCGAAGGTGAAGCGGCTCCTTCTGTCCGTGGTGGACAGCTTTACTTTTTCCCCCGGTAATAGCGTAGTGCTATACACGGGGTCTCCCAGGGTAAGACCCAGGGTGCATCTCGAAAATTTGAAGCGGAGGATCACTTCCACATTTACCTTCCTGCGGTTAGCGGCAAGGATATCCGTGGGATAGGTCAATACTCTGCTGAAATTGACAACATCACAATGATCGTCCGGGATCAGGTCCGGGCAACAAGGTATTGCCGTTCCTGTCGTTTCTGCGGCAGCGCTCATAGCAGCGCTGGTAGTGCTTTGTGTAGCCATACCTGTAGATTAATAGTGAAAGGATATATTTCAGAAAACAGGGGACGGGGCCCGGTCTTTTTTTAAAAGACAGGGGCGGTCAATAAAAGACATTCAGGTGGAGTGGAGAAGATCTATCGGGATGCAAGATACTCCGGGTAATGGCTGTTGTCAATACTACTTTGTGGTAAAATTCGCGAGGGTCTGATCTGTATCGGGATAGGCTGCGCTAGTCGCCTTTCCGCTTCCTTAATTGTTGAAGTAGCGCCCGCATGTCTTTGGGCAGGGGTGCTTCGAGGGTATGGTATTCGCCTTTCTCGTCTTTGAAATGCAATAATTGCGAATGCAGGCCGAGCCTTGCCAGGATGGGCCTTTCCTCTTCGTCGTGTTTGGATAATTTGAAATTGCGTTTGAAGGAGGAGATCAGGATGGGGCGGCCGTCTCCGTATACGTCGTCGCAAACGATGGGATGGCCGAGGTGTTGCATGTGTACGCGGATCTGGTGGGTGCGGCCGGTGTGGATCCTGAATTGCACGAGAGAATAGAGTCCCAGCTCTTCCTGGACTTCGTAGTCCGTGAGGGAGGCTTTGCCCTTTTTGTTGACGACCATTACGCCGGGTTTTACGGGATGCTCCATGAGGCCGGCGTCAATGCTGCCTTTTTTATCGGGTAGGGTCCCCTGGACGATGCCTGCGTAAATTTTTTCTACCGTCCTTTCCTCGAATACTTTGGAGAGGTATTTGTGCATGGCTTCCGTTTTCGCAAATACGATGACGCCGCTGGTCTCGCGGTCAAGACGATGGACGGTGAAGATGGAGCCGTATTTTGCTTTCAGCCAGCTTTTCAGGGATGGGTCTTTGCCTTCGCGGTCGGGGATGCTGAGCAGCCCGGCGGGCTTGTTGATAGCAATAAAATCTTCGTTCTCGAATATGATCTCGGGCTTGTGCATGGTGGGTAGGATTAATTATTTAGCGGGGCGGTTGGACGGACGGCTTGAAGGACGACCCGATGCCGGACGACCTGACGGGCGACCCGATGTTGGACGGCCTTTGCCTTTTGAAGGAGCCGGGCGTTGTCCGGGACTGCTGCCACGGGATTTGGAAGCGGCAGGTGCGCCTCCCCGTGAGGGGCGTTTGCCGGAGTTCTCTTTACGCGGGGCGAAGTCCTCTTTGCCGAAGGTCTCTTTGCGGGAGCCGAAGCTTTTGCCGGGACCCTTCTTGTCACCGAAGTCTTTCTTGCCGGTGAAGCTTTTCTTCTCTCCGAATTCCTTTTTATCGGCAAATCCTTTCTTGCCGCCAAAATCCTTTTTCCCTGCGAAGTCTTTTTTCTTTCCGAATCCTTCTTTGTCGGGAGCCCTGCGTTTGTCGCGGAAGGGAGCTTTGGAAGTTTTGGGGACTTTGCCCGGAGCGGCGGATTTCTGCTGAACGGCCTCTTCCGGCTGCTCATCATTTTCCAGGAAGTCGTCCACATCCAGGTCACGGGAGGTCTTCTTGTTGCGGTAAGCTGCTTGTTCGGCCTGGATCGCCTTATTCTGGGCGGCGCTCCGGGTCGAAGAGTTCAGATATTTGAGGATGCGGATCTCTTTATCGGTGAGCAGGCGCCATTTGCCCCGCTGTACATTTTTCTTGGTGAGGCCTGCATACATGACCCTGTCCAGCCCTCTGACATCATAGCCTAAGTGCTCGAAGATGCGCCGGACGATACGGTTACGGCCGCTATGGATCTCCAGCCCGATCTGGGTCTTATCCTTGGGATCCGCATAAGCCAGCACGTCCACGTTGGCGATACCGTCTTCCAGGTTGACGCCTCCGCCGATGATCTTGTCGAAATCAGCTTTAGTGAGGGGCTTATCGAGGGAGACATGGTAGATCTTTTTGATCTCGTGTTTGGGATGGGCCAGTTTCTGCGCCAGGTCGCCGTCGTTGGTGAGCAACAGGACGCCGGAGGTGTTGCGGTCCAGCCTTCCTACGGGGAAGACCCTTTCCTGGGTAGCCTGGCGGGTGAGGTCCAGCACGGTCTTTCTCCCCTGGGGATCGTCGGTGGTTGTGATGTAATCCTTGGGTTTGTTGAGGAGAATGTATACGAAATTGCGGGAGATCGTCACTTTTTTACCATTGACCTGTACGAGATCGTTAGCAGGAGACACCTTGGTGCCGGGTTCGGTAACGGGGCGTCCGTTGACCAGTACTTTTCCCAGTTTGATCAGCTCCGCTGCGTCCCTTCGGGAGCAGATGCCGCCATGCGCAATATATTTATTCAGGGGGATCAGATTGGGATCCTGAGCGCCGGAAGCGCCGGGGGCCGCATTTTTACCGCTGGCGCCGAAAGCCGGCGCATGGGCGGGACGGAATGATCCGGGACCTGCTTTCCCTGCCGGTGCTTTGCCTTGTGCAGGGGCCCCTTTTTTGGGGGAGCCGGGTTTGGAATACTGTTCCGTCTGGGGCTGATTGGCCCAGCGGGCCTGCCTTTTCTCTTCAAAATGCCGTTCAATGGCCTCTTTTCTTTCTTTTTTCGCGGCTTTCTTTTCCTGTTTGAACTGCTCTTTGATGGCGCTGTTGCGCTTCTTATTGAAGAATTTGTTGAAATTATCCGTTTTTCGCTTCATAATGGGGATTTGCTGTTTTACAACAGTAGTGAGCGGCAAAGGTACCATTAAAGCCGGGGAATAGCGAATGAATGTGAAAAAACCTGCCGGGCGAAGCCGCTGTTGCCTGTCTGGTGACGCCCGGCAGGAGGAAGAAGGTACCGGTTTATTTCCAGGTTATGGTAGTGGGACCGAAGTGATAGTCATAGCTGATCAGCCTGCCTTCCCGGTCAAACTTATGGTTGGTGAGGGCGTACCTGTCTACCGCGTTGTCATAATGTATCATTACATTAGTCGGAGAGCTGACTTCCGGGAAAAAGCCAAGATATTCCAATAAATAAAAAGGCTCTTCCTGTCCCGTAAGATCTTCGCAATAGAATTGTTGCCTTGCCGTCCTGGTGTAATCATACTGGAAGGTATTACCGTTGAATGACAAGAGATTGCCATAGTTATCATAGTGCAGGCTGTCGGTCCTAGGGTAGTAGTAAGGGTAGTCCGGAGTGTTGTATTCGCTCTTTACGGCAATGACCTTGTCGTTCCTGTAGATATAATGTTGGGTGATCCAGGTGGGAGCTATGAAATCCAAAGCCAGTTCAGGATTGACTGCACAGGATTCAGCCCTTCCGTCTTCATTGAGCGTGACCCTTGCCACGGTGTCGGGGATATTGCTCTTGGGCAATTGCTTGTTGATCAGGTAGATCATCCGGCCCTGTTGCGATACTTTAAATTCATGATACACGGTGGAGTAAAACGTGGTAGGTCCACGATCGTCTTCAAATGAACAGTCGATCTCCGTCACAGCCCTTCCGGAAGGGTCATATTTTTTTATAAATAGGTACGGGACATGGGTGTTAAACAAAGCATCGTAAAAAGTCTTATGATATTCCACCACCTGGTTGTTACTTCGCAACGGATTAGGGAATTCATGGTTCGGTTCCATGCCTTTGCGGCAGGCCGAAAGCAGGAATAGACCACATGCGGCTGCCAATAAGAACACATTCTTCATATTTTAAAGTTTAATGATTACTCAGTTATCAAAAGAGGGTAGGCCGGAGTTTGCCGGTAGTGGATTTGTGGAAAGAGGTAAGTAGCAAGTGGATAGTGGGTAGTAACAAAGTAGAGTTGAATGCACATCGAAGATACAGCTTTCAGGGAATTAAAATACCGTGAAAACACCTGTGTTATGTAGTCAAAAACGCCGTATTTTCAATATACTCCTTAAGTCCGCCTCCGCCGGCCTGTTTTCTTAAAGTTCATGATTTATAAGCTTCAGTGAGACCATTCGCCAGGAGAAACAGGTGTTTTTCATTCTTTTAATCTATTAAAAAGTAAAAATGAAACCAGCATTCTACCTGCTTGCAGCGGCAACATTGTTCGTGTACTGCTCTGCTCCCATCAAAACGATTAAGTTTCCCAAAAAACCTAATGAAGTTTTTGCCAACAATAACCTAAAGGAATTCTTTAAAACAAATAAAATGCCCAATATCGTCCTGCGTGTTCCCAATTCTGCCGATAAGGCGACCAGTAACACCAGCAACTACTCGAATGGCAGAGACAATAATAGTATCCTTTATAATGCCATCGAAAAAGAATTATTAAAAGAAGGGTTTAGTGTCCGGGACAGAGGATTATTCAATGAAATTATCAATAAGTCGGGGTCTATCGATTATTCAAAAATAAAGGACCTGACTAATACGGACGTGATACTCGAAGTGATCAATATTGATCCGGCTATTGTATATTCCACCAATAAAGTGACCCTGATCGGTAAGAAAAGAGAAACAGAGCAAGTAGGAGATATAGATTACAAACGATATGGTGCTTCGGTGGAATTCAGCTAATGGATGCGAACTCGGAAGTTTCAGTTTCTCCGGTAAACGGAATAACATGCAGGTTGAATTAAGGGAGACCGTATCCTTTAATACCATGGAAGAGTTCATCCGCTTATGTACGCAGGATCTCATAAAATCATTCCGCGATGAAGGTTAGGAAGGAGCGGATTTGCCACCGGGCACAAAAAAAGTCCCGGAAATTTCCGGGACCGTGTTCATAAGGATTTAATAAGTCTATTTCGCTCCGTCTCCCAATGGGTGACGCTCATGATCCGTATTCTCTTCGCCGAACCTTCCGGGTCTTTGCCGGTGTGATAGTTCCTTGAATTTGGATAATTGTTCAGGAGTAAGCACAGACTTGAAAGTATCCTGCCTTTTGACAGCGAGGTCTTTTAATTGTTCCATTTTTTGTTGGGGCAGCAGGTCCTCGTTTTCATGAATGGACCGTACCTGTGCCCGGAGATCTTCCTGGCCGGACTTGAGCTTCGCAACCTGGTCATCGCTTAGATTTAGCTTGATTTTCAGCCTTTCCATGCGGGCCGCGGCCATTACCTGTGCATTTTCGGCAGCTCTTTTTTTACGCGCGGCCAACTGATCTTTTTGCTCTTGCGTCAAAAGGGCTTCCAGTTTACTCTTCTTTTCTTTCCGCAGGGCGATCAGGCTGGCCTTATATTCCTTCAGGGTAATATTATCTTTTTTCAACAGATCGGCCGATTTTTTACTATACTCGGTATTGATGGCCATTACCTGTTTGCGCTGCTCCGGTGTATAGTGGGGGCGGAGGCGTTGACCCCATTGACGGTGCATGCTTTTGTGGCTTCTGGTATCGGCGCTCATATTGTCGCTTGAGGAAGATTGGGCATGAGCGGCCCAACCGGTACATATCGCTCCTGAAAGCAGAACTGCTTTGAAAAGGTTGCGGTAGATTACTGAGTTCATGATATAGTTATTTGCTGTATAGGACGGCAACTTTGGGCCGACGTTTAACGGCGCGGAGAGGTAAATACCTGGAAAAAGAGCGTATTGACCGAATAGGATATTATGCTGAAATTATGGAAGCCTGGAGCATCAATCCTGATATCTGGATCGCGGTAAGAGATTGTCCCGGCTTCGGTTAGTATTGAAAATTATTCGAAGTAAATGTAATTCAATGCCTTAAATGAAGTGGCAACAGGACTATTGCGAAATATTTTTGGCAACAAAATTATTGCCATACATTTATGGCAATAAACCTATTGCCAAATGAAAAAAGAATGGATACACCCCAATACCACTGATCCATCACCAAACCAACCTGGTAAATAAATTATTCAAATCGGAAGAATTCGGACCGGAACTGATCGAAAAATTCCTGCCTATTTATCATGCTACCCGACTACTCTCACGCAATACTCCGGAAGTCGCCATTAAAATCCCGCCGGAAATACAAGAGGTCGTGAATGAGTTGGTACAGGATATTCTTCGTCAACGCAAATTTTACCATGGGGCGCCTTAACTATCCTTATTCGCCAGTTGTCCGCAGGCGGCATCGATGTCTTTCCCCCGGCTGCGACGCAACCGGGCATTGACCCGGTTCTTTTCGAGATGCTCCATGAATTTCTCGACGGTATCGTCATCGGGTTTGGCGAAGAGGGCCTGGGTGATGGGATTGTATTCGATGATATTCACCAGGTCGGCGGGAATCTGCCGGTAGACTTTTACCAGTTCGTCGGCATCCTGCCGGCTGTCGTTAAAATCTTTAAAGAGGATATATTCCAGCGTAATCTCATTGCCCGTCTGCTGATAAAAATAATTCAGGGCCTCGATCAGCGCCTTGATGTGATTGGTCTCATTGATGGGCATGATCTCATTCCGCTTGGTGTCATTGGCTGCGTGCAGGGAAAGGGCCAGTTTGAACTTCACCTTATCATCTCCCAACTGCCGGATCATTTTGGCTACCCCCGCCGTAGAGACGGTGATACGCCGGGGGCTCATACCCAGTCCATCGGGGGAGGTGATCCGCTCGATGGCTTTCAGCACGTTTTTATAGTTGAGCAGGGGCTCGCCCATACCCATGAAAACGATATTGGAGAGTTTCTTTTCGTAGACTCTTTCGGACTGTTGATGGATCAGCACTACTTCATCATAGATCTCATCATAGTCCAGGTTGCGCCTGCGCTCCATATAACCGGTGGCGCAGAACTTACAACTGAGGGAACAGCCGATCTGGGAGGAGACACAGGCCGTTTTACGATCGTCGGTAGGGATCAGCACCCCTTCCACCAGGTGTCCGTCCACTGTCCGGAAGCGGCTCTTGATGGTGCCGTCCGCGGAATACTGGGTGGCATCGACGCCCAGGGCAGGCAAGGAGAACTCCTCCACCAGGCGCTGCCGTAGCTCCTTGCTGAGGTTGGTCATAGCCTCAAAGCTATGGGCATGCTTCTGCCAGATCCACTCATAGACCTGCCGGGCCCTGAATTTCTTCTCGCCGATGGTCTCGAAATATTGTTCTAACTCACTGAGAGTCAGATGTCTTATGTTCTTTTTTCCTGTGTTCATCCGGATGCAAAGATACTAAGAAGGCGGGGATTGCCGGCTAAAAACCCAAATTGGCGTTTGTGCAGGCGGCTGCGGTAAATTATACTGGTTAAACTATAACTTGTACCATTTCGGTTGGGCCAAGGATTTTACCTTTGTCTAATCCGGGCAGATGAAGTTCCCAGGCGCAATTATATCCCGGCCAACAATTTAAACAATTAAAATATGAAAGCATTTAATGTCCCCGGCTACGAGCAGGTGGATGAGACCGCCAAACCGGCCTTTGATCTATACAAAAGGTTGCTGGGTTTTATGCCCAACCTGTATGCGACGATCGGGTACTCGGCTGTAACGCTGAATGCGTATCTGGCTTATACCAGCGCGCAGGTGAAAGGTCATTTTCATGGGAAGGAAAGAGAAGCTATTTATTTGATGGTGTCTCAATTGAATTATTGCGAGTACTGCCTGGCCTCTCATACCGTTTCTGCAATGAAGAACGGCTGGAAGGAAGAAGATACGCTATTGTTGCGGGCGGGAAAATATCCCGATAAGAAATGGGAAACGATCTATGCGGTGGTAAAATCCATGATCGATAATAAGGGAGCCGTAAGTGATGAATTGCTGGAATCCTTTTTCGGCCTGGGGTATAAAGAGGGCGCTTTGATCGATCTCCTGGCACTGGTGAATATTATGAGCTTTACCAATTATGCCTACCGGCTCACGAAAATTCCGGTGGATTATCCGCCGGCAAAACAGATCTGATGCCCCCTCTCAGGCCCTGGCTTTCAGGCGGCCGTCCGGCGATTAATAACTCAAAGTCCCGAATACTCCATTCTTGTAATCCTCCAGGGCCTGGTCGATCTCTTCTTTGGTATTCATGACAAAATTGTCTTTTGCCGCCACTGGTTCGTCGATCGGCGCCGCGGAGAGCAACAATATTTGTGCGTCTTCAACGGCGGAAAGAATGATCTCTTCATTGGCTTTTTCGAAAATAACCAAATGATAGGAAGGCACCGTCTCACCATTGACTGTCATCGATCCTTTGGCTATATAGAGCAGCGTCCAGTAACCCGGGGTCGCGGTGAGCTGTATCCGCTTTCCCTTTTCGATTTCCCCGATAAGTGAGATGACCGGGGTATGACTTTTCAGCGGACCCGTCTTTCCTTCATAGTCGCCACTCGCCAGGCGCAGCTCCACCCCTTCCTGCTGTAATACCACAGGCAATGAACTCTTCGGAGCCGTCTGATAAAAAGGGGCATCCCATTTATGGGCCGCCGGCACATTGATCCAGAGCTGGATCAACTCCTGTACGCCTCCCTTTTCCAACAGTTCCTTCGTGGGCCCTTCACTGTGCAAGATCCCTCCTCCTGCAAACATCCATTGCACATCACCGGCCTGGATGATCCCCTCATGACCTGCACTGTCTTTGTGATAGCCTTCTCCCTGCAGCTGAAAGGTGACCGGCGAAAATCCCCGGTGAGGATGCGGGTGGATCCTCAGCTGCCCTCCCGGCGGGATGATTGCCGGCCCCATATGATGCAGCACGATGAACGGGTTGGCAAACCTGAATTCAGCGTGGGGCAGGGGCTGCCTTACTTTCTCTTCCGGTGTGATCTGCTTTTCCCTGCCCAAAAGGATATGTTCTATTTTCTTTTGCATACCTATTTGATTTAAAAGGGGCTGGCAGCGCTTTAGCGCTGCCAGCCCGAATGATCCGAATGCCCGGGTGCTCCGGTTTAATTCAGCACCCCGAATTTGCCCGTTTGAAACTCCCGGATCGACTCCATGATCTCATCCTGGGTATTCATCACGAAAGGTCCGTAGCTGGCAATCGGTTCATTCAAGGGCTCACCGCTCAACAGCAGCAATACCGCGTCTTCGTCCGCCCTGATTGCTATTTCCTCTCCTTCATTCTTAAACAAGACAAAACTGTGTTTGTCCGCTGCTTGTCCATTTACTTCGACGCTGCCATTTACCACCAGCATGGCCGTGTTATAACCGGCAGGCAGGCTGGTGCGAACGATACCGTCTTTCTTCAACCGGATATCGAATAAGTTCACCGGGGAATAAGTCTGTGCGGGTCCGGTAACCCTGGCGGCTGCGCCATTATCGTCTGCGATGGTAAAAGTACCTGCAATGACATTCACCAATCCCTGGCCGCCCGGTAATTCCAGTTTGCCCATTTGCTCCTGCGTGATACCCTGGTAATGAGGCGTGGTCAATTTGTCTTTTTTGGGAAGGTTGACCCAAAGCTGCACCATTTCGAAGGGGCCGCCCTTTTTGGAAAACTCCTGTTCATGGTATTCCTTATGCAGGATACCGGCGCCTGCCGTCATCCATTGTACGTCTCCGGGGCTGATGACACCGCTGTTGCCGGCGCTGTCATGATGGGCCACACTGCCTTTATAGGCGATGGTCACGGTTTCAAACCCTTTATGCGGATGTACGTCCACACCCCGCAGATGATCGGAAGGGCCAAAGTCAAATTCGGCATTAAAATCCAGTAGTAAGAAAGGGCTGATCCGTTGTTGCGGAACGTTGTTGCCCGGTATATAATTAAACACTCTGAAACCATCACCTACCATTCCGGGGCGGGCTGGTTTTGATATGATCCGTTCGATTTGTTTTTTCATAATTGATTCCTTTTACTACACAAAAGTAGGAAGGGAATGGGTTGCCGAAAATAAGGCAGGTTAAGCCAAAAACTTAATGTAGGTTAATTGTGGAGCATTTTGCTAAGGAATTCCGGGGTGACGCCAATATAGGAGGCGACTTGCTTTTGGGGCAGGCAATCGATTAAAGAGGGGTACTGCTGGCAGAAGTTGGCATAACGTTCTTTGGCCGGAAGGCTGAGGATATTGATCAAACGGGCCTGGTAGCTACTGATGGCGTTCTCCGCCAGGATCCTGAAAAAGCGTTCGAATTTGGGAACGGCGGCATAGAGTTTATCCAGATCCGATTTCCAGAGCCAGAGTACTTCACTGTCTTCCAGGGCATCGCAATACAAGGTGCCGGGCTGCTGTTTGATCATGCTGTTCATGTCGCCGATCCACCAGCCGGGCGGAGCAAATTGAATCACATGTTCGAATCCGTTCTTGTCCAGTGAATAACTTCGCAAAATCCCTTCCGTGACAAAGGCCGGGCCTTTGGTGATGTCTCCCTCCTGGGTTAGAAATTGCCGTTTCTTTATTTTTCGATGATGCAGCAGGGAGACAAAATACGCTTGCTCGTCGGTTGTGAGGGTAATATGCTTTGCAATATGTTGAAGTAGCAGAGTGGGTTCCATATCGCGGGTAAAAATAGAACTAAAAGCTGGATTACGCTCAATGGCTTATTCTGCTCTCAAGCTCTTAACAGGATTGGAGATGGCCGCCTTGATAGCCTGGAAGCTGACGGTGAACAGGGCGATCAAAAATGCCGCCAATCCTACTATCCCAAAGAGCCACCAATGGATATGGGTCCGGTAGGCAAATTCCTGCAGCCAATTATGCATAGCCCATGCTGCAATAGGGCTGCCAAGAATGAAAGCAATTCCTACCAGCTTTAAGAAGTCCCGGGACAGCAGATGTATAATGCCGGGCACGGTGGCGCCCAGTACTTTGCGAATGCCGATCTCTTTTGTCCGTTGCAGGGTGCTGTATTGCGCCAACCCCAATAGACCCAGACAGGAAATAAAAATAGCAAAGAGGGCAAAATAGAGAAAGATCTTCCCGAAATTCTCTTCCGAACGGTATTGTTTGTTAAAAGCCTCGTCAACAAAAAAATGGCTGAAAGGGCGATCGGGCGCCAGTTGTTTCCATTTGCTTTCGATCGAAGCAAGCGTAGCAGGAATGTTGCTGTTGGACAGGTTCAGGGAGATGAGTCTAAAGGCGCGGGGCTCGATATGAAATAGCAGCGGTTGTATCTCTTCCTGTAAGGATCGGTAATGAAAGTCTTTGACCACTCCGATGATCGTTCCCTCCGGCCCCTGGGAGAACCGTTTGCCAATGATGGCTGCAGGGCTGGTGTAGCCGAATTTTTTCACGGTGGCTTCATTCACGATGAGCGATTTTTCAGGGTCCGTGGAGAATGCTTTGGAAAACCCCCTGCCTGCCACCAGCTGAATTTTGTACTGATTAAAAAAATCATAATCCACTAAGAACATATCCAGGCCGGCGGTCTGCATCTCCCCTGCATTGTTTTCAATTTGCACTAACCCGTTCCTATAGCCTGTACCGGGAAGGCTGGAAGAAGCGCAAGCTGATAATACCCCGGGAATTTGCAGCAGTTGCTGTTTAAATATTTCATATTGGTTCGGGAACTGTGGATCGCTATGAAAATCGATGGCCATCATTTGATCCTTTTTGAAGCCGAGGGGCTGACTTCGCATATAATGCAATTGCAGCCAGGCCACCAGGGTACCCGTGATCAATATAATGGCGATGGTGAATTGAAACACTACGAGGATCTGCCTGAGCAGGATGCCTTTATGGCCGGAGGTGAACCGGCCTTTCAATACCAGCGCCGGCCTGAAGCCGGACAGTATAAAAGCCGGGTAGAGGCCCGCGACCAGCCCGAGAGCCAAAGCGACGGCTAAGAGAGGAATCAGATTTCCCGGCCGCTGAAAAATGCCAGGGCTGATAATTTTGCCGGACAAAGCGTTGAATACAGGCAGCAGAAAGACGGAGAACAGGCAGGAGAGGAGGAAGGCGATCAGGCAGAGCAATACGGATTCTCCCAGGAACTGCGCTATCAATTGTTTCCTGGAAGATCCGATCACTTTTCTGATGCCTACTTCTTTGGCCCTTTCCATGGAACGGGCTGTTGTCAGGTTAATGAAATTGATGCCGGCGATCATCAGGATGAATGCGGCGATGACGGAGAAAATAGCTACGTTGTTTATATTACCGCTTTCCGGACTCCCGTATTTGGAATGCAGGTAGATGCTTTTGAGCGGCTCGAGGGACAGGGTAAAGAAAACATGGTCTTTCTGCATCACCTTCCCGGCATATTTTTGAATGAAAGCGGGTAGTTGAGCTTGTAAATGTTGCGGATCAAATCCTTCCGGGAACAGCAGGTAGGTATGACCGCCGAAGCCGTTCCAGGCGGTGGTATCCATGCCCGGGTTTAATTTCTGCGAGAGGGTGGTCATGCTAACGATGATATCGGACCTGAAATGGGAATTAGGGGGAATATCCTGCATGATCCCGGAAACCTTCAGACTGAATTTTTGGTCGAGGAGCAGGGATTGCCCTATTGGGTCGGCATTTCCAAAGTATTTCCTCGCTGCCGTTTCTGAAAGCACCACGCTGAATGGATCGGTGAGGGCCGTATGTGGGTCTCCTTTCACAAAAGGGAAACTGAAGATAGAGAACAAGGAAGAATCTGCGATCAGGATGTTGTCTTCCTGGAATATTTTAGTATCCTTTTGTACTAACAGGCCGATAGGCATGACACGAGCCATCGCCAGTACTTCCGGAAAATCATTCCGGAGAGCAGGCCCCATGGCCGGAGCGGCGCCGAAAAAATGGTCTTCGGAAGGGGTGCGTACATGGGTTACCAGGCGGTAGATCCGGTTGGCCCGGGTATGATAGCTGTCATAGCTTAGTTCAAAAGATACATAAAGATAGATCAGTAAGCAGGCGGACATTCCCGCGGCCAACCCGATGATATTGATCAGGGAGAATACTTTGTGCCGCCAAAGATTTCGAAAGGCTATTTTGAAGTAATTTGAAAACAAGGCTGTCGGGTTAGCTGGTTAAGGATCTTGTAGGGCAGGTTTAGTTGTTTTTCCTGACCCAAACGTCCGTATTAAAGGCCAGGACCTGGGTGATGATCCCTTCCCCGTTTTTGGTAAATTTCAAGGTAAAGGCGGGGGCTTTGCAAAAAAAGTCCAGTTCCGTCTCCGGGCGAAAAGCTATTTCTTTTTCATCTTGCCATTTTTGTTTGAGGATAAGACCGGAGTCCGTTGCCGTAAATTGTATAGTGCGCTTTTCATCTCCTCCCTGGAATTCATAGACCCCTTCGAAGGCTTTGAGTTGCTCCGGGGTAAGCCGGATGGCTACTTTTGTTTTGGGCTTGTAATCTTTCACTTTGTTCCAGAGATCCCTGTTAAAGGCTAAAACCTGTGTAATGTTGCCTTTCTCGTCTTTGGTAAATTTGAGAGGGAAATCTTTTTCCTGGCAAAAAAATTCCAGCGGGGCCGTCTGCTTAAAAGTTATCTCCTGCCCGTCCCAAAGTTGTGTAAGCACCAGGGTCGTATCTTTTGCCGTTATTTTCAGATAAGCAGGTTCTTTATCATTCGGGAAAGTAAACGTATAGTATCCTTCGAAGGCTTTCAGTTTCTGCGCCTGTCGTTCGGCATTGATCTTTTGTGTGTTCACCTGCAGGGATTCGGCGCTTAATGGCGTGATGACGGCATAAGTTGCCGCGATCAGCGGGAGTACAAAGAGGTATTTGTACAAATGGCTGTTGGATGTTCTTTTGGTGTTCATCATTTTAATGCGGAGTTTAAGTTTGGAAGAATTGAATAAATTAGTGATAGGGTAGACTGCGGAGGATTTAAGGCTGCTCTGTAGAATGCTTAATTGATAACTCTTTTTGTCCATGCCCGTACCGAGGACGTCCTCGTCGGCTATATATTCCAGATTGAGCTTTAGGTGCCGCCGCAATAATGGGACGAGGGGGTTCATCCACAGGAGAACGGACACCAGCTCGGCCAGTAACAGATCGATGGTATGCCCTTGCCGGATATGCACTTTTTCGTGCAGGATGATCTGGCGCATCTGTTCGGGACCATGTTTGGATTCATTCATTACGAGATAGCGGAAAAAAGAGAAAGGGGCAAGATCCCGGGTCGTTGCGCAATAAATGATCCCGTCTTTTGATCGCTGCTTGCTGCTTTTTATGAATGCCATAACGCATAATACCTGGAAAACAAGCCTGATCAGCAGGCTGGCGGTTATCAGCCCATAAATCCCCAAAAGGATTTGAAGAAGGGACCAGCCTTTTGTAAGATCGGCGGGTTGACTGAGCGTAACAGGGCCGGCGGAAAAAGGCGTTGCTGTCAGTTGGATATGGGTATACATATCGAGTAAATTGGGCAGGCCGGCCGGCTCCTGCTGCGCCGGATGCAGGAAGGCACCGGGAGCCGGCATAAGGGGCAGGAGCATCGACAGCGCCAATGTCGCCTGGAGAAAGAACCGGTTGAGCCGGAAGAATTTTTCATTTTTTAGCAAAAGGAAATAAAAAAGGAAAAGGATGGAAATCAGCAAATTTGCTTTTAGCAGGTAAATTATGAGTGCTGACATATTTATAAGGTTTTTTTTTAGATCCTTTTTCTGTTTTTTTCCATAATTATTTCTCTTTCTCTTCGATCATTTTAATGATCTCTTTCAATTCCTTCAGGGTGATCTCCTCCTCTTCTGCAAAAAAGGCCACGACATTTTTCATAGAGTCTCCAAAAAGGCTGGATAGCAAGGGTTTAACAAATTTAGTCGTATAGTCTTTCTTAGAGATGGCGGCAAAGTACCGGTAAGTAGCGCCGAAATCCTCGTATTTAAGAAAGCCTTTATCAGCCAGTCTTTTCATGGTAGTGGCTACGGTATTGATATGTGGTTTCGGATCGGGCAGTTCTTCCCGGACATCTTTGGCAAAGGCCTTTTTTAAGCGCCAGATGATCTTCATGAGCGTTTCTTCTTTTTCGCTTAGTCTTTTCATACCACAATGATACAACTGCTGTTGTAATTAAACAACTACAATTGTAGTTTAAAATGTTAAAATTTTTCACTTACCGGAAATAGCGAATTGGGAGCCAATGGCCGGAAACATTTTGCTAAATATATTAGTTTCATGTGCTTGTGACTTTTTGAGCTAACAATTATGCATACCTGAAAATAGTTTGAAAAAGGATAAAACGGGAGTAGGAAAAAGGTAATGCGGGAGTAAGAAAATGGTAATGCGGGTATAGAAAAAAGGCGAATCGGGAGGCAAAAAATAACGGGATGCGGCTTTTAACTTTTTCGATGCTTATATTTCATTTCTTTGAAATATGGTAAATCGTGATCGACGTTATGATCTTATTAGCACGATGTTCAAGGACGGTAAAATACGAACCTTTAACGATATTTTCGAATTCGTCCCGAAGACTATCGTTGCAACGAATATGGGAAAGGAGGTCGATCGTTTTACCCGGCTTATGAATAGAGTGGAGAAGTTCACGTTAGAGGATCTTTTCCGGATCGGAAAACTATGCGATTTAGAGGAGCCTCAAATGATTCAGCTGGTGATGAAGGAATATTTCACGCAGAAAAAGAATAAGAAATAAAATATATGCTGTCCTGAGTTCCATAACCATTGCCACAGACCTGTCCTATTCCTTTAAAATTCAATGGCCCGAAAAAAAACCAAACACCCTTGCAACCATTCCTGCGGGGCCGTCTCGAAATGCTTTGAGGTGGTCTCGTTTTTTTGGGGAATATATGCTAAAAATATTAGTAATTAATGTATATCAATTGTAAAACATATTTCAGTCTTCACTATGGCACTTTTGCGACGGAAGAGCTGGCCCTAGCGGGAGTGGAAGCAGGAGCTACGGCGCTGGCGTTGACCAATATCAACTCTACGGGTGATGCCTGGGACTTCCTGCAGTACTGCCAGGAACAGAATATAAAACCCATTCTGGGGGCGGAGATCCGCAATGACCATCGACTACTCTATATCCTGCTGGCGAAAAATAATAAGGGGTTCCGGTGGATCAATGAGTTTTTGTCAGAGCACCTGCTGTCGAAAAAGAATTTCCCTGAAAGAGCAGGCGAAACGACTTTCTTCTCCGGCCTGGAAAAGGGAGCGCCTTACTTCTGCGATCCGGATGATGGATTCGTCATCTATCCCCTGTCCGGTAAAGCGCCGGAAGAACTGCTGACGAATGAATATATCGGCGTATTACCTACTGAAGTGAATAAACTGCTGAGAATGCCGGTGGCTTCCTTTCCCGGAAAATTTGTCGCCCGTCAGCCTGTCACCTTTCAGAATAAGACTTATTATAATCTGCATCGTCTGCTGCGGGCTGTTGATAAGAACACGCTTTTGTCCAAGCTCCCGTCCGAAGAACAGGCCGGCGCGCAGGAATATTTTCTTCCACCGGCTAAAGTCCTGGAGGCTTTTCAGCAATACCCTTCCCTCATCGTTAATACTTACCGGCTCATCGATGCCTGCCATATCACTATGAAATTCGGCGAGGACAAGAATAAAAGAATATACAGCGCTACCCGGGAAGATGACCGCATCTTATTGGAGAAACTGGCGCGGGACGGATTTCTCATTCGCTATGGGACCAATAAGAAGGCTGCAGAGCGAATGATCAGGGAACTACGGATCATCGACGAAATGGGGTTTAATGCCTACTTCCTCATCACCCTGGACATGGTCCGCTATGCTCAGAGCCGGGGATTCTATCATGTGGGACGAGGCTCCGGCGCCAATTCCCTGGTAGCTTACTGTCTGCAAATTACGGACGTCGATCCTATCGAGCTGGATCTCTACTTCGAACGGTTTCTGAATCCGCAGCGGACCAGTCCGCCGGATTTCGATATCGACTTCAGTTACCGGGACCGGGACGAGGTTATCGATTATATGTTCAAGCGTTATGGACGGCAGCATGTGGCTCTACTGGGTATGTATGCTACCTTCCAGTACAATGCTATCATCCGCGAACTGGGTAAGGTCTTCGGTCTGCCGAAATCCGAGATCGATCAGCTTGCCGAAAAAGGTTATTACAGCGGGGGAGGGCGAAACGAAAATTTCATGAAGAAGACGGAGGAGGGAAAGATCCAGCGTATCATTCTCCAATACGGTAAGCTGTTGCAGAACTTTCCCGATCATCTGAGCATTCATCCGGGCGGTATCCTGATCAGTGAAGAGCCTATCTCGGCATATTGCGCCGTGCATCGTCCCCCGAAGGGATTTGCCACCACCCAGATCGATATGTTCGTCGCGGAGAATGTCGGGCTATATAAGTTAGACGTTCTGAGTCAGCGGGGGTTGGGACATATTAAGGAGAGTGTCGGGCTGATCAAACAGAACAAACAGATCGACGTCAATATTCACCAGGTGCAAAAATTCAAGAAGGATGTGAAGGTGAAGGAGCAGATCCGCTCAGGAGACACTATCGGTTGTTTCTATATCGAGTCTCCCGCTATGCGCACTCTACTTAAAAAACTGCGTTGCGAGGATTATGGGAGCCTGGTAGCAGCCAGTTCTATTATCCGGCCGGGGGTGGGCAGCAGTGGTATGATGAAGCAATATATTTATCGTTTTCATAACCCAACTGCTTTCGAGTATTTGCATCCCAAATTGGAAGAACTCCTGAAAGAGACTTATGGGGTGATGGTCTACCAGGAAGATGTGTTGAAGGTGGCCCATTTTTGGGCAGGGCTGGATATGGCGGACGCGGATCTGTTACGCCGGGCTACCAGTTCCAAGTACCGGGGGAAGAAACAATTGGTACAATTAAAGGAGAGGTTTTTCGCGAATTGCGCCGGGTTCGGTTACCCGGAAAAGACGACGGAAGAAGTATGGCGTCAGATCGAAAGTTTTGCCGAATACAGCTTTTGTAAAGCCCATAGCGCCTCTTATGCAGTGGAGAGCTACCAGAGCCTTTTTCTCAAGACCTACTATCCCATGGAATTCGCTGTGGCCGTGATCAATAATTTTGGGGGCTTCTATAGCCGCGAGCTCTATTTCTACGAGTTGATGAAGACCGGCGCCCGGGTACATGCGCCCTGTGTCAATAACAGTGATTATTATACGAATATAAACGGAGTGGATGTTTATGCAGGTTTTGTTCATGTCAGGGGATTGGAACAGACCCTGGTAGAGAAGATCCTTGAAGAGCGGGGCTATGGGGGGCCTTATCTGAACCTGACCGATTTTATCGAGCGGACGGCCGTCACACCTGAAACGCTGGAGATCCTTATCCGGATCGGCGCCTTGCGCTTCACAGGTCAACAAAAAAAAGAGCTTTTATGGGAGGGAGATTTTGTACAAAAGAAAAACAGCAGGGCTTTGGTACCTGGGGGGCAGGTGCTCTTCAAAGAAGCTCCCATGCAACTGACACTGCCTGATCTGCCCGTATACGAGCTGGATGATCTATACGATGAAATCGAATTGCTGGGTTTTCCTTTGCGGGATCCTTTTGGATTGGTGGACGATGATCCTTCCCGGTATACACCTGCCCGGGCGCTGGCCGATCATGTTGGAAAGACGGTTACTGTCCTGGGATATCATATCACGCACAAGCCCGTTCGTACCGTCAAAGGGGACACTATGAGTTTTGGAACCTTCCTCGATAGCAATAAGGACTGGATCGATACGGTGCATTTCCCGGAGATCCATGCGCTGCATCCGCCCCATGCGGGATTTTACCGGATAAAAGGAAAAGTGATCAATGAGTTCGGGGCTTATAGTATCGAGGTCACCGGGATTGAAAAAGCAGGGATTAAAAGCAGGGTACCTAAGCCGGATTAGAACCGCCAAACCAGATTATTATGTTGTTACAGCCGCACCGCCATATTGCTCATTTTGACCTGGATGCTTTTTTCGTGTCTGTGGAATGCCTGAAGGACTCCCGGCTCAAGGGCAAACCCCTTATCGTGGGAGGTTCCGGTGACCGGGGGGTAGTCGCCGCCTGTAGCTATGAGGCCCGGAAATTCGGGATCCATAGCGCCATGCCCATCCGGCTTGCCCGACGGCTTTGCCCCGAGGCGCTCATCATCAGGGGGGATATGGAGTCCTATTCGAAGTATTCACAACTGGTCACGGAGATTATGCAGGGCAACACCCCTTTGTTCGAGAAGGCATCCATCGATGAATTTTATATCGATATGACGGGGATGGATAAATACCATGGTTGCAGCCTGTTTATAGCGGATTTGAAGAAGAAGGTACTAAAGGAGAGCGGGCTGCCCATCTCCTATGGGCTTGCCAGTAACAAGTTGATCAGCAAGGTGGCAACGAATGAAGTCAAGCCCGACGGGCAATTGGAAATTCCCTTCGGGGAGGAGAAGAATTTTCTCGCTCCCCTGAAGATCTCCAAGCTCCCGGGCGTCGGCCAGGAGACGGCTGCTAAGTTACTTCGGCGCGGAGTGGAGACGGTCAGGGTGCTGGCAGCCATGCCCATCGGGATGATGGAGACCCTGCTGGGTAAGAACGGCATCGACCTCTGGCGTAAGGCCAACGGGCTGGATGAGTCTCCCGTGATCCCTTACCAGGAACAGAAATCCATTTCCACCGAGCGTACTTTCCAGGTGGATACGATCGACCTGGACTTCCTGCATGCCGAGTTGGTGCGTATGACGGAATCCATTGCCTTTGATTTGCGCAAACAGGATAAACTCACGGGTTGCGTGACGGTGAAGCTGCGTTATTCCAATTTCGATACTGTCGTGAAGCAGAAAAGCATCGACTATACCAATGCGGATCACCTGCTGTTACAGATGGCGCAGGAGCTTTTTGAGAAACTGTATGACCGTCGCATGTTGGTCCGGTTACTGGGTATCCGGTTTACCCGGCTAGTTCCGGGAAATTACCAGATCAAATTGTATGAGGACACGCAGGAGACGATCCGGCTTTATCAGTCGATCGATAGTATTAAGCGACGGTATGGAGAGAAATACCTGATGCGGGCTATTGGGGTGAAGAAGCCGTAAGGGATTTCGTAAATTGTAGGATTGTAATCATGTACAATCCATTTCCACTACTCAGCGAGGCCCTGCTCAAAGATCAGGTGGCCAAAGGCAAACGGTTCTTTGTCCGGCAGACTTTTGCCCGGGGTATGGATGCCCGGTTGAGAGCGGCTTTTCTTTTGCGGGCTTATCCGTCCGATGAAAAAGAGCAGGCGCAGCGACATGTAGCGGCTATTCCCCGGGATGCGAATGTCTTTTTATATGATGCCGACAACCCGGAGCACCTGGAGAAGCTCTATATTGCTGCCCGGCAGCCTTTTGGCTATAAGGTTTTCTATGCAGCTAAAAAGGGAGTGGACTGGCAGCCGCCACCTATCTATAAAGAAAAAATAAGACACTATATCAATCGCCATCATGCCGATTGGCGTGGTACCCGTGAGGGCGAAAAAATACAGGTGGGGATCTATGAAGAGTTTGGGGAACTTATTCTTAAATTTAGTTATGATGGAGAGGAGGACTGGATTCCCTTCGACGATATTGAAAAATACTGAAATTATTAAACATGTGCCTGGACATTGCTTTTTATTCTGCTTTGCAGTTGATCGACGATTATTTTCCTGACCTGGTCCATGACTCGGAGATAAATTTCGACCTGGACATGGGGGTGCATTTTTTAGCGTTGGGACATAACCGATACCCCGTCATTACCCGGGAGGGCATGCAATATCACCGCAAACATTTTGAATGGGGCATCATCGCGGAATATATGGACACGCCGGAGAAGGTGAAGGCCATGCGAAAGTCCATGGTCAATGCCCGCAGTGAAAAGATCCTGGAAGACCGGCGTTCCTTCTGGCACCGGATACGCAAGACCAGGTGCCTGATCCCTGTCACCGGTATCTACGAGCACCGGGAGATCAAGGGCTGGAAGAATAAAATACCTTATCATGTACGGCTAAAGGACCGTACGATGTTCTGCATCCCTGGTCTCTATCATTTTAATACCAAAATTCCTTCCGATCCGGAGACGGGGGAAATGCGCGGTATGTTCACGCTGATCACGCGGGGTGGTAATGCCGTCATGCGGCAGATCCACAACAGCGGCGACAATGCTTTCCGGATGCCTTTGTTTCTTCCTAAGGAGCTGGAGATGGAATGGCTGAAGCCGGATCTGACGGATGAAGAAATGGCTAAGCTCCTCAGTTATGAAATGCCTTCGGACCAGATCGTTTATAATCCGGTATACAGCATCCGCGGCCGTACTCCACGACCGGATGGCAGGTCCAAGAATGCGACCTTCGACCATCCTAATTTGCCGCCATTGGGAGAGGATGGAGGGACTGCTACGCAGAAAGAGTTGTTTAGCAAGTAGTCACTTTTTTCCCAACTTCAAAATGAGTTTTATTTGCTTCTTTTTTCCCTTTTATATTTTCGCGGGTTAGCTTTTCTTCTGTTTGCGTGGCCCGGAAGAGATTGGCAGCAAGTTCCGTGCTACCCATGTGATCGAGAATGTTTTGATTTTTTTTAAGAGCTTTCTTTCGATGTAGCCCTCTTGCATCTAATCCACCGTATAAGCCCATCTAACCATGGTTTTGGAAAATGGCGTAGTCTATAGGAGTAATTACGCCTGCGTTTTTAGCAGCGCTGGCAAGTTTTTTATTATGCCTTGTCATTTCCTGGCGTAAGAACAATCGCTTTTCTTCTTCCGTATTTAGCTGCTTATAGACATCCAGTTGCTGTAATTCCTGCAATCGGGTCTGTACGGCAAAATAGGTTTGGCCTAACGCCACTACTTCTTTTGCGGGGTCGGCATTTTGAACGATCAGGTAGCAGGCATAGCGGGAGAATTTTACGTTATCTATCTCTCTTGCAGCGCCAGAGCCAATTTGGACCATTTCGTGGAATTGCACGAAATGGTTATGGATATTCTGGCCGCTCTTGACACAAGCCTCTTTGGCTTTGTCTATTACAGGTTTAAAATTACGGAATTCGAGATACTCCAATATTTTGGCTATGTCTCTGGCTGTCCAGAATTCATTTCCCTGCTCATCAGTTCTTTTAATTTGTTCAAACACAGAGAGTGTATGTTTTACGATCTCTTTTTTCATATAGGAATTATTTAAGGTTAAGAAAAACGGGACCAATTTAAGAGAAAAAATAACTCTTTTGTGAAAGTGTTTTGCACAGTTTTAATGAGGTGAGAGCGGTATCAAGAAAGTGGATCACCAATTCGGACCATTTCGTGGGATTGCACGAAATGGTCGGGATAGGCTGGCTGGCGCCTCCATGAATAATATTATAGGTAAAGGATCGGTAAGCCCCCGGCAGGGCTCAGCCGTTCAATTGCAATTGGCTTCCCGTTCAATTCCTATAATTAAGCGCGGGTTTTCGGTCGCCCAATAATGGAACATATTGAAAATCCGCTCCTCTTGCTTTTTTGAATTCTTCTGTCGCCGCGGGGATCAGGTCCTTTTGCGTGAGCAGGTCAATGCCCATGAGGGTCATGGTCTTGGCGGCGACCATCATTCCTTTGATGCCGATGCCTGTTCCGCCACTGGCGACCGCCTGCCAGCTATGTGGGGGTGTTCCGGCTACCCAGGTAGCAGCGCCCATGCCCACGGTGGGAACATTCCAGCTCACGTCGCCTACGTCGGAAGAAGCGGATTGTTTGATCACGCTGGCAGACAGGGTATCGACTTTCGCCACGGATTCGACGGGGGGAACTTTATAGGCGAAGGTCGCCTGGATCTTTTTAGCAAATTCGGTCTCTTCCGGAGTATAGGTTACGCCGCCCACTATTTCCAGGTCTTTCTGCATGGTCTGGGCCAGGGTCCTGTTGGGTAATATATCATAATCGCCGTCGATGAGCTCATAGTCCATGGTCGTTCCGGTTCCGAGTGCGGCGCCCTGTCCGGCTTTCACGATCCGGTCGAAAATCTGGCGGTCGATATCCCGGTCATAGTCCCGCACATAATAATAGGACTCTGCGAAATCCGGGACCACATTGGGCGCTTTGCCCCCATCCGTGATCACGTAGTGGATCCGGGCATCGGAGGGAACATGTTCCCGCATCATATTGACGAGATAGTCCATTCCTTCGACAGCGTCCAGGGCGGAGCGTCCCTTGTCCGGGGCTGCTGCGGCATGTGCGGCGATCCCATGGAAGCGGAATTTGGCGGAGATCACGGCAAGCGTTTGACCATACATGACCCCGTTTTTGTCGGCCGGATGCCAGTTAACAACTACGTCTACTCCTTTGAATAACCCGTCCCGGACCATATATACTTTTCCGGCCCCGCCTTCTTCGGCCGGTGTGCCATATAATTTTATCGTACCGCTCAGATGGTATTGTTCGATGAGTCGCTTTAGTTCAATGGCTGCGGCTACCGATGCAGTGCCGAAGAGATGGTGCCCGCAGGCATGACCGGCTATGGCTCCGACGACAGGTTTTTTCTCCGGGACTGAATCCTGGGAGAGGCCCGGCAGGGCGTCGAATTCGGCAAGGATACCGATCACCGGCTGCCCATGACCGTAAGTTGCCACGAAGGCCGTCGGCATACCTGCTACGCCGGCTTCAATGGAAAACCCATTGTCGGAAAGGGTCTTTTGATGGAGGGAGGAACTTTTGGTTTCCTGGTAGCCCAGTTCGGCATAACTCCATATTTTCAGGGCGATGCCCTGGTAGAGTCCGTAGTCGGATTGGAGGTCCTGGATGGCCTGGGTCTTATATTTTGCGGCGGATTTGTCAGCGGCCGTGTGTAGGGCGGATTTTTTCTGGGCGAGGGCGGTGTTGGTAAAGCCAATAGAAATGGACAAGATGCCGGCCAGCGGCAGCCAATATTTTCTCATGTGAAGTAGTTTGTTACAATTTAAGGATAAAAGAGTAACTATTTCGCTTAATTTGCGGCCGCAAAGGAGCCTGTCTCTTTCCGCGTGGAAAGGGCGAACTCCGGAAAAGTCTTGCGCTTACAAATCATGAACACAGCCTATATCATCGATTCCATCCGCACACCGATTGGAAAATATGGCGGGGGGCTGAGCTCCATCCGACCGGACGATCTGCTGGCCCATGTGGTCAGGGCCTTGCTGCAACGCAATGCAGGCATCGATCCGGCTGCCATCGAGGATCTGATCGCGGGGGATGCCAACCAGGCAGGAGAAGATAACCGGAATGTGGCGCGCATGGCGGCCCTGCTGGCGGGACTGCCTGTCACGGTGGCCGGTACGACGGTGAATCGCCTCTGTGCCTCGGGCTTGCAGGCCGTGATGGATGCAGGACGGGCGATTATGTGCGGGGAAGGGGAGCTCTATATCGCGGGCGGGGTGGAGAGTATGACACGCGCTCCCTTTGTTATGGCCAAGTCTTCTCATGCCTTCACCCGGAATACGGAAGTGTTCGATTCGACGATCGGATGGCGGTTCGTCAATAAAAAGCTGGCAGAAAAATACCATCCCTATTCCATGGGCGAAACGGCGGAGAATGTCGCCAAACAATGGAAGATCGGGCGGCAGGAACAGGATGAATTCGGCCTGGCCTCCCAGCAGAAATATTTTGCAGCCCTGGAAGCGGGAAAATGGAAGGAGGAGATAGCTCCGGTAGAGGTCCTGGGCGGCAAAGAAGAAAAGATCTATTTTGAAAAAGATGAACAGCCGAGACAAAGCTCGCTGGAGAAACTGGCGGCCCTACGGCCGGCTTTCGCCAAAGACGGCACCGTAACGGCGGGCAATGCAGCGGGTATCAATGATGGCGCCGCAGCGATGCTGCTGGCCAGCGAAGAAGCCGTGAAAAAATATCAGCTGAAACCCATAGCGAAGATCGTTAGTATGGCGGTGGCGGGCGTCGATCCCTCCATTATGGGCATTGGTCCTGTCCCTGCTACGCAAAAAGCATTGCAAAGGGCCGGGCTGAAACCTGCCGATCTGGGGCTTATAGAATTGAACGAAGCTTTTGCCGTACAGTCCCTGGCCTGTATCCGGGAACTGGGGCTGGATCCGTCGATCATTAACGTCAACGGAGGCTCCATCGCCATTGGTCACCCCCTGGGCTGCAGCGGGGTACGTATCTCCACCACCCTGCTCCATGAAATGCAGCGGAGGGACCTTCGTTATGCGCTGGCAACCATGTGTGTAGGGGTCGGGCAGGGGGCCGCGGTCGTGTATGAGAAAATGTAGGGGAGCGATGGCGGTTACGATGTGTAGGGGAAAATATAAGCGAAAACAGCGCGTTATAAGTAAGTATGGAATTCCGAACAAAACTCGTGGTCAAGCGAAAGAATAAGAGGGCTTATGTCGCCTATGCGGGCCTTGGTATTGCCATGAGCTCCCTGGTCCTGGTCTTTTTTCCTTCCATGGAGGACTATCTCGGGTGGGTCTTCGGCACGGGGATCGCCATCGTCGTCATCGGTGCCATCATCGCCAAAGGGGATGTGATGAATTACGGCTTGTCGGAAGAAGAGCTGGTCGTATCCCTGGATCGTATTCTGATCGGCGGGCAATCCTATCCCATGAACCAGGTCAGCAAAATGGATTTCAACGTAGAAGCTTATGCGGGCCGGTATATGAATGACGGGGCGATGATCGCCGGCACTTCTTCGGATGGGATGACGAACCACCTGCATTTTGAGTTCAACGGCATCTCAGTCAAATGCGGATTCTTTCTGCGCAATAAAGAGCATGTCCTGGAATTAGGCGGACTATTCGACGGGTTCTACCAGCGCCATATCCCTTTCATCGAACGGAATAAATCCACCCGCACCTATCTCTTCCAGATCTTATCGGAGCCGCAGGTAGAAGAGTTCAAGAGGAGATATGGGTATGCATAAAACCAAGAGGGCGGCGCGGCCTTTCCGATATCGGTCCCGGCGGCAGCGCTATAACCCCGAAAAATAATCATATCCCCTTTCAAACCAATAATCAGGAGGCCGCTCATTGCTGAAGGAGAGACTGCCGATCCGCTTGAGGCTTTTGATACCGTATTTGACCGGAATGATGAGGCGCAAAGGGTAGCCATGGGTTAGCGGCAGCGGGGCGCCATTCATCTCATAGCAAAGCAGGGTCTGGGGATGCAGGGCGCTGGCCATATCGATCCCCACGTAATAGCCCTCATCGGGGGTGCTGAGGGAGATATATTTCATGGCGGCTTCCGGGTCCAACCGGTACTGCTTCATAAAATCGCTGAATTTCACCCCGCCCCAATGGCTGATCTGGCTCCATCCCTCAATACATTTAAAGTCGAATACGATCTCGGTCTTCGGGAGTTGCCGGAGTTCGTCCAGGCTCAGGGAAAAGGTATCTTTCGATGCCCGGGTCACTTCGAACTTCCAGGTACCGGGATCGAAACTCTTTGTATCCAGGCCTATATCTCCATTCGTGCGGACATTCTTAGCGGCGGCAGATTGGGGATAGGTTTTGGCAAGGTGGCCGGGGCTGAGTGTTTTGTTGAAGACCTTTTCGTCCGTGTTCAATCCCTTCCGGAGCGGGCCCGGTACCCCGTGGTCGGAGGGTTGCTGCTTCAGCCAGGACCAACTCTTCCAGGCGGCAGCGCCCAAAACAATAAAAGCGGAAAAAGAGAGTAGCGTCCTTCTTTGTATTTGCTGCTCCACGGTCAGCCGGTTGCTTTTCTTAAAGAGGCGCCACCAGACCCCGGGTCCTTTGCGAGCAAGCTGGAACGAGGGGCGAGGTTCCGGTTCTGATTCTTTGACTACCTCAAACCCCGCGATCATTGCCCGGAAATTATTCCATCCCGCCAGCATGACCTGGACGATATGAATGAGGAAGAAGACACAATAGCCGATCGTTAGGATAAAATGGATAACGCGGGCGGTTCCGTAGCCCCCGAATAAAGCGCAAAGCCAATAGAATTGAACGGGTTTGTAGATCGCCAGCCCCGTGAGTACGGAACCCAGTCCCATGACAATGATGGCGGAATACGCGATCTTTTGCGCTCCATTGTATTTGACCTGCGGAGGGGCAGTCCTTCGACGGAAGCGCCCTTGCCGCCTTTCAGGTATGTGCAGATCATGCAGCAGGACCTGCCAGGCTTCTTTAAAGGAATGCCGGTCCGGCACCAGTCCTCTCCATTCCCCGGAGATCCAGGTATACAGCACATAGATCAACCCGTTGAGAAAGAACACCCACATGAAGACAAAATGGAAGGCCATGCCTTGGGCCAAATGGTAGGAGATGCCCAGGGTTTTGTAAAAAGATTCCGGAAAGAATTGGAAAAGTATAGTGCCGCCCAGCCGGATCTTGTAAACATCATTCGCCCAATAGATCAACAGCCCGCTCCATATCATGATGGTAAGGACCGGGAAATTGATCCAATGGAACCAGCGGATGGCCAGGGGGTGTCTCTTGACGATTCTTTTCATGCGAACGACCGGGTTTACCGATGTAAATTACGATAAAACCCGGTCGCCGGATGACAGCCAGATGACAGCTGGCTGGAAATAAGTTTAGAATAGCCCGATCAGGGTGCGCAGGCTATTTTCCGAAGTATTGGTCAGTTGCAGTTCGAATGTGCTCTCTACCTTCCCGTCTTTTATGGCTCCGCCGGCAAGAGTGAACAGATTCAGGGCGTCGAGGATCTGGAACGCTTTCTTGTTCTTGTCGGAGGTCTGCCCATTACCCATGCCTTTCACGAAGCTCATTACTGTTTTCAGGTCGACCAGCAGGCTGAAGGGGTTGTCTTTCACCAGCGCAGGGATAAAATCGGTACTTCTTTTTTCGGTGTTGCTGAACCAGGCATCCGCATTTTGCTTGCTGGTGCTGATGACGAGGATATTATCTTTCAGCGTATAACCCAATTTTGCTTTGTCCATCAGGGTGGGAGCCGAAGTGGAATCATCGGTTGCGCCTGAACTGGTTGCCGAAGGATCTTTCATCAGGTTCATTTTGCCGGCCAGTTTCATAAAGGAAGGCATATCGTTGATCGTAGTGGCGATATAAATAGAAGGCTGTTTGGATTTTCCGGAAGTAGAATCGTCCGGCTGATCGGTTGGTTGCACGGCCGCCAGCAGGATATCTCCTTTAAAGGCGCGGATGATATCGTCTGTAGCCAGGCCTTTGGACGCCAGCGCAGAGTCCAGTTTGGCACGGCTATGTGACATATCCAGCATATCGCCCAATGCAGCAGGGTCGAAATGGAAGTTGATCACGGCCAGCAGATTGCCTTTGGGAAGGCTCGCCACCAGGTCGGTATTCAGGGGCCTGCCGCCGAATTTCTTAAAGAAAGCCAGGGTATCGGGTGGATACAGCGTCAGGCTTTTCACGGTGATCTTTCCCGTTTCAAACCGGAGCTCGGTCAGCGAATGGGCATTGGATTGGTGCATGGCCAAGGCCTTCATCATATCCTTGTTTCCCATGGGAGCCTTGTGCATAAGGTGCTTCATCAGCATGGAAATTCCTGCTCCTTGCTGTGTCCATAGGTGCATGTCGGCATCGTCCGAGAATCCGGCCATAAAGACCGGATCGGTGGTATATACAGATCCTTCGAAACCTTTGAGGGCGGCAAAGCTCTTTTTTGCGGCCAGCGCGGCGTGGCTGGGCGCCGGGTGTTTGGGCGCGGCCGGAGCTGTTTTTCCTTTAGGCGGGGGAGGGGCCATTTGATCTCCGGTGCCGCCGGGTTTGACGATGGTCAGGACGGCGAGGTCCTTATTCCAGGCCGCGCCATATTGGTCCTTTCCGGCTGCACGGCCTTTGTTGGGATAGCTGAAGAAGCGGAGGCCTGGCTCCTGCTTGCTCAGGAAAGCGACGAATTTCGCCGAGTCTGCCAGGTGAGCAAGAATGGTTATATAAGTAGCGCTATCGGGATTGCCTTTATCGGTCGCCGCTATAAAAAAATCTTTGGTGATATCGATGCCCGTTAGCAGGGGATTTTTCATCATCTCCATCATTTGATCAGATTTGCCTTTCGGGGCCGTGGCCATCTTTTGCGCCAGCTCCTGCCAGGGAATTTTGGACGCCAGCACCGGGACATTGACCTGGTAGATACTGGTTGCGTCCGGAGGAAGATGCCGGAATAATGGATTATCCTGTGCGAAACCTGGAAGACCGGTAAAGCTGAGGGCAATTAAAAAAGAGGAAAGGAGTGTTTTCATAAATATTATACCCCTTTAAGAGGGCGACATGAAAGTACGGTAAAAGGGGGGTTTTTACAAACTTCTGAAGACAGTCCGGTAAGTTGCCGGATAGAGGTTTTGGGGCAGCGGGCTATTCCAGGAAAATAGAACCTTTTGGCAGGTGATCCGCCTGCGAAAAGGAACGGAGTGCGTCAGCCCGATAGGTCTCCGCCTCTTTCTCCTTGTGTTGGGCTTCAAGGCTTCGGGTTAATCCAAGTAAGGACCATCCGTTACCAGGATGCCAGACAAGGTCTTCCCGGTAGACTTTTTCTGCCGGGGCCGGTTTGCCCAGTTTTAGAAGGTAAGCTCCCAGGAACTGGCGGGCAGGGATCGGCCAATCCCTTGGTTCGCTATAGATGAGCCCGTCCTCTATAGCGACCGCCTGGCGAAGACTGATGAGCGCGGAGTCGTATTTTTTCTGAGAAAATAAAAGGGCGCCATTCAAAATTCCTTCGGCGATGTCAGCTCCCTGCAAGGGGGTATTGAAGGGAATATCCCTGATGGTGAGGCTGGGATCCTTTGCCTGGTCGCGTAACTGTGAAAGCTGCCGGGCGGCGGAATCCGGGTGACCGGTATAGACAAATGCCAGTCCCCGGGCAAAATGATACAGCACCCCGGTATAGGGCCAACGTACATCGGGCGCCATGCTGTCCAGCAATAGTTCCTGCCACTTGCCCAGTCTTACCCGGGTGAAGGCCGGCAGCATATACTGGTATTGATCGTTTATTATTCCGGGAGCGGGTGCAACGATGTTGCGGCAGTGTTGGGCAGCCTCCATGCCTTTCCGGTACATGGCTCCGCTAAAGGCGCAATAGGCCTGCACGGCATAATAGTGAGCACTATGTTTGTAGAGGGAAAGCTGCTTTGCCAAGGAATCATACAACCTGAGGGCGTCGTCTGCTTTGTCATTGGCTTCGACTCCCTCTCCATAGAGGCCGGTCCTTTCATATTCATGGCTGGACATATGCACCATATGCGCTACCCCGGGGAAAATTTTTTTCAAGGCTTCCGCATTGGCAAAGGCTGCTTCCGGATGATGGGAGGCTTCTGTCAAATGAATATAATAATGCAAGGCGCCCGGATGACCGGGGATCTTTTTCAACAGTCCTTCACATAGATCCACCAGCTCCGGAGTCCATTCCTTCGCCGAACCGTCGTTGTTCCAGAAATCCCAGGCATGCATCAGCATTACTGCATCGATGTAAAGGGCTTTGATATCCGGGTCTTCGGGGTATTGGGTGATCAGGTCTTTTAGTCCCTGCGCATAGGCGAGATTGGAGGCGCCTCCGATGTTGGCGAGCGATGGGATAATCCCGCCCTTGCCCGCAGCCTCCCTTTTATCGCCTGCCTCAGCGTCGGCAGGGTCGGAAGAATACCGGCGGCTCATTACTTCGATGAGCCGTTTTTCTTTTGCAGAGGCCTTGCCGGTATGTTGGTTCATCAGCGTCAATACATCCGGGACGCCCTTGGGCATCTTGTAGGTATAGGCGGCATTGTAATAGGGGCCCATCGCCAGGGCCTGCCCCCAGTAAGCCATGGCGCAGCCGGGATCGAAACGGGCCGCTTCTTTAAAAGAGGCCACCGCTTCCCGCATGTGGTAGCTGTAATACATCGTCAAACCCTGGTTGAAGTAGAATTGCGTGCTGTCACTGGATGTAGAAACAGCATAAGAATAATGTCCCCAGCCTGAAAGGGGGGCGATGAATTTGCCTTGTTCATTAAGGCCGATCGTTTCCCGGGTATCGGCGCCGCAGGAAAGGGCATTCTTTTTTTTCAGATCGATCGCGGACAAGGGACTGATCGCAACATTGGGGTTGGAACCGGTTCCTGTGCCGGGGCTTTTGTCCGATGACCAGAGCAGCAGGATTCCCAGCAGCGAAAGGGGAAAGGCAAAAGACAGCAGAATATTTTTCATTTTGGATAGTAGTTAGGCCTCTGTCATAGACAATGAATGGTTATTGTAATGTAAATATTTAAAAGGAAGAAACCAAGGAGAAATTCGAGTTGGCCATTTTAGTTGGCCAGAATTGGATTGAGGTCATAAATATTTGAAAATCAATGAGGTGATCCCCCTTCAAAGCTCCCTTGAAAATATAGCTCCGGAGAATAGGGAATCGGGGGACGTTTGCGGAGTTTCGCAATTACAGCCTGATGGAACCCGAAATAAAATACCGTTATTTTACGCTATCCGATATGTCGGCAAGTTGTGTACATTTACAGCCCTGATCTTGTCTTTAACGTACTGCGCAGAATTGTAGACCTTCTCTGATTTGCAGCTCTTCTTCTCTTCTTATTTTATTATGAATTACCTGTAGGCAACAGGATTTTATTGTTTTCCTAAAACTGATATTGATCTGACATAGGCAGGTTAGGGGCTCCGATTGTTCAAGTCGAAACAATCGACAAGGGCGGATGCCGAAAAGCCTTAAACAGAGTAGGCAAAAAAAATAAAATCGAAAAATTATGTCAACCACCACGCTTCATCCCCGGAAAGGGAATGGGAAGACAGCCTCTGTGGCTGTAGGAGAAATAAGGAACATACAGCAAATGTGGGATGCCGCCATTCAATATTTCCAGGCGGGCGATTATGATACGGATGCCATCTATCTTATTTACAAGAACATGAATCCCAAGCTGACTTTCCAGGATATCGCCAATGTGATCAGCGCGGTATATGGGGATACGTACTGGACCAGCACGTATATGGATTATTCCATCCTTTCGAAAAGCCTGGTGCAGGCGTTGGGGATCGACCGGAGCCTTGGCGACCAATATGCCCGGAATGCTTTTACACAGTGGAGAGGCGCGCTCTGCCGTAAGAACATTAATGACATCGGCCTGATCCCCACACAGGGCTCGTATACTGAAAGCCTGGATATTGTGTGTAACGAGAACACGCCTTTGCTGCCGCAGCAGTTGATCGAGAACTGGAATAATGAGTACTGGAAGTCCCCTGTCGTCGGTAAGAATTTTATTTATGCAAGGACACAGAACATGGCTTTTTTAGGGAATATCACCCCGAAATTGCAGATGTTCTACACCACTGCCGGCCTCAACCAGCCGCCGTCCTCCTGGATCCAATGTTTTACGGATAAGGACCCGACCAGGAAAGAGGGGAGTATCCTGCTCATAGATGGTAAAGCAGGCCCGATGGGGCAGGGCGTCCGGGGCGCTTCGGAGGCTTTCACGTTCAATCCCACCTCCCAGGATCATGTATGCGTGATTGCCGTGCTGAACTATGAGTATTTTGAAACGAACGATCCGTTGAAAATAACACTTGGCAACTGGAACTCCCAGACCTGGATCACGCTGCGTAACGAGGATCCTGCGGCTAAGTTCGATACCGGTCTCATCGAGATTGCCAACGCATCTCAGCATATCGAAAAAAACGTTACGCTACCTGCGCATTACAAAGGGGACCTGAAGATAAAGTTACAGGGCCCCGATGGCAAGTTGCTGCCGGCCCCTGCCGCCGTTGAGATACAAATGGCCTGGGTGCTCAGGCATGGCCACCGCAAATACATGGACGCTGTGGAACACCTGAAAGCGTATGATACCTTCAGAAATGGCCAGGATCTGTACCTGCCGGCAGGCAGCTTCACGTTTATTGGGGTAGGAGGTAAATAAAGACTGAATGATAGAACGGTTGTTGATTACTGGCATGGGGTCATGGGAATGGCCCCATGCTTTTTTTATAGTGGAACTAAAAATCAATTTTACCAACCAACTCCTCAAACGTAAAAGTAGTCTGTGACCGGAGGCTCAGATCTTTCAGGATGCATGTTTTATTAGCCAGCTCTTCGTTTCCGATCATCGCTGCATAGCGGATATTCTTCTTCTCGGCGTATTTGAATTGCTTGTCGAATTTGGCTTGTTCGGGATAGAGTTCGCAGCGGATGCCCTTGTCGCGGAGCTGTTGCATCAGCCCGAATGCCGCCCTGGACTCCGCCTCTCCCAGATGAAAAAATAATACCTGCGTGCCGGTGTGTACGTCTGCGGGAAAGAGTTGCAGCTCTTCCATGACATCGTAGATCCTGTCCACGCCGAAGGAGATACCCACTCCGGGAATGCCCGGCACGCCGAAGAGGCCCGTGAGATCATCGTAACGCCCGCCGCCGCCAATGCTACCCATTTGCACGTTGTTGGCTTTCACTTCGAAGATGGTCCCGGTATAGTAATTCAGCCCCCGGGCCAGGGTAAGGTCGATCGTGAGTGGGGAAGGGGATGGGTAATCCAGCAGGTATTCCAGCTCTGCAATCCCATTGAGCCCCGTCTCGTTACCGGCGAAAAGAACTTTCAGCTTTTCCAGCTTGTCCCGGTCACTGCCGTCCAGGCTGAGGTATTTTTCGATGGTTGAGATCTGCTGGTCGTTCAGTCCCCTTTGTACCAACTCCTCTTTCACTTTGTCCAGACCTATTTTGTCCAGTTTGTCGATGGCAACGGTGATATCCGTCATTTTATCCGCGCCCCCGCAAATTTCGGCCAGGGCGGCCAGGACTTTCCGGTTGTTGACCCGGATATCCACCCCGAGGCCCAGCCGGTTGAACACCGTGCTGTAGATGGCCGCCAGCTCCACTTCGTTGAGCAGGGATTGGCTGCCCACCACGTCCGCATCGCATTGATAGAATTCCCGGTACCGCCCTTTTTGGGGACGGTCGGCCCGCCAGACGGGCTGGATCTGGTATCGCTTAAAGGGGAAGCTGAGCTGCCCATGGTTCATGGCGACATAACGGGCGAAAGGGATGGTGAGATCGTAGCGCAAAGCCCGCTCGGTGAGACCCGCATCATTTTTCCCCTGTAATACTTTTTCAAAGGCCGCCCGGGCCTTGTCGATATTCTTAGGGTCGCCCAGGCCATTGTTGAGGATCTTGAAGATGAGTCGGTCCCCTTCTTCTCCATATTTGCCCATCAGGGTCTCCAGCTGCTCCATAGCGGGGGTCTCCAGGGGCTGGTAGCCATATACTTCGAATACGGCCCGGATGGTATTGAAGATGAAATTGCGTTTGCGGACGGTGGCTGCCCCGAAATCGCGGGTGCCCTGGGGCAGGGAGGGTTTACCCCCCGCCCCCCTGGAGGGGGAGTTTGGTAAGCCGCTGTTCTTATTGTTAGTGTCGTTCATTTCGTTTTTTTGAAAAATCTTCTGGAAACATTACTTCTCTTTTAGGGAGATGGGGGCATACCGTTGGATGATCCGGTCGCTGGCGGCATCGATCATCCGGTATACTTCATGATAACCGGATTCGGGCCCGGACCAGGGATCGGGTACGTCCTGGTTGTGGCCGGGGGAAATCTCGTTCATCAGCAGGTCCACTTTGGCGGCATCGAATTGCCGGCCGGCGATTCTCCGCATTTCATGAACGACATCCCCTGCCATCGCATAGATCTTGTCAAAACGGCGAAAATCGTCGGCCGTGAATTTCCTGGCCCGCTGTCTGCTGATATCGATCCCGTTCATCCGGGCCACTTTTTGGGAAAGGGGGTGGGGGGCCTCCCCGATATGATAGCCATTGGTACCTGCGCTATCCACTTCCCAGTCCAGACCCGACTCCTCCGCCTTTTGCTGTAGGATGCCTTCTGCCAGCGGACTGCGGCAGATATTTCCCAGACAGACCATTAAAAAAGAAGCCGGAGGCTTCTTGCCCGAAGGGCCATCATCAGCCGGTTGACGGGAAGGCGATATATTTCCAGCAGCGCCTTCTCCGTCAACCAAAAAAGAAGCCGGAGGCTTCTTGCCCGAAGGGCCATCATCAGACGTTTGACGGGAAGGTGGTACATTTCCTTCAACACCTTCCCCGGCAATTCCTTTCTTCATAGGACGCAAAAATAAGCTACGAGGAGGGCTTTAGCTTCACCTTAACAGCGATTTTTATGGAAACGGGCAATCTGAGGCATCTTATTTAAGTGGAAAACAATGAAAAATGGAGACAGGAAGGAAGGATAAAATTTTTATATTAATAAGAATTTAATAAGTGATAGACCTTATACGGTTGATTCTTTTTGATCTTATTTCATTAATTTGCCCGACCAACAACTGATAAACTCTGATTAAAAATGGAAAATGAGGCTCCGGATAGGCGAAAAAAGGGATATGTTCTGAGAAGGGCCATTCTCGATTATGGGATGGGAGTGATCATTTTCGGGTTCGGGGTATTCTTTCTGATAGCTCCAAAACTGGGATATGATTTTAAGCTAGGCGATTATTCCCGGTATGGGTTATCCGGACTATTTCTTTTATACGGAGGGTTTCGTGTTTACCGCGGGTACAAACAAAATTATTTCGATTAATGCGAGTTCCTCTCCGGCATATATATGATAGTGGCAAAGGCCTTTTGATAGGGATTTTTAGTTGCCTGCTCCTGGGTGGCTGTAGCAGCAATGGGAATAAAACTTCCCAGGAGACCCCGACTTCCGGCACTTTGAATATCAGCGTGGACGAGTCTTTCCGTCCCGTGATCGATTCGCAGATACAGGTCTTCGAATCCTCCTTTCCCAATGTAAAGATCATTGCTCATTATAAGCCCGAAGCGGAATGTCTTCGCGACCTGACTACTGACAGCACCCGGATGGTGATCGTCACCCGGGGGCTTAGTCACGACGAAGAGAAATTCTACCGGGACTCCTTTCACCTGACCCCGTCACAGGCCCCCTTGGCCTTCGACGCGATCGCGGTGATCGTGAACAATACCTCCAAAGATTCCATCTTCGAAATAAAGGATCTCCAGGCCATGCTGGACGGCAGCGACCTGCGGCATCAGCCGGTGATGGATGGGTTGTCCGCCACCAGTACCGTGCGTTATGCCATGGATTCGCTTTTAAAGGGACGCCCCCTGGGCAAGAACGTGACGGCAGCCAGATCCAGCGAGGAAGTGATCAATTATGTGGCGACAAATCCCCGGGCTGTGGGTTTTATCGGGGTGAGCTGGATTGGGAACCAGGACGACCCCCAGGAGATAAGCTTTCTGAAAAAGGTGAATATCGCGTCCCTGCGCTGTACGATCTGCCTCGGCCCGACTTATGTCAAGCCTTATCAGGCAAATATTGCCATGCGGCGTTACCCATTGGTGAGGAGTTTGTATTACATTTTAAAAGAGAACTACAGCGGGGTAGGTAACAATTTTGCTAACTTCCTTTCTTATGAGCGAGGGCAGCTTATCTTTAGACGGTCATATCTTTGGCCTTCAGGCATGCCTTTCGTGACACGGGACACCCAAATTAATAATTAATTCAGTTTTTTTAAGCCAATTTCATAAAGGTATTTAAACCAGATTTCTCTAAATTTACACACATAAAACAGCTAAAGTACATGAAGAATAAGATGCGATTCAGCTTACTGGTGGCGGGCGTTGTAAGTCTCTGCAACGTGGCATTTGCTCAAACGGTCGATCAGGGAAAGAAGTTTCTCTATTACCAACGGTATAAGAGTGCTAAGGACGTATTTGACAAATTGCTGGCCTCCAACCCCAATAATATTGACGCCGTGTACTGGCAGGGGCAAGCTTTTCTGGATATGAAGGATTCCGTAGCTGCGGAAGGCCTGTATTCCAAAGCATTGCAGTCCAATGGCAATGCTCCCCTGTTGCTGGTGGGGATGGGAAATGTCGAGTTGAGGAAGGGTAAGACCGCGGATGCCCGCCAGCGGTTCGAAACGGCGATCAGCCTCACCAAGGGTAAGGATGTCAATGTGCTGAATGCTATTGGGGACGCCAACATCGATGCGAAGGCCGGAGATGCGGCTTATGCGGTAGAAAAGCTGATGCAGGCCACCCAGACGAAGAATTTCAATAGTGCAGAAACCTATGTACTGTTAGGGGATGCCTACCGCAAGCTGATCGACGGGGGGAATGCCGTACAGTCTTATCAGCGGGCGCTGACGGTGGACCCGAAATATGCCGAAGCAAAATATAAGATCGGGAAGATCTATCTGACCCAGAATAATAAGGAATACTTTCTGCCGGCTTTTGAAGAGGCTGTGCAGCTGGACCCTGCTTACGCCCCGGCTTATTTTGAATTGTTCTACTACTACTATACCCGTGACGTGAACAAGGCTGGCGAATACCTGGACAAATACATCGCCAATACCGATCAGGGGCCGGAAGTCGAGTACACCAAGACCGATCTGCTCTATTCTTCTTCTAAATTTGCGGATGCCAAGGCAAAGGCCCTGGGACTGATCAGCTCACTGGGGGATAAGGTTGCCCCCCGTATGTATAAGATGGTGGCTTATTGTTGCGATACTCTGCAGGACCTGGCCTGCGCCAATCAATATATCAACACCTATTTTCAGAAACAGGATACGGCCGCCATCATCGGCGGGGACTATGCCGAGCGCGCCAATATCAAATCCAAAGCGACCGATACCGCCACTAAGCTGACGGCGATCGCCGACTATAAGCTGGCCATCCAACGGGATACCCTTCCGGAATTTAAGGCCAAATACATTGCTTCGGCCACCGACCTGGCAAAGAGGCTGGGGAACAAGCAGGCGTCGGCAGAATTAGCGTATATCATATATACCACTAAGAAGAATCCCGTGAATACGGACCTGTACAACTGGGGATTTGCGAACTATTCCGCCGGCAACTACAAGACGGCTGACAGCATTTTCTGCGGTATTTATACCTCGAAATATCCCACCGAGATCTATGGATATCTCTGGTGCGCCAAGAGCACTCAGGCCGAGGATGATTCCCTCAATTCTAAGGGATTGGCCGTGGAACCGTATAAAAAACTGGCTGAAATGGCCCGTGCCATGGATTCGACACAAAAAGCCGCCGGCGCTGCTGATTCCGCCAAATACAAGAACACGATCGTCAACGCCTATTTCTTCCTGGCCAGCTATTATAACGACACGAAAAAAGATAAGCCTGCCGCTATTTACTATATGGAACAAGTGCTGGTAGTAGATCCTACCAATGCTACGGCCCTTAAAATAGTGGATCAGCTAAAACATCCGCCGACCCGTCCGGCTGCCAGACCCGCCACAGGGACCGCCAAGCCGAAACAGGCAGCGGGCAAGTAAGGTCGGATTTTCATATAGGATAAAAAACTAATAGTTAAATAGGGCCGCCTCAGGAGTTTCTTATCCTGGGGCGGCTTTCTTTATTTTGGGATTTTAATTCTAATAAGTTGGAATTTCCGCTGGCTGGCTTATTTTTGCGGGGAAGTAACCACGCATAAGCTTTTAAAATGGATATCTTTCTACTACAAGCCAATACCCTTGCGACTGAATCTAATCTAAATAATTCTTTTAGTTATTTTCCGATCGGCGTTCAATTACTGTTTGCCGTCGGATTTGTGGCGCTGGTCCTGGGAGTGACCCACCTGCTGGGGCCCAAGCGCAGGACTTCCGAAAAACTCCAAAACTTCGAAAGTGGTATCGATGCCGTAGGCAATGCCCGTCAGCCGATGGCCATCAAATATTTTTTAGTAGCTATCTTATTTGTCTTGTTTGACGTGGAAGTGATCTTTTTCTATCCCTACGCGGTGAATTTCCGCGGACTGGGATGGGCAGGTTTCGTCGAGGTATTGTTGTTCGTGGGTTTTTTCCTGGCAGGATTTCTTTATATTATAAAGAAAGGCGCTCTGAATTGGGAAGACTGATCGGGCGGAAGGACCGGTATGCCGGGGACAATAATATTACAGGTTTCCTGTTAAAGATGTCTATCGATTGATTGCCGGATTATGATCGGATTAAATATGAGGGAGACCTAAACCCGGTTGAGGGTTCAGTTGTTTTATAGTAATCTGATCATCCTCTTTTATTAGCATTAAAAATTTTAAGATATGGCTCGTCCGGTAAGGTTCAATATCAATCCCATTCCAGCTGAGGTTAAAGACAATATCAGTTTGGCCAATATGCCCGAGGGCTACACGGGGGAAGGGTTTTTCGCTACCAGTCTGAATAGTGTGGTAGGCCTTGCCCGGAAAAATTCTCTCTGGCCCCTGCCTTTTGCCACTTCCTGCTGCGGTATCGAATTCATGGCTACTATGGCGTCCCATTATGATCTGGCCCGTTTTGGCGCGGAAAGGCTGGCATTTTCTCCCCGCCAGTGCGATCTGCTGATGGTGATGGGCACTATTGCCAAAAAGATGGGCCCCATCTTAAAGCAAGTTTATTTACAGATGGCTGAACCCCGTTGGGTGATGGCGGTAGGAGCCTGTGCCTCCAGCGGCGGTATCTTCGATACTTATTCCGTATTACAGGGGATCGACCAGGTGATCCCGGTGGATGTATATGTCCCCGGTTGTCCTCCGCGGCCCGAGGCGATCCTGGATGGCTTTATGCGGATACAGGATCTGGTGGGACAGGAAAGCCTGCGCAGAAGAACCGGAGAACAGTACAAAGATTTATTACAGAGCTACGGAATCCAATAAAAAAACTCAGAGCCCCGCCTTACAGGTTTGGGCAATGGCTTTTATATAATTTATGGCATTAACCAACGAAACAATCAAAGAGCGGCTCAAGGCTAAATTCGGGGACGAGTTGTCTCATTTCGAAGAGCCTTATGGTTTGCTGACCTTCGAAGCACCTAAAGATCTCAACCTGAAAGTGATGCAATTCCTGTTCGATGATGAGGAGTTGCGTTTTCAGTTTTTGACGGATCTCACTGCCGTACACTATCCCAATCAGCCCGGCAGGGAACTGGCCGTTGTCTACCACCTGCACAACCTGGTGGACAATATTCGTATCCGCTTCAAGGTATTTACGCCCATTGCGCAACCGGATGTATTCACCGCGACCCAGCTCTATTCTGCAGCGAATTGGATGGAAAGGGAGACTTTCGATTTCTTCGGGGTGAACTTCGTGGGACATCCCAATCTCAAACGGATCCTGAATGTGGATGAGATGGTTTACTTTCCCATGCGCAAGGAGTTTCCGCTGGAGGATCAGACAAGGGTAGATAAGGACGACGCGATGTTTGGAAGGGGTGGCCACACGCCGAGCTAAGGGAATTCGGACGGCTGGTCCCGGCAGGGGCAGCGATCATTGAAAATGTATCTTATCATTAAAAATAAATAGCCCCATTTGGGGTTCGGGGTATGAGTACTGAGCATCACATAAAGCTACCGGAAGGAAGTATCGAGAAGACTACTACCACCCTCAACCTGGGTCCCACGCATCCTGCGACGCATGGCGTATTTCAGAATATCGTGGAACTGGACGGGGAAAGGATCGTCTCTGCGGAGCAGACGGTAGGCTATATCCACCGGGCTTTCGAAAAACTGGCGGAACGACGCCCTCTTTTCCAGATCACGACACTTACGGACAGGCTGAACTATTGTAGCTCTCCGATCAATAATATGGGCTGGCATATCACCTGCGAGAAATTGCTGGGGGTGAAGACGCCCAAAAGAGTGGATTATTTGCGCATTATCATCATGGAGCTGGCCAGGATCTCGGATCACCTGATCTGTAATTCCGTGGTAGGCGTGGATTCGGGGGCCTTTACGGGCTTCCTGTACGTGATGCAGTACCGCGAACTGATCTATGAGATCTACGAAGAGATCTGCGGGTCCCGTCTGACGACCAATATCGGTCGGATTGGCGGTTTTGAACGCAATTTCACGCCTACGGCCTTCCAGAAACTGGATAAGTTCCTGGCGGAATACCCGGACGTGCTGAAGGAGTTCGAGAACCTGTTCACCCGCAACCGTATCTTCATGGAGCGTACCATCGGGGCCGGTCCTATCAGCGCCGAAAGGGCGTTGAACTACGGATTCACCGGGCCGAATCTCCGGGCAGCCGGCGTAGACTATGACGTACGGGTGCATACCCCCTATTCCAGTTACGAAGATTTTGAATTCGAGATACCGGTGGGAAAAACGGGCGATTGCTACGATCGTTTCCTGGTACGCAACCAGGAGATGTGGCAGTCCCTGCGCATCATCGGGCAGGCTTATGAAAAGGTGAAAGCCTTTACAGGGGCCGAAGCGGAAGTATTTCATGCCGATGCGCCGGAATATTATCTGCCGGCGAAGAAAGATGTCTATACGAAGATGGAAGCCCTGATCTGGCATTTCAAGATCGTGATGGGGGAGACGGAAATACCTCCCGGGGAAGTATATCAGTCGGTGGAGGGCGGCAATGGGGAACTGGGATTCTACCTGATCAGCGATGGGGGAAGAACACCTTATCGCCTGCATTTCCGGCGGCCTTGCTTCATCTATTACCAGGCTTATTCCGAACTGACCAAGGGAGCGATGCTCAGTGATGCGGTGATTGTGATGAGCTCTTTGAATTTGATAGCCGGCGAAATGGATGCCTAAAAACAGACTTTACATTTTTGAGATATGAGTAAATTTTCAGACGAGAAGTTAAAGAAGGTTGAAGAAATCGTCGCCCGTTACCCGGACGGCAAGCACAAGAGCGCCTTGTTGCCGGTATTACATATGGCGCAGGACGAGTTCGGCGGCTGGCTCAGCCCGGAGACCATGGATTATGTGGCTTCGCTCCTGAAGCTGGACCCGATCGAAGTATATGAGGTAGCTACGTTCTACTCTATGTACAACCTGAAGCCCGTGGGCCGGTATCTGTTCGAAGTCTGTCAGACGGGCCCTTGTATGCTGAATGGCAGCGACCAGATCATCGAGTATATCAAACAGAAATTGAATATCGGGGTGGGAGAGACGACTACGGACGGTCTGTTCACCCTGAAGACGGTAGAATGCCTGGGAGCCTGTGGATATGCTCCCATGATGCAGTTGGGCAAGCATTTCCGCGAGCACCTTACCAAAGAAAAAGTAGACCAGATCATCGAAGAGTGCCGGAGTACGGCGGCCGCGAATAATTAAACGAGCGGCACGGCCTCCACCGCATTATTAAGCATAAGGCTAAATGTACGATACATGGGTAGAAAATTATTGATCGACAAAGTAAATGTTCCGGGCATCCGCGGCTTCGAGGTGTATCGCCGGGAAGGCGGTTATGCCAGCGTGGAAAAAGCCCTGAAGACCATGACCCCCGACCAGGTGACGGATGAAGTGAAGAAGAGTGGGTTGCGTGGACGTGGCGGCGCCGGGTTTCCAACGGGTATGAAATGGAGCTTTCTCGCGAAACCGGAGGGAGTGCCCCGTCACCTGGTATGTAATGCCGATGAGTCGGAACCGGGAACTTTCAAGGACCGTTACCTGATGGAGTTCCTGCCGCACCTGCTGATCGAAGGATTGATCGTCTCCTCTTATGCCCTGGGCAGCAAGAGCACCTATATCTATATCCGGGGCGAATATGCCTGGATCCCCGATATCCTGGAACAGGCTATCGCAGAAGCGAAGGCCAATGGCTTTCTCGGAACGAATATCCTGGGAACGGGATTTGACTGCGAGATCTATGTGCACCGGGGCGCCGGCGCCTATATCTGCGGGGAAGAGACGGCCCTGATCGAGTCGCTGGAAGGCAAGAGGGGCAACCCCCGTATCAAACCCCCTTTTCCGGCTGTGAAAGGCGTCTGGGATCGTCCTACCGTGGTCAACAATGTGGAGACCCTGACGGCTGTCGTACCGATCCTGAACATCGGGGGCGAAGAATACGCGAAGATCGGGGTCGGGAAGTCTACCGGCACCAAATTGCTCTCTGCCTGCGGCAATATCAATAAGCCGGGGGTGTATGAGATCGATATGACCATTTCCGTAGAAGAGTTTATTTATTCCGATGAATATTGCGGCGGTATCCCGAACGGCAAAAGGCTGAAAGCCTGTATCCCGGGAGGTTCCTCCGTTCCCATCCTGCCGGCGAATCTCCTGTTGAAGACGGCCAAGGGGGAGACCCGGATGATGAATTATGAGAGTCTTTCCGACGGTGGTTTTGCCAAGGGGTCCATGATGGGTTCCGGCGGTTTCATCGTACTGGACGAGGACCAGTGTGTGGTGCGTCATACCCTCACCCTGGCCCGGTTCTACCGGCATGAGAGCTGCGGACAGTGTTCGCCCTGCCGTGAAGGGACCGGCTGGATGGAAAAGATCCTGAAGAACATCGAATATGGCAAGGGCAAGTCCAGCGATATTGACCTGTTATGGGATATCCAGCGTAAGATAGAAGGCAATACCATCTGTCCCCTGGGCGATGCGGCAGCCTGGCCGGTAGCGGCGGCGATCCGGCATTTCCGGGATGAGTTCGAATGGCATGTGCAGAATCCGGTGGAGTCGCAGCAGCG
>WNFI01242582.1_pt1 | contig 64437 bp, 56 predicted proteins | sample 5400471 | NCBI WGS metagenome assembly WNFI01 (sample SAMN13153348, study PRJNA577476) | soil metagenome | isolation source: 100 cm saprolite on Douglas fir-dominated hillslope | place: USA:California | collected 2013-09-17 | reverse complement strand
GCAATCGGCCGGGCGAGAGCGGCCAAAGTACCGCGGGCCGGCACCGTTCAATCCCTGTGTTTGCGCACTATATTTTGGTACCAGGCGTTACATGTAACGCGTTACATGTAACGGGTGGCAATCAGAAAAAAGGATGCAGCGACAGGGCTCACCGCCCGGGTCCGTCGCCACCGCGAGGGCCTGTGCGAGGCGGGGCTGCGCCCGGTCCAACTGTGGCTGCCGGACACGCGGCGCGCGGAGTTTGCCGCTGAGTGTCGCCACCAGTGCATCACGGTTCGCGCGACCGGCACTGGCCGCCGCCGACGAATTGAATGGAGCCGCGGTGACCTCGTGGCTCTGGGCGAGCCGGGCAGGGTGCAGATCGCGCTGGTCATGCAGCGCAATCAGTTTGATGCTCACTCAAGCGTCACGATCCTGCCGGTCACGCGCGATGCGCGGACCGCGCCGTTCTTCCGAGTCCTCATCACGGCAGCAGAAGGCAGTGCGCCGCTGAGCGGCTCGCAGGTCATGATCGATCAGGCGCAATCCGTGCCGCGCCGGAGAATCAGGCTCGTGATTGGACGGTTGACGGCAGATTCGTTGCGGCGCGTCGATCGGGCGCTGGCGATTTTGCTGGGGATCGATTCCCGGATATAGGCGGGTTAGGATGGCCCGCGAAAACGAGGGGGCAAATCATGGCGAGCGGATCTGGGCCCACGCACGGTGGCGCCGCAATAACCGTGCGGCCAGTGCTCAGCTTCTGGCAGATCTGGAACATGTGCTTCGGATTCCTGGGGCTGCAGTTCGGTTTTGCCCTGCAGAACGCCCAGGTCAGCCGCATTTTCCAGACCCTGGGCGCCAGCGTCGATGCGATCCCGTCGCTGTGGATCGCCGCGCCGCTCACGGGCCTGCTGGTGCAGCCGATCATCGGCTACTGCTCCGATCGCACCTGGACGCGCCTGGGCCGCCGCCGCCCGTATTTCCTGGTCGGCGCACTGCTGGCCTCAGCGGCCCTGATTGCCATGCCGCTTTCCGGCGCGCTGTGGATCGCCGCGGGATTGCTGTGGATCCTCGATGCCTCGATCAACGTGTCGATGGAGCCCTTCCGTGCCTTCGTCGGGGACCAGCTGGGACCGGCGCAGCGACCCACGGGCTATTCCATGCAGAGTTTCTTCATCGGCGTCGGTTCCGTGGTGGCGAGCAGCCTGCCCTGGGTGCTGACGCGCATGGGGGTGAGCAACCATGCCACGACGGCGTCGGGCCTGGCCGCCGTTCCTGATTCGGTGCGCTACTCGTTCGAGCTGGGAGCGGCGGTACTGTTCCTGGCCATAGGCTGGACGGTGCTGCGGACGAGAGAATACCCGCCCGCGACGCTGCTCGGGTTTCGCGACTCGGTCGTCACCGCGGAGCCGCCGGTGGCGGCTTCCAGGGTCGGCGGGCAGCGCGCGAAGGGCCTGTTCTGGGCCGCAGTCGGGATGGCCTGCCTGACCACTGTGGCGATGGCACAGCTGGACCGGCAGCTTTACCTGGTCGGTGCCGGAGCACTGCTCTGGGGTCTGGCGCTGCTCGCGCATCAGGCCACTGCGAGGATGGGTCTGTTTGGCACGATCATGCACGACCTGGAGCACATGCCGCACACGATGCGGCGGCTGGTGCCGGTGCAGTTCTTCTCCTGGCTGGCGCTGTTCGCGATGTGGATCTACACCACCCCCGCCGTGACGCAGGTGCACTTTCATTCGACGGATCCGGGATCGGCGGCCTACAACGACGGCGCAAACTGGGTTGGAGTGCTGTTTGGCGCTTACAACGGCTTCGCGGCGCTGGCAGCGGTGATCATCCCGCTGATGGTGAGGCGATGGGGTCTGCGGCGCGCTCACCTGGTCAACGTCTGGCTGGGCGGCGCGGGATTTCTCTCGATGGCTGTGATTCGCGACCCGCACTGGCTGCTGCTGTCGATGCTCGGCGTCGGTTTCGCCTGGGCTTCGATCCTCTCGATCCCCTACGCCTTGCTGTCCGACAGTGTGCCGGCCGAGAAGATGGGCCTGTACATGGGCATCTTCAATTTCTTCATCGTGATCCCGCAGCTGGTCGCGGCCAGCGTGCTCGGATTTCTGCTCAAGACGCTCTTCGGCGGCGCACCGATCCGTGCCCTGACGTTGGGCGGCGTCTGTTTCCTTATCGCAGGACTGCTCGCGCTGCGCGTGCCCGAGCCGGGAGATCCGCCCCGCACGATTTCCGGATGACCAGCCTGGTGGGCAGCACGACGCCCTCGGCGTGCTCCTCGCTGATCAGCCGCAACAGGGTATCGACCAGCACTTCGCCGGCGCGTCGCGTGTCCTGCATCACCGTGGTGAGCGGGGGGTTGGCGAGGCTGGCCGCGGGAATATCGTCGAAACCGACCACCGAGACCTGGGCGGGCACGTCGATGTGCCGTTCCTGCAGCGCGCGCATGGCGCCCATGGCGATCAGGTCGCTCGCGGCGAGGATGGCATCGAAACCCACGCCGCGCGCCAGCAGTTCGTTGGCGGCCTCAAAACCGGACTGCTCGGTGCTGAACGCGTTGACCTGCGCGGCCGGATCCGCGCTCAGGCCCATGGTGGTGATCGCCTCGGCGTAACCGCGGTAGCGCTCCATGAATTCCGGATAGTGATTGGAGCCATCGCCGAGGAAAGCGATCCGGGTGCGGCCCAGGCCAAGCAGGTGACGGGCCGCGTCGTAACCGCCGCGAAAATTATCACAGCCGATTGACAGGCCGGGCTGGCCGGCCAGCACCGCCCCCCAGCGCACGAAATGCGTGCCATGCTCCACGAGTTTCTCGAGCCGCGAGAGGTAGGCGAGGTAGTCGCCGTATCCGAGCAGGATGATGCCGTCCGCCTTGCGACTGTCTTCGTAGTCCTGGTGCCAGTTGCTGGACATCTGCTGAAAGGAGATCAGCAGGTCATAGCCGCGATTCGCGCAGGCGCGGGTGATCGAGCCGAGCATCGTCAGGAAAAAGGGATTGATCTGCGATTCATCGGGCGTCGGATCCTCGAACAGGAGCAGAGCGAGGGTGTGCGAATGCTGGAAGCGCAGATTGGAGGCGTTCTTGTCGACCTTGTAGTTGAGCTGTTGCGCAATGGCTTCGATGCGCTTGCGCGTCTCGAGGCTGACCATCGGGCTCCCACGCAGGGCACGGGAAACCGTGGGCTGGGAGACCCCCGCCAGATAGGCGATGTCGAACGACGTGGGCTTGCCTTGCATTCCCTTGAAACTCCCGCCACGCACTATGCCACAGCAGTAACGCGCGACTTAAGTGCTTGAAAAAACGTGTTTTTGGCTTTGACCGGGCCTGGTGCTAGCATCGGTTGCCATGAGTGCCAGGAATCTGCGTTCCCTGCTTCTGTCGGCTCTCGTCGGCGCTCTCGCGGCCGGGCCGCCCGCCACTGCTGCCGCCAGCGCCACCACGGTCAGCGTCGCGCCGGTAGTGATCGGTGCGACCCTGCAGAAGGCCTTGCAGGATCGCTATGGTGTCGATGAGGCGCGGGAACTCCAGCAGGCCGTGACCCAAAGCCTGTCCCGCTCGCTCAAGGGGGTCGGTGCCCAGCCCGGTGAGGCGGCGGCCATCCGGATCGAAGTACTCATTGACTCGGCGACGCCGACTCACCCGACACGCCGGCAGATGAGCGAGAACCCTTCGCTCGACTATCTGGGATCGGTCTCCAGGGGTGGCGCGGAGCTGCGCGCCGTACTGCGCAACGCGGACGGCCAGGTACTCGATCATGTGGCCTACGATTACTACGCCTATACGCTCCACGAGGCCTCCATGTCAGGCGCAGCCTGGGGCGATGCGTACATTGCGATCGATCGCTTTGCCGATCAGGTCGCCAGGCACTGGCGGCGGCTGTCGGGAGCTACGCCGGCGAGTTAGGCCAGGCGGCTGAACAGCACGCCATGTGCTGGGATCGTGAGCCGCGCTCCTTCGAGTTTTCCTTCTGGCAGTCCGTGCCCACTCAGGGGCGTCCCTGAGTACACGCGTGGCAGCTCGGCCCCCGCGTCCTGCGGCGAGAGGTTGAAAGCCACCAGCAGCCGTTCGTCGCCGGAGCTGCGCGTGAAGGCCAGCACCGCGTCGGAGGCGAGCAGGAACTCGATGTCGCCCCACAGCAGCGCCGGATGCTGCCGGCGCCAGCGCATCAGCCGCCGAAACGCCTGTAGCGCCGAGGCCGGGTCGCGCTCCTGCACTTCGACCGCAAGTGCGACCTGTTCCGGCGGCAGGGGCAGCCAGGGCGTCGCGCTGCTGAAGCCGCCACGTTCGGCCTTCCGCCAGGGTATCGGCGTGCGGCAGCCGTCGCGGCCCTTGAACTTCGGCCAGAAGGCGATGCCGTAGGGATCACGCAGCGCTTCGAAGGGCACCTCGGCTTCGCGCAGACCCAGTTCTTCGCCCTGGTAGATGCAGACCGCGCCGCGCAGCGAGCAGACCAGCGCCGTGAGCTGGGTGGCCAGGTGTGGCGGCGAATCGGGACGGCCCCAGCGGCTGAGCACACGCTGCACGTCGTGGTTGGAGATGGACCAGCAGGGCCAGGCGTCCGCCGATGCCGCCAGTGCGCCTTCCACGGTGGCGCGGATATGCGCGGGCGAGCGCTCCGAGCTCAGCAGCTCGAAGCTGTAGCCCATGTGCAACCGCCCCGGGCGCGTGTATTCCGCGATCGTCGCATTGGAGTCCTCGGCCGAAATTTCCCCGAGTGTCACCGCGCCCGGATAGCGGTCAGTCAGCCGGCGCAGCTCCTCGATGAAGGGCAGATTTTCGGGCCGCGTGTTGTTGTAGACGTGATACTGATAGGCGTAGGGGTTGTCCGGCAGGAAGCCGCGACCGGTACGCGCCTCGGCGGGCTTGGGCGGGTTGTCGCGCAGCTGCGGGTCGTGGAAACAGAAATTGATTGCATCCAGGCGCATCCCGTCGACGCCGCGCTCGAGCCAGAAGCGCACGTTCTCCAGCACCGCGCGCCGCACCTCGGGTTTGTGAAAGTTCAGGTCCGGCTGCGAGCTGAGAAAATTGTGCAGATAATACTGCGAGCGGCGCGGTTCCCACTTCCAGGCGATGCCGCCGAATATCGACAGCCAGTTGTTGGGCGGACCGCCGTCGGGCCGGGGGTCGGCCCACACGTACCAGTCGGCGCGGGGGTTGCTGCGGTCCTGCCGGCTTTCGGCGAACCACGCGTGTTCCGAGGAGGTGTGACTGAGCACCTGGTCGATCACGATCTTGAGCCCCAGACCGTGCGCCTTGCGCAGCAGGCGGTCGAAGTCCTCCAGCGTGCCGAACAGCGGATCGACGGCGCGATAATCGGCCACGTCATAGCCGAAATCGGCCATCGGCGATTTGAAAAATGGCGAGATCCAGATGGCCTCGACCCCGAGGCTCGCCACATAGTCGAGGCGCTCGATGATGCCGGGCAGATCGCCGACGCCATCGCCATTGGTGTCGAGGAAGCTGCGCGGATAAATCTGGTAGATGGCCGCGCCCTGCCACCAGGCGGGTTGCTGCACCGTCGAGATTTTCTGGCTTTGATCGAGTGCCGTGCTCTTGTCCAAGAGCGCCACCTGCATTGTCGTGGCCACAGCTTACCCGCTGCCCGCGAAAATCAGTCCGGCACGCATACGTATTCATTGCCGGCGTACGGGTGTAAAGGACTATCGTCCCCGGTCCGGCGTCCTGCTTACAAGAATAATGGGGTGGCTGCCATGTTGAACGCATTGCGCCTGCGGGCGCGTGTGCTATTGCCGCTCGCCTGCACTCTGGCAACGCTCCTGCCCGTCACGACTGTGGCGCAGGCAGCGGACGCCACCGACTACTCCGCATTGGCCGCACGGGACAGCCCCGCCTGGGTGCACGACGGCGTGATCTATGAGATTTTTCCACGCCAGTTCTCGGCGCGGGGCGATTTCAACGGCGTGACGGCGCAGCTGGACCGCCTGCAGCAACTCGGCGTCAATATCCTCTGGCTGATGCCGATCCACCCGGTCGGCAAACTCAAGGCCAAGGGCACGCTGGGCAGTCCCTATGCCGTGCGCGATTACTACGCCATCAACCCGGAATACGGCACCGCCGCCGATCTGCACCGCCTGGTGCACGAGGCGCACCAGCGCCATCTTAAGCTCATCATCGACATCGTCGCGAATCACACCGCCTGGGATTCCGTGATGATGAAAACGCCCGAGTTCTATACGCACGATGCCAGCGGCAAGATCATTCCACCCATGCCGGACTGGTCGGATGTGGCCGACCTGAACTACGACAACGCGCAGCTGCGCCGCTACATGATCGACATGCTCAAGTACTGGATCAGGGAATTCGATCTCGACGGCTTTCGCTGCGATGCCGCCGGCATGGTGCCGACCGATTTCTGGGAGCAGGCGCGCACCGAGCTGAATGCGCTGAAGCCGGACATCCTCATGCTGGCCGAGTGGGAGTATCCGGCGTTGATGGCCCGGGCTTTTGACGTGGATTACTCCTGGAAGCTGTACGGAGCGGTGGGCGAGGTGATCCAGGGCCGCCAGCCGGCCTCGGTGGTCAGGGAGCAATGGACCCGCGACGCCGCGCAGTACGAGCGCGGGGCGCTGCGCATGCGCTTCTCCGACAATCACGACCAGAACCGCGCGATCGCCCGTTTTGGCGAGCCGGCCGCATTGGCCGCCTCGGCGCTGATGTTCACGCTCGATGGCGTGCCGCTGCTGTACGACGGCATGGAGGTGGGGGACACGGCGGAATCCGGGGCCCCGGCCCTGTTCGAGAAGGTCCCGATCCTGTGGAGCGTGGCCGAACGCCGCCCGCAATTCCCGCGCTTTTACCAGCAGATCATCGCCTTGCGCAGCGCTCACCCCGCGCTGCGTGACGGCGCGCTCGCCTGGGTGCACAACAGCGATGAAAACCGGATTGTGAGCTTCATGCGGCACAGCACCAACGAGACGCTGCTGGTCGCCATCAACCTTTCCTCACAGCCTTTTGTCGGTGTGCTCGAGGCGGACCACGGCGGCTACGAGGAAATTACGCCCGCGCCGGATGCCGCACCGGGCAAGCGCCCCGCCGCACTGCCCGCGCTGGCCCTCGGCGCCTGGGAATACCGTGTGTTTCGAAAGCAACAGTAGTTCCCTTTAGTTTCATGAATACGTATGCAGCAGGATTGGCAAGTCCCTGACAATGACTAAGATTGAGTCTGAGAAAGATTTACAACACTTTCCTGGGGGAAAGGTCGCCGCAGAGCCCAAGGGGAGGCCGCGGTGGGCCCAAACGAATTTTCAAGGAGAAGCTTGGTGAAGACGTTTAAGACGATCTACCCGACCCAACCGGCTGCCCGCCGGACCGCATTCGCCGTCAGTTCTACAGCGACGGGTTGCGCCATATTGCTGATGGCTGCAGGCGCGCCGGCCTTCGCTGCCGATGCACCGGGCGCCACCGCCGCGGCCGATACCGGGCCCCTCGAAGAAGTGGTGGTCACGGGCATCCGTGCGGCCATCGAAAGTGCGATTTCGGTCAAGAAGAATGCGGACAAGATCGTCGAATCCATCTCTGCCGAAGACATCGGCAAGCTCCCTGACACCTCGATCGCAGAATCGCTCGCCCGTCTGCCGGGCGTGACCACGCAGCGCGACCGCGATGGCAATGCGACGAACGTCAGCATCCGCGGCTTAGGTCCCGACTTCAACGGCTATCTGCTGAACGGACGCGAGCAGACCAGCACCGGTGACAGCCGCGCAGTCGACCTGAGCGTGTATCCGGCGGAGCTGATCGCGGGCGCTACGGTTTACAAGACCGGCGATGCCGCGCTGGTGACGGCCGGTCTCGCCGGCACCATCGACAATCGCCTGGTCGATCCGCTCTCCTACAACAAGATGATCATCGCCGCGAATGCGGAGCGCACTAAGAACGGCGTGGGTCTGTCGACGCCGGAGGGCACGGGCAAGCGCTATCCCCTGAGCTTCATCAACCAGTTTGCCGACCGCAAGCTGGGCATTGCGCTGGGCTATGTCCATGCGGACCCCCCCAGCAGTTCGCTCGCCAGTGGCAGCTGGGGCAACTCCCCGCAGATCACCGATACCGCGGGCGTCGTTTACGCGCCTGGGACCTATAACGTCCCCTTCGCCGGTGGGCTCACCTTCGAGACCGACCACAAGCATGACGTGCGTGACGGCCTGGCCGCCATCTTCGAGTTCAAGCCGAGCGACTCCTACACGAGCGAGCTGGATTACTACAAGGCCAGGATCAGGACGGGCCTCAAGAAAATCGAAGCCCAGCGTGGCTCGAATGGCGCCGCCATCACCAACGCCACGATCAGTGGCGGTGTGGTCGAGTCCGGTACCTTCGCGATGGCCCCCTATAGCCTCATCGACCGCAACGAGAACCTCTTTGATGATGACAAGATCCAGTCGACTGGCTGGAAGAACTGGTGGAAGATCGACGATGCCTGGAGCGCCACGCTGGACATCAACAACAATACGGCCAAGCGTATCGAACGGGATATCGAGGCTTACGCGGGTATCGCGGGTCCCGACATGTTGTCCTTCACCAATGGTGGTGGCAGTCCGCAATTCACGTTAGCCAACGCCACCAGCTACACCGATCCGAACGTGATCATGATCCACGACGTGTCGGGGTGGAGCGGCGTCAATTACCGAGCATCCGATCTGCCTCCTGGAGATCCGAATGTAGGGCGGACGGTACCGCAGGCCGGCTATAGCAAGGGCCCGACCGTCACGGACACGCTTAACGCGGTCCGGCTGGACTTCGAGCGCAATCTCGGACACGCCGGCATGTTCACCGACCTGCAGTTCGGTGCCAACTACACCAAGCGCAGCAAGGAACGGGTCACCGACGAGGGCCTGATCATCTCGGCCTCGAATGACGGCTACGATCCCATTCCGTTTCCGACCGGGGCCACCGTGGAGACTAACGTGGGTGGCACGGGCCTGAACCTGCTGACCTTTGATCCCCAGGCGAATCTGTGGCCGGGTGCAGTGATCCTGCGCAAGTACAACGATGACATCCTGTCCAAGACCTGGAGCGTCGAGGAACAGGTCACGACGGAGTACGCGAAGCTGAACATCGACACCCGGTGGGGCAATTTGCCCGTCCGCGGCAACGTCGGACTGCAGGTCGTCGAAACCGACCAGATCTCCGCGGGCTATCGCGCCAACGTCAATTCGACCGTGAGTTTGGCGAACCCGGCGGGCACCCTCACGACGGATGGCGCGACTTACACGGACATCCTGCCTACCTTAAACCTGACAGGCGATCTGGGTGGCGGGATGCTGCTCCGCTTCGGTGCAGGCGTCCAGATCGCAAGGCCCAATCTAACCGATATGCGAAACTCGCTGGGAGTGGCCACGGACAGCGATCAAGGACATTGCAACCCTATTGTCGGCGGCTTTTGTAGCGGGACCTACAACACCATTGTCGGCTCGGCCGGCAATCCGCGCCTCAAGCCCTTCAAGGCCAAGGCGATTGACCTGTCCTTCGAGAAGTACTTCCAGACCAAGGCTTACTTCAGTGCCGCCATCTTCTACAAGAAGCTGGATTCCTATATCGCGCCGGCAACGATCTACGGCACCTACGATTTCTCGAGCCTCGCGTCGCAGTACGGGCTTGCGATTCCGGTGCCCACGGGTCCCAATTCGCTCCCCGTCCCACTTCCCCCGACGCCCGGCGGTGCGCTGGGTACCTATACCCAGACGGTCAACGGCAGTGGAGGCAACCTCAAGGGCATCGAGCTGGCGGCGTCCCTGCCGTTCGGCATGATGACCCACTGGCTGGAGGGCTTCGGCCTCACGGCGAGCTATTCCTCGACGGAAAGTTCAGTGAGCCTGCCGAACCTGATCGGCCTCAATCCATCTCAGCCGGTGCCGAAGGTCGGTACGAATATTCCCCTTCCGGGCCTGTCGCACATCAATGAGAAGCTGGTGTTCTATTATGAGCGAGCGGGCTTCAGCGCCTTCGTGGCCGACAACAAGCGTTCCGAGTATATCGGCAGCGTGGCCAACACCACCGTCGGTGGGTACCCCGCGCTCATCGTCATCCGGCCGCAGACCTGGGTATCCGCGCAGGCCGGCTACGAGTTCCAGTCCGGTCCGCTCAAGGGCCTCGGGTTCCGCTTCGAAGGCAACAATATGAACAAGCCCATCTACAAGGAGCACAACCCGAACGGCAACGATTTCTCGAACAAGACCGGCGCGACCTACGCCTTCAAACTCAGTTACAGGTACTAGCCAGGCGCCCCAAGCGGCCGATCAACCCTTGCCGCGTGCCGCGCGGCAAGGGTTTTTCTTTTTGTCCGCATGGTGCAAAGTAACCCGATGCCAGCCCCCGGAACACTCAAGGTCGTAATCGTTGGCGGCGGAACGTCGGGATGGATGGTAGCCGCCGCGCTCGCCAAGGTGCTCAAGGGGCTCTACAGCATCTCCCTGGTTGAGTCGGAGGAGATCGGCACCGTCGGGGTCGGTGAAGCGACGATCCCCATGATCCAGCTGTTCAACCGCATGCTGGAGATCAACGAGGACGAGTTCGTGCGCGCGACCCAGGCCTCGTTCAAACTGGGGATCGAGTTTCACAACTGGGGGCGTCTCGGCGATCGCTACTTCCACGGGTTTGGCGTCATCGGGCAGGATAACTGGACGGTCGATTTCCACCAGTACTGGCTCAAGCAGTACCTCGCCGGCAAGGCGAAGGAACTCGAGTATTACTCGATCAACACGATGGCCTGCCTGCAGGACAAGTTCATGCGGCCGCGCATGGACATGCCCAAGTCACCGCTGTCGCAGATTGCGTACGCGTTCCACTTCGACGCCAGCCTGTACGCCAGGTACCTGCGGCGCCTCAGCGAAGAGCGGGGCGTGCGGCGCGTCGAAGGGCGGATCGTCGATGTCGTGCTGCGCGAGGGCGACGGCCACGTGGCGGCGGTGACGCTGCAGTCGGGACAGAAGGTCGAGGGGGACCTGTTCATCGACTGCTCCGGTTTTCGCGCGCTGCTGATCGAAGGGGCGCTGAAGTCGGGCTTTGAGGACTGGTCGCACTGGCTGCCCTGCGATCGGGCCATTGCGGTGCCCTGTGCGTCGACGCCGGAATTCCACCCCTATACCGATGGCAAGGCGCTGGCCGAACCGCGTCCGATCCGGTTCGTGACCGGCCGGCGCAAACTGGCCTGGAACAGGAACGTGGTGGCCATCGGCCTGGCCAGCGGATTCCTCGAGCCCCTGGAGTCCACCAGCATCCACCTGGTGCAGATGGGCATTGCCCACCTGCTGACCTTCTTCCCATCCGCTGGCTTCGAGCCCGCGGACGTAGCCGAGTACAACAGGGTGATGCAGCAGGAATACGAGTGGGTCCGCGACTTCATCATCCTCCACTACAAGGCCACGGAACGCACCGACACGCCGTTCTGGAACTATTGCCGCACCATGGAGGTCCCACCGGCATTGCAGCATCGGATGGAGCTCTTCAGAACGCACGGGCGCGTGTTCCGCGAGGGCAACGAGCTGTTCGCGAAGGTGAGCTGGCTGCAGGTGATGCATGGCCAGCGCATCCGCCCGGCGACGTACCATCCCTTGACAGACTTGCTGAGCGAAGCGGAGATTGCGGCCTATCTGGACGAGGTGGCGGGAGTCATTGCCGCCTGCACCCAGGTCATGCCGAAGCACGCCAGATTTATTGCGGAGAACTGCGCGGCGATTGCACCCTCGGGCGCCCGCAGCTGAGAAATCCGAAAGGAGCACCCATGCGAGTGATTAACTCTGTGTTGACCATCACAGCCTCGGCCCTGCTGGCTGCGCTGAGCGGTTGCGCCACCACGCCGCCGACCTCGGCCATGCTGACCTACAAGAGCGTGCCCGATGCCGCGGAAATCTTCGAGGGCGGCAAGTCGCTCGGTCTGGCCCCTGTGACCCGCACCTACCAGAGCGAGGGCAAGACCGGCAACATGCGCACGCCTGATGTCAAGGCCGTGTGGCCCAGCGGCGCCGAGATCACCTACTACACCTACCTGACGGTCGGCGCGGACCGCGTCGCGACCCTCGAGCGTCCCGCCACCGTGCCGGGGCTGCAGGCCGACCTCGACAACGCCAGGACCGTGGCGGCGACGAGGCAGCAGGAAGCGGATCGGCTCAAGGCGCTGCAGCAGAGCGACATTGCGCGCGCCTCGGCGCGCTGCAAGGCCCAGCAGGCCGGTGACAGCAAAGCCGTGTCCGACGATTGCCGGTAGACCCCGGGGGACTCAGCGGGCGTTGCGCCGGCAGGTGAAGAAGGCGTTGAGCGTGAGCCGGCCGGCGCGCGGGTCCGCACTCAGCGCCTGCGGCGCGCCGATATCCGCCGAGTGGAACTGGCCGCCGTCGTAGTAGATCAGCCTGTTCCAGGCCGCCGGCACCTGGGCTATGCGCTTGAAATAAGGATTGCTGCCGTTCATGTAGCCAGCCTGCAGGCCGTAGCGGTTGCCGAAGTCGGCAGCGCTGAGTCCCTGGCTGTCCGCGACCATGCGGTCGGTCTGCTCGGCGTCCTGGACCGGCCGGTAGAAACTCGTGCCCCCGAATGTCGGGTCGCGGAACAGGTAGAGCACCATGGCGGCGAAGACCACCCGCTCCGGCTCAGTGGCGAGCCGGTCGCGATGGCATTGCCATTGGATGGGATCCAGCTCAGCCGGCGGCACTGTTACCAGCGACATCCGCGCGGCGGCCCCCACTGTGCGCCGCGCCCCGAGACGACTGCGCGCGTACAGCGCGAAATGGTCGGCCACGTGCCGCGTGATCTCCGCGGGCGCATCAAGCACCAGGCCGGGATAGGGGTAGGTGCGCGGCGGACCAAAGGCCTGTGCAGCCGCCCAGTCGATCAGGCCCTCCGGATGGCTTAAAGCGCCGTCGACGACGACGCAGACCTGTTCGCGGTCAATCCGGGAGACGCTGATTTGCGGGTCGGGACTGAAGAACCGGCCCGAACCATCCAGCCACGCAGTCATGCCGGTGCCTTGAGAAGTGAGCGACTCGCCCCGCGCAGTCGCGGCGAATATCATAGCCTCGGCTGGGGAGGAACATGACAAGAATCGCCGCGCTCCTCGTATTGTTCGCCGCCGCCGCCGCCGCCGCCGCCGCTCGCGCGGCCGACGCCGATGCCAATGCCGACGCCGGGGTCGTGGCGCCGTCGATACGCATTGAGCTGCCCACGGCGAGGTTTGCCACCGGTGATGATCCGGCGCGCAGCCAGCCCCGGTTTGACGACAGCGGCTGGAAAGAGCTGTCAACCACCGCCAACTACGAGAAGCAGGGTTTCGCCGGATACGACGGCTGGTCATGGTATCGCATTCATGTGCGCATTCCCTCCTCGCTCAAAAGCACGGTGCGCTGGCAGGAGCGGTTGCGCGTCTATCTGTCGAGCATCGATGACGCCGACGAGACCTTCCTGAACGGCACCCAGATTGGCCAGACCGGGCGCCTGCCCGACGATCCTTTGGGCTACGACACCCAGTGGCAGGCGTTGCGCGAGTATTTCGTTGATCTGGACAGAGGCCTCGTGCGCTGGGATGAAGACAACGTGATTGCCATCCGTGTCTATGACGGAGGGGGCGGTGGCGGTTTCTACCGCGATATGCCCTACCTGAACATGGCCGAGATCGTCGATGGCGTGCAGCTCGGTGCCGGCATTCCGACTTTCAGCTTCAAGGGCGCGCGAGTGACGCTCACCCTGCAGGTGGCCAACTCCTTTCCCGTGGCGATCACCGGCACCTTGAGCTATGAGATCTACGATGCCGCCCGCGCCCGGACCATCGCGCGCCACAGCGCCAGCTTGGCGCTGCCGGCCTCCGGAGCGCGGCCCCTGAGCCTCAGCGCGCCACAGCGCCCGGGCATTCAGCTGCGCCTGCGTTACACCGAGCACAGTTCCGGCAAGGTCGTTGCCGCGACCCGGGTCCTGCCTTATTTGCTGACTCCCGCCGAGTCGCCCCGGCCGCGGATCAACGGCGCGCGCCTGGTCGGTGCGCGGCCCGGCTCGCCCTTTCTGTTTCGCGTGGCGGCGACCGGGAAGGCGCCCTTGTCTTACGCCGCCGCGGGTTTGCCGGCGGGGCTGACCTTGGATCGGGGCACAGGAATCATTGCCGGCTCGATCAGCGCGCCCGGGGACTATCCGGTCGCGCTCAAGGTGAGCAACGCGTTGGCCTCTGCGCACGAGACGCTCACGATCCGCCTGGGCGATACCCTCGCACTCACGCCGCCGATGGGCTGGAACAGCTGGTACGTCTACGGCGCAGACGTCAGTGACGCGCGCGTCCGCGAGGCGGCTGCGGCCCTGTTCAGCAGCGGTCTCGCGGCCCACGGCTGGAGCTATGTCAACCTCGACGATGGCTGGGAGGCCGCGCAGCGCGCCGCAGACGGCGGCATCCGCGGCAACGAGAGATTCCCCGATATGGCCGCGCTCGGCGCATACCTGCACGGGCAGGGGCTGAAGTTCGGTATCTATTCATCGCCGGGCCCCTGGACCTGCACGCGCTTCCTGGGCTCGCTCGATCACGAACGGCAGGATGCCGACACTTACGCGAGGTGGGGCATCGATTTGCTCAAGTACGACCTGTGCAGTTACCAGGACCGCATGTCGCCGGACGACACGCTGGCCGAGAATCAGGCGCCCTATCAGCTCATGGGTGCGGCGCTGCGGGCGCAGCCGCGCGATATCGTCTATAGCCTGTGCCAGTACGGCGCGCGCGATGTGTGGCAGTGGGGCGCAGACGTGGGCGGCAATTTATGGCGCACGAGCGGCGACATCGAAGACAACTGGACCAGCATCGCCGCTATCATTGCCCTGCAGGACGGGGCTGCCGCCTACGCACGCAGCGGGCATTGGAATGATCCGGACATGCTGGTCGTCGGCATCGTCGGCATGGGCGGCGCGCTGCATCCCTCGCTGCTCACACCCGATGAGCAGTACAGCTACATCAGTCTGTGGGCCCTGCTGGCCGCGCCCCTCCTGCTGGGGAACGATCTGACGCAGCTCGATGCGTTCACGCGCAACCTCCTCACCAACGACGAGGTAATCGCGGTCGACCAGGATCCCAAAGGGCAAGCCGCGCGGCGGGTGCTCGACCAGGACGGCTGGCAGGTGTGGGTGCGCGCGCTGGCCGATGGGCGCAAGGCGGTGGGCGTGTTCAACTTCGGCGATCAGTACCGTGCGCTGCGCCTGGATCCGGAAGCCCTGGGCCTGACCGGTGGCGCTGCGTTGCGCGATCTGTGGCGACACCAGGCGCTGGGGCGTCTGCAGCCGGGCTACACGGCCTCTGTCCCGGCGCATGGCGTACTGCTATTGGCCGTGGGAGTACCGAAGCCATGAGGCGGCTGCTGGCTGCCCTGGCTGTACTGGTGGCGATCGGGTGGCGCGCGGCATGGCCAATTGACCCGCGGCTACGGTGCTTCGACCTGCATTTGGTGTACCTTGGTGGACCAATCCGACGGTCCCACAAGGAGATAGGAGCCAAATAAGAGAGGTCGAATCCTTACGGTATCGCCCACTCGGATCCGAGCCCTACCTTCGCTCACAAACTGTGTCCAGACCTGTCCATTGTCCAGAGCCACGACAAATTCCCCGCCCTCACGAAAACGCAGCGTGGTGATCTTTGCACTGAAGCCACTTAGGGGCCCGGCGGCCGTCCGGGGACGACGCTGTGGCGGTGATGTATTGGATTGAGTCGAACTCGGGACCAGTCGAAGCGCCGCCTGAATCCTGTCCACCTCGCGGTCGTAGCACTTCAATCGCTCCGCTTCGTCTGATTCAGTGCGACAGGCCTGGAGCGCAGCGGGCAACGGCTGAGCCACCACCGCCGGGCTAATCCCCAACTGCATCATGCCTATGCTTAGGGAAGCGATCAGGCACCTGTCTCGTGCAGAAGCGACAAGTCTCATCACGTCACCAGCACTCCGGGCAATCCCGCCGGGTCAGCTCGCGTTTGCCGGTACGTCATCAAATATTCGATCAAGATTTGTGAGACAGGCTTACCCGATGCTGCTACGGTTTCGGTGGCTCCCTGATCTCCTTCAGAAAAGCGTTCGCTTCATATGTGGGCACCGCGCCGGGCCGCGACACTACAAACGCCGCTAGAACTGTCGCCCGACGCAGGGCCTTGGCCGGGCCAACACCAGTCAGGCGTTGGGCGACCAACATCGCAAGAAAGGCATCGCCCGCTCCTACGGTGTCAGCGACAAGCGTTGGGACGGCCCTCTCGGCGTGCCATCCACGCTCGGCATAATACATCGCGCCGTAATTGCCACGGGTGATACACAGTTCCAGCTCCGGCCTGTCGAAACCGGCGCGAAGTCGCGAGAATTCGGCCAATAGAGCTTCTGGCGTGGCGTCAACTCCTAGCCACCTGGCGATGATGGCGCACTCGTCGTCGTTGAGCTTAACGAGATCAGCTCGCCGGAGCGATTGCATCGTGACCTCGCGGTCGATGTAAGGGAAACGAAGATTGGCGTCGAACACGCGGAATCGGGCCGCGTCGGCAAGTTGAAGTACGGCGGTACGACTCTGTATCGATCGCTGGGCTAGCGTCCCAAATATAATTGCATCAGCAGCTCTAACCGCATCGATCGCAGCCGGACTCGCAGCAATATTGTCCCATGCCGCTGGTGACAAAAACGTATACGACGCCGAGCCCAGGTCATCGAACACCACCCGCGCTTCGCCCGTGGGTAGTGCCCCATCCGATTGCATGACTGAAGTATCAATGCCGAGCGCTTGGGCCGCATGGACAGCATCTACGCCGCGGCTGTCGCTGCCGACGCGACTGATGAGCCGCACCGGGAGACCCAGGCGCGCCAAGTGTCCGGCCACATTGAGTGGTGCGCCTCCCAGAAACGTACCGACGGGAAGTACGTCCCAGAGAATCTCGCCGACGCAAACTGCGGACGCGCCTGACACGCTACCGATACTCTGCCGCTAGGGTTGGCACCGTTAACCACATCGCAGCAGTCGTTAATGTGTCAATCAATGAAAGTAATCGTATCTGGGCGCGCGCAGGTAGGAGGGCGCGACCGTCAGGAACGCCGTTATCATCGAATGGATAGACATTTGACACCAGCGGCACGCCCATCAGTCATTTCATGAGTCTGGCAACGCGGGGGCCAGCAAGCACTTACCGTGGGAATCTATGTCTCAAGCCTGTCCGTAACCTGACAGCCTGATATATCGGTACCGTTCGTCATTGCGGTTGCCGATGTGTATCGGATCGAATCCGAGCGTCTTCAAGACTCGTCCGCCAGGCGAATCCGCCATCACTTGATTCGATTCGTCGATGCTCCGCACGATTCGCGAATGATCAGCTCGCAGTGCAGGCGCGTGTCGCGCGCGGGCAGGTCCGGCCGCGCTATCCGCTCGAGCATCATTTCCACCGCCGCATCTCCAATCTGTCGAGTTGGCTGACGGAGAGTAGTAAGCGGAACCGGCAAAAGGCTCGCGTACTCAACATCGTCGATTCCCACCAAACGAACATCCTTTGGTACCCGGTAACCCTGGCGGAGCAGCGTCTGCATTAGGCGGCCAGCCGTCCGGTCATTAGCACAGGCGATGCCGTCCGGATGGTGGGCTTCCATTATCCCTCTCACTCCGGCCTCATCAGCTGGGTCCATTCGACACACAAACGCCCGATCGAACGGAACCTCCCGGGCGTATAATGCGTCGCGATAACCGCAAATCCGGTCGTCAACTGTGGATGCGGCATTCGGCAGACCAACGAATAAAATGCGTTTGCAGCCGGCATCCAAGAGATGGTTAGTGATGATGTAGCCGGCGCGTCGGTTGTCAATTCCAACAAGGTCGTGTTGGTCTGATTCCTCAATCGGCACGAACGAGCGATCCAAAAGTACTACGGGAATGTGAGCGGCATCCAGCGCGTCGGTAATCTTGCGGTTAACCTCGTCTCGCGTTGGCTCCAACTCCAGCGGTGCAAAAAAAACGCCAGAAACTCCACGCTCGATGTACTCCCCGCACAGATGCCAGGCGCGGTCCACCTTGGAACTCCCCGCTCCGGAAGTATTGCCCCACAGAAGCGCATGTTGACGCGCCAATGGGGACACCATCATGCCGTTGCATATAGGATCGAAAATGTCCGTTTCTCCAAGGTCTGGAATTAGGAGCCCGAAGGAGTAAACGTCTGAGCCGGTCTTACGCTTGATGAACGTGCCGGCGCCCGCCCGTCGTTCCACCAGTCCGTCATTCTGCAGGTCACGCATCGCGCGGCTGACCGTAATCCGAGACACGCCAAAGGTATTGATCAATTCTGCTTCGCTCGGCAATTGATCGCCCACGTTCCAACGCCCTGAGCGGATGTCGCGGGTCAGCGCCGAATAGACCTGCAAGTACTTGAGCGGTTTGGATTTCCGAGAAATCATTCCTAATGATATATCAGCTTTAGGAATTACTCAAGCGAAATCCAACTACGCCGGTATTGTTGCGATCCAGGCTTAGTATTCGCAGGCTGTCCAGGGGCCGATTTGCGCCTGAATAAGGCACTATTCAACTGGATACCGCTCTGTTGTTGCAGCCACGCAAGCTAGCTGGAGACTTGAATTTATCTTTCATTAGAGTAGAGTCGACCTGTCAGTTGTTATATAAAAGATATAGCTTTTTGTTTTAAACGGGCGTCGCCTGGATATAGGCGAGCGGTAGGCGGCAGGGTTTGGGGGGCCACGTATGCAAGTCCTCTTGGTCGGAAATGCGGGATTCTTCGCGGACATCGCCGGTTGCTTGAGGCGAATCGGCCACGCTGTTGATTGGGCTCAGGAGGGAACCGCAGCCGATCGATTCCTGAGTGATTTCCATTTCGACTTGGTGGTACTGGATCTGCTCGTCCCACTGATGGATGGATTTACCGTCCTGAAGCGCATGCGGGCTAGACGCTTGTCCACGACTCCCGTGCTGATTCTTTCAGCCCAACCCTCAGTCGATGAGAAAGTACGCGCCTTGGATATGGGTGCGGACGACTACCTGCCGATACCTTTTGATTTTCGTGAATTCCAGGCGCGCGCCCGCTGTCTGCTCCGGCGACGTATTGGTGGCGCAACTAACGAATTGGTTTGTGAAAAGATTACCTTGGATCTCACAGCGCGCACGGCGAGTATTAACGGTGCGCCGCTCTGTCTGACGCGTCGAGAACTTTCCCTTCTGGAGATATTGATGGCGGGGCATGGGAGAACCTTCAGCAAGGACTTTCTTCTGTTCCAGATCTACGGTCACGACAGCGACCAACACGAAAATGCAGTGGAGGTACTAGTCACGCGCCTTCGCCGCAAGATCATCGGATCAGGCGCTGAGATAACGACCCATAGATGCTTTGGATATAACTTGTCACCGGAATCAGGTCGAGCCGCACATTCAAGATTTTCGCCGGTCGCAACGTTGCCACTAAGCGGTGCCGCGGCCTGAATAATATGGAAGAGGCGCAGCATCGCGAGAAATCCGGCGCTGACTCTTAGGGCGCAGCAACTCCCTCGCGTGGGGCATTGCCTCCCGCATGCGCCGTCCTTTCCTGCCCATTGATATAAAGTTCATGCTCGACACTCGCCAAAGCACTTCATCCGCTGCCTGTCAAGGACAGCGCGGTCCGCGAAATCGTAGAAGGGACGTTGGAGGACACCGAGGCGGGCACCCCTGCAATCCCGCCTTGATCCGTTGGTCTTCTCCAGCTAAGTGCCCGGATGATCCAGTCTGCCAAAACAACCGCCGGTCCAACCCTCGGCCCCCGGCCTTTCCGCTCCACGACAGAATGCTGAAAGAAACCCCTTCTACTATCTGCACCAGCGTAGGCCAGCAACTTCCGGTTGTCGCTAAAGAGTTTTGACTTTAGCCGGGGGCACATAGGCATTTTCTACCGATAGGGCAGGGGACAATACGATGACAACCTCACAATTATTAATTGCAGCGCTTGGCTGTGTAGTTGTTTGCGGCGTTGCGAACGCGCAGTCCACCACCGCTCAGGCGTCGGCCGCCGATCAAAGCGCTGACACCGATGCGACGCTGCTGGAAGAAGTAATTGTCACCGGCTATACGAAGGAGAAGAAAAAGGACGTCGTCGGAGCCGTTTCGAGCGTGGACATGGCGGAGATCCAGGATCGGCCGACCGGCAGCATCATGCAGAGCCTGCAGGGTCAGGTTGCCGGTGTGCAGATCCTCACCAATGGGAACCCGAGTTCCGGTGCCACGGTAAGGATCCGCGGGCAGGGCATCAGCAGCCTCGGCTTCAACGATCCGCTGTATATCGTCGATGGCGTGCCGCTCAACGCGACGAGTGGCTTGCAGGAGCTCGATCAGGACGCCATTGCATCGGTACAGATCTTGCGCGATGCGGCCAGCGCCAGCATCTACGGCGCACGCGCCGCCAACGGCGTGGTGCTCATCACGACCAAGCACGGTTCCGGGCACATGGTGCTGTCATTCGCCGCGGCCGAGACGCGCCAGGATTTCAATTTCAGCCTGCATCCGCTGAATACGCAACAGCGCGCGCAAGCCTGGTATACGCGTTCCATCAATTCCGGCGAGAATCCGAACAACGCGCTGTATACCTACACCTGTTCAGCCAATCCCTGCAACAGCACCGGCTTTTCCGCGGTGACGATCGGCGGCTACGCCGATTCCACGGGTAAGCGGTTCCTGGACCCCGGCTTGACGCAGCCGGTCTCGGACACAAATTGGCTCGGCGAGGTGATAGAGCAATCGCGGATTCTCGACTCCAGCGCATCACTATCGAACGCCACCGAAGATTCTCATTTCTACAGCGCCGTCAATTTCTACGATGCGCGCGGCATCGTCAAGAAATCGGAATTCAAACGCTTCGCTTTGACCGTGAACTCCGATCACCAGTTGTTCGATAACAAACTTACACTGGGTGAAAATCTCCTGTTCACGAACCAGCTCGAAAACGAGACCAATTTCCAGTCCAGTTTTATCATCGCCCAGGCGTTCGAGACGCAATCCATCATTCCTGTATATACCGTCTCGGGCGGTTGGGGCGGCCCGGCAGCGGGCACCACTGACCATCGGCAACCGGTGGAAATCCTGAATAACAGTGCCAAAAACGTCAGGCGGCTCAATAAGTTTGTCGGCAACCTCTATGGAGAACTTCAGCCCATCGATGGGCTGACGCTGCGCAGCAGCGTTGGCACCGACTACGGTCAAACCTATTATCGTAATTATTTTCCAGGTGGTACGTCCGGCAATATTCTGCTGCTTGACAGCCTCAATACTTCGTACGGTTTCAATCGCTCGATTACGATCAGCGACACGGCGGATTACCAGCGCACGTTCCGTGACCGGCATCACTTCGACGCGTTGCTGGGCTACGAGAACATCGATTACGTCACCGAGGGCTTTGCCGCGTTTGGCAGCGGATTTGCCTCGGCGGCTGACACCTACACGTTCCTGAATCAGGCAACGCAAAACATCGGCGCCACTGGCGCGGGCGACTCGTGGACACTGAGATCGTACTTCTCCAAATTGAATTACGACTACGACGGCAAGTACCTGGCATCACTCACGATCCGCCGAGACGGTTCGTCCAGATTCGGTGCCAACAACCGCTGGGGTAATTTCCCGTCGGCGGCCGTAGGCTGGCGTCTTTCGCAGGAACCGTTTTTTAAGGTCAATTTCATCAACGACCTGAAATTCCGGGCGAGCCTCGGCACCAACGGCAATCAGGAGATCAGCACTTCCGCAAGCGCGACGGTCTTTTCGCCGCGTTACTCCACGACCTCGCTGTTTGCCGATTTCCCGTGCTGCCAGCAGGAGACGGGCACTGCCTATGACCTCAACGGCAACAACAGTGGCACGCTGCCTTCTGGTTTTGCGAAGACGGCGACGGGGAACCCAAACCTCAAGTGGGAGACGTCGAGGCAGCTGAATCTTGGCGTGGATTTCGCCATGTTCGGACGTCGCCTCGAGGGTTCGCTCGACATCTATCGCAAGCGGACGTCGGACATTCTGACGGTCACCAATCCACTCGCCACTGCCGGTGAGGGGGCTCAACAGGTCGTAAATGGCGGCGACGTCGACAACAAGGGATGGGAACTGGAACTCAGCCACCGGACCGAGTTCAATTTCAAGCGCCTCTCCGCACCGCTCAAAATTCATGTCGCCGCGAATCTGTCGCATTCAACCAATACCGTCGTCGCCTTGCCGGCCAACGTCGTGAACTCCTTTCCGGGCAACGGGGCGAATCTGACCGTTCTCGGCCGGTCGCTCAACAGTCTTTTCGGATACGTGGGCAATGGCATTTTCCAGAGTGCCGCCGAAGTTGCCGCGCTTAATCAGCCCGGGGCCTATGTTGGTGGGCTGCGCATTCTCGACGTAAACGGTGATGGCAAGATCGATGCCAGTGATCGGGTGTTCTACGGTACTCGTGATCCAAATTACATCTTCGGCGTCAATTTCGACGTCAATTACAAAGACTGGGCAATCAACATGGCGTGGCAGGGCGTCAATGGTGGCCTGGTCGACAATTCACTGAAACACTACCAGTTCACGACAGAGAATCCCGGTAGTAACTGGGCTACGGGTGTCTTCAACACCTGGTCGCCGACCAACACGGGGTCGCCGAATCCGGCGCCTCATGATGGCTACGGTACGCTGCCGGACACCTACTTCTGGGAGTCTGGCTCCTACATCAAGCTCAGGAACCTCGCCATCTCCTACGTCGTCCCGGCATCGCTCCTGTCGCGAGTTCGTATGAAAGAGCTGCGTGTATATCTGCAAGGGGAGAACCTCGTAATCATCAAGCCTCGTGGAACGACTCTGCAGGATCCCGAGACGGCGGGGACATCATTCCCGGTGCCAAAGCGTTACACCCTGGGCTTCCGCGGTAGTTTCTAGCTCCAGGCAAACGGAATTCCGCCTCGCGCTTTCAGATGGTATTAGATATCTAGGGGAACTGAGATGAACGCATTCGCTCAAGTCAAAACGTTGGGATTGCACTTACTCCTAGCCGCAGCGGCTTGCGTCCTCGCGGCCTGCAGCGGCGGCGGGTCTCTGGATCAGACGCCACACGGCGCCTTGTCGCCCGGGCAGGTTACGACGCCCGCCAACCTGGACGGACTGGTGACTGCCGCCTATTCGTGGCTTGGCAACGATCATTACACCGATCCAAATTTCTTCTGGCCGACCGGAAATATCCGGGGCGGTGACGCCCACAAGGGCGGCAACGGGCCGGGCGACGTCTATTACTACCATGCATTGACGATGTACAACCTCATAACCCCACAAGGCGTGGACATCAATTCAGCGAACCGGTACTGGGTGCGCTGGTACGACGGCGTCTCGCGCGTCAATACTGCCCTCGCCGCGATCAATCCGATATCAACTTCTGTTTACCCGGCAAAGGACGGTCGCGTTGGCGAGTTGCATTTCCTGCGTGGCGCTCTCTACTTCTGGCTGAAGATCCACTTCGACCGCGTGCCTTATGTCGACGAGACCACCGCGCCGACCGCCGTTGTGTCGAATACGGCTCAAACGTCCCAGCAGCTGTGGGACACGATCATTGCAGACTTTCGCGCAGCAGTGGCGAGTCTGCCGGCCACGCAGTCACAGGTAGGCCGGGCGAACAAGTACGCGGCCGAAGCTTACCTCGCCAAGACCCTGCTGTACGCGGCTTACGTGCAGGATCCGACAACGCACGCGGTAACGTCGATCGACCAGGCCAAGCTCGACGAAGTGATCAGCCTCGTCACTGACATCGAAAATTCCGGTCAGTACGGCCTCGTGGCAGACTACGCACAGAATTTTCTCCCCGAAAATGACAATAACCTCGAATCGATTTTTGCCATTCAGCGATCCGTGAACGATGGCTCGGCTCAGGGTAACGGTGGCCGTGGCACCTTTTCATCGGCGTTGAACTACCCCGTCGGCAACAGCGGGTTTGGTTGCTGCGGATTCCACATTCCAAGTCAGGACTTCATCAACAACTTCAAGACGCTCAACGGTCTACCTTTCGACAGCTATAACGGCACCGGACCTGCGAATGACTATTCGCTTGCTAACGGGAATCTGACCACACAACCGATCGATCCGCGCCTGGACCATTCGGTGGTCATGGAGGGAAAGCCCTTCAAGTACTGCACGATTGCCGGGCCCACGTGCATCCACGATGGCATTAATTGGGCGCGCGATCCGACAACTTATGGGAGCACCATCGGTGAGAAGGACCTAGTCGCCCGCGATAGCCCATTCCTGGCCCTCAATGGCCCGTTTTTTATCTCTGCCATGAACACGGTGCTGATACGCTTTGCCGACGTTGAGCTTTTCAAGGCGGAAGCCCTGATCGAGCGAAATCAGGCCGGCGATCTGACTTCCGCACTGAACATCATCAATAGCCTGAGGATCCGAGCGGCGGCGAGTACCGGCCTCTTGAATACGAACCTGAGTACGGCAACCTCGCACAACTATGTCTACAATGTGCAACCCTATCCCTCTTTTGCTGACCAGGCGGCGGCGCGCAAGGCGCTTCGCATCGAGCGCCGCCTTGAACTGGGCCTAGAAGGGTTCCGCTTCTTTGACCTGGTGCGCTGGGGCGTGGCTAAGCAGACCATTGATGCCTACCTGGCCGACGAGGTGCTGCGACGCCCTTACCTGGCGCCGGCGCTGTTCACGGCCGGCCGGGATGAGTATCTGCCGATACCGCAGCAACAGATCGATCTCAGCGGTGGCACCTACGTGCAGAATCCGGGATATTGACCCCTCCCCGGTGATGCCTTGGCCGGCAACGACACCATGTTGCTGCCGGCCATCTATTTGGGTTGAGGCGGGGAGATACCGGGGGTAACGCCAGTGAAGGGCCGACTTAAAACTCTGACAGTACTGATAGCTGCCTGCGTGCAACTCGCACGGGCCGACGGTCTCTATCACGAAGCGCATCGCCCGCAATTCCATTTTTCTCCACCGCAGCAGTGGATGAATGATCCGAACGGGCTGGTGTACGACCACGGTGAGTACCACCTGTTCTATCAGCACAACCCATACAGCAACAAGTGGGGGCCCATGCACTGGGGTCATGCAGTGAGCAGCGACCTGGTGCATTGGGATAATCTGCCCATCGCACTCTATCCGGACCGCAACGGCACCATCTTCTCGGGGAGTGCAGTGCTGGACGTGGCCAACACTTCTGGATTTGGACTGCGCGCTAAACCGCCGCTGGTCGCGATCTATACGTACCACGACCATCTGAGGGAGCACCTCGGCGAAACCGGCTTTCAGTCCCAGGGCTTGGCTTACAGCCTCGATCGCGGCCGAAATTGGGTCAAATACGCCGGTAATCCGGTGCTCACGAACTCGGAAGTGCGTGATTTCCGCGATCCGAAAGTGTTTTGGTATGCGCCCGATCGCAAATGGATCATGGCCCTGGCCGTGGCGGACCATGTTGCATTTTATTCCTCGCACAACCTGAAGCACTGGATGCATGAAAGCGATTTCGGCAAGGAATGGGGTTCCCACGGCGGCGTGTGGGAATGCCCGGATCTCTTCGCCGCCACCGTCGAGGGCACGAGCCTCAGGAAATATGTGCTGCTGGTCAGCATCAACCCGGGCGGACCCAACGGGGGCTCGGCGACGCAGTATTTTGTCGGCGACTTTGATGGGCACCGGTTCACGCTAGACTCCGCTCTTCAGTTGAAACTCAAGACCGATGCTACTGAGCCAGCCGCTGGCCAAGCCCAGATTGACCGGGCGCTGTGGCTCGACTACGGCACAGATGACTATGCGGGTTCCACCTGGTCGGGCGGTGCGCCGGGCGACGCGCGCCAGTTGTTCATTGGCTGGATGAACAACTGGGTTTACGCCAACGAGGTGCCCACGGAGCGCTGGCGCAGCGCGATGACCGTGCCCCGTGAGCTAAGGTTGTTTCAGACCGAGCGGGGACTCGAGCTGCATTCTACACCGGTACGCGAGCTTGACTCGTTGCGCAAGGAGTCCAAGCCGATCGCCGCGCGCAGCAGTGCCGGACCCATGGATCTGACCGAGCTGGCCGGCGCCAAGGGGGGCCTGATGGAACTTGAACTCAATCTGGACAGTCGGAGCGCGGACACCGTCGAGCTGCGCTTCGCCAACGCCAGCGGCGAATCCACCACATTCCGCGTTAACAAGATCAAACGGCGATATGAACTGGACCGTTCCGCTTCCGGTACCGTGGCGTTTAACGCCGCTTTCGGGGACGTACAGGTCGCACCTATCCTGGGAAGCGCGCAGGCGCTTAAGCTCAGAATCTACATGGACCACTCGTCCCTTGAGATTTTCCTGAATGAGGGCGAGACGGTATTCACGTCACTGGTGTTTCCGTCTGTGCCCTATAACTTGATCAGCCTCAAGTCAGACCAGGAAATCGAGTTAAGAGCCGGAACCATCTACGAATTGCAATCGATCTGGAAATAACAGTACGCCACCGCCATGCTCGGCATGGCGCCGCCAGACCCCCTCCTCATCTATGCGCGAAATCTCAAGGACTTACCGGGCACGCCCGCGCGACGCGTCGAGCGGAGCGGCGGAACTCTCCGTCGTGCCGCATGGGCCGAGTATGGTGGCTAAGGAAGGCTTGTGAACAGGCAAATCATATTCTGGTCGATCACCTCCGCGCTCGCGGGATTCCTGTTCGGCTTCGACACCGTGGTGATCTCGGGTGCCGAGCAGAAGATTCAGGTCCTTTGGGCCTTGAGTCCGGGGCTCCACGGCATGGCGATTGCCGCGGCCCTTTACGGCACTGTGCTCGGATCGCTCCTGGGGGGCATGCCCACGGACCGAATCGGGCGCCGCGCGACCTTGCTGCTCATCGGAGTACTCTATCTTGTCGGCGCGGTATGGTCGGCGCTGGCGACGGATGTTCAAGCCTTCATCTTCGCGCGCGTGATCGGCGGGGTGGGCATTGGGATCTCCACTGTCGCGGCCCCGCTGTACATATCGGAGATTGCCCCACCCAGGTACCGCGGCCGCCTGGCGGGCATGTTCCAGTTCAATATCGTTTTTGGAATACTGGTCGCCTATCTGTCCAACGCACTGCTGTCGGGTGTCGGGGAGCAGGCGTGGCGCTGGATGTTGGGCGTCGCGGCGTTTCCATCGCTCCTGTACACCCTGCTGTGTATCGGTCTTCCGGAAAGCCCGCGCTGGCTGCTGAGCAGACGCCAGGACACCGCGGCTGGACTGCGGGTCCTGCGGCTCATTCGTCCCGAGGCCTCCGAGTCCGAGATTGCGGCGGAAGCGGACGCGATCCGCTCGGCCTCGACCGCTAAGGGTGCAGCGACGAATTTCTGGAATTGGCAGTTGCGCCTGCCGATCATGCTGGCCATTCTTATTGCTTTCTTCAATCAGCTTTCCGGCATCAATGCCATATTGTACTTCGCGCCACGAATCTTCGAGTTGACGGGACTCGGGGCGAAGGCGGCGCTGCTGCAGTCGGTAGGTATCGGCGCGACCAATCTGATTTTCACTTTTGTGGGTCTGTGGCTCATTGACCGGCTGGGGCGCCGCACGCTGCTGTTGATTGGCTCGTTCGGCTACATTGCCTCGCTCGGGCTCGTGGCCTGGTCCTTTTTTACGCAACATTTTGCTCTGGTACCGGTCTGCATCTTCGCATTCATTGCGGCGCATGCGATCGGTCAGGGCGCCGTGATCTGGGTGTACATCGCCGAGATCTTTCCAAACCGCCAGCGCGCGGAGGGCCAGGCCCTCGGCAGCTTTACCCATTGGTTCTTTGCCGCCTTGCTGACCAGCCTGTTTCCAAAAGTGGTTTCAGCGTTTCCGCCCGGCTACGTGTTCCTGTTCTTTGCATTCATGATGACTGTGCAGCTCGTGTGGGTAAGAACCATGGTCATCGAGACCAAGGGCGTGCCACTGGAGCAGATCCAGGTTCAGCTCAAGATCGCCGAGCATCACGCCTGAATCCTGGGGCGATTCATCCGGCCAGCTGCTCGTAGGCCTCGACGTAGCGCTGCACCTGGCGCTTCCAGGAGAAATCCCTGGCCATGCCGTTTTGCACCAGGTGCCGCCACGTACCCTTTTGCTGGTAAAGATCGAGCGCCAGGTCAATCGCCCAGCTCACGGCCTGGACGTTGTAGTCGTTGAAGACGATGCCGGTCCCGCTGCCCGTCGCCGCGTCGAAGTGTTGTACGGAATCGGCGAGGCCGCCGGTGCGGCGCACGATCGGCACGGTGCCGTAGCGCAGGCTGTACATCTGGTTGAGCCCGCTGGGCTCGTAGCGCGAGGGCATGAGGAACATATCGCTCGCCGCCTCGATCCAGTGCGCCAGTTCCTCGCTGTAGCCGCGATGGAAGGCGACGCGCCCGGGGAACTGCCTGGCCAGCGCCGTGAAAAATCTCTCGTACGGCGGCTCGCCCGATCCCAGCACCGCGAGATTGAATTGACGGGCCGCCAGGAGCGGCGGCAGCGCCTTGAGCAGCAGGTCGATGCCTTTCTGGGTGGCGAGCCGGGTGATCATGCCGATCAGCGGCAGGCGTTCGCCCACCTGAAGCTTCAGGCGCGCGAGAAACTCATCCTTCAGGCCGGCCTTCACCCCGAGCTGGTTCGCGCCGTAGTGGCGGGGCAGCCAGTGATCGTTGCGCGGGTCCCACTCCTGGTAATCGACGCCGTTGAGAATGCCGAGGAGCGAGGCCGTGCGCGCCCGCAGCGTGTCGTCGAGACCTGCGCCGTATTCGGGCGTCTGGATTTCGCGCGCATAGCTCGGGCTCACCGTCACCAGCAGATCGGCGTACAGCAGTCCGTGGCGCAGCAGGTTGATGCGGCCGGCCTTCAGGTCATCCTGATGCAGCATCTCGGGCCCGGCCCCCGACAGCACCTCGCTGGCCGATGCCGGCCCCAGCACGCCCTGGTAGGCGAGGTTATGGATCGCCATCACGCTGCGCGTGGCTTCGAAGAGCTTGTCCCAGCGGTAGATCGAGCGCAGCCAGAGAGGCGCAATGGCGGTATGCCAGTCATTGCAGTGCAGGATCTGCGGGGCGAAGCCCATGCGCTGGCAGCTCAGGAACGCGGCGTGTGTGAGCAGCAGGTAGCGGCGGTATTCCAGCGGGTCGGCCGTATAGACGCTGGGTCCCCCAAAGACAGCGGGGCAATCCACCAGGTAGACGAAGGCGTCGGTGCCGGGCAGGCGTGCGGTCTGAATGGAGAAGCGGTAGGCATGCGTGCCAATCGTCAACGGCACGTCCTGCAGGAAGGCCACCGGATGGATCTCCATCCCTTCGCGCCGGATCGAGCCATGGAAAGGCATGAACAGGCGCATGTCGTGCCCGGCAGCATTGAGGTATTTGACGAGCGCCCCGGAAACGTCCGCGAGGCCGCCGACCTTGGCAAAAGGCGCCATTTCGGCGCTCAGATAGCAGATCCTGATCGGCACCGGGCCAGTTTACTAAAGCGCCCAGCAGGCCAGGGGTCAAGGCGGCTATGATTCAAACATGCGCCGTCTGGTGGTATTTCTGGCCTTGATTGTGTTGCTGACTGTTTCCCTGGCGGTGGGCTGGATCGCGACGGACTGGCCCCACTGGTGCCGGATCCTGAACCTTTGCGATGGCCGGGGATTGCTGTAACTCGTTGATTAATAAATAATTATGTCCGCAACCCCGTATCAGCTGCTGGAGCAGGAATGGCGCCGGCTCCATGCCTTCCGCGGTGCGCTCTCGCTGCTGCGCTGGGACGCGGCGGTCATGATGCCGCGCGGCAGCGCCGAGGTGCGTGGCGAGCAGCTCGCCGCCCTGGAAACCGAATACCACGCCTTGCTCACGGCACCGAAGATCACCCGGCTCCTGGACCGGGCCCAGGCCAATGTGCGTGGACTGGAGGACTGGCAGGTCGCGAACCTGCGCGAAATGCGCCGGCAGCGCGATCACGCGATTGCCACCCCCGTCTCGCTGATCTCAAGGCTGGCCCGTGCCGCCGCGCACGCCGAAAGCCAGTGGGTGGCCGCGCGTCGCGACAATAATTTCTCGCTGTTCGCGCCGCACCTCGAAGAGGTGCTGTCTCTTGTTCGTGACAAGGCGGCCTTGCTGGGCCAGGCGCTGAACCTGCCGCCCTACGATGCGCTCGTCGACGAGTTCAGTCCGGGCATCGGCACGGCCGACATCGATGCAATCTTCAAGGCCCTGTCGCGACGGCTCCCGGGCATGATCAGCGAGGCGATCGAGGTGCAGCAGAAGGAAACGGTATTGCCGATCGCCGGGAAATTCTCCACCGGCAAGCAGCGCGGCCTCGTCGTCGAGGTCATGAAGGCGGTAGGTTTTCCCTTCGAGCAGGGCCGGCTCGATGAGAGCGAGCATCCCTTCACGGAAGGCGTGGTGGGGGACATCCGCGTCACCACGCGTTTTGACGCGGCCGATCCCTTCGACGGGCTGCTGGGCGCGCTGCACGAGACCGGGCACGCCATGTACGACCTGGGGATGCCCGCGAGCTGGCGCGACCAGCCCGTAGGGCGTGACCGGGGCATGGCACTGGAGGAGAGCCAATCGCTCCTGCTCGAGATGATCATCGGCCGCAGCGCCCCGTTCCTGCGCTACCTGCTGCCCCTGGTGCAGAAGCATTACGCGGTGAGCGGCCCGGAATGGGAGTTCGACAACGTCTACCGCACCCTGACACGCGTCCGGCGCAGCCTGATCCGCGTCGAAGCCGACGAGATGAGCTACTCGCTGCACATCATGCAGCGCTACGACATCGAAAAGCAGCTGCTCGCCGGCCGCCTGGCCGTCCGCAACCTGCCCGAGGCCTGGAATGCCGGCATGGAACAGCGATTCGGGAGCCGGCCGGGCTCAGCCGCCGACAGTTGCCTGCAGGACATGCACTGGGCGCTGGGCTCCTTCGGCTATTTTCCTTCCTATGCGCTCGGGCTGATCATCGCCGCGCAACTCTGGGAGGCCCTGCGGGTGCAGCTGCCGGAGGTCGACGAGCAACTGGCGCGCGGCGAATTCGCCGCCGTTTTCGGCTGGCTGCGCGAGAACATGCACGGGTACGGCGCCAAGCTTCCGGTCAAGGAGCTGATCAAGCAGGCGAGCGGCCAGCCCCTCAGCGCCAACGCACTGCTGCGTTACCTGCAGAGCAAGTACCTGGCGGAGGCCCATTGAACGCGGTCGCGCCGCTCGTTCCGGTGACGCGCGATTCCGCCACCCAAAAACGGCTCGGCGCGGCGCTCCGCGGCCTCGCCGGCAAGGCGATCGCCGACTATCGCATGATCGAGACGGGCGATCGCGTGATGGTGTGCCTCTCCGGGGGCAAGGATTCCTACACGCTGCTCGATCTGCTGCTCTCGCTCCAGCGCAGTGCGCCGGTCGAATTCGAGCTGCTGGCTGTGAATCTGGACCAGAAGCACCCTGGATTCCCCGCGCGGGTGCTGCCCGATTACCTGCGCGGCCGCGGCGTGCCCTTTCATGTCATCGAGCAGGACACCTACCGGGTGGTGAAACGGCTGATCCCCGCAGGCCGCACGATGTGCTCGCTGTGCTCGCGGATGCGGCGCGGCGCGCTGTACCGGTACGCGGCCGAGCAGGGCATCACCAAGATCGCGCTCGGCCATCATCGCGACGACATCGTCGAGACCCTGTTCCTGAACCTGTTTCATGGCGGGCGGCTCAAGGCCATGGCACCCAAATTCCGCTCCGACGATGGCCGGCACGTGGTGATCCGGCCGCTCGCGTACATCGCGGAGCGCGACATTGCCCGTTTCGCCCGCGCCCGCGCCTTTCCGATCATTCCCTGCACTCTGTGCGGCTCGCAGCCGAACCTGCAGCGCGGGGCCATCAAGCGCATGCTCGCAGCCTGGGAGCGCGAACAGCCAGGCCGCACCGAGTCGATCTTCTCTGCCTTGCGCCACGTGGAGCCCACGCAGCTGGCCGACCTGCGCCTGTTCGACTTTGCGGCGCTCCGGCCGACGTCCAGGTGATGCAGCGGCCACTCGCCAACAGCTATTGGGTGTTGCCGGGCCGGTTCCTGGCCGGCGAGTATCCCTCGGGCCGCGAGCACCCGGAAAGCGATGCCGGGCGCGCGCGCATTGCGCGACTCCTAGGGGCCGGCATCAGCTGCATCGTCGATCTGACCGACGAGGATGAGTGCCCGGCCTATGATCAGCTGTTGCCGCCGACGGTCGCACACCTGCGGCGCACGATCCCCGATACTGAAGTGCCGCGCCACCCGGGCCTGATGCGTGACATCCAGAAGGATCTCGCCCTGGCCCTAGCCGGCGGACAGATCGCCTATGTGCACTGTCGCGCCGGCATCGGCCGCACCGGCACGGTCGCCGGCTGCTTCCTGGTGGAACAGGGCCTGGATGGGGATGAGGCGCTGCGCGAACTGAACGCCTTGTGGACGCTGCAGTGTGCGCGTGCCGCAAGCTGGCCCGAAGTGCCGCAGACCGCGGAGCAGGCCGACTACATACGGCTATGGGTGCCGCGGCGCACCCTGCTGAGTTCGCGATCATGAGCGGCGCTGCCCGCCGGCACCGCCGCCCCGCCTGGTCGCGTCTGGACGATGAGGCGCTGCTCGACGTGCGGCTCTGCGATCTGCGCCTGGGGCTGGCCGGCACGGCGGTCCAGGCCGGCGTCACCCGGCTGAATCGCGAACTCGACTCTCGCGGCATCGCCTTTCGTCCGCATGTCTGGCTCGCGGTGGACTGGTTTTCCCCCGACGGCGTGCCCGGATTCGCCGTGCCGTTCTATCTGGTCCATCCGCGTCTTACGCGGCTGGAGCGCAAGATGACCGGCGAGGTGGAGGGGACCAACCGCAAGTGGCAGATGCGCATCCTGCGCCACGAGGCCGGGCACGCGTTCGACTCGGCCTACCGACTGCGCCGCAGGGCGCGCTGGCGGGCCTTGTTCGGACCGGCCTCGCGGCGCTATGCACCGCAATACCGCGCGCGGCCAGCCAGCCGCCACCACGTGCAGCATCTGGGGGAGTGGTACGCCCAGGCGCACCCCACCGAGGATTTTGCCGAGACGTTTGCGGTCTGGCTGCAGCCGAATTCGGACTGGCGGCGGCGCTATGCGCTGTGGCCGGCACGGCGCAAGCTCGAGTATGTGGCGCAGCTGGCCGCTGAAATCGGCCGGCGCGCAGCGCCGGTGAACGGCCGCGAGCGGGTCGAGGCGCTGGAGGACAGCACGTTGACCCTGCGCGAGCACTACCGGCGCAAGCGTGCGGCGCAGCGGCGGCGTCAGCGGCTGCTCGCCGACGTCTGGTTGCGCAAGCTGTTTGTATCTGCGGCGGACGCACGTCGGGGCGCGCGCTCAGCCGCGGCGCTGCTGCGCGCTCACAAGCTCGGGCTGCGCGCAGCGCTGTGCAAGCGGGCCGGCGCCGACCGCTACGCGGCCCAGCAGATCCTGCGCCTGGCGATCGAGCGCTGCCAGCAGCTCGGGCTCCGCCAGCGCGAGGCACGGCGCACCACGATCCCGAAGCTGCGCGCGGCATTGGTGCGGATGGCACGCGGCTACATCGCCAGCGATGCATTGCGGATGCGCCTGTGAAGCGGCTGCGCACGCTGGTGGTGGTGCATTCCAGCCTCGTGCCGCCCGAGTCGCTCGAGGGCTATAGCGAGCGGGAGATCGCCGAGTGGCGCACCGAATACGACGTGATCGGCTCGCTCCGCAAGGCCGGGCATACGGTGCAGACCCTCGGCGTGCTCGACTCGCTGACCGAGCTGCGCGCGGCACTGCTCGAGTGGCATCCCGACGTCGTGTTCAACCTGCTCGAGGAATTCAACGGCATCGTGACCTACGACCAGCACGTGGTGGCCTTCCTCGAGCTGATGCGCCAGCCCTACACCGGCTGCAATCCGCGCGGCCTGCTGCTGGCGCGCGACAAGGTGCTGTGCAAGCAGCTGCTGGCCTTCCATCGCATCCCGACCCCGCAATTCGCGGTGTTCCGGCGCGGCCAGCACCTGCGGGTGCCGCAGCGCCTGCGCTTTCCGCTGTTCGTGAAGTCGGCGACCGAGGACGCCTCGCTCGGCATTGCCCAGGGCCGGGCGCGAGCTCTACGTCGGGGTGATCGGCAACGAGCGGCTCAGCCGGCTGCCGGTGTGGGAGATGAAGTTCGGTTCCCTGCCGGAGACGCTTCCGGCCATCGCCACCCGCAAGGTGAAGTGGGATCGCGCCTACCAGAAGAAATACGAAATCACCACCAGTGAGGCGAGCGATCTGCCGCCGCTGGTGCTGGCGCGCATCGATCGGCTGGCGCGGCGCATCTACCGCGCCCTGCACCTGTCGGGCTATGCACGCATCGATTTCCGCATGCGTGAAGACGGCAACCTGTATGCGCTGGAAGCGAACCCCAATCCCAACATCGAACGCGAAGAGGACTTTGCCGCCGCGGCCAAGGCCGCGGGTGTAGGCTATCCCAAGCTCCTCGACCGCATCATGCGGCTGGGGCAGGCATATCGCGCCGCCTGGCGCACCGACTACGCATGAGCGCGGGTACAGGCATGCAGCGTGGACCGATAATGCGATCAATCGCCACGGCGCTAGCGCTGTGCGGCGCGCTGGCGCTGACGGCCTGCCCGAGCACGGCGACGCTGCGCAGGTCGCAATTGTCCATGCTGGCCGAGCAGCTCCCGGGCAACTACGGCAATCCGCAGCAGGCGCTGATCATCATGCGCGTGGCCGCGCCCCTGGTCGGGGACCAGGTGTTCTACGTGCGCGAGACGGCCGCCGACGACGCGCGCCGGGTCGTCAGCGAGCGCGTCTGGAGCCTGCAGATCGCCGCCGATGGGGGCATCGTCGGCGGCGTCTACGCGCTCCAGGAACCGGAGCGCTGGCGCAGTGGGCTCGAAAGCCCGGAACTGTTCCGCTCGCTGCTGCTGCGCGACCTGCGCCCGCTGCCCGGATGCGAGTTACTGTGGACCAGCGGCGCGCAGGGCTTCAGCGCCTCGAGCGCCAGCTCCAGTTGCCCGCAGCGCTGGCGTCTGGAAGGCGACACGATCGCCTTCAGCGAGCAGCCCGCTGCCGCGCCTACGCCCGACCCTTACTTTCATCTGGTGCGCAAACCGTGATCGACGTCGGCGAATCGCAGGTACAGGGTGTAGGGGAGGTGATCCGCCTCGCCGTGGCGCCGGTCTTCCTGCTCTCGGGCGTCGGCATCATGCTGACGGTGTTCACCAACCGCCTGGCGCGCGCGGTCGATCGGGCACGCACCCTGGAACGCGAGGTTGCCGCTGCGCCCGAGGCGGCGCACACGCTGGAGCAGCACCAGGCGCTCGCTTCGCTCGCGCGGCGCGGGCGTCTGCTGGGCATCGCGATCGCGCTGTGCACGATCTGCGCCCTGCTGGTCGCGGTCGTGGTGGTGGTGCTGTTTGCCGGCGAATCCTTCAACATCCGCGTCAGCTACGCGATCGACGGCCTGTTCATCGCTGCGATGCTGAGCTTCATCGGCGCCATCCTCTGCTTCCTGCGCGAGGTGTTCATCGCCACGAGCACGCTGCGGATCGGCCACCGGAAAGGCTCATGAGCGCAACGCGCACCGTGACGATGAGGGCCTACTTCACGAGTCGCAGCGAGAAGGGATAGCGGTAGGCAATCCCCTGGTTGGCCCTGCCGGCCGCGATGATGATCAACACCAGTGCCGTGAGGCCGATAACCGCCATCAGCGGGAAGGCCAGCAGGCCGCCCACGCCCAGCGTCGCGAGCGTCATCAGCAGCAGCGCCAGGCAGGCGAGGGAGACGGTAATCGCGAAATTCAGCGCCTCCTTGCCCTGATCGTTCACGAAGGGCATCGTGTCCTTCTTGATCAGCCAGACGATCAATGGCCCGATGAAGAAGCCGACACTGCCGCCGCGCCCGGAGGTCAGGAGGCCGCCGAGCAACGCGGACAGGTGCGCCCACATGCCCCAGGTTCTCTCCTGGGCATTGGCAGTGCCCGGTGGGGCAGGCGGCGCTGACCAGATGCTCCGTGGATCGGCCTCGTTCATGTGTACTCCGCTCAGTTACTGAATTGATGCCCGTGCGGCGGGCTGACTGAGGGCCAGAATACGCCAGATACGGGTCGTCCCGGTGCATGTCCCGGGACCGGCGGGTGCTTGATCCCGGCACCGGGTGCCTGATTCCGGGCCGGCCGCCGCCCTTCACGGCCCGGGATTGGCGCCGATTTCCTCGTGGGCGATCGTCCAGGGTTCGGCGGCCGCCTTCGCGCACCAGTCCTGCAGCTGCCCGTCGGCCAGGGCCGTCGACTGGTACTGCTGTGCGGGCACCGACAGCTGGGCGCTGTAGGTCTGGAAGCGCAGCACCACCGGCGCGTACATGGCATCCGCCATCGAGTACTCGCCGAACAGCCAGGGCCCATCGGCGCCGAAGCGGGCGCGTGCCTGGGACCACAGGGCATCGACGCGCGCGAGGTCACGCTGCAGCGTCGCCGTCATCGGGACGCGCCGGCCACGGGCCCGCGCGTTCATCGGCCACTGGTGGCGCAGTTCGCGAAATCCGGCGTGCATCTCGGCGCTCATGCTGCGCGCGACGGCCCGCGCTTCCGGCTGCCGGGGCAAGCCGCGCCCCGCCTGCTCGCACAGATACTCGCAGATCGCGATCGACTCCCACACCACCAGCTCGCCGTGACGCAGCGCCGGCACCCGCCCGGCGGGATTGATGGCATGAATCCGCGCGCTGCTATCCGGTTGGTCGAGCGGAATCTGCAACTCGTGGAATTCCAGGCCGAGATGGCGCGCCAGCATCCACGGGCGCAGCGACCATGAGGAGTAGTTCCGGTTGCCAATGATGAGCGTGAAGTCCGTCATATTTCCCTGGCGCTCGGCGCACCCGACTGCCAGCCGGCAGGATTCCTGCGGCTCCAAACTAGCAGGATTTGCGCGGAAATTGTGACCGAAGTACCCGGTGAGGCCTGGCCTCTCATGCTCCACTCGGCCCAGGGCTGCGGAGGGTTCACGAGGTGTACGCGTGCAGCACAAGGACCGACCGGGCAACGTGGTGGCGGTGGCCAACCTTGCGGAGTACTTCCGCGAGGCGCTGCAGGGTGCGCTCGCGCACCAGCATCTGGCGGTCGAAGACCAGACCGAACAATACGTCGTCAACCTGCTGACCCTGTTCTCCCGCGCCGAGCATCTCTACGAAGGCGTGCCTGCCGGCTCGCGCCTGCCGCCGCTGGCGGGGATGTTTGCCGCTGCGCTCGAGGCGCCGGCCGCGGCGGAGCGCGAGCGGGCACTGCAGCGGCTGGGCGACGTATCGCTGTTCATTGCCGGTTTCTTCGCGCACGGCTTTACGCGCCGCCTCGTGGACATCGATTACCACATCTCCATGGGCGGGCGGGCCTACGGGACCCTGGCCGGAGCGCTGGCGCGGACCCGGCGGCGAGTGCTGGCGCAGGTCTACGCCGAGCTCGCCGCCAAATTCCAGCCCCTGGTCGATGCGCTGGGCGAAATCAGCGATGCCGCCCGCATCTACACGCAGCGCGATGCGCTGCGACTCTACGAGGTGTGGCTGCGCACCGGCAGCGCACGGGCGCGCGGACTGCTGGCGGAGCTCGGCGTCGCGGCCACGCCCGCCAGCCTGCGCGCGAATTGACCCATGGTGGTGCGCCAGCTCCAGGCCCTGCTCGCGGGCATCTACGACGTGCCCCTGGCGCAGGATGTCGCGCAGTTCCTGCTGACGGACCGCAGCGCGCTGCCGGGTGCCTTGCCCGCGACGAACACCGACGAGCAGCTGCTGGTGGCCGAGGACGCCGACGGCGTTTCCATCGGCCTGTTTCTCGATCCTGCGGTGCTGGAGCGGCTCGCCGCGGCCAATCCACTCGAGGCGCTCAACGGCGGGAACCTCGCCGACTACTGGACGGCGCTCGAGGGTGTGAGTCATTTCGTGTATCTGGCCTGGAATGCGGCACACGATCGTCCGGTGAGCCTCCTGGAACTCGAACTGCAGGCGGAGATCGACAAGTACGTCGCCAGCTTCTGGCTGCTGCGCGCCCAGCAGCCACGGCGTTTTCCCGCCGAATTGCATCGTGTGCTGTTCGAGCACGCCAGGATCGACCTCGAGCTCGCCGGAGATCGCGTTGGCCTGTATCGGCGCGCCAACCAGTATGCCGCGCGTTTTTGCCGACGCCTCGGCCGGCTGCTGCGACCCGCGGGCGCGCAGGCGCAATCGCGGGCGATGGCGGAGCTGCGGCGCTTCTACCGGTTATCCAATGCGATGAAGCTCAGGCACATCGAGTGCCTGGCCTGAATGCAGCCCGGCCTGAACGCAGCTTGCCTTGGGCTAGCTGTCGGATTTCTTGAGCTGCGACACCTGGCGGCGCAGGCTTATCCACTCCGAGAGGCGGCGCAGGTCGGCCTGCTTTGCGCTGGACCCGGGTGTCCGGACGCTGGGCCAGGTGTCGTAGGGGTCGTATCCGCTCCCCGTGCTGACTGGCGCGCCCCGATCTTGGAGCATCAAATCGAAGTTGCCGGTGACGGCGGTGGATTCATTGTGGCTCATGGTTTTCCTCTGTCTCCCTCGTGAGCTATTTGACCCGCTGGTTTGCGGCCGGATCGTTAGCTTCGCGGGCTATTTTCCCATCTCAGGGACTGCGCGATATGAACCGGCGCACAGTTTCTGCAGAAAACGCGAGGCACGGACATAATTGCGCTGGAAACCCGCAGGAAAGCCCTGTTTCCAGGCGCTCCAGATGGTATGGGAGCGGGCTTCAGCGGCCGTGCACTTCGTCCACGTCCGCCTGTCCCGACAGGCGGCGGCGCACGAAGGACCAGCACATGCCGACGCCCAGGATGATCCCGGTGACGAACAGCGCGAGCCACGACCAGGCCGAGCCGGCGCTGAGCTGCAGCCAGCCCTGACTCACGGCCAGCCAGACCAGCGCCGCGAACAGCGCCACGATCAGGGCCACCCCGAGCCAGCCCAGCGAGCGCAGCGTCGCGGTGGCGTAGATCACCCAGCCGATCAGCAGCAGCAGGCCGCCGACCGCCTGCAGTGCCGACACGTGCGGGAAGTTAACGGCCACCCAGTGAAAGTAAGAGTGGCCACTCGGGTTCACCGTGAGCAGCACCAGCGCCTGCGCGGACAGCATGCGCGCCAATACGCCGCTGCTGCTCATGGCGTCCTTGTTCATATATATTCACTCTATGCCGGCCGCCGACCCGCTCGCAACACTGAATGCTCCGCAGCGCAAGGCCGTGACATACGGCCAGCCTCTGGCTGATGGCAAGGGCGTCCGCGCCGGGCCGCTCCTCGTGGTGGCCGGAGCCGGCACGGGCAAGACCAATACCATCGCGCACCGCGTGGCCTGGCTGGTCATGAATGGGGTCGACCCCGCGCGCATCCTGCTGCTGACCTTCACGCGCCGCGCGGCCGGCGAGATGCGCCGCCGCGCGCACGACATCCTGCGCCAGGCGCTCAATGACACGCTGGGCAACAAGGCGCAGGCCATGCTGCAGCGCCTGAACTGGGCCGGCACCTTTCATTCCATCGGCAATCGCCTGCTGCGCCATTACGGCCGGCACCTGAAGCTCGAGCCGGGCTTCACCGTCATCGACCGGAGCGACTCGGCTGACCTGTTCGACAATCTGCGCCAGGAACTGGGGCTGACCGAGCAGTACCAGCGCTTTCCGCGCAAGGACACCTGCCTGGCGATCTATTCCTGGCGCGTGAATACGCAGAAAAGCCTGCACGAGACGCTCGAGCAGCAATTCTCCTGGTGCCTGGGCTGGGAGGCGGATGTGACCAAGCTGTGCCGCACCTACGTGGAGCGCAAACAGCAATACGGGCTGCTCGACTACGACGATCTGCTGGTCTACTGGCACGCGATGATGAGCGAGCCCCGGCTGGCGCAGCACGTGGGCGCGAATTTCGATCACATCCTGGTCGATGAATACCAGGACACCAACCGGCTGCAGGGCGAGATCCTGCGCGGCCTGCGGCCCGATGGCGCCGGGGTTACCGTGGTGGGTGACGATGCGCAGTCGATCTATTCCTTCCGCGGCGCCGCGGTGGAAAACATACTGGGCTTTGCGGAACTGTTTACGCCGCGCGCGGAGGTCGTGACGCTGGCGCAGAATTACCGCGCCACGCAACCGCTCCTGGACGCCGCCAACGCGCTCATGAGCGACGCGCCCCGGCAGCACCGCAAGCACCTGCTCTCGGTGCGCGGGTCCGGCGGCCGGCCGCAGTTCGTGACCACGGACGAGCTGCTGTCGCAGGCGGAATATGTCGGTGGCCAGGTGCTCAAGCGCCGCGAAGCGGGCGTGCCGCTGCGCCGCCAGGCGGTGCTGTTTCGCAATGCGAGCGCCAGCGACGTACTCGAAGTCGAGCTGCTGCGCCGGCACATCCCCTTCGTCAAGTACGGTGGGCTGAAATTCCTGGAAGCCGCGCACGTCAAGGACATGCTCAGCGTGCTGCGCTGGGCCGACAACCCGCGCAACACGCTGGCGGCGTTTCGCGTCCTGCAGCTGCTGCCGGGCATGGGCCCCTCAAACGCCCAGCGCATCCTCGCCGAGCTTGAGCAGGACGGCGGCAGCTTCGCCATGCTGGGCAAGGTACAAAAGCCGGCGGCCGCGCTGCAGGATCTGTCGCGGCTGTGCAAACTGATGACGGCCCTGGCCGAGCCGCAGCGCCCCTGGCCCGGTCAGGTGCGCCTGGTGCGCGACTGGTACCAGCCGCATCTGGAACGGCAGTATGAGCAGACGCATACGCGCCTGGGCGATCTCGATCAGCTGGAGCAGCTGTCGGGGCAATTCCCCTCGCGCGAGCGCTTCATCAGCGAGCTGGCGCTGGATCCGCCCAACGCCGCCGGCGATCTGGCCGGTGCGCCCGTCCACGACGAGGATTACCTGGTGCTGTCCACCGTGCATTCGGCCAAGGGCATGGAATGGGACACCGTGTTCGTGCTCAACGTGGTCGACGGCAGCTTTCCCTCGGAATTCTCGACCGGGCGCACCGAGCTCGTCGACGAGGAACGCCGCCTGCTGTATGTCGCCATGACCCGCGCGCGCAACGAACTGGCGCTGTGCGCGCCGCTCAAGTTTCTGCTCACCCAGCAGCCGAAAAATGGCGATGCGCATGTCTACGGCGCGCGCAGCCGTTTCGTCACCGAGAAGTTACTCAAGTGCTTCGACCAGTCCGCCTTCCACGGCACGCAGAGCGGCGATACCGGGCTCAAGGAGGCGCGCGAGGAGTCCATCGACATCCACGCGAAGCTCAAGGAGATGTGGTAGCCCGCCGGCGCTACCAAAATCATCGAGGCGTCGAGCGCAGTAAAGGGCAGCATCCTGCCCACTCTCGATCGTCCGGCCGGTCGAATTGCCTGCATAAGGGCGGTAGCGCCGAGAATGCGGTAGGCTCATGTCTCGGGCTATCCAATTGATCGAGCCGGCCAACCCGTTGGTCCGGAGGACCGGGTTGAACATGGCGCACTGACGCGAGGAGCGTGTGTGAAGAATTTACGCCGTGGTCTGCTGGGTGCGCTGATGGGTTACCTTACGTTTGCGGCGAGCGCGGCGGCTGCCGCGGCGCCTGACGCCGATGAGACCACGGCCCTCGCCCACATTCGTGACGCCGCAATGTCGAGCAACTGGGCCTGGCAGCGACTCTCCGAACTGACCGACCGGATCGGGCCGCGCTTGTCGGGTTCGCCTCAGCTCGCGGCAGCCATCAGCCAACTGGCGGGGGCGATGCGATCGCTTCCGGCGCAAGTGACGTTGCAACCAGTGAAAGTTCCGCACTGGGTGCGTGGCGAAGAGCGGGCTGAGTTGGTCGAATACCCGGGCCGACCCGATAGCGTGTCCCAGCGCCTCCAATTGACGGCGCTCGGTTTCTCATCCGCCACACCGGCCAGCGGGCTTACCGCGCCGGTGATTGTCGTACAGGACCTGGCGGAGCTCAATCATCGGTCAGCGGAGGTTCGCGGCAATATTGTTCTATTCGACGCGCGCTTCGATCAGCGCCTGGCGGACAATGGCTACGCGGGTGTTGCCTACGTACAGGACGGCCTGTACCGAACGAAGGGTCCTTCGGCGGCGGCGGCGTTGGGTGCGGCCGCGGTATTGGTGCGCTCGGTCGGGGGCGCCGAATTCCGCTTGCCCCATACCGGTGTGACGCAATGGAAGGAGGGACAGACGGCCATCCCCGCGGCGGCACTTGCGGCGGAGGATGCGGACCTGGTGGCTCGCCTGGCCGCTGTCGGGCCCGTGACGCTCAAGCTGGTGCTTACGCCCCGAACACTTCCAGACGCTGACAGCAGTAATGTTATCGCCGATTGGCCCGGGCGTGAAAAGCCCGGCGAGTTCGTGATCGTCTCGGGTCACCTGGACAGCTGGGATCTGGCGACCGGTGCAACGGACGATGGCGTTGGTGTGATAGCGGCTGCTGCGGTCATCGACATACTGCGGCAGCTCGATCTGCACCCGCGACGAACCATCCGCTTTATCGGCTGGACGGCCGAGGAGCCCGGTGCCATTGGCGGCAAGGCCTATTTCGCCTCTGTTGAACGTACCGTAGAGTCCCAGACGGCAGCGATCGAAAACGACGCCGGCGCGGGCCGCTCGCTTGGCGTCTGGGCCGCTGTAACGAAAGACTCAATAACGGCAATGCAACCCGTGCTGGACGCCCTGGGCCCGATTGGCGCTACCGTGCTCCAGCCCATCGACAGTGAGCTCGGCGCCGACATCAGTTGGCTGCAGGCCGCCGGTGTTCCCGGCTTTGCGCCATTGCTGGACAGGCGGCATTACTTTGATTACCACCATAGTGCCGCGGATACTCTGGACAAGGTCGAGCCAGAAAACCTCCGGAGTCAGGTCGCGACCCTGGCGGTGCTGGCGTATTTCCTGGCCGAGCTACCGGAACCGCTGCCGCGATTCAAGGTTGCTCCGTAAGACATGGGCTGCGCCGGGAAGCGCGGCTGACCAGCGCTGGGGGCGCAGCGTTCATGCGCTACCGCAATTCGACCTTGAGATATTGCCGATAGCGCTCCCGCGCCGCACCCGCTCGCCGGCGGGCTGCGGGCGGCGGACCGGCTCTCAGGGCTCGAGGTAGGCGTAGCCGTCGAGTTCCTGTTCGTAGAAGCGCTTGAGCGCCTGGCCTTCGGCCACCGTCATGCGCCCTTCACGCACCGCGCGTTCGCAGTCGCGCGCCAGCGCCGGCGCCAGCTCGGCGACGTCGTATTCCATGTACTCGAGCACCCTGTTGGCGGTGTCGCCCTTGACCACCTCCTCGATCCACCAGCCGCCCTCCTCGTGCAGCTTGATGTGCACCACGTGGGTATCGCCGAACAGATTGTGCAGGTCGCCGAGCGTCTCCTGGTAGGCGCCCACCAGGAAGGCGGCCAGGTAATAATCCTCGCCGGGAATCAGTTCGTGCAGCTCCAGCGTGCGCTTGGTCTCGCGGCGGCTCACGAAACGGTCGATGCGGCCGTCGGAATCACAGGTGATGTCCGCCAGCACCCCGTTGCGTACCGGGCGCTGGTGCAAGCGGTGGATCGGCATGATCGGAAACACCTGCTCGATCGCCCAGCTGTCCGGGAGTGACTGGAACAGCGAGAAATTGCAGAAGTAGATGTCCGACAGCACGTCTTCCAGGCCCTCGAGCTCCTCGGGGGTCTGGCTGAGCTTGCGGCAGCAGTCGCGGATGCGCGCGCAGGTGGCCCAGTAGAGCCGCTCCACCAGCCCGCGGTGCTCCAGCGACAGCAATCCCAGGTTGAACATCTGCAGGGCCTGGTCGCGCGCGGTCTGTGCGTCGTGGTAGCACTCGACCAGGCGCCGTTCGTCGATGCTGCGCCACGCGTCGAACAGATCACGCACCGGCTGCGGCGGCGCCGCGGCCTGCGGGCCCGTCTCCTCGGCGTTGACCACGAAGCGATCGAGGCGTGAGCTGCCGAGGATGTTGAAGATCAGCACGCTGTGGTGCGCGGCGATGGCGCGGCCCGATTCGCTGACGATCATCGGGTGCTCGATGCCGCGCGCATTGCAGACGCTGCTGACGCGGTAGACGACGTCATTGGCGTATTCGTTGAGCGTGTAGTTCATCGAGGATGCGAAATTGGTGCCCGTGCCGTCGTAGTCGATGCCCAGCCCGCCGCCCACGTCGATGTACTCGAGTCCGGCGCCGGCGCGCTTGAGCTCGGCGTAGACGTGGGCGAGCTCGTTGATGGCCTCCTTGACGCGGCGGATGTCCTGCAGCTGGCTGCCCGGGTGGCAGTGGACCAGCTTGAGGCAGTCTTCCATGCCGTGTGACCGGAGCGTAGCCAGCAGGTCCAGGATCTCGGTGACGAACAGGCCGAACTTGGACTTCTCGCCGGCCGAGTCGCGCCAGCGCCCGGAGCCCTCGCTGGCCAGCTTGACGCGCACGCCCAGGCGCGGACGCACGCCGTAGGCGTTCGCGTGGCGCAGGATCAGCGCCAGTTCGTCGAAATTCTCGACCACCGGAATGATGGTGCGCCCGAGCTTGGTGGCGAGAATGACGGCCTCGATGTAGCTCGAATCCTTGAAGCCGTTGCAGACGATCAGCCGGTCGCTGGCCGACTCGGTGACCGCCATGACCGCCAGCAGTTCCGGCTTGGAGCCCACCTCCAGACCGAAGCCGAACTCCTTTCCGTAGCGGTACACCTCGTCGACGACCAGGCGCTGCTGGTTGACCTTGATCGGGAACACCGCACTGTAGCGGTTGCGGTATTCATTCTCGACGATGGCGCGCGCGAAGGCATCGTGCAGGTGGCGGAGCCGGTGCGCGAGGATGTCCGAGAATCGCACCACGACGGGCGCCGCCAGATCGCGCGCCTGCAGACCTTGCACCACCTCCAGCAGGTCGATTTCGTGGGCGGCCGTGGTATCCGGGCGCACGACCATGTTGCCGGCTTCGTTGATGGAGAAATAGCCCGAACCCCAGGCGGGCACGTTGTACAGTTCCAGCGCGTCGGCCACGTCCCAGGCGCCGTTGCCGCGGCGTGGCGCCGTATTTTGCTGTCCCATCCGCTCTCCGCCTCGTGGTCGTTCCCGGTACGGCCGGCACGATAGCAAAAGGCGGCGGCAAATACTCCCCGTCGAGCCGACTCCTGTAAGCGCTGGCAGGCCCCAGGGGCTACAATCCGCACCAGGGTTGAACGAGCATGGCAATCGATCTGTATTGGGGGAGCGGCAGCACGTATTGCTGGCGCGTGCTGCTGGCGCTGAAACACAAGGGGCTCGAATACCGCAGCCACCCGCTCAAGTTCGACCAGCAGGAACACCAGGCACCGCAGATGCTGGCCATGAATCCGCGCGGCCGGCTGCCCGTCCTGCGCGACGGCGACTACGTGGTGTTCGAATCAGTCGCGATCCTCTACTTTCTCGACCGCAAGTACCCCGAGCCGCCCCTGTTCGGGCGCAGCGCGGAGGAGGGCGGCGTGATCATGCGGGTCGTCTGTGAGTACCAGGCCTACGCCGAACCGAGCCTGATGCAGCTCGTGGCGCATTTTCTGTACCGGCGGGATCCGCGGCCGGACGCGGGACTGGCCGAGGCGATGTCCGAGGCCATGCACCGTGTCGCCAGCGAGGCGCGCACCATCGAGCGACGCCTGGCGCAGTCGGACTGGGTGGTCGGCGAGAGTATCTCCGCGGCCGATTTGGTGATCTATCCTGACATCCGGCTGCTGCTGCGGGCACTCGCCATGCCGGGCGCGAGCGAACTCGCCGCGCGCTTCCTGCCCGTGGAAACCAACTATCCGGCGCTGGGCCGCTGGATCGAACGCGTGGCCGCCATCGCGCCGGCCCTGCCCTGAAAAAATAAAAGAGGTGTGCGGCCCGGCCGCTGCTGTGGCGTCACCGCAAAGCCATTGGTAACCTCCACCGCGGGCGCCGGGGGGGCGTGGAGTACGGATAGCATCATGACCCAGCAGTTGCACTTCAGTGATTTCCCGGGCCGCATCATCTTCGTGGGCTTTGGCGCCATCGGCCAGGGCCTGTTGCCGCTCATCCTCCGCCATATCGGCTGCCCCCCGGCACGAATGACCATCGTCACGGCCGAGGAGCAGGGTCAGGAGGAAGCCGCCTCCTATGGCGTCCGATTCATCCAGGAGCGCATCACCCGCGAAAACCTGCGGCGCGTGCTCGATCCGCTCGTCGGCCGCGGCGATTTCATTCTCAATGTGTCGGTGGACGTCTCCAGCCTGGCCCTGATCCGCCTGGCCTGGGAAAAAGGCGCGATGTACCTCGACACCTGCATCGAGCCCTGGCCCGGCGGCTACACCGATCCGGCCACGCCGGTCGCCAAGCGCACCAACTATGCTCTGCGCGAGGAGGCCCTGGCGCTGCGCAGCGGCGGGCAGCGCCAGCCCACGGCCGTGCTCACCCACGGCGCCAATCCGGGCCTGGTCTCGCACTTCGTGAAGCAGGCGCTGGTCAACATCGCCGCCGACCTGAAGGCGGACGCGGGCAAGATGCAGAGCCGCGAGGACTGGGCTGACCTGGCGCGGCGCCTCGACGTGCGCGTGATCCATATCGCCGAGCGCGATACCCAGGTGTCCTCGATTCCCAAGGAGCCCAACGAATTCGTCAACACCTGGTCGGTGGACGGCTTCGTCTCGGAAGGCTCGCAACCGGCCGAGCTGGGCTGGGGCTCGCATGAGCGCAATTTTCCGCGCGATGGCAAGCGCCACGAGGCCGGGAGCGGTGCAGCCATCTACGTGATGCAGCCCGGCGTGGCGACCAAGGTGCGCAGCTGGGCGCCCAACGCGGGGCCCTACCACGGCTTCCTGATCACGCACGGCGAGTCCATCTCGATCGCCGACTACCTGACCTCGCAGAGCGATCCGGCCGCCGTCTACCGCCCGACGGCGCACTACGCCTATCACCCGGCCGATAACGCCGTGCTCTCGATCCATGAATTCGCGGGCCGCAACTACCTCATGCAGGACCGCAAGCGCATCATGATGGACGATATCATCACGGGTATCGACGAACTCGGCGTGCTGCTCGCCGGCCACAAGAGGAACGCCTACTGGTCCGGTTCCCAGCTCGGGATCGACGAGGCGCGCAAGCTCGCGCCCCACAACAGCGCCACGACTTTGCAGGTCACGGTGGCGGTGCTGGCCGGCATGGTCTGGGCCATGGAAAACCCCAACCGCGGCATCGTCGAGCCTGACGAGATGGATTACCGCCGCTGCCTCGAGATCTGCATGCCCTACCTCGGCCCCGTCATTGGCCAATACACCGATTGGACTCCGTTGAGCGATCGCGAGCGCCTGTTCCCCGAGGACCTGGATACTTCGGATCCCTGGCAATTCAAGAACGTACGGGTCAGTTGAGCGGTAGCGGCTTGCGGGCCCGCGCCGGCACGGCCGCAAACGGCTACGAGACAGCGGCTGGGTAGAGGATCTCGGCGATGAGGTAGGTTTCGTCGCCGGTGGGCAAAGCCACGGTCACCTCGTTGTCGAGGGCTTTTCCCAGCAGCGCGCGCGCGAGTGGGGCGTCCATGCTGATGCCGCCGGGTTCCTGGTCGAATTCATCCGGGCCGACGATCCGATAGACGCGCTTCGCGCCGCCCGGCAATTCAAGCGTAACCTGCGCACCGAAGAACACCCGCCGTGAATCGCTGGGTGGGTCGCTCACCACCACCATGCCCTCCAGACGCTTGCGCAGGTGGCGTACGCGCGCGTCGATTTCCCGCAGCCGGCGTTTCCCGTAGGTGTATTCCGCGTTTTCCGAGCGATCGCCCTGTGCCGCCGCGGCGGCCACGGCCTGGGTGACGCGCGGGCGCTCCCCACGCCACAGGTTGTCGAGTTCGTCACGCATCCGGCGCTCGCCCGCCGGTGTGATGTATTTCGAACTTTGCGGTGGTGGACGACGGTAGCGGCTCAAGCGGTGCTCCGGGCGGCGCTATATGTGCGGCGGCTCACATCTTCGGGCCGATCCTGCGGCGTAGGCTGAGATCCATGGCCAGCCGCTACTACGCTCATTTTATCGCCGAGTCGCCCAGCGTGGCGCAGGCCGGTGAATGGAGCGGCATTGTCGAGTTGACGCGCCCCCTCAGCCAGCGTGCGGAGGAGCGGGAGCTCTCGCAGGTGCTGGCGGGCAGCATGGATCTGGACGCTGAGGAGATCCGGATCCTCGACTGGTCCTGGCTGCAGTAACCGATCCCCTGGCGGACTTTACTCCCCTCTGGTAAGTCCGCTCCTTCAATGCCCCGGCTTGCCGGGGCATTTTTTATTCCAGGCCTGGCCCGGGCCTGTTTACACTCCCCGAATGGAATCAATGACCTGAAAGGGGCGGGGCTGTCATAAAATCACCCGACTGCGTGCTGGAGGAGCACAGGGCCCGCTGGCTGCCCGATGGCGATCACGCCTTTGCCGCCATGACCGCCCTCATCGACGGCGCCAGCGAGTCCGTCTGCCTGGAAAGCTACCTGGTGCGCGACGGAGAGCCGGCCCTGAGCCTGCTGGCCGCGCTCCAGCGCGCGCGGGCGCGGCGCGTGCGGGTACGCCTGCTCTGCGACGCGTTCGGCTCGGAAGGGCTCCCCACAGGCTTCTTCAACCGCCTCGTCGCGGACGGTGGTGAATGGCGCATGTTCAGCCCCGCGCGGCGGCTGCGCCTGGCCTTCCGCGATCACCGTAAGCTCCTGGTGTGCGACGGGCGGCGTGCGATCGTCGGTGGCCTCAACATCGGCCCCGAGTACCTCGGCGACGGCGTCAGGCGCGGTTGGCGCGATCTGGCGCTGCAGATCGAGGGGCCGGTCGTCGCGGCGCTGGCCGCCAGCTTTGCGGCGATGTACGCCCTCGCGCCGGTGACGGCCGCGGCCATCCGGAAGTTCAGGCGGCTCGCCCGCCGCATACCGGCTGTTCCAGGGACGGCCGTCGCGCTGCTGCAGAGCGGCCCGGGCTGGCCCGTCGGTCAGCTGTGGCGGGCCCTGCGCTCCGATCTGGCGCGGGCGCGCGAGGTGCGCTGCATGGCCGCCTATTTCCTGCCGCCGCGCCGGCTGCGCCGCGCGTTGCGGCGGGTCACGGAAGGCGGCGGCAGCGTGCAGCTGCTGCTGGCGGGCCGGAGCGACGTGCCCGTGGCGCGCTACGCGGCCGAATACCTGTATGCGCGCATGCTTGCCGGCGGCGCACGGCTGTTCGAATACCAGCCGCAGATTCTGCACGGCAAGCTCCTCATCATGGACGACACGGTATACATCGGCTCCTGCAACCTCGATCGGCGCAGTCTCAACATCAACTATGAACTGCTGCTGCGCCTGCACTGGCCGCAGCTGGCCGCGCAGGGCCGCGGGTTGTTTGCCGAATCATTGGCCCACAGCCGTGAAGTGGCCGCGGCCAGCTGGTGCGCCAGGCGCCACTGGTGGGAGGGGTTGCGCGCCCGCGCCGCCTACTGGCTGCTGACGAGGATCGATCCGCTCCTGGCACGCCGCCGGTTGCGCTCGCTCGGTTGAGGCTGTCCCGGGCCGCAGTGATTGGCGCGGACCGTCCAATGCCGGTATCGTGAGCCGCCAGAGGGTCCCGGAAATTCCCGGCAGCCGGAGTGCAGGTCATGCAATTGCTCAGAGTCATGGTGTGTGTTGCGGCGGCCGCGCTGCTGGGCGGGTGCGGGTACAACCGCATCCAGACACAGGACGAGTCGGTCAAGGCGGCATGGTCCGAGGTGGTCAATCAGTTTCAGCGGCGCGCCGATCTGGTGCCGAACCTGGTCAATACCGTGAAGGGCTTTGCTGCCCAGGAAAAGTCGGTGCTGCTCGGGGTCACCGTGGCGCGCGCCAAAGTGGGCACGATCCAGGCAACGCCCGAACTCATCAACGATGAGGCCGCATTCAAGAAATTTCAGGCCGCCCAGGGCGAGCTGTCCTCGGCCCTGAAGAGCCTGATCGCCGTGAGTGAAAACTATCCGCAGCTGAAGTCCGACCAGAACTTCCGCGACCTGCAGGCGCAGCTCGAGGGCACGGAGAACCGCATCACCGTGGCTCGCAAGCGCTATATCGAGGCGGTGCAGGAGTACAACGTCACGATCCGTTCCTTCCCGAGCAACCTCACCGCGATGATCTTCAAGTATCAGCTCAAGCCGAATTTCGCGGTGGAGAACGAAGCGGCGATCGCCCGCCCGCCGACCGTGGATTTCAGCGCCACCGCGCCGGCGGCACCGTCGACGTCACCGTAGATCTGCCCAAGCCGATGGCTGGGCTGCTGCTTGCCCTGTTGAGCCTGTTTGCGGGTTCGCTGGCGGCTGCCGATGATCTACAGCCCATTCCGAAGCTGGAAGCGCGCGTCACCGACCTGACCGGGACTCTGTCCGCGGGCGAGCAGGTGGATCTGGAGCAAAAGCTCAAGGCGTTCGAGACTCGGAAGGGCGCGCAGCTGGCGGTGCTGATGGTGGCCAGCACCCATCCGGAAGAGATCGAGCAATACTCGATCCGGGTCGCGGACGCCTGGAAGCTCGGGCGCTCCAAAAAAACGTCCGACGGCCTGCTGCTGCTGCTGGCCAAGGATGATCGGGCGCTGCGCTTCGAGGTCGGTGACGGTCTTGAAGGCGCGCTCACCGACGCCACGGCCAACCGCATCAAGGACGAGATCATGGTGCCCCTGCTCAAGCAGGGGCAGTACTACGCCGCTATCGATGCCGGCCTGGCGCAGGCCATGAAAATCATCGACGGCGAGCCATTGCCCCCGCCGGAGGCCGAATGGCAGGGCAACAGCGGGATGCTGCGCCAGGCGCTGCCGGCGCTGTTCATCGCCTTCTTCGTGCTCAGCGCGATCATGCGCGCCATCTTCGGGCGCATCGGCGGCGCAGCGGCTTCCGGCGGACTCATGGCGATCGTCGCCTATTTCCTCAGCCGGCTCCTGCTGATCGGACTGGGGGTCGGCACGTTGGCCTTTGTGATGGCGCTGATCTTCGGCCTGCGCGGGAACGGCTGGAGCACGGGTGGCCGTGGCGGCTGGGGCGGGGGACTTGGGGGTGGCGGATTCGGCGGACTCGGGGGCGGCGGCTTCGGCGGCGGCGGTGGTTTCAGCGGTGGGGGTGGCGGATTTAGTGGCGGTGGCGCCTCGGGGCGATGGTGAGCTTTCTCCAGCGCCTCTGGCGTCACTGGCTTGCGAGCCTGCACCCGGCGCGGCGGTTGTTGCCGCCTGCCGCGCTGGCGCAGATTGAAGGGGAAATCCGCGCGGCCGAGCAGGCGCACGAGGGTGAGATCCGCGTCGCGATCGAGACCTCGCTGTCGCTGTTGCAATTACACCGGGGAGTGCAGGCACGCGAGCGGGCACTGCAGCTCTTTGCCTCGCTCGGTGTGTGGGATACTGAACACAACAACGGGGTGCTGATCTACATCCTGCTGGCCGACCGGAGCGTGGAGATCATCGCCGACCGGGCCGTCGCCCAGCGCATTGCCGAGACGGAATGGAGGGCTTTGTGCACGGAAATCGCGGCGCAATGCGGCCGCGGCGAGTACGCGGCGGCATGTTGCATGGCGGTGCGCAGCGTAGGGCAGCGCCTGGCACGGCTGTATCCGGCGGCCGGCGGCGATGGCAACGAACTGCCCAATCAGCCGATACTTCTCTAGAATCAGCGGCATGAAGCTCGCGAATCCTGCGCTGAAGTGGGCAGCCTGGTCGCTCCTGTGCGCCTTGGCCGGCTGTTCCCTGATCAGGGCGCCCTGGACGCGCCAGTCGGCGCCGGCACAGCCAGGCCCGCCGGCAGCGGAGACGCCGACCGAGCAGGCACTGCCCGCCCCCGTGGCGACCCATAAGTTCCCGCTCGACGTCGAGAATGAGGACGTGTTCGGCGTCGTGCAGATCACCGTGGCCTCGAAGCAGGACACGCTCCCGGATATCGCGCGGCGCTTCAATGTCGGCTACGAGGAGATCGTGCGCGCCAATCCGGGCGTGGATCCGTGGATTCCCGGGGCCGGGCGCCACATCGTGGTGCCGACACAGTTCGTGCTGCCCAACGCGCCGCACGAGGGCGTGGTCATCAATCTGGCGGCGATGCGCATCTATTATTTTCCCAGGCACAAGCCCGGGGAGACGCCGCTCGTCTACACCCATCCCATCGGCGTGGGCAAGGTGGGCTGGCGCACGCCGGAGGGCGTGACGAAAATCGTCTCCCGCGAGGAAAACCCCACCTGGCGCCCGAGCGCGGGAGTGCGCAAGGAACACGCGGACAACGACGATCCGGTGCCCGCGGTCGTGCCTCCGGGCCCCGACAATCCGCTCGGCAGATACAAGTTCAACCTCGCCTGGCCCAGCTACCTGATTCACGGCACCAACAAGCCCTACGGGGTCGGACTGCGCTCCAGCCACGGCTGCATTCGCCTGTATCCGGAGGACATCCAGAAATTCTACGAAGCCGTGCCCCTCGGCACGCAGGTGCGGGTGGTCAACCAGCCCTTCCTGTTCGGCTGGCACGACGGCCAGCTGTACCTGCAGGCCTATACCGTATTCGAGGACGATGCGCGCAACTGGACCAAGGCGCAGAAGGCGCTGCTCATGAAGTCGATGTCACCGCGCCTGGAGAAGCTGCTCAAGGCCAGTGGCACGAGCATCGACTGGGAAGCGGTGACGCGCGTGGCGCAGGCGCCGCGCGGAGTCGCAGTGCCGGTGAGCGGCGGGGCGGGCAGCCTCGAAGCGGTGCTGGCGGATGCGCCACTGGTGCAGAATCGCATTCCGGAAGGCGCCAACTGGGATGGTGCGGACGAGGTCGACGCCGACGTGCAGAGCTACCAGCAGCTGCTTTCGGAGCGCGAGAGCAAGCCCGCGCCGGTGAGTGATGCTCCACAATCCAAGCCCCGTGGTTGACAGCTCTGCCGAGGCCGCGGGGCCGGCGCCGATCGTGCCGCTGCCGAGGGCGGTGACCGCCTTCGTCGGCCGCACCCTCAAGGGACCCCTCGACACGCCGACTGCGATCGGCAGTTTCGCCGAGTACCAGCAGCTTTTCGGGGGGCTCTGGCAGCCGGCGCCGCTGAGTTACGCGGTCGAGCAGTTTTTTGAAAGTGGCGGCCAGCAGGCCCTCATCGTGCGCGTTGCCAACGGTGCCCGGCCTGCGAACCTGCGGTTGCCGGCGGGTCCGGAGGCCCTGCTGCTGCGCGCGCTCGCGCCCGGCACCCGCGAATACCTGCGGGCCTCGGTCGATTACGACGGCATCCCCACCGGCGCCGAGGATCAGTTCAACCTCGTGCTGCAGCGGCTGCGCGCGCCGGACTCGGAGTGGATCGAGGAACAGGAGATCCTGCGCCGCCTGTCCGTGCTGCCCGGGTCGGAACGCGCGGTGGATCGCGTGCTGTCGGCCTCGCGACTGATGCGCGTCGCCGCTCCTTTGCCGGCGCAGCGGCCGGACCCCACCCGGCCTGAGCAAGCGGGCGGCGTCATCGGCTATGTGGCGGCTGGTGCCGACGGTGGCGACGGCGCGGATCTCAGCGACTACGATCTGATCGGCGATGCCGTCGCCCGCAGCGGGCTGTTTGCGCTGCGTGCCGGGCCGCGCTTCGAGCTGCTGTGCCTGCCGCCACCAGGGCGCGACGCCGATGTGGGCCTCGCGGCCTGGCTGGTGGCGGCGCGGCTGTGCCGCGACCGCCAGGCCATGCTCATCGTCGATCCGCCCGGCAGCTGGGACAGTCCGGAGGCGGCCCTCGCGGGCGCCGCCCACTGGCCATTTCACAGTGGCAACGCGCTGCTGTTCCTGCCGCGGATCAATGCCGCCGATCGTCTGCGCGGGCGCAGCGAACGGTTTGCTCCCTGTGGCGTCGTCGCCGGTTTCCTGTCGCGTTGCGACGCCGCGCGCGATGCCGCCGCGGGTGATGCCGCTGCGGGTGATGCCGCCGCGGGCGATCAGGCTGCGCGCCGTGAGACTGCCGGCACACAGCTGAACACGGTCGCACGCATGAGCTTGCTGCGCGGCTCGCTGCGGCCGCAGTTCCCACTCGACGAGGCGCAGCGCCAGCAACTGCTGCAGCACGGTGTCAACGGCTTCGGGGACCTGCGGCAGGGCCTCGCTGCGATGCGCGGCGCGCGCACGCTGATGCCGGAGAGCGCTGCCCCGGGCGCAACGGGGGATCTGCCGGCACGCCGGCTGAGCCTGTGGCTGCAGGCCTGCATCCTGGAGGGCACGCGCTGGACGCGACTGACCAGCGGCGGAGCAGTGCAGTGGCAGCAGGTGCGCACGCAGACCGAGGCATTCCTGGCCACCGTCGCGGCGTCCGGGGCTTTCGGCGCTGATCGGGACGAGCAGCGCTACTTCGTGATCTGCGATGAGCGGCTCAACACGGCCGAGTCGGCCGCGCAGGGAAGCTGTCGCCTGCTGTTTGGTTTCGCCGTCAGCGACGCGGCCGAATATCAATCCTGGCTCGTGACTCATGAGCGCAGCGGCAGCAGCGTTCGTGCGGTGAGCAGCAACCGCCTGGCGATCGCGGGTGCGCGCGTCGCCGCGGAGATCGAAACGGCAATATTGCGTCAGCTGGTGAGCGCGGCCTGAGGCTAGCCGCCCGGAGTATCATGGCACCATGCCGGAACGATACGTCATTTTTTCGCACGGCCGGGAAGGCGAGCCGTGGAGCCGAAAGATCGTGGGACTTGCCGACATCGCGCGCAACGAGGGGTATCGCGCCGATTCGCTCGACTACCGCGGCATTGAATCGCCGCGGGAGCGGATCGCCAAACTGGTCGAGCACTGCCAGAAACTGCCGGGCGAGCTCGTGCTCGCCGGTTCGAGCCTCGGCGGATATGTCGCCGTGGCCGCCGCCTCGCTCCTGCATGCCCGCGGGGTCTTCCTGCTGGCACCGGCCCTGCTGATGGATGATCTGCCACCACTCCGCAAGGGTGTGATCGACTGTCCGACGACCATCGTGCACGGCTGGCGCGATACCGTGGTGCCCCCGGCGCACAGCATCGCCTTCGCGCGCCAGTATCGGGCGACGCTGCATCTGCTCGACACCGATCACCGCATGTACGATCAGCTGCAGTCGATCAACCATTTCTTCGCTCATTTCCTGGTGGCGATCGATCTGCGGCTGGGATTCCGTTAGCAGGCCCGGGCGCGCAATTCCATGGACTCGTTCCTGGCCCGATTCCTTGCGCTCTGGACGCGCGCCCGGCTAGAACCGGCGGACGTCGCGGCGCGGCTGCGCGACAGTGCCGCGCCGGTCTGTTATGTGCTGGAGCGGCGCAGTCCGGTTGATCTCGCGGTGCTGCGCACGGTCTGCACCAGTGCGCGCCTGCCGCGCCCGCGCCGGCGGCTGCTGGCCTCGGCGCAGGTTTCCGTGCGCGCCGCCTTCGCGCTGGAGCGGCCGGTCGGATTCTGGCGCAGCCGCCTCGATCGGCGCGCGCCGGCGGAGCTCGCCGTGCTCATCAATGCGTTGCGCGGCGACGCAACGCTCGACGTCGTGCTCGTGCCCACGGCGGTTTTCTGGGGCCGGGCACCGCAGAAGGAGCGCTCGCTGTTCCGCCTGATGCTGGCCGAGGACTGGGCGATCGGCAGCCGTCTGCGACGCGGCTTCGCCGTGCTGGTCAACGGCCGCAATGTGATGGTGCAGATGGGTGATGCCGTCTCGCTGCGCAGCCTGCTCGCTGGTGAAGCCGACACGGCCTTGGCGGCGCGCCGCGTGGCGCGCGCCCTGCGCGGGCAGCTGGCGCGGGCGCGGGCGGCGCGCATCGGGCCCGACCTGTCGCACCGCCGCACCATCGTCGCCGAGGTCCTGCGCTCGCGCGCGGTGCGCCAGGTTGTCGCGCAGATGTCGCGCGATCGCGCCGGTGACAGCCGGCGCCTGGCACTGCTGGAGGCACGGCGCTGCATCGATGAGATCGCCGCCAATTACTCGCACGCCTTCGTGACCTTCGCATCGCTCCTGCTCACCCGGCTGTGGAACCGGCTGTACGACGGGGTGGAACTCACGCACGTCGAGCGTACCCTGCAGCAGGTGGCGGACGGGAACGAGCTGGTCTACGTGCCCTGTCACCGCAGCCACATGGACTATCTGCTGCTCTCCTACGCGATCTACCGGCGCGGTTACGCGGTGCCGCACGTGGCCGCGGGCGTCAACCTGAACCTGCCGGTCGTGGGCCGGTATCTGCGCAAGGGGGGCGGGTTCTTCATGCGCCGGAGCTTCCGCGGCAGTTCCCTCTACACCGTGGTGTTCATGCAGTACCTGGCGGCGATCATGGCGCGCGGCCATGCGATCGAGTATTTCATCGAAGGCGGACGGAGCCGGAGCGGCCGGCTGCTGGCGCCCATGACCGGCATGCTGTCGATGACCGTGCGCAGCTACCTGCGCCAGCCGCGCCGTCCGGTGGTGTTCGTGCCCGTGTACTTCGGCTACGAACGGATCTGGGAAGGTGCCACCTACATCAACGAACTGGCCGGACTGCCCAAGGAAAAGGAGTCGATCGGCGTGCTGTTGCGCAGCCTCCATCGCCTGCGCGAGCGCTTCGGGCGCGTGCACGTCAACCTGGGTGAGCCGATACACCTGGACCGGCTGCTCGAGCGCCATGCGCCGGGCTGGCGCACGGCCGGTGCCAATGTCCAGGAGCGGCCGCGCTGGGTCGGAGCGCTGGTCGATGAGCTGGCCGAGACTGTGATGCGCAATATCAACTCCGCCGCCGCAGTGACGCCGGTGAACCTGCTGGCTCTGGCGCTGCTGGCGACGCCGCGGCACATGGCGCTCGGCAGTGAACTGCAGCTGCAGCTGGAAACGCTCCTGTCGGTACTGCGCCTGGTCCCGTACAGCGATCGGGTCACGATCACGGAGCTGAGCGCGCCCGCCATCGTCGAGTATGGCATCAGGCTGCAGCTGATCACTCGCGAGACGCACCGCGCCGGGGAGTTCGTGCGCATGAGTGCCGAGAACGCGGTGCTGGCCGCTTATTACCGCAACAACGTCCTGCACCTGCTGGCGCTGCCCTCGCTGGTGGCCTGCTGTTTTCTGGGCAATGCCGAGTTGTACGCTGGAGACATCGAGCGCTTCGCCAGCCGCATCTATCCCTACGTGGCCGCCGAGCTGTCCCTGCGCTGGAGCGAGGAGGAAGTGCCCGCCGTCGTCGCAGCGGTGCTCGCGGCGCTGGCGCAGTGCGGGTTGCTGGAGACCGACGGCACCGGGGTGTGGTGCCGTCCGGCACCGAGCTCGGCGGCGGCCATGCAGCTCTCGCTCCTGGCGCAGGTCACGCTGCAGACCGTGGAGCGCTACTACCTGGCGATCGCGCTGCTGATCCGCGCCGGGAGCGGGGCGATCACGCAAAAGGCCCTGGAAGAGCGCTGCCAGCTCATGGCCCAGCGCATGACGCTGCTGTACGGCTTCAACTCACCGGAATTCTTCGACCGCGCCCTGTTCGGCAGCTTCATCAACCTCTTGCGCGCGCGCGCCGTGCTCAGCGTCAATGCTGCGGGCCAGCTGGTGTTCGACGCCGTGCTGGTGAATGTCGCCGAGGACGCCGAGATCGTGCTCTCGGAGCAGATCCGGCACTCAATCCTGCAGGTCACCCACGGCTAGCCGCCGCGGGCACGGCGGATCCTAACGCGGCCAGAGCCACCCGAACATGCCGCCGGTCAGCAGCGCGAACACCAGCCCGTCGATCATGGTCACCACGGTCATGCGCCAGTTGCGGCGGTACCAGATGGAAGCCTGCGGGAGCGCCATCGCATAGCCCATGAAGGCGGCAAAGCCGGTGAGGCGAAACACGGCCAGGTAGGGTGCTCCGACGGCGAGTTCGCGCCCGGCGATGTAGGCGCAGCACACGCCGATCGCCAGCAGGTACACGAACCATTGCACCAGGCTCTTGCCCATCGCCATGTCGCCGCTCGTAACGGTGAGCATCATGAAGGGGCCACGTGCCATCTTCTGCTTGAATTCCGGGCTGCGCATCTCCTTCATGTTGTCGCACTTGGGCACGGCGTAATCGCCGTGCGGAACGTTCAAGCCGCGCACGGCATCGAGCAGCGCGTCCTGCTGCGGCAGTCGGCGCAGGTCGTTCCAGTGGTAGCCCAGAAACATGTGCATGATGGAGCTGACGGCAAAGACCGCGACGGCGGCCAGCAGGATGGGCAGCCAGAGTGAAACAATCGAAATCATAAATCCCCCTTTTCGGTGTCGGTGTTCCCTTGTCAGTCGTCGTGACGGACAGCCGCGCGCAACCGCTTGTTGCGCTGCTGGTGCAGTTTAGCCGCAATGCGGCGCTCCCTGGCAGCCCTGGTCGGGCGGGTGGCGCGGCGCGTCTTCGGCACCGTCAGGGCGCGCACGATCAGGTCCCGCAGCCGGTCCATCGCTTCGCGCCGGTTGCCCTCCTGGGTGCGGTGGTTGCGGGCCATGATCAGGATCTCGCCCGAGTCGATCAGGCGGTGGCCGGCGAGGGCGCGCAGCCGCTGCTTGGCGCGCTCATCGAGGATGCGCGTCCCCGGCAGGTCGAAGCGCAGTTGCGCAGCGGTCGCCACCTTGTTGACGTTCTGGCCACCCGGCCCGGCGGCGCGCACGAAGCTCAAGGACAGGTCGCCGTCCGGGATCTGCACGGCGGCGCTCACGAGGGCGCTCCGCTCCCGAGCATGCGCACCTCGTGCTGGGTGACGGGGATCGTGATGCCGTGGTCGCGGAACAGGCGCCAGATGCGCCGGTTGACGTCCGAGCGCACGTTGTTGACGCCGTTTTGCGGATCGGCGATCCAGAAGCGCAGCTCCAGATCCATGCCGTGGTCGCTGAACTGCATCAGGCGCGTGACCGGCGCCGGATCGGTCAGGACCCGCCGGTTGCCTTCCACGGCGCCCAGCAGCACCTGCAGTGCGACTTCCGGATCGTCGCGGTAACTGATCCGCACGGGCAGCTTGAGGCGCACCTTGCGATCGGAGTAACTCCAGTTGATCACCGTGCTGGTGATCAGGTTCTGGTTGGGCACCAGCGTGTCCACGCCGTCGCGGTCGCGCACCACGACACAGCGGCCCCGCAGCTCCTGCACCCAGCCGAAATTCTCCGTGCTGCTGCCGGTCAGCCCGGTGAAGCTGATGACGTCGCCCGGCTTGATGGACTTGTCGAGCAGCAGCACGAAGCCGCTGACGAAATTGCTGGCGATCGCCTGCAGGCCAAACCCCAGGCCGATGCCGATCGCACCGGTCAGCAGGGTGAGCGCCGTCAGATCGAGGCCGGCCGCATTGACGCCCAGCAGTACGCCGAGGCTGATCAGGAAAACATGGCTGAATTTGCTGATGCCGACGCGTGTCGAGGGCGCGACGCCGTGCAGCTTCATGACGCGCCGCTCCACGGCGCGGGCGATCAGGCCGCTCACCAGCACGAAACCGGTGACCACGAACAGGCTCTTGAGCAGGGACCAGAGCGAGAAGTGCCCCCTGCCGGGCACCAGGTCGACCGAGTCGAGCGCGGTCTCGATGGCGGTGTACCACCCGACCAGCTGGAAGGCGATGACCAGCCACACCAGCCACGTCAGGCGCGCCTCCCAGCCGCGCAGCCACGACAGCGGCCCCAGCAGCCTGGCGATCAGGTAGACCCCCGCCCGCACCAGCAGGAACGCGCTGAACAGCTCGAAGGCCGTATCCAGCGCACCAGTGGGCAGCCGGAGACCCGCATACAGGGCGTGCGCGAGCAACAGCAGCGGCAGGGCGCTGATCGCCGGTGTGAGCACCACCAGCCCCTCCAGCAGCGCCGCCTGCCAGGGGATCTGTGGCGCGGGACGGCGCCGGCAGGCCGCGCGCGCTGCGCGCCCCGCGGCCAGCGCGAGCGCCACCGCCACCGCGATGCCCAGCAGCTGCGCGAAGGTCTGCGCGTTGGCCAGGTCCTGGAAGCGACGCGCCAGCGGGGCGAAGGTTTCGTTCATGGCAGGGCTAGGCGTTCAGATCCGGTATCAGCTGGCTCTCGAGCAGAAGGATCTGGTCCTTGAGCGCCAGTTTGCGCTTCTTCAGGCGCTTGAGTTGCAGCTCATCGACGTTGAAATCAAGCGACAGGCGCGCGATCACCTCGTCGAGGTCGCGATGCTCTATGCGCAGATCGCGCAACTTCTGCATGTTGCGGAATAATTCGCGATCGACTTTGTCGCCCGTGTCTCTCATGAGGCCTGCGGTGCGCGTGATGCCGGCAAGGCCTGGCGCAGAGGACCCTGGCCAAGCTGTCCGGTGACGGGCACGACGCCGTCGGGTAGCTTAGCTAAGCGACCCAGCGGGCGCCACGGGAGCCCCGGGATGTGGAAATCCGAGCCGCTGGAGCCCGCCAGGCCGTAGCGGCGCGCCAGCGAGGCGGCGCGGCTGGCATCGCCCGGCCCCATGCCCGCCAGACTGACCTCGATCGCCGCCCCACCCGCGTCGCGAAACTGCGCACACAGCTCGCGCAGGGTACCGGCGGAGACCTGGTATCGGTGGGGGTGGGCCAGCACGGCCAGTCCGCCGGCGGCCGCGATGGCGGCGACGCTCGCCTCGACGGTCGGCCACTGCGCCGGCACCGCCGCGCGCTGGCCGCGTGCCAGCCAGCGCTTGAAGGCATCGTCGACATCCGCCGCATGGCCCTGGGCCACCAGGAGCCTGGCCAGGTGCAGGCGCGTCGGCGTCCCCGGCCGCGCCAGTACCTCCAGGCTGAGCTGCTCGCCGTCCAGCCCGCACTTCGTCAGTCTCACGCCGATCGCCTGGATGCGCGCCCGGCGCTGTGCCTGCACGCCACTGAGATGAGCCTCGAGTACCGGCGAGGCGGTGTCGAGGCGCAGGCCGACGATGTGAATCTCGCGATCGCGCCACAGCGAAGTCAGTTCGCAGCCATGGACAAACTCGATGCGGTGGGCGGCACAGGCCGCCGCCGCCGCGGGGCAGCCCGCCAGGGTGTCGTGGTCGGTCAGCGCCAGGAGTTGGACCTGCCGCGTCGCCGCGAGCGCCACCAGTTCGGCCGGCGTCAACACCCCGTCCGACCAGCTGCTGTGCGTATGCAGGTCGACGCGCTCGTACCGTTGCGGCTCAGGGCTCATGAGTTCCATCATAGCCGAGCCTATGCCTACTACCGCGCTCCTGGAAGCCCAATGGGAAGACATCGACCACGTGCTGCTGGATCTCGACGGCACACTGCTCGATCTGGATTTTGACAGTCACTTCTGGCAATCGCTCGTGCCGCAGGCCTGGGGCGCTGCGCGCGGTCTGGACGCCGCCGCGGCGCAGGCCATCCTGCAGCCGCGCTTCGATGCCTGCGAGGGCACGCTGCCCTGGTACAGCACGGAGTACTGGAGCTGCGAGCTCGGGCTCGACATCGCCGCGCTCAAGCGCCAGGACGCCGCGCGCATTCGCTGGCTGCCCGGCGCGCAACGCTTTCTGGCGGCGGCGCGCGCGCGGCGCAAGCGCGTGGTGCTGCTGACCAACGCCCACCCGCAGGCACTGGCGATCAAGCACGAATACACCGGCGTGCTCGATCACGTCGACGCCAGCTACAGCGCGCACCTGCTGGGGGCGCCGAAGGAGGACCTGCGCTTCTGGCGTGCGTTGCGCCAGGTCGAGCCCTTCGACGCGGCGCGGAGCCTGTTCGTCGATGACAGTGCGACGGTGCTGCGCGCGGCACGCGCGGCCGGCCTCGCCTTCATCCGCGCGATACGCAAGCCCGATTCAGCGGGCGCGGCGCGCGGGCACGAGGAATTTACCGCGGTCGATGCGCTGGTGGAGCTGCTCGCGCCCGAATAAGGCCCGGGCGCTCCGGGGGCGAATCAGCGGCGCCGCGGGGGCGGGCGGCGCCCGCCACCCTGCCCGCCACCCGGGCCGCCGCCGCGGCGCCGTGGCGGCGCGTGATGGTCGCGCGGCACGTGCGGTGCGGCGTGCAATTTCGGCAGCGAATCGTGGTCGTAGTGCTCGACGGGAATCTTGTGGCCGATGAAAGCCTCGATCTCGGGCAGGGAGATCGCGTATTCCTCGCAGCCGAAGCTGATGGCATCCCCGGCGGCGCCGGCGCGCGCGGTGCGGCCGATGCGGTGCACGTAGTCGGCGGCGTCCTGCGGCAGATCGTAATTGAACACGTGACTGACGTCGGGTATATGCAGGCCGCGCGAGGCGACGTCCGTGGCGATGAGCACCGCCAGCTCGCCTTCGTGGAATTGCCGCAGGAAGCGCAGGCGCTTGACCTGCGGCACGTCACCCGAGATCGCCTGGGCGTGGAAACCGTTGGCTCGCAGCCAGGCCTCGAGCCGCTCCGCCATGCGCTTGGTGTTGACGAACACCATGGTGCGATGCGCCTCGAACTGGCGCAGCAGGCTCACCAGCAGCGGGATCTTCTCCGGCATCGCGGGAAAATAGATCGACTGGCGGACACGATCGATCGTCACCTTGTCGGGCTCGATGCGCACCAGCTCGGGGTTGTTCATGTGCTCATAGGCGAGTTCGAGTACGCGCTGCGAGAGCGTCGCCGAGAACAGCATCGACTGGCGCCGATCGGGCGGGGGGAGCCGGCGCATGATGTAGCGGATATCGGCGATGAAACCCAGATCGAACATCCGGTCGGCTTCATCGAGCACCAGCACCTGCGCGTGGCGCAGGTCGTAGACGCCCTGCTTCAGATAGTCGATGATGCGCCCCGGCGTGCCGATCAGTATTTCGACGCCATCGGCGAGCTGCCGGCGCTGCTTGTCGTAGTCGACACCGCCGTAGACGACCCCGAGCGACAGGCCGGTATGGCGCCCGATGCCGAGCGCGTCCTTGTGGATCTGCACCGCCAGTTCGCGCGTTGGCGCCACGACCAGGGCCCGCACGGAAGTGATGGCGCGTCCGGATGCCGCGGGTTTTTCCAGCAGCGACTGATACAGCGCCACCAGGAACGCCGCGGTCTTGCCGGTGCCGGTCTGCGCCTGGCCGGCGATGTCCCGGCCGGTGAGCGCCGCGGGCAGGGTCTGCGCCTGGATCGGAGTGCACCAGGTGAAGCCCGCATCGACGATGCCCTGCATGACGGAAGGGTGCAGCGGAAGGGAAGTGAATGCCAGATTGCTTAAATGCTCTTCGCTCATGAATACACAGGTCTACCTTGGAGTGCTTGCGCGAGGGAAAAATGGCCCGGCGGTACGGGGGTACTTGCAATGAGGCGCGGAACAGGCTACAAATATCGCCATTGGCGGCTCCTCTGCGCGCCTGCCGAACCAATCCTGAAGCACAAGTGTAACCGCTGAGCGGCAATCGCGCGCCACTGTATGGCGCGCCACGCTTATATCAACCAGCAAACCATTCTCAACTACTGGCAATCCCCGCGGCACCGCTCATCCGGTGCCGAACCCCGATTTCCTGTCCCTGATCACGTTTACGGAGGCCTTAGGTCGCGTGAGTAACGAAAATATTGTTCATACCTCGGATGCCCGCTTCGATGCGGATATCCTCAAAGCCGAAACACCGGTACTGGTCGATTTCTGGGCCGAATGGTGCGGCCCCTGCAAGATGATCGCCCCGATCCTCGGAGAGATCGCGGTCGAGTACCACGACCGGCTGCGCATCGCCAAGCTCAACATCGACGAAAATCCGCAGACACCGCTCAAGTTCGGTATACGCGGCATCCCGACGCTGATCCTGTTCAAGAACGGCACCGTCGAGGCGCAGAAAGTCGGCGCGCTGTCGAAATCCCAGCTCGCGGCGTTTCTGGAACTGCACCTGTGAGAGGTTACCTCGGCAATCAGGGCCGTAATCGCCCCAACAAGGGCCCGCGTCACGGCGGCATGCGTGACGGCAACCGCGACCCGAATCGCGGCAACGTCGGCGGCCGGATGGACGAGCATCTGCCGGACCTGGAACCGCTGGGTGAAGATGACGCCGAGGTGATCAGCCCGGCCGAGCTGGCGCAATCGCGCAACTCGATGAACCTGACGACGCTGAAGGCCAAGCCCATACATGAGCTGGTCAAGCAGGCGGAGTCGATGGGCCTGGAGAGCCTGGCCCGTTCACGCAAGCAGGACATCATTTTCTCGATCCTCAAGGCGCACGCGCGCAACGGCGAGGACATCTACGGAGACGGCGTGCTGGAAATCCTGCAGGACGGCTTCGGCTTCCTGCGATCCGCCGACGGCTCCTACCTCGCCGGGCCGGACGACATCTACATCAGCCCGAGCCAGATCCGCCGCTTCAACCTGCGTACCGGCGATTCGATATCCGGACTGATCCGCCCGCCCAAGGACGGCGAGCGGTATTTCGCGCTGCTCAAGGTGGGCGAGATCAACTTCGACTCGCCCGAGAGTTCGCGCAACAAGGTGCTGTTCGAGAATCTGACGCCCTTCCACCCGACCAAGCGGCTCAAGCTCGAGCGCGGCAACGGCAGCACGGAGGACCTGACCGCGCGCACCATCGACCTGGTGGCCCCGATCGGCAAGGGCCAGCGCGGCATGATCGTCGCGCCGCCCAAGGCCGGCAAGACCATGGTGCTGAAGACGATCGCCCGCGCGATCGCGGCCGGCCATCCCGAGGTGCACCTGATGATGGTGCTCGTCGGCGAGCGCCCCGAAGAGGTCACCGACCTGCGCCGCACAGTGCGCGGCGAGGTCGCTTACTCCACCTTCGATGAGTCTCCCGCCGAGCATGTCAGGGTGGCGGAGCTCGCCATCGAGCGAGCCAAGCGGCTGGCCGAGCTTGGCCGCGACGTCGTCGTCTTGCTGGACTCGCTTACCCGGCT
>WNFI01034806.1_pt1 | contig 64499 bp, 67 predicted proteins | sample 5400471 | NCBI WGS metagenome assembly WNFI01 (sample SAMN13153348, study PRJNA577476) | soil metagenome | isolation source: 100 cm saprolite on Douglas fir-dominated hillslope | place: USA:California | collected 2013-09-17 | reverse complement strand
GGGGTCGTCATTGTAACCGACGACGAGGGCCGGGAGAACGAGGGCGACCTCGTGATGGCGGCCGAAAAGGCCACGCCGGAGCTGGTGAACATGATGATCCGCCACGCGCGCGGCCTCATCTGCGTGCCGATGACGGAGCCGCAGTTGAAGCGGCTCGGCATCAACCCGATGGTGCAGCAGAACCGCGAAGCGCTCCGCACGGCCTTCACGGTCTCGGTGGACGCGGCGGAGGGCATCACGACCGGCATCAGCGCCTTTGACCGCGCCCGCACCATCCAGTTGCTGGGCAATCTCGCCACGCAGCCGGACGAACTGGTGCAACCCGGGCATATTTTCCCGCTCTGCGCGCGACCGGGCGGCGTGTTGGAACGCGCCGGCCACACGGAGGCGGCGGTGGACCTGGCGGCGCTGGCCGGCCTGCGGCCGGCGGGGGTGATCTGCGAAATCCTGAGCGAGGACGGCACGATGGCGCGACTGCCCGAACTGATGGAGTTCAAACAGCAGCACCAGCTGCCGCTCGTCTCCATCGCCGCGCTCATCGAATACCGGCACCGGCGCGAGCAACTGGTCGAGCTGGTGGCCCAGCGGCCGTTCGCGTCCGAATACGGCGAGTTTCAACTGCACATTTTCCACAGCAAGGTGGACGGGCGCCACCACCTGGCCTTCACCAAGGGCAAGCTCGACGCCTCGCCCACGCTGGTGCGCGTGCACACGGAGAACCTGCTCAGCGATGTTTTTCACGCCAAGGACATGGGCAGCCACCGCTCGTTGCTGGCCTCGCTGGAGCAGGTGGCCAAGGCCGGCCACGGCGTCATTGTCTACATGGAGCAGACCGGCCGGATGCAGGAGGCGCTGTTGCAGGAAAACAAGCCCGCCCCGGGCGCGCCCCGGCCGGCCAACCTGCGCGACTATGGGATCGGCGCCCAGATCCTGACCGCGCTCGGCCTGAAGAAAATCCGGCTGCTGCAGCATTCCCCCCGCCGCGTGGTGGGCCTCGACGGCTACGGGCTGGAGATCGTGGAGCAAATCCACGTTTGAGATTTCGATTGCGGCACAGGCCGTTCCAATCTGCCCTGAACCTCCCATGAGTCTCCACGCCCCACCGGCCACCGCCCTCAATGGCGCCCCGTTCACCGTCGGCATCGTGGCCGCGCGCTATAATTCCGCGCTGGTGGACGCCCTGCTGCACACGGTGTTCGAGCGGCTGGCCGCCGCCGGCGTGAAGGAGAAACGCATCACTGTGATCCGCGTGCCGGGCTCGCATGAGGTGCCCGTCGCCGCCCAGTGGCTGGCCGGTGGCATGAAATGCGACTGCGTCATCGCGCTCGGCGTCCTCATCGGGGGCGACACCAATCATCACGAGATGGTGGGGCAGAGTGTTTCGCATGCCCTGCAGCAGGTCGCGCTCACCGCCCAAGTTCCGGTCATCAACGGGGTCATCGTGGCGGACAGCCTGAAGCAGGCGGAGGAACGTTGTCTCGGCCGCATCAATCGCGGGGCGGAGTTTGCGCATGCCGCGCTCGAGATGGCCGCGCTGAAACGCTCCTTGGGGAGAAAATCATGAGCAGCCAGTTCACCCAGCGCCGGGAGTGCCGGGCCGCGGCCTTCCAATATCTCTACGCGTGGAGCGTCAACCAGCCGGCCAGCCTGACCGAGGACCTGCGGCTGTTTTTCGAGCACCTCGACAAGCCGCGCGAGCATTACGCCTTTGCCGAGGAGCTGATCCACGGCGCCATCGAGCAAGTGGCGGAGCTCGACGGCCACATCAAGACCCTGGCGCACAACTGGGAGTTCGAGCGCGTCGCCAAGATCGACCTCGCCATCCTGCGGCTCGCGATGTTCGAGATGCTGCACCGCAAGGACATCCCGCCGGTCGTCTCGATCAACGAGGCCATCGACCTGAGCAAGCAGTATTCCAGCGCGGACTCGAAGCGGTTCATCAACGGCATTCTCGACCGGATGAAGGACAAGCTCGGCCGCGACTCGCGCAAGGCCGCGACGGAGTAAGGCAATCGCAGAAGCACGGAAGAACGGAAACACGGAACCAAATTCAGCGCTTTCGCTCTTCAGCGTTTCCGCGATTTCCCATGATTTCCCTCTTCAAGAAATTCAAGGACGGGCTGGCCAAGACGGTCTCGGTCATCGCAACAAAGACGCATGGGCTGTTCGGTGGACGGAAGATCGACGCCGCCTCGTTCGAGGAACTCGAGGAGGCGCTCTACACAGCCGACTTCGGGGTCGAGACGACGACGGAGATTTTGCAGGAAATCAAGGCCGCCTACCGGCAGGACGCCGGGCTGAAGGGCCAGCAAGCCGCGGCGATCGGGGCGACGGTGTTGCGACGCGTGCTCGCCGGTGCCGAGGGTAAACTCGAGCCGCCGGCCGGCAAGCCCACGGTTATTTGCCTGATCGGGGTCAACGGCTCGGGCAAGACGACCACCACGGCCAAGCTTGCGCACAAGCTCAAGGGCGACGGCCAGTCGGTGATCATTGCAGCGTGCGACACGTTCCGCGCGGCGGCGGTGGAGCAGCTCAGGAGCTGGGCCGAGCGGCTGCAAATCGAGCTCATCGCGAGTCACTCGGGCGCCGACGCGGCGGCGGTGGCCTTCGATGCGTGGCAGGCGGCGAGGGCGCGCGGCAGGGACTGGCTGATCGTGGACACCGCGGGGCGGCTGCACACCAAGGGCAATTTGATGGAGGAATTGGCGAAAATCCGGCGCGTGCTGCAGAAAAACGACCCGGCCGCCCCGCAACACCGCTGGCTGGTGGTGGACGGCTCGCTGGGCGCCAATTCCATCGAGCAGGCGAAGGTGTTTCACCAGAGCTTCGGGCTGACCGGCCTCATCGTGACCAAGCTCGACGGGACCAGCCGGGGCGGCGCGCTGGTGGGCATCTACCGGCAGTTGAATCTGCCGATTTACTTCATCGGCCTCGGCGAGCAACCAGATGACCTGCAGCCATTCTCGGCCGATAATTACACCCGAGCTGTCTTTGGCTTGGAGGCATAGTTTCGCCCGGCTTGGAGGCCGGTGGCATCACGCCGGGAGGCGCCGTAGCGCCGGGGCAGGAACGGACAGCCCCAGTCAGCTAAACAGCCTCAGGTGAGGCAAATCCAACCACCTCAATTTAGGCTTTTTCGCTACTACGGCGGATGCCGTGGTTGTGTTTGAATCGCCCCGCAGTTTTCGCATCCGGTAACGGTTGCGAGAGGTGACCAAAAGGGGCTCGTGTGCGCTTGGCTGGCCCGCTGTGCGCATGCGAGCCCTAACCTTTTCGGGTGTCGGGGAACAGCATCAAATGGAGCAGAGAGAAGGCGCGGTGGGATCCGCGCCTTCTTTATTGGAAACACCGGCTCAGCGCACGCCACCCATGCGGCGGCGCACCCAGGGAACAAGGGCAAGGAAAACTCCCGCGACGAGGTAGACCGCGAGTGATTGCTGGCCGAAGAACTGGTCGAGGTGCGAGGCGTCGCCTTCGCCGAAGGCCGAGGAAAGCACGCCGGCGAACTTGTTGCCGAACGCCGCACCGAGAAACCAGATGCCCATCATCGCGCCGACGAGGTGCCGGGGCGAGAGCTTGGTGAAGGTGCTGAGGCCGACGGGGCTGAGGCACATCTCGCCCACCGTCTGGAGAAAATAGAGGCCGAATAACCACAGCGGGCTGACCCGGCCCTCGATGGCCAGCTTGGCGGCCGGGATCATGAGGGAAAAGGCGAGCGCGAGGAAAAACAGGCCGATGGTGAATTTCATCGGACTCGACGGCTGCTTGTCACCAAGCTTCGTCCAGAGGATCGCGAACACCGGTGCAAGGACGACGACGAAGAACGGATTGGCCGCCTGATACCAGGAAGAGGGCACTTCGAAACCAAAAATGTGCGTGGCGGTGAAGCGATCGGCAAAGAGATTAAGCGAGGTGCCGGCCTGCTCGAACAGCGCCCAGAAGATGAACGCCCCGATGAAAAAGAAGAAAATCGCGCCCAGCTGGCGCATATCCTCCTCCTTGGAGTAACCAAACCACACCATGATAACGATCGGCACGAGGATGAAACAGTAACGCAGCCACGTGAATCCTTCGCGATCGGACAACCACACGATGCCCCAGAGGCCGATCGCGCCCAGCAACATGATGGCGGGCTTTGTCCAGGAACCCGCATTGCGGGCCGGCGGTGGACCGACCTGCTTCAGCGCCTGGCCGAATACCACAAAGATAACCAGGCCGAGCGTCATGCCGATGCCGGCGGCGGCGAAACCCCAATGCCAGGAGTGGTCCGGGTTGAAGCCCCACGAGGACAGCATCGCCTTGAACCGGCTATGCTGAGCCAGGAAGCCGGTGATGATCGGTGCGAACATCGATCCGAGATTGATGCCCATGTAGAAAATCGAGAAACCCGCGTCGCGCCGGGTGTCGCCCGGCCCGTAAAGCTGGCCGACCATCGCGCTGATGTTCGGTTTGAGCAGACCGGTGCCGATCACGACCAGCAGGAGGCCGAGGTAGAATGTCGTCTCGCTCGGGAAGGCCATTGAGAAGTGCCCGCAGGCAATGATGATGCCGCCGACAAGGACGGCCATGCGCGAGCCGAGGATGTTATCGGCGATGCTGCCGCCCGGGATCGACATCATGTAGACCGAGAACACATAGGTGCCATAGATCAGGGAGGCCTTCTCGACCGTGTAGCCGAAGCCGGCGCTGGCGACGGGCAGGGTCATGAACAGCGTGAGCAGGGCTCGCATGCCGTAGTAGGAGAAACGCTCCCACATCTCGGCGAAAAACAACGTGAACAGCGGACGCGGATGGCCGAGGAACTCGCCGGGCGGCGAACCGGCCCCCGGGGCGGAGGGTTGATTCATGGCCGGCGATTCGGGCAATGTTTATGACAAAGCGCAAGCCCCGCCTCGGCGCCATCGCGGGGATGGACAAAGCACACCGAAGCCGCCAATCAGGGCGGGCATGTCGCGCGCCATCCTCAATTTTTGTATTCCGGTCCCGGGCGATTGGCCATGAGCGGTCCGCGCCAATGGTGGTCACGGCGGCCCGCCGGCCGCACGCGAGTTGAGGAAACGGAGCTGCTGGCGGTGCGGGGCGTGGAGCCGCGCCGGGCGAAAATTTATCTGCCGCCGGGTTACGCCGCGACCCGCGCGCGGCCTTATCCACTGCTACTGGCGCTCGACGGCCAGACCATGCCGCAATGGCGGCTGGCGGAAACGCTGGATGAATTGGTCGCGGCGGGCGAAATGGAGCCGGCGGTGGTGGCGGCGGTGCCGGCCTCGGCGGAGCGCATCGATGAATATGGCATGGCGGGCGAACTGGATTTTGCGGGACGCGGCCGGAAGGCGAAGGCGTTTCAGGATTTGCTGGCCGGCGAAGTTCTGCCCTGGGTGCGCGAGCACCATCACGTGTCGGCCGGACCGGCGGGCACGGGAATTTTCGGGGCCTCGATGGGCGGGCTGTGCGCCTTTGACTCGGCATGGCGGCGGCCGCAGATCTTCGGCTTGGCGGGGATTTTCTCCGGCTCGTTGTGGTGGCGGGCGGACAACTCCAGCCCGGGCGCCCAGCAGGCGAGCAGATTGGTCCACCGCACGGTGCGCGAGTCGGCGAGCCGGCCGGCGCTGCGGTTATGGTTTGAGGCCGGCACGCGCGATGAGAGCGCGGACCGGGACGGGGATGGTGTCATCGACGCCATCCAGGACACGCGTGAGCTGATCGCCGAGCTGGAAGCGAAGGGTTTCCGGCCCGGGGTGGATCTGACCTACCGGCAGATGGAGAACGGCGAACACCATGAGGCCACCTGGGCCCTGGCCTTGCCGGAGTTTTTCCGCTGGGCGCTGCCACCACGCCGCAGTTAATATTCGGCGGGGTACTCAGAACTCGACCCCAAACTTCAGGCGGAATTCGTTTCGGGTGAATTCGTCGAGCGCGAGGCCATGCTGTGTCACGGGCCAGCCCGTGAATTGGCGCAGCCAGGTCGCGGTAAACCACCAATGCCTGCTGCCATAGTGAAGGACGGGCCCGGCGTATCCGGCATGCGCCTTGGCATGATGGAGCTGCCAGCGGTCGAAGACCGCCACCCAGCGGTTCTCGACGCCTAAAAACCAGTGGCGCATAAGGCGGAAGCTCGCGCCGTGCGAGAACTCGATCTTCAGCTCCCTTTCATTCGTGCCTTGTTCCCGCCCGAACTCGGGCTCTACGGCAAAGTTGGCGGTGTAATTGCGCTTCTGGTCGGCACTCTCGAGCTGATAGATTAACTTGGTTTCGAGACCGAATTCATCGTGGCGTTCGCCCGAAACGGCGCTATGAACAGTATATTCCGGCTCAAGGTAAACGGCGAGGCCATAGCCATCGAGCTCGTGGTCGCGGAGCAAGTATTTGTAGGCGCCACGCACACCTGTGAATTGTGTTGCGCGGCGGTCGTCTAACCCTGGCACCCCGGAAATGTGGTAGTTGGCGGCGGTCAAGTAGAGCGAAATTTGGGATCTCTCGGTCAGGCCATGCTCGAACTCGGCAAAGTAATCCGTAACCTGATAAGTGCCGCTGCTTTTGCCCGTGCGCCACGTGATCCAGTGGTAGGTTGCCCACTGGCCGGCAGGCACAATCTCGGTGTCCTCGGAGTAACCGAGCAGGGTTTCCTCGTCAGCAGGGAGGCGGCCGACGGTGTAGGCGGCGAGGGCCGCGGCGATGATGAAGCGAAGGGGAGTTGGAATTTTCATGATGAGCTAATACAGTTGTTTTCCACCGGCGGACGCCGGCAGCTGGAGACGGAAACCTGCGGGGGTGCGCCGTTCACCGGCGTCAGTCCCTGCATTCGGGGCGCGATTCACTCGCGGCACTCCGACCGGCGGCGCGGCATCACGCGCGTCTACCACCCGGGCAAGTGCCCGCAGAGTCCGCGACGTGACCGGCGTCTGTCAAGCTGCGAAACGAAGGCGTACGTCGCCTAGTGGTTCACGAAAGCAACCTGCACACGCGCCCCACCGGGCAGCGGTTGGAAGGCGGCGATGACGACCGCGACCAGGTTCTCGGCCCGCACCGGCTCCATGTCGTGAATGGGATTGTTCAGGCCGGTGGCACGCCAGCCGTCGTGCGCCTTGGCGACCAGCACGTGAGCGACGACCTTCTGCGCCTTGCTGCGGTAGAGCGCGGTTTGTCCGCGCTCGATGGCCACGTAGGGGAGTTGCTGTAAAACCAGGATGGTGCCGGGCGCATAGAGCGGCTGCATGGACTGGCCGGAGCCGACGAGCACAAAGGCGCCGGGCGTGAGTTCGGCGAGTTCGCTCGCGCGCTGCCACGCCTCGGTCTCGACCAAAGGCACCGGGCGCGGTGATTTTCCGGTGAAGACGCCGCGAATCCACGGATCATCGGCCTCTCGCGCCGCACTGACGAGGCCGGATAAAAGAAACAATCCCACCAAAGTCCATGGCACTCGTCGGAACATGTCCCAAGACTCTGCACCCACCGGGCCAAGGCGAGCCGGAGATGCTAGTGTTCATTACCCAGCCGGGTGAGGTGTATAACACTGATACCCAATCAATGATTTTTAGCTTCTGGTTGCAGTGCGTGGCCATGGAGGAGCCCGGGAAATCGCAGCAAATAGCAGTGCAATGTTGCGGCAGGAGTTTAAAAATATCCCGGTGCAGCAGATCGAATCCATGAGCGCATGGTAACAGATATTGACCTGTGCAAGTAGCTGGTTTTTAAGGCATCTATGAAACAGGCGCTTACAGTTGAATTGGGTGCGCGGAGTTACCCGATTCATTTTTCGCGCGAGGCCGGGACCGCGATTCAAGAGCTGCAGGCTGAATTGAAGCGCAGCGGGCAGACCTCGGTCCTGTTGACCGATGAGGGGGTGGCTGGCGCGCAGAAGGAATTTCTGGCGAGGAATTTCGGCGCCATGGCGCGACTGGTCGTAAGTGCGGGCGAAAAGGCCAAGTCACTCGAGGTGTTTGGCCGGGTGCTGGACTTTCTCGCGGCCAATAAAGTAACCCGCCAAGGCGTGCTGTGGGTCGTCGGCGGTGGTGTGACGGGAGACCTCGGGGGCTTCGCCGCCGCGACCTACCTGCGCGGCATTCAATACGTGCAGGTGCCGACCACGCTGTTGGCGATGGTGGACAGCGCGGTGGGCGGCAAGACCGGCCTGAATCTATCCGCCGGGAAAAACCTGGTGGGCGCCTTCCATCATCCGCGCGCGGTGTATGTCGCGACGGAATTTCTCCAGACGCTGCCGGCGCGGGAGTTTGCCGCGGGCATGGCCGAGGTGATCAAATACGGTTTGCTCGGCGATGCCGCGCGGTTCGCCCAGTTGGAGAAAACATCGCTCAACGCGCAAAGCCCGGAGCTGGCCGCGGTCATTCGGCGCTGCTGCGAAATCAAGGCGGCGCTGGTGCAGGCCGACGAACGCGAGACCGCGGCCGAGGGTGGCCGGGCCCTGCTGAACCTGGGGCACACCTTTGGCCACGCCATCGAGCAGGTGACGGGATACTCGACCTACTTGCACGGCGAGGCGGTCGGCATCGGCCTGGCAGGTGCGGCCCGCCTGTCGCAGAAGCTCGGGTTGCTGTCGGCCACCGACCAGACGCGCGTCGAACGGGTGGTGGCCACCCATCAACTGCCGGTGCGGTTGCGGGCGCCGCTGCCGGTGGCGGAATTGCAGGCGGCGACGGCGCGCGACAAAAAGAACCGGGCCGATGGGGTTCGCTTTGTGGTGTTGCCGGCCATCGGGGCGGCCGCGACCCGCTCCGGCATCCCGCCGGGTCTGGTCGAGACGGTCTGGCGCGAGCTGGGCGCGACCTAAGATTTGGTGTGTAATCGCCGGGCAATTCGGTAAGTTAATCGACCCATGTCAGCCATCGACGAAGGCATTGTGCGCGAGTATTTCGAGCAAAACGGATTTCTGGTCCGGCAGGTGCGCAAATACCAGGTGCAGGCGCGCCGCAAAACCGGCGACGAGGAAGTCGACCTGGTCGTCTACAACCCGGCCTACGCGCGCAATTCGCGCAAACCCGACTTTTTTCTCTTCGCCAGCGAGCTGGCCTGCATCCACCGCGCCATCGTGGTGGTCAAGGGGTGGCACACCGGCCGCTTCACGCCGGCCATGCTGAAAAGCAGCCCGGAGATCTTCCGGTTTCTGGAGGAAAACGTGGTCAAGGAGGTCAAGCGCTTCTTTCCCGTGGACGCCGAGGAGCCCGGCAACGCGGCCGATGTCACGAAAATCCTCGTGCTGCCCAGCCTGCCGACCGCGGAGCCCTTCCGCTCGCAAAGCGTGGCCATGCTCAAGGAGCATGGCGTCGATGCCATCATTTCCTTCCGCTCCATGCTGCTCGACATCATCGATAGCGTTGAAATCAACAAGAGCTACGGCAAGTCCGACACGCTGCAGGTCATCCGCATCCTGAAAAACTACGACCTGCTCAAGGATGCGCAGCTCGATCTCCTGGCCGAGCGCGCCGCCCCGCCGCGCAAATCCCCGCCGAAGGCATGAGCATCCACCCGACCGCGATCATCGAGGACGGAGTCCAGCTGGGCACGGGTTGCGTGGTTCACCCCCACGCCATCATCAAGCGGCACACGGTTCTCGGCGAAGGCGTGGTGGTCCACTCCTTTGCGGTCATCGGCGGCGATCCCCAGTATCTCAAGTTCGACCCGGCGATCGCTTCCGGGGTGCGGATCGGCGCCGGCACGGTGATTCGCGAATACGTGACGATCAACCGCTCCATTCATCCGGGCCGGGCCACGGCCGTGGGTGCCCGCTGTTTCCTGATGGCCAGCTCTCACGTCGGCCACGACAGCGCGGTGGCGGACGACGTCGTGCTGGCGAACAATGTCATGCTGGCCGGCCACGTGCACGTGGGCAGCCACACCTTCCTCGGCGGCGGAGCCGGCTTCCACCAGTTCTGCCGCATAGGCGAAGGCGTCATGGTCAGCGGGCTGGCCCGCATCGCGCTGGATATTCCTCCCTTCGTTATGGCGGCCGAGCGCAACGAAGTCATCGGCCTCAATCTCATCGGCATCAAGCGCCGCGGCCTTGGGCGCGACGCCGTTGGCGAGATCAAGGACGCCTTTCGCGCCGTCTATTTCACTGCGGGGAACATTCGCGAGGTCGCGCGATCGGCCCTGGCCGGCAGCGCGTTCAAGACCGCCGAGGCCCGGCAGTTCCTGACCTTCTTCACCGAAGGAAAGCGCGGTTTTGCGCGCGCGCGCCGCGAGGCAATGGCGGGGGACGGCGATGGCGAATAAACTCGCATTCACTTGCGGCGACCCGGCCGGAATCGGCCCGGAGATCATCGCGGCCTGGCTCGCCGCGCATCCGGCGGAGGCGGGCGGCGTGGCCGTCATCGGGCCGGCCCGCTGGCTGGAGACCCTGCCCGCATCGGCGGCAAAAATTCCGGTGGGGCTCGAGGAATTTGCGGCGACACCGGGCCAACCGGACGGCGAAGGTGCGCTGGTCGCCTGGGCCGCCCTGGAGCGCGCGGCCCAGGGCTGCAAGGCCGGCGAATTTTCCGGCGTCGTCACCGGCCCGGTCAGCAAGGAGCGGCTCGCGAAGATCGGCTACGGTTTTTCCGGGCAGACGGAATTTTTTGCCGCCCGCTGGGGGGGTGACCCGATCATGGCGTTCTGCGGCGGCAAATTGCGCCTGGTGCTGGCGACGTGGCATGTGCCGCTCCACCAGGTCGCGCGTCTGCTCGGGCCGCATCTGTTGCATCGCACGGTCGCGGCGGCCGACACGCTCGCGCGAATCGAGGGCATCGCGCAACCGCGCATCGGGGTGTGCGGACTCAATCCGCACGCCGGGGAGGGCGGGCTGCTCGGTTACGAGGAGCGCGACCTGCTCAATCCGACCCTCGGGCACCTCCGCGCGGAGTATCCCGGACTTTCGCTTTGCCAGCCGGGTGACACGCTTTTCGCGCGCGCGCTGCGCGGCGAGTTCGACGTCGTTATCGCGCTTTATCATGATCAGGGTCTGGCGCCGCTCAAGGTGATCGATTTTGACGAGGCGGTGAATGTCACGCTCGGCCTGCCGTTCGTCCGCACCAGCGCCGACCACGGCACGGCTTTCAGCCTGGCAGGGCAGGGGAAGGCCAGCCCGCGCAGCTTTACCAACGCCGTCACGGTGGCGCAGCGCTTGATAAAATCCCGTTCCGGAGCATGACTGTCCCCGTGTCCATCACTGCCACCAGCTCCACGCTCCCTGAGGGAGTGCGCGAGGGGAATGAAAACCTCGTGCGCCTGACCGCCGACGCCGGGGCCAAGATCGCCGCGCTCATCGCGCGCGAGCAGCAGGGCGAATACCTCCGCATCGCCATCACCGGCGGCGGCTGCAACGGTCTCAGTTACAAGCTGAAGTTTGCCCCCGAGGCGCGCCGGGGCGACATCCTTGTCCGCTCCGCCGGCGTGCCGGTGGTGGTGGACCCCAAGACGGCACTCTACCTGAAGGGCACGCTGCTCGATTACTCGGACCGGATGGTCGCCGGCGGCTTCAAATTCTCCAATCCCAACGCCAAGGCCAGTTGTTCCTGCGGGGAAAGCTTCAGTGTATGAGGAAACCACGGCCGGCCGGACGGATGGGCGGGCAACTGGTCGCGCCTGCGGCGGGAGTTTCAGCGTCTGATCCGGCCGTTTTTCCCTCTGAATAATAGGTGTTGTCATCACCTCCGTTAGAGGCAAAAACAGCCCCCCGACCAAACTGACCAGCAATCCTTCCCACCTGAATGGCACTACCTTCCTCTTCGCCCGGCGGCCGCCCCCCGTATAACCGCGACCCGCGTCGCAACAACGATCCCTTCGCCGCCATCCGCCGCAACATGCGGATCAAGTCGCCCCAGGTCCGCGTTATCAGTCCCGAAGGCCGCCAGCTCGGCATCATGGATACGCAGAAGGCCATCGCGCTCGCCCTGCAGTTCAACCTCGACCTGGTGGAGGTCGCTACGAGGAGCAGAAGAAGCACGCGCACAGCAAGCCCGCCGCCGGCAAGATCAAGGAGATCGAGTTCACCGTCCGCATCGAGCAGCACGACTTCATCACCAAGGTCCGCCACGCCGAGGAGTTCCTCGACCACGGCAACAAGGTGAAACTCCGCCTCAAGTTCCGCGGCCGCGAGATGGCCCACACCGAGATGGGCTTCGAGGTCATGAAGCGGGCCCTCACCGAGCTCGAGACCATGGGCCACCCCGACGCCCCGCCCAAGTTGAACGGCAAGCAGATCAACGTCATGCTCTCGCCGCTGCCGGTCAACAAGCGCAAGCCCAAGTTCCACGTCCGCGAGCCCGCCCCGGTCCCGCCGCCCGCCGCGGGCTGAACGCCCCGATGCCATGGCGCGGCTCCCCGCACGCTGCCTGCTGTTCGTCTGCGCCACCCTGACGGCGTGCACCGCGCCGGCGCAACCACCTCCGCCCGTCCCGTCCGCCCCGCCGCCCGCGGCCAAGACGGAGCCGGCGCCGATTCGCGCCGCCCCCACGCGGCCGGCCCAGCTCTGGCCGTTCACCAAATTTCGCGGGACCGACTACGTTTCCGTGCGCGACATCGCCAAGCGCTACGGGCTCAAGGCGGCCTGGACCAAACCCGGGGCCATGATGACACTCAGCGATGCGCGCGGCGTGCGGATTGCCTTTGAAAAGGACCAGCCAGATTTCTACCTGGACGGCACCCGGGTTTTCCTCGGCGAGCTGACCTACCTCAGCGGAGACAGCCTGTGGGTGACCAAGCTGGATGTCATCAAGACCGTCGCGCCGCTCTTTCAGCCGGCCGATCACCTGGCGTTCCTGCCGGCGACCCCGCTGAAGATCATTGTCCTTGATCCCGGGCATGGCGGGACCGATCCGGGCAAACAAAACCTGCGGCTGAAGCTCGATGAGAAGGACATGGCACTCGATGTCGCACTGCGGCTGAAAAAAATTCTGGAAGAACATGGCTACCGCGTGGTCATGACCCGCACCACGGACAAGCGGTCGTCCAACAGCCCGGCCATAGACCTGCCCTGGCGCGCCGAGATCGCCAACAAGGAATCGGCGGACCTTTTCCTCAGCATCCATTTCAATGCGATCGACCACGACATGGATCGCGTCGTCGGCACCGAGACCTACGTCTTCACGCCCCAGTTCCAGGTCTCGACCCAACCGGAGAGGGACAAGACCATGATCAAGGAACAGTATCCCGGCAACCGGCACGATGTCGCCAACGTGGTGCTCGGCTACGCGCTGCACCACCGGTTGATCAGTGATCTCAAGACCTCCGATCGCGGCTACAAACGCTACCGACTCGCGGTGTTGCGGACCTTGAATTGCCCGGGCGTGCTCGTCGAGTGCGCCTACCTCTCCAACGACGCCGAGGCCCGGCGCGTCGCCACCCCCGAGTTCCGCCAGCAGATCGCCGAGGCCCTGGCCGCCGGCGTGCAGGATTACTCCGCGACACTCGCAGCATTGCGTCCGACCCCGCCGCCGGCTAAACCTCAGACTTCCCCATGAAACCTCTGCCGTTTACCCGCCGCTTTCTTTTGCCCCTCGTGCTGCTCGCGGCCGTCACGGTTCGCGGCTGGGACTACGAGGGCCACCGCATCGTCAACCAGCTGGCGCTCGCCTCGCTGCCGGCGGATTTTCCCGCGTTCGTGCGCGAGCCGGCCAATGCCGAGCGCATCGCCTTCCTTGCCGGCGAGCCCGACCGCTGGCGCAATGTGTCGGATGTGATTTTGAAACAAACCGGGGGCAGCTGGACCGACCATTTCTGCGACCTCGAGCAGCTGCCGGCCGCCGGGCTCGACCCCGCGAAGGTGACTTCCTTTCGCTACGACTTCATCCTGCAGTTTGCCGCCGGCCGTGCCACGCACGTGGAGAAGTTCCCCGCGATTGATCCCACGAAGGACGCCGACCACACCCGCGAGTGGCCCGGTTTCGCGCCGTGGGCCATCACCGAGTATTACGCCAAGTTGAAGTCGGGCTTTTCCTACCTGAAGGTCCTGGAGGAGCTGGGCACACCCGGGGAAATCGCCAACGCCCGGGCCAACATCCTCTATGTCATGGGCGTGATGGGCCACTATGTCGGCGATTGCGCCCAACCGCTGCACACCACCGTGCACCACAACGGCTGGGTGGGCGACAATCCGAACAGCTACACCGTGTGGACGGGCTTCCACAGCTGGATCGACGGCGGCTTCATCGCCAAGGCCGGGATCAATCTCGCCGGGGTCACACCCGGGGTCGTGCCGGCCCAGCCGATTGCGTTGGCAACCCAGCCCGATGGCCGCGACCCCATGTTCGTTGCGGTGATGAACTACCTCATCGAGCAGAACAAACTCGTCGAGCCGCTCTACGCGCTGGAGAAAAAGGGCGTGTTCAAGGCCGAGGTCGCGGCGACCAGCATCGAGGGTCAGGAATTCATCAAGGCCCGTTTGCTCACCGGCGGCGAGATGCTTGGCGCCATCTGGCTGACGGCCTGGAAGCAGGCGGCGCCCGACACCTACCTGCGCGCGCAGTTGCTCAAGCGGCAGGCCGCGGCCGCCCCGGCGAAGACCACGCCATGAACATCGCCACACTCGGCTGGATCGCCCTCGGCGGTGCGCTCGGCTCGGTGGGCCGGGCTTTGGTCGGCCTGTCGATCCAGGGTCGTTTCCCGTTGGCGACCATGGTGGTCAATGTCACGGGTTCCCTGCTCATCGGCTGGCTGATGGCCCGCCTGGGTCCGGCCGATACAGCCTCCGCCGCCTCGCTCCGCAGTTTTCTCGTGGTTGGCGTCTGCGGCGGCTTCACCACTTTCTCAGCCTTCAGCTGGCAGACGCTTGAACAGATGATGAAGGGGCAATGGGCCGCCGCCGTCGCCAACGTGCTGCTGTCCGTCGTCCTCTGCCTGCTCGCGACCTGGCTCGGCTTCCGGTTGGGCCGTGCATGAAACGGCATCTCCTCGCGTTCGGTCTGCTTGGCTGGACCGGCGGGCTCGCGGCCGCGGACCTGTCGGCCGTAGGCCCCGCAAAGGCTGAGGACCTTGCGGCGCGCGTCGTCATTCTTGCCAACTCCCGTCAATCCGAGTCGGTCCGGCTCGCCGAATTCTACGCGGAGCAGCGCGGCGTGCCCGCGGCGAACATTGTCGCGCTGCCGCTGCCCGAGGCCGAGAGCATCACCTGGCGCGAGTTCATCGACCAGGTTTACCAGCCCCTGCAGGACGAGCTGTACCGCCGCGGCTGGATTGAGGGCACGGCCACGAGCCTGCTCGACCGGCTCGGCCGCAAGCGTTACGCCCTGACCGGTCACCACCTGTCCTACCTCGTCGTCTGCCGCGGCGTGCCGTTGCGCATCTACAACGATCCCACGCTGCTCGACGAGCCGGCCGCGAAGAAAGTCGCCGCCCAGTTCAACAAGAACGAGGGCGCGGTGGACGCGGAGCTGAGCCTGCTGGCCCAAAGCGGCTGCGAGATCACCGCGATGGTCGCGAATCCGCTGTTCGCCAACGAACATCCTTCCTCGCTTGACACCGAGCTGGTGGTGAAGGTCTCGCGGCTCGACGGGCCGACCTGGGAGAGCGCGCGCCGGCTCGTCACCTCGGCGCTGGAAGGGGAGCGGACGGGCCTGCTCGGGCGCTACTACGTCGACCTCAAGGGCCCGCACCCGGACGGCGACCAGTGGCTCGAATCGGTGCTGACCCAGTTGCAGGACCTGGGCTTCGATGGCGACGTCGAGGGCACTGCGGGAAGCTTTGAGCCCGCCGCACGCTTTGATGCGCCGGTGCTCTACTTCGGCTGGTATCGCGGTGACCTCAACGGGCCGTTCGCCACCGCGGGCTTCACCTTTCCGCCCGGGGCGGTGGTACTTCATATCCACAGCTACTCCGCCCAAACGCTCCACTCCGATACCCGGGGATGGTGCGGGCCATTGGTGGCGCGCGGAGTGACCGCGACGGTGGGCAATGTGTTTGAACCCTACCTGCCGCTCACGCACCGGCCCAACCTCCTGCTGCGCGCCCTGAGTCAGGGCAAAACCTTCGGTGAGGCCGCCTATTACGCGCTGCCGTCGCTGAGCTGGCAGGCGGTGGCCATCGGTGATCCGCTCTACCGTCCGTTCAAGGTTACGCTCGAAGACCAGGAGCGGTCGGCCGGCCGGCTGCCGCCCGCACTCGCCTCCTACGCGGTCATCCGCCGCGCCAACCTGCTCCTGCATCAGGGCCGGAACACCGAGGCGCTCGCCGTGCTGCGGACAGGGATGAGGCAGCAGCCGAGTCTGGCGCTGGGACTTTCGCTTGCGAAACTGGCGCTGGCTGGGAATGACCCCCAAACCGCCGTGACCGCGCTCGGGTTTGTACCCCTGCTGAAACAATTCCGGCCGGAGGACTGGCCGCTGACGCGCGAAGCCGCCGCGCTGCTCGCCGCGCAGGGCGCGAGGCCGGCCGCGTTGCAGGTTTATGCGACGCTGGCCCGGGCTCAGGCGCCGACGCCCGGCGCGCACAAGGCGCTGCTCATCGAGGCGCGCAACACCGCCGATGCAGCGGGCAACCTGCCGCTCTCGCTCGATTTTGCCCGGCAGCTCAATGAGCTGAGCGCGCCGCCGGCGAAATGAGTGGTTTTTGTAGGAGCCTGCTTGCAGGCGATAATTCTACATCGCGTGCGAGCACGCTCCTACAACCAAGGCCAACTTGTCGTCAGAGCTTCTCGACGATCTTGTCGGCCAGCCCGTAGGCGATGGCTTCCTCGGCGTTCAGGTAGAAGTCGCGGTCGGAATCCTTGGCGACCTTGTCGAACGACTGGCCCGAGGCCGTGGCGAGAATCTGGTTCAACTCGGTGCGCAGTTTCTCCATTTCCTTCGCCTGAATGTTGATGTCGGAGGCGGGGCCGACCATCCGGCCGGTGATCAGGGGCTGGTGGATGAGCACGCGCGCGTGCGGGAAGATCAGGCGGCGGCCCTTCTTGGCCGCGCAGAGCAGGATCGAGCCCATCGAGGCGGCCATGCCGGTGACCACGATCGTGACAGGCGAGGTGATGAGCTTGATGGTGTCGTAGACCGCCATGCCGGCCGTGATGGAGCCGCCGGGCGTGTTCATGTAGAAGGTGATCTCCTTGCCGGGCCCGGTGGTCTCGAGGTAGAGCAGTTTTTCCGTCAAATCCTTGGCCGTCACGTCGGTCACCTCGCCCCAGAGGAAAATCTTCCGCTGCTCCAGGAATTTTTTCTGGATCATGGCGCCGACCGGCGTGGGGGTGGGCGTGGCGGCGGTCTCCTCGCGCTCGTCGTCATCCTCATCGGCGAGGCGGGGCGTGACCGGGTTCTGGTATTCGCGGGTAAGATTGTGGGCGGACATAGGGCCGAAACGTGCACCGGTTGGCCGGTTTTGCGAGTAGTTTTTGTCCACCGGGGTTGCTCCGCCCGATCGCGGCCTCTTCCCGGGCAGGCAGTGGGTCTCGTGCCGTTGCTGGTGCCCTGGCGTGCGGATTCCCACGGCTCAATTCGGGGTTTCCATCGACGCAGCGGTATGTTTGGCTCCGCCCATGCGCCCCGCTCATGCCACCCTGCTGGTTTTCTTCCTCGCCTCGACCGCCGCCCTGTTTGCCGCTGATCCGGTCCCGGGCAAACAAGTTGAACAATCGTTCGCCACATCGGACGGTGGCAGCATGCCTTATCTGCTTTACCTGCCGGAGAACTATTCGGCCACCAGCGACAAGGTGCCGGTGATTCTCTTTCTGCATGGCCGGGGTGAAAGCTACGGCCCGCTCAGCCTCGTCGCGAAATGGGGCCCGCCGTGCCGGCTGGCGGCCGGGGAGCAGATGCATTATCTTGTGGTCTCGCCACAGTGCCCGAAGGAATCGTCCTGGGACAAGGCCGACCAGCAGGCCCGGCTGCTCGAGTTGCTGGCCCTCATCAAGAAGACCTGTCACGTCGACGAGGACCGGATTTATCTGACGGGCATGAGCATGGGCGGATATGGCTCATGGCGGCTGGCGGCGGATCATCCGGAAATGTTCGCCGCGATGGTACCGGTCTGTGGCGGCGGCACTCCCGCGGACGCCGGCAGGCTCATCAAGCTGCCGATTTGGGCCTGGCATGGCACGGACGACCCCGCGGTGCCATTCGCGCAGTCCGTGGGGATGGTGGAGGCCATCAAGGCCGCCGGCGGCACCAGGGTCCGCTTCACCAGCCTCGAATACATCGGGCACTTTTCCTGGCAGGCGGCCTATTCGTCGAACGATCTCTATGCCTGGCTCGACCAGCAAAAGGCCTCGCTGAACAAGTAAGCGGTCGCGCGCCGGGCGGCGGGCCGTCTCACTTCGCGGGCTTCGCGTTCCAGATTTCGAGCATGTCGGGCGACCCCTGCGCGCGGACGCCGTTGTCGTTGAGGATCTCGTCCGTGGCCGCGAGGAGCTCCTTGCGGGAAAACACCGGCGATTCGCTGCCGCGGTGCTCGAACTCGAAGACGACGTATTCGTCCTTCAGGTCCCGCAGCACCGTGACGAGATGGGCGAGGTTCTTGATGGGCGTGCCGTTGACGGAGGCGAGCACGCTGGCGGAGGGATTGCCGTAACCCTTGGCGAGCTTGTGGGGAAAGAAGGGCGAGGCCACCACCACGAGTTCCTCGTCGTCAAAGGCCGGCCGGTCGCCGCGCCGGGCCACCAGCGGGCTCTGGATGAAGCTGAACGCGCTCATCAGGCTGGCATTGTTGCTAAGGAAGGAAAGAAAGGGGAGGGTGACCTTGGTGAAGACCAGCGGCCCATAGACGAAGTAGGCCGGGTATTCGCCCTTGATGTCGGGAATCAACAGCGGCCGGTCGGGTGCGACGGGCAGCTCCAGCTTCATCTCCTTGCCGGCCCGGACAAGCGTCAACGGCACCTTGCCCTCGTGGACGATCTTCTGGATCAGATAGGTGTAGTGCACCCGCAGGTTGGTCCCGAGCTTGATCATGCCCTGGTCATCGATCGGCGTGTCGCCGATCCGCGTGATGACGTCCCACTGTCTGAGCGGATACTTGGGATCGGTGCTGTCCGGCCGGTGAATCACGACGCCCTCGGTGGCCTTGTCGAGCCTGAGGTAGGCGCGCAGGGCCGGGTTCTCGAGGGTCTGCCGCTCGTCGAACATGGCGGGCTTGCCATCGTAACGGCCGTCGGCGATGTCGGCGAGAAAGAGCTCGATCTCCTCGTTGGGGATGATGTAGCCGATGTTGTCGCCGCCGCCCAGCCGGCTGAAGGCCACGCCGATCATCTTGTCACTCACGAACGCCGGGCCGCCGCTGTTGCCGGGGTTGATGGCGGCGTCGATCTGGATGCGCAGGCCGGAGACGGGGTAATTGTAGGAGGCGAACTCGATGCGGGAGACGATGCCCTTGGTGATGGACAGGGTGGTGCCGCCGGTGGGGAAGCCGTAGGCGAGGACGGTGTCCTTGATCTCGGGCAGGATGCCTGCGCGGGGCACGGGGGCGTGGGTGTCGAAGAACGTCTCGTCGTCGAGCTTGAGCACGGCCAGGTCAATGCCCGGCGCGATGGCGACGACCGTCGCGGAGATCTTGTCGCCGGCCTGGTTGGCCTGGATGAGGATCTGGCTCGCATAGAGCACCACGTGGGCGTTGGTGAGGATGCGCTTGCCCTCGATGACCACGCCGGAGCCGGTGTATTCGGCCGGAGCCTGCTTGGTCCACGGCCGGTAGGGGTCGGGGTAGCGCACGGTGGAGAAGATTTTCACCACGGAGTTCTCCACGATGCCGGGATTGGCCGGTGAGGCCGCCGCGGGCGGGGCGGAGGGTGTGGCGGTCGGCGCTTGGGCGATGAGCCGGCTGGCGACGCAAAGAGTGGCGAGCAACAGCGCGGCAGGCGCGCGAAAGGGGCGGGTGAGGTAAATCATGCGCACGGCAAGAGCTACGCAAGCCGCGGCAGCGGGCAAGACTGGATTGCGCCGCTTCCGCCCCGGGCGCGCCTAATACCGCACCTTGTCCGTCTTCTTGGCCCAGGTCTTGAATGTCGCCTGCGCGGCGTCGCGCAGCAGCGGGCTCATCCTGATGGCGCGCTTGTCCGGCGGCAGCGGCACTTGTTGGTAGATGAAATCGTCGTCGAAGCCGATGGCCGCGGCGTCTCCGCGGGTGTTGCCGTAATAGACCGTCGGGATGCGCGCCCAATAGATGGCGGACAGGCACATCGGGCACGGTTCGCAACTGGTGTAGAGTTCGCAATCCGTCAGCTGGAAGGTCTCCAGGTTGGCGCAGGCGTCGCGGATGGCGACCACCTCGGCGTGCGCGGTCGGGTCGTTGGTCGACGTCACCCGGTTGTGACCGCGGCCGACGACCCAGGTGACAACGAGTAACTTACTTTTCGCTCCTCAGACATGAAACACCCCACCATTGAGGGCTTGGAGATCCGCGGGCCCCTGAACCCCGGCTACGCGGATGTCCTCACGCCCGAGGCCTGTCGTTTCCTGGCCGGCCTGCTGGAAAAATTCTCGCCGCGCCGGGCGGAGCTGCTGGCCAGGCGCGTCGAGCGCCAGCGGGCCATTGATGCCGGCCAGATGCCGGATTTTCTCCCGGAGACCGCCGCCATCCGCGCCGGCGACTGGCGCGTGCCCCCGCCACCACCCGACCTGCTCGACCGTCGCACGGAGATCACCGGCCCGGTCGACCGCAAGATGGCCATCAACGCCCTCAACTCCGGCGCGCAGTGCTGGATGGCCGACTTCGAGGACGCCAACTCGCCGACCTGGGAAAACGTCATGGAGGGCCAGATCAACATGCGCGATGCCGCCCGCCGCACGCTCGCCTACACCAGCCCCCAGGGAAAGAAATACGCGTTGCAGGAAAAGATCGCCGTCATCGTCGCCCGCCCGCGCGGCTGGCACATGGAGGAGAAGCACATTCTCTTCAAGGGACGGCGCATCTCCGCCTCGCTTTGCGACTGGGGCCTCTATTTTTTCCACAACGCGCAGGCGCTGATCGCGCGCGGCTCCGGCCCTTATTTCTACCTGCCGAAGATGGAGAGCCACCTCGAGGCGCGCCTGTGGAACGACGTCTTCCTCCACGCGCAGACCGCCCTCGGCCTGCCGCGCGGCACCATCCGCGCCACGGTATTGATCGAAACCATCACCGGCGCGTTCGAGGCCGAGGAGATTCTTTACGAATTGCGCGAGCATGTCTCCGGCCTGAACTGTGGCCGCTGGGATTACATGTTCAGCATGGTCAAAAAATTCCGCAACCACGCGGACTACGTTTTCCCCGATCGCACCCTGATCACAATGGACGTGCCGTTCCTGCGCGCCTACGTCACCCACGTCATCCAGGTCTGCCACCGCCGCGGCGCCTACGCCATGGGCGGCATGGCCGCGCAGATCCCCATCAAGAACAACCCTGCGGCCAACGAAGCCGCCCTGGCCAAGGTCCGCGCCGACAAGGAGCGCGAAGCCCGCGCCGGCCACGACGGCACCTGGGTCGCGCACCCCGGTCTGGTGCAGACTGCGCTCGACGCCTTCGCCGCGCACATGAAGGGGTCGAACCAGCTCCATGTCATACCCAAGGCCAAGGTCACCGCGGCCGACATCCTCGCGCCGCTCCACGGTCCCATCACGGAAAACGGCGTGCGCTGGAACCTGCACGTCGGCGTCCGCTACCTCGAGGCATGGCTGGGCGGCTCGGGCGCCGAGCCCATCCACAACCTGATGGAGGATCTCGCCACCTCGGAGATTTCCCGCTCGCAGCTCTGGCAGTGGCTCAAGTTCGGCGCGAAGCTCGACGACGGCCGCCCCATCTCGGCGGAACTCTACGACCGGCTGCTGGCCGGCGAGTTGAAACAGATCCGCGCCGAATACGGCGCCGAGCGCTACGACTCCGGCCATTTCCCGGCGGCCATCGAGCTATTCATGAAGATGTCGAAGAACCCGCAGTTCGACGAATTCCTTTCGCTGCCCGCCTACGAGCTGCTGCCGTGATTTCTATTTAACCACGAAGACACGAAGCGCACGGAGTTGGATTACCTAAACATCAGTCTGCTTCTTGAACTTCGTGTCCTTCGTGGTTAATTGATAATGTCCGTTTCTCTCCAAACATTGAATAAGGCCGATCGCCCGGCCTTCACCGCGGCGCTCGGCCACCTGTTCGAGCACTCCCCGTGGGTGGCGGAGGAGACCTGGCCGCGGCGGCCGTTCGCCACCGCTGAGACGCTGCACGCCGCGCTTTGCGCCGCGATGCGCTCCGCTTCGCCACAGAAGCAACTCGCGCTCATCCGCGCCCACCCCGACCTCGCCGGACGGCTCGCACGGCAGAAGCAACTGACCAAGGAATCCACCAAGGAACAGGCCAGCGCGGGGCTCGACCGGCTGGCCGATGCCGAGCTGGCGGAGTTCACGCGGCTCAACGACGCCTACAAGGCAAAGTTTGGCTTTCCCTTCATCATCTGCGCCCGGCTCAACGCCAAGGACGCCATTCTCGCGGCCATGCAGGCCCGGCTGCCGAATCCGCTGGCGGCGGAGACCGTCGCCGCCCTCGCCGAAATCGAAAAAATCGCATGGCTCCGGCTCCAAGACAGCTTTAGACAGGATTAACCTGATTTAAGGGATTTCCTGATCCCCCGTTCCTAATCCCTCTCATCCAGTAGATCCTGTCCAAAATTCTTCCCATGCCCGGCAAACTCAGCACCCACGTCCTCGACCTCACCACCGGCCGGCCCGCCGCCGGGATGCGGATCGAGCTTTGGAAAAATGACGGCAAGCACACGCTGCTCAAGGCCGTCACGACCAATGCCGACGGCCGCACCGACGGCCCCCTGCTCGCCGGCGCGGAGATGACCGTGGGCAGCTACGAGCTGCTGTTTTTCGTGAAGGACTATTTCGTCACGCATCTGGAGGACAGTCCGTTCCTCGACCGTGTGCCCATCCGCTTCGCCATCGCCGACGCCTCCGCCGGCTACCACGTCCCGCTGCTCGTCACCCCCTGGGCCTACAGCACCTACCGCGGGAGCTGACACATTTATGGCCGATTTCTCCAAGCGACTCGCCCGGATGCTTGACGAGCTCGGCCGGGTGACCGACGAGCCAGGCCAGCTCACGCGGACATTCCTGTCACCGGCGATGCGGCGGGCAAACCAGCTTGTGGCGGGATGGATGAAGGAAGCCGGGCTGAAAGTGCGGGTGGATTCCGTTGGCAATCTCATCGGCCGGCTTGAATCGAAGAACCGCGGCGCGAAGACCCTGCTGCTCGGTTCGCATCTCGACACCGTGCGCGATGCGGGGAAATACGACGGTCCTCTGGGCGTCTTGTTGCCAATCGTGACCCTCGGTGAATTGAAACGCCGCGGCATAAAGCTGCCCTTTTCCGTCGAGGTCCTGGGCTTTTCCGAGGAGGAGGGCGTTCGTTTCGCCAGCGCCTATCTCGGCAGCAAAGGTTACTGCGGCAAGCTGAGGGCAAAGGACCTGGTCATGCGTGATGCCGGCGGGGTAAGTGTGCGCGAAGTGATCGAAAGGTGGAACGGCTTGACCTCAAGACGTTCAGGAAAGCGCGTTGGGGTCAACGCGCTCCACCTCAAGGCAGCTCATACACGCAGCGAGCTAATGGGCTACGTCGAGGTGCACATCGAACAAGGTCCAGTGCTCGAAGCGAAGAATCTCGCCGTGGGTGTGATCTCGGCCATCGCGGGTCAGAGCCGCTTCAAGCTGACGTGGACCGGGAAGGCTGGGCACGCCGGCACGACACCGATGGCGCTACGCCGCGACGCTCTCTCTGGCGCGGCTGAATTTGCCCTGGCCGCCGAGAAACTCGCACGCGGCACGGCCGGCCTTGTTATTACCATCGGCTCGCTGACAACTTCACCTGGCGTGGCCAATGTGATTCCCGGGCAGGTGGTGCATACTCTTGATGTGCGGCACGCCAAGGACTCAGTCCGCCGGGCGGCGCTTTTCAAACTGGGCCGGCTGGCCGCGGCGGTCATTCGAAAACGCGGACTTAAGATCGTGTGGCAGCGGACGCAGGACAATCGCGCCATGACCTGCTCTCCGGATCTGACCGCGCAGCTTGCGCGCAGTGTGTCGGCGGTGCAGGGCAAATCCCAAGCACTCGTCAGCGGGGCGGGACATGACGGCGTCGTGATGTCGACTCTCACCCTGGTGGCGATGCTGTTCGTGCGTTGTCGCGACGGGCTCAGCCATCATCCGGACGAATACGCCTCGCCCAAGGACCTCGCGGTCGCTTTGCGCGTGCTGGTGGATTTTTTGGAACGTCTGGCGAAGGACTATCGGCGATGAGGCCTCACGGGAAAAACATCATCGAGGCGCCCAAACCAGAGCGGCTCGACCTCGTGGTCCGCGGCGGGCAGATCGTGACCCCGGATGGCGTGAAGCGCGCCGATCTCGGCATCTTGGAAGGCAAGATCGTCCAGATGGCGCCCGAGATAGATGACGATGCAATCGCCACCTTGGATGCAAGCGGCAGCCATGTTTTCCCGGGCATCATCGACGCCCACGTGCATTTCAACGAGCCCGGCCGGGTGGAGTGGGAGGGACTGGCGTCGGGTTCCGCCGCGCTGGCGGCGGGCGGCGGCGCGTGTTTTTTCGACATGCCGCTCAACTCCGAGCCACCGGTGCTGGATGCCGCCCGCCTGCGCGAAAAACGCCTGCTCGCTGAAAAACAATCCTGCACCGACTTCGCGCTCTGGGGCGGACTCGTTCCCGGCAATCTGGACAAGCTCGCCGGCCTGAAGGCCGCCGGCGCCATCGGCCTGAAGGCATTCATGTGTGACAGCGGCATCGCCAGCTTCCCGCGGGTGGACGCCACCACCCTGCGCGAGGGCATGAAGCGCGCGGCCAAGCTCGGGATGCTTGTCGCCGTGCATGCCGAGGACGATGCCCTGGCGGCCAGGTTTACCGCCGCCCAAAAGGCCAAAGGCCGCACCGACGCGCGCGCTTTCCTTGCATCGCGTCCGGTCGAGGTCGAACTCGCGGCCATCCGGCAGGCGCTGGAAATTGCCGGCGAGACGGGCTGTGCCCTGCACATCGTGCACGTGAGCAGTCCCGAGGGCATCGCGCTCATCGCCGAGGCCCGGGCGCAACGGGTCGATGTGACGGCGGAGACGTGTTCGCATTACCTTTTGCTCAACGAAAAGGATGTGGTGCGGCTCGGCGCGGTGGCGAAGTGCGCGCCCCCGTTGCGCGACGAGAAGCGCCGGCTCGCGCTCTGGGCGGAACTCCGCGCCGGCCGCATCCAGACGGTGGGCTCCGACCACTCGCCCGCGCCGCCGGAAATGAAAACCGCGAAGGATTTTTTCGCGATCTGGGGCGGCATCGCCGGCGTGCAGCACGGTTTCGAGCTGCTGTTCAACGAGTGCGCCGAGACCTGGGCGAAGGACCTGCCCGTGCTCGCGGCCGTGCTGGCGCGCAATGTCGCCAGCCGTTTCCGGCTCGACGACCGCAAGGGCCTGCTCGCCGAGGGCCGCGACGCGGATTTCTGCCTGCTCCGGCCGGCGGCGGCGCGCACGATCGAGGCCGCCGACCTCTGGACCCGGCACCCCCTCAGCGCCTATCTCGGGCGGACCAGCCGGGTCCGTGTGACCCACACCTACGTGCGGGGCTGTGCCGTGTGGGCCGATGGCGGGTTGACGAACCGGCCGCAATCCGGTCAGTTTATCAAACCAACTCCCTGACCTCCATGCCTGAACTTTTCGGCCACACTCGCGCCCGCGTCGCCGCCCGGCACGCGCTCATCACCCCGGCCAACCACGTCAACAGCGTCGTGCCCGGCATCACCGATGCCACGACGGTCGTCTTGATCAACGAGGCCATGGGCGCGAGGTTCGCGCAGACCCTCGTGACGTTCCAGGATGGCGGCCGCGCCGCGCTGCCGGCGGGAGAGATGCAGACCTTCGGCTACTTCATGAGTGGCGGCGGCACCGTGACCGCCGGGCGCGAGAAACAGAAGTGCGGCGCCGGGCATTATTTCTACGCGCCGGCGGGTCAGGCCTGGTCCATCACCGCGCCCAAGCCCGGCACGCAGGTGACGCTCTTCCAGAAAAAATATGCGCTGCTCGCCGGCATACCCGCCCCCAAGGCTCTCATCGGCGACGCGGCCAAGGTGAAGGGCACGCCCTTCCTCGGCGACCCGGCGGCCAACCTGCAGGTGCTGCTGCCCGACGGGCCGGCCTTCGACATGGCTGTGAACATTTTCGCCTATCAGCCCGGCGGCCACCTGCCGTTCGTCGAGGTCCACATCATGGAGCACGGGCTGGTGATGCTCGGCGGCGCGGGCGTCTACCGGCTCGAGGACTCCTGGTATCCGGTGCAGGCGGGCGATGCCATCTGGATGGCGCCGTATTGCGCGCAGTGGTTCGTCGCCATGGGCAAGACCCCGGCGAGCTACCTCTATTACAAGGATGTCAACCGTCCGGCCATCTGACCCGGCGGCGCCCGCCACCTTCGACCTCATCGTCAACGGTCGCGCGGTGTCCCTGTCGGGCGTGGCGCCGACGACCACGCTGCTCGCCTGGCTGCGCTCCACCGGGCTGACGGGCAGCAAGGAAGGCTGTGCCGAGGGCGATTGCGGCGCCTGCACGGTCGCGCTGGTGGACCGCGACGCCACGGGCAAGCCGACCTACCGCGCCTTCAACAGCTGCATCGCGCTCGTGCCGATGTTCGCCGGCCGCGAGATCGTGACCGTCGAGGGTTTGGCCCAATGCGGCGCCGACCACAAGCAACTTCACCCGGTGCAAAGCTGCATGGTCGAACACTATGGCTCGCAATGCGGTTACTGCACCCCGGGCTTCGTCGTCTCGATGTTCGAGGGCTATTACCGCGACGGCTGCCGCGAGCCCTGGCAGATCAGCGACCAGCTGTGTGGCAATCTCTGCCGCTGCACCGGCTACCGGCCGATCCGCGATGCCGCGGTCGCCGCACTGGCCCAGCGTCCGCCGCCGGCCGACGACACCTTCGCGGCGCGACTGAAGGTTCCGGTCCGTCCGCCGGGCGCGCTCAATTACACGGCGGGCGGGGGAAAATTCTTCCGGCCGACCTCGCTGCCCGGGCTGTTCACCCTGCTCGAGACCTATCCCGCGGCCCAGCTCGTTGCGGGCGCGACCGAGATCGGGGTGGAGCTGAACAAGAAGTTCAAGACGTTCCCGCTGCTCATCTCCACCGAGGCGGTGCCGGAGCTGACGGGCATCACGGCGGACGACAAGGCCTGGCACATCGGCGCCGGGGCCAACCTGACCTGCATCGAGGAGGCGCTGGGCGCCGAATATCCCTCGTTCGCGAAAATGCTGCGCGTGTTCGCCGCCCGGCAGATCCGCAACCGCGCCACGCTGGGCGGCAATCTCGTGACCGCCTCGCCCATTGGCGACAGCGCACCGGTGCTGCTGACCCTCGACGCCAGCGTGGTGCTGGTCACGGCCAAGGGCGAGCGCACTGTCGCGCTGGCGGATTTTTTCACCGGCTACCGCCAGACCGTGCTGAAACCCGGCGAGATCATGCGCGAGATCGTGCTGCCGCGCGACGGCCCGGGCCGCGGGCTGGCGCGCCGGGTGGATTTCCTGAAAGTCTCCAAGCGCCGCGAACTCGACATCAGCATTGTGGCCGGCGCGTTCTGCGTGGATTGCGACGCGGCGGGCGTGGTCCGCAAGGCGCGCATCGCCTACGGCGGCGTGGCGGCCATGACGAGTCGGGCGCGCAAGGCCGAGAAGGCCTTGGTCGGAAAAAAATTCACGGAGGCCGCCGGCCGGGTGGCGCAGATTCTTCGCGACGAATACCAGCCGATCGACGACGCGCGCGGCGGCGCCGAATACCGTCGCGAGCTGGTCGTCAGCCTGTGGGAGAAATTTGTCTCGGGCGAGCAGAGCGAGGCGCAGGACGCCGACCTCGGTTTCACCGGCGACACCCGATGGACCGGGATCGATCCCTCGCGCAAATTGGCCCATGAGAGCGCCACAGGCCACGTGACCGGCCACGCGATGTATGTGGACGACACGGCGCAGCGCCGCCGGATGCTCGACGTCTGGCCGGTGTGCGCCCCGCACGCCCGGGCGAAAATCCTGCGACGCGATGCGACCAAGGCCCGGCAGGCGCTGGGCATCCATGCCGTCCTGCTGGCGGAGGACATTCCCGGTGAGAACAACACCGGGCCGGTGCGGCACGACGAGCCGTTGTTGGCGGACAAGGAGATTTTGTTTCACGGCCAGATGGTGGCCTGCGTGGTCGGTGAATCCCTGGCCGCCTGCCGCGCGGCGGCGGCGCTGGTGGAGGTGGAATATGAACCGCTGCCCGCCGTCATCGGTCTGTCCGCCGCCATCGCGCAGGACAGCTACCACACCGAGCCGCACGTCCTGTCGCGCGGCGACGTGGCGGCGGCGCTGGCGGCCGCCCCGGCGAAGTTCGCGGACGAATTCGAATTCGGCGGGCAGGAGCATTTTTACCTCGAGTCGCACGCGGCGTGGGCCGAGGCGGGCGAGGACGGCACGGTGCTGGTGAATTCCTCGACGCAACACCCGTCCGAGATCCAGGCCGTCGTGGCGGAGGTGCTGCACGTGGCGCGGCACAAGGTGGTCGTCCAGTCGCCGCGGATGGGCGGCGGCTTCGGCGGCAAGGAGACGCAGGGCAACGCCTTCGCCGCGCTGGTCGCGCTGGCGGCGGTGAAAACCCGCCGGCCGGTGCGGGTGCAGCTCGACCGCGACCTCGACATGAAGCTGACGGGCAAGCGGCATCCGTTTAGTGCGAAATACGCCGTCGGTCACGATCACGAGGGCCGGCTGCTCGCGGCGCAGGTCGAGCTGGTGTCGGACGGCGGCTGGTCGCTCGATCTTTCCACGGCGATCAACGACCGCGCGCTGTTCCATCTCGACAACGCCTACTACATTCCCGCGGTGCATTTCAGCGGCCGGGTCGCCAAGACCAACGTGACCTCGCACACGGCGTTCCGCGGCTTCGGCGGACCGCAGGGCATGATCGTCATCGAGGAGATCATCGACCGCATCGCGCGCCGGCTCGGGCTGCCGCCGGAAGTCGCGCGCGAGCGCAATCTCTATCACGGCACCGGTGAGACCAACCGCACGCACTACCAGGAGGACATCGGCGACAACCGCATCAACGACCTTTGGCGGCAGGTGCTGGCGAAGGCGGAATTTACGTCGCGCCGCTCCGCAGTGGACGCATGGAATCGCGCCAACCCGCACAGCAAGCGCGGGCTGGCCGTCACGCCGGTGAAATTTGGCATCAGCTTCACCCTGTCGCACTACAACCAAGCCGGGGCGTTGGTGCATATTTACCAGGATGGCTCGGTGCAGGTGAACCACGGCGGCACCGAGATGGGCCAGGGGCTCCACACCAAGATCCTTGGCGTCGCGATGCGCGAGCTGGGTCTGCCGGCGGCGAGCATCCGGTTGATGACCACGAGCACCGACAAGGTGCCGAACACCTCGGCCACCGCCGCGTCAAGCGGGGCCGACCTCAACGGCATGGCGGTGGCAGCGGCTTGCACGACCCTGCGCGAGCGGTTGCTGCCCGTTGCGGCGGCGCTGCTCAGCACGACCACCGACCAGATCGAGTTTTCCAGCGGCCGGGTGCGCGTGAAGGGCACGGAACAGGGCATCCCGTTCGCCAAGATGTGCGCGAAGGCCTACACGGAGCGCATCAGCCTCTCGTCCACCGGCTACTACAGGACACCCGGTGTGAAATGGGACTGGGTCAAATCGGAGGGCCGGCCGTTCCATTACTTTGCCTGCGGCGCGGCCGTGGCCGAGGTGGAGGTGGACGGTTTCTCCGGCATGCACCGCGTGCGGCGCGTGGACATCGTCCATGACGTGGGCGACTCGCTCAACCCCGGCGTGGACCGCGGGCAGATCGAAGGCGGCTTCGTGCAAGGCATGGGCTGGCTGACGCGTGAGGAATTGCGCTGGGACAAGGCGGGCCGGCTCCTCACGCACAGCGCCAGCACCTATCAGATTCCCGCGTTCAGCGACGCGCCCATCGAGTTCAACGTCACCTTGCTGCCCAAGGCGACGCAACCGAACACCATCCACGGCAGCAAGGCCGTGGGCGAGCCGCCGCTGATGCTGGCGTTCTCGGTGCGTGAGGCGATCCGTGACGCCGTGGCGGCGTTCGGTCTGGCGGGCGGCGAAGTGCCGTTGGCGTCACCCGCGACCGGCGAGGCGATCTTTACGGCAATCCAGGGACGGCTCACCGAGCGGGCATGAAGGCACTGGATCGTTTTATCCAGCGCTGGCGAATGCGCCAGGCCCTGCGGTTCATTCCGACCAACGCGCGGATCATCGATATCGGGGCCCACGAGGGCGAATTGTTCATGGCGCTTGGTAACAGGTTGCAGCGCGGCTATGGCGTGGAGCCGTTGTGCCCCTCGGCCCTGGCTGGACGAAATTTCACGGTAGTGCCGGGTTTTTTTCCGGCCGTGCGCCCGGCGGAAAGCGGCTGGGATGTGGTGACGATACTCGCGGTGCTCGAGCATATCCCGACGGCCCAGCAGGCCGCCTTGGCGGTCGCGTGCCATGAACTACTGCGGCCAGGGGGCCGGGTGATCATCACCGTGCCAGCCAAGGCGGTGGACCACATCCTGGCCGTTCTCCGGTTCCTGCGGCTGATCGACGGGATGTCACTGGAGGAACACTATGGTTTCGAGCCGGGTGATACTCTCCGGATTTTCCCCGAGCCGAGCTTCAAGCTGGTGCATCGTTCGCGGTTCCAGGGCGGGCTCAATCACCTGTTTGTGCTCGAGCGGGAGGGCTGAGGTCGCTTTATTTCGTGCGCAACCGATCCCGCTCGGTGAGCAGCTGGGCGGCGATGCTGAGGGCGATCTCGCGCGGGTCGTTGCTGCCGAAATCAAGGCCGACCGGGCAATGGAATTGTTTCGCGCGCGCAGCAGGCAGGCCGGCGGCGACGAGTTCCTTCTGCAGCACCTTCGCCTTGGACGCGCTGCCGATGACACCGACGAACGGAAAATTCCGCCCGGCCAGCGCGCGCTGCAGCACGGGCCGGTCGGAGGCGTGGCCCTTGGTCAGGCAAAGCAGGAAGGCGTGGCCGGGCATCGAGGGCACGAGATCGGCAGGTTCGGCGGCCTCGACGTAGCGGGCGTTGCGGGCGCGAGGTAGACGGTCGAGCCATTCGCGCCGCGGGTCGACGACGGTGAGCTGGCAGTCGAGCGGCGCCAGCACGGGCACGAGGGCCTGCACGACATGGCCGGCGCCAAAAATCCAGATGGGCCAGGCGGCGCCCGCCCCGCCGGCCACGTGCGGCTCGAAATAAAGTTTCACCGAGCCGCCGCAGGTCATGCCGACATCGGTCTTGAGCGCCCAGTTGACGAAGGCCGGCCTGGCGGCGCCCGCGGTGAGCATTTCCTGCGCGAGGGCGAGGGCCTTGGCCTCGACCTTGCCCCCGCCGATGGTGCCCGTGTGCAAGCCGGCCGTGGTGACAAGCATCTTCGCGCCGGAGTCCTGCGGCGTGCTGCCGAGCGACTCCACCAGCACGACGAGCGCGAAGGCCGGGCCCTCGCGTTCGAGGGCGGCGAGCTGTTCGTAGAAGGATTCAGGCATGGGCAGTGGCGGCCCCCGGCCGGGGCTCAACCGGAATAACTGGTCCGGCGGCGCTCCTGCCAGCGCTCGCGGCCGGCAAAGAGCTTCAGCGAATCGTTCACGGCGACGTCCTTGGTCAGGAGAAAATAGCGCGAGAAAAGTTCGTCGGCCGTGCCCCAGGCGAAGCCGAACGGCGGACCGGACTTCAGGTCGGGCGTCTGGTAGTAGAAATAGCCGAGGAGCGCGCCGCTGTATTTGAGCAATTGCGCCATGCGGTCCCGGTAGGCCTCGCGCCGGTCGGGCAGGAGCGCGCAGACGAAGTTGCGCTCGTAGATGACATCGAACGAGGCGGCCGGGAAATCGTGCTTGAAAAAGTCTCCCAGCAACACGCGGTCGGCCAGTCCGGGACCCGCGAGCGCGCGTGCCCGCTCGACCGCGGCGGGCGCGAGGTCGATGGCGGTGACATCATAGCCGGCGTCGGCGAAGGCTTTGATCTCGTGACCGAAACCGCAGCCGGGAATGAGCACGCGGGCACCCTTGTGCTTTTTCCGGAGGAAGACGCGCAAATCCGCGGGGATGCCCCCGAAATCCCACGGCGTCTCCCCCCGCAGGTAGCGGTTGTTCCAGAACTTCGGGTGGCTGGGATGCTTTTCGTCCATGTCGGCGGGAATCAAGGAAAGGACAGACCGTGGCTTTGTCCGCCCTTAGTCAAGTCGGACTAGGCGGACGTTGCGCAGTTCAAACGGCGTGCCCTCGAACTGGAACCCGACCCGGCCCTCGTGCAAGGAGCATCCGGTGACGCGGTTCTGGAGCACGCCGTTGATGGTCACCTCGATGATGTCGCCGCGGCAGGTGATGTCGCAGGTGTTCCATTCGCCGGCGGGCTTTTCGCTGTCGGGCGCATGGTGGGCGCGGATGGCCGTGGCCGCACCGGGCGCGCTGGTCAGAGGCTCGGTGAAGGTCGCGCCGGCCATGGGCAGAAGGTCGCCAACGGACTTGTTCTTCGTCTGCATCTGGAAGCTGAGCGGCCAGGCGCGGTCCTTCGGGCCGGAGCTGATGTGGACGAGCACGCCGCTGTTGCCGGGTTTGCCCGGCCAGCGCCATTCGGCGTGCAGCCGGTAGTTGGCGTAACTGGCGGTGGTGGCGATGAAGCCCACGGGCGAGCCGGCCGCGGCGATGACGCCGGCGGGCATCAGCTTGCAGGCGGCACCGATGCCGGTGGTGGGGGTGCCGACAAACTCCCAGCCGGCCAGGTCGCGGCCGTTGAAAAGCTCCGGGGCGGGGGCGGCGCAACTGACGGAGGCAAGCAGGGCCAGGATGCCGAACAGGGGAAGGGGATGGCTCATGGCAGGAAATGACTAGCAGGTTTGCGCGGCAGGTGGAGCGTTATTTGCACCTTAATCAGGGGCGCCAGACCCCGGCGGACAGTGTCTTTCTGTTCAGTTACTTTGTGCGCAACGGCGAGGACGGCTTGAAGTGCACTGCGCTGCGCGCGCCGCGCGCGGTGGTCAAGACGCTGAAGTGAGGCGATTTCAGATCAGCCCGAGCTTCATCTTTCCCTCTTCGGAAATCATCGACTGGTTCCACGGTGGGTCCCAGGTGATGCGGACGTCGGCGGTGCTGACGCCGGGGACGAGGAGAATCTTGCCCTTGGCGTCCTCGGCGATCGCCGGGCCCATGCCGCAACCGGGCGCGGTGAGCGTCATGTCGACATTTACCTTGAAGCCGCCCTCGTCCTGCTTGGCGACGTCCATGTTATAGACGAGGCCGAGGTCGACGATGTTGACGGGAATCTCAGGGTCGAAAACCTTGCGCAGCTGGTCCCAGATGGCCTCGGGGTTGGGCGCGCCGCCAGCGAGCGTGGCCGCGGTGACAGTCTGCACGGCGACGGTCTCGCCGATCGCGTCGGCGTCCTTGCCGTCGAGCCGGTAGAGCCCGGTCGAGGTCTGCACCGTGTAGCTGCCGCCGAGCACCTGATGGATGAAGATGGAATCACCCTTGAACAGCGTCTGCTTGTCGCCGCTGGGGATCTGCGTGACGGTGACCTCGCGGGACAGGATGCGGTCGCGTTTGTCGGGCGTGCTCATGGCTTAGTTGGCCTTGAATTTGGCGCGGATGATCTCGGTCAGGGTGTCGTGCAGCTCCTGGTGCTCGATCTTGCCGAGGACTTCCTCGAAGAAACCGAACACGAGCAGCTCCTGCGCCTGGGCGGGATTGATGCCGCGGGACTCGAGGTAGAATTCCTGCTCGCGGTCGATGCGGGCCGAGGTGGCACCGTGCGTGCAGCGCACGTCGTTGGCCTGGATCTCGAGACCGGGCAGCGAGTTGGCCTCGGCCTCGTCGCTGAGCATCAGGTTGCGGTTGCTCTGGTAGGCGTCGGTCTTCTGCGCGTCGGGATCAACGACAATCAGGCCGGAGAAAATGGTCTTCGCCTGGTCGAGCAGGGCATTCTTGTAGAGCAGGTTCGAGCTGGTGTTGGGCGCCTGGTGGATTTGCAGCGTGCGCTGGTCGAACTCCTGCGTGCCGTGCGCGACCGTGAGCGCAAGCATCTCGGAGTGCGCGCCGGGGGCCTGCAGCTGGGAGAAGGACTCGTGCCGCGCCTGGCGGGCGCCGGCGTGGAGGTTGAGCGAGAGCACCTTGGCGTCGCGCTTCGCGACGGTGGCATTGAATTGGAAGGAGAGAGTCTCGCGGCTCCAGTCCTGCATGGCGATGTAGGTGACCTGCGCGCCATGGCCGACGTAGAGGTCGTTGCCGCCGCAGGCGAAGTGAATCTCCGCGGTTTTTTCGGAGCGGAAGAAGTCGGCGACGGTGATCTTCGCGTTCTCCTCGGCAATGACGAGCGTGTGCGGGAACACGGCGGCACCCGCGCCGCAGGCGTAATGGAACACGCCGACGGGCAGCGCGGCCTCGACGCCCTTGGGCACATGGATGAAGGCGCCGTTCTCGAGGAAAGCCTCGTGCAGCGCAGCGAATTTATCCGAGCCGAGCTTCGAGGGTTGGGCCAGCAGGTGCGCCTTCACGAGGTCGCCGTGCTTGAGCAGTGCGTGCTGCAGGGTGTCAAAGACAATGCCCTTGCGCGCGGCATCGGCGTCGAGCGCCTGTTGCGTCACGAGCCGGTTGTTGGCGAAAACCAGGTGCCCGGCACCCTGCACGCCGATCTCGCGGTGCGCCATCTGATCAAAACGGATGGCGGCGGGCAGGTTGAAGCCCTCGAGCGTGAGTGTGGCGAGATTGGAGAAGCGCCAGCCCTCGTTGGTGCGCTTGGGCATGGGGGCGGCGGCGAACCGCTCGTAGGCGGCGCGCTTGCGGTCGAGCCACCAGACGGGGAGGTGCTTCACGCGCTCGAGGTGGGCGGCGAAGGCTTCGCGGGTGAATGAGCCGGTGAGGGATTTGGTTTCGGTAAGAGTGGCGGCGGACATTGCGGAAAATGCTTTTTTAAACGCGGAGGTCGCAGAGGACGCGGAGGAGAAGAAAAGGGTTTGGCCTGATGCTCCGTGCCCTCTGCGACCTCCGCGTTTAATTCTGGTTTAGCCTACGGATCCTTCCATTTCCAGATCGATGAGCCGCTTGAGCTCGACGGAATATTCCATCGGAAACTGGCGGGCGAGGTCGTTGATGAAGCCGTTGACGGCGAGGCTCATCGCCTGCGCCTCGGTGAGGCCGCGGGACTGCATGTAGAAGATCATGTCTTCGCTGACTTTCGAGACGCTGGCCTCGTGCTGCGTGGCGTTGCGGTCGCCGCGGACGGAGATGGCCGGGTAGGTGTCGGTGCGGCTGTTGGTGTTGATCAGCAGCGCGTCGCACTCGGTGTTGTTCTTGCAGCCCTTGAGGTGCTTCGGGATGTGGACGACGCCGCGGTAGGTCGAGCGGCCCTGCCCGACGGAGATGGACTTCGCGATGATGTTGGACGTCGTGTTGTTGGCGGCGTGGATCATCTTGGCGCCGGTGTCCTGGTGCTGGCCGTCGTTGGCCAGCGCGATGGACAAGACCTCGCCGCGGGCGCGCTCGCCCTTCAGCACGACGCCGGGATACTTCATGGTGAGCCGGCTGCCGATGTTGCAGTCGATCCACTTGATCTCGGCGTCCTCGTGCGCGACGCCGCGCTTGGTGACGAGGTTGAAGACATTGTTCGCCCAGTTCTGGACGGTGATGTATTGGATCTTCGCGCCCTTGAGCGCGACGAGCTCGACCACCGCGCTGTGCAGCGTGGAGGTGGAGAACTTCGGCGCGGTGCAGCCCTCCATGTAGACGACCTCGCTGCCCTCGTCGGCGATGATGAGGGTGCGCTCGAACTGGCCGAAGTTTTCCGCGTTGATGCGGAAGTAGGCCTGCAGCGGCTGCGCGACCTTCACGCCCTTGGGCACGTAGATGAACGAGCCGCCGGAGAACACCGCGCTGTTGAGCGCGGAAAACTTGTTGTCGCCGGTCGGGATGACCTTGCCGAAGAATTTCCGGAAAATCTCCGGGTGTTCGCGCAGGCCCTCGGTCGAGTTGACGAAGATGACGCCCTGTTTCGCAACGAGGTCCTTGATGTTGGAGTAGGCGGCCTCGGAGTCGAACTGGGCCTCGACGCCCGCGAGGAACTTGCGCTCCTGCTCGGGGATGCCGAGCCGCTCGAAGGTCTTCTTGATGTCGTCGGGCACCTCGTCCCAGGTGCGCTTGGGTTTCTGGCCCTGCGAAAGGTAGTAGCGGATTTTCTGAAAATCGATGTTCTCGAGGTCCTTCGTCGCCCAGTGCGTGGGCAGGGGTTTCTCGAGGAAGGTCTTGAGGGCCTTGAGGCGGAACTCGAGCAGCCACGGCTCCTCCTTCTTCACCGAGCTGATGTAGCGGATGGTGTCCTCGCTCAGGCCGGTGCCGGCGTCGAAGGCGTAGTCGACCTTGTATCGGAAGTCGCCCTTGGTCTGGTCGATGCCGGCGACGGGATTGTTATCCAGCGCAACGGCGGTCTCGATTTCGGTGGGTGGTTTCATGGCGCGGGTCAGGTGGTGGCGGCGAGTTCCTGTTTCACCCAGTCGTAACCCTTGGCCTCGAGTTCGAGGGCGAGGGACTTGTCGCCGCTCTTCACGAGGCGGCCGTCATACATCACGTGCACGAAGTCGGGCACGATGTAGTCGAGCAGTCGCTGGTAGTGGGTGATAAGCATGATGCCGGGGGCGGCCGCGCCGCCGCGCATGGCGTTGACGCCGTCGGCGACGATGCGCAGGGCGTCGATGTCGAGGCCGGAGTCGGTCTCGTCCATCAACGCGATCTTGGGCTCGAGCATGGCCATCTGCAGGATTTCGCAGCGCTTCTTCTCGCCGCCGGAGAAACCCTCGTTGACGGAGCGGGCGGTGAACTTCCGGTCGATCTTCAGGAGGTCCATCTTGGCGTAGAGCCGCTTGTAGTAGCCGGCGGCGTCGAGTTCCTCGCCCTCGGCCATGCGGGCCTGCACCGCGGCGCGGAGGAAGTTGGCGATGGAGACGCCGGGGATCTCGCTGGGGTATTGGAAGGCGAGGAACAGGCCGCTGCGGGCGCGCTCGTCGGGCTGCATGGCGAGGATGGACTTGCCGTCGAGCCGCACGTCGCCGCCCGTGATGGTGTAGTCCGGGTGGCCGGCGATGGCCTTGGCGAGCGTGCTCTTGCCGGTGCCGTTCGGGCCCATGATGGCGTGCACCTCGCCCTGCCTGACCGTCAGGTTGAGGCCCTTGACGATGGCTTTTTCGCCGATGCTGATGTGCAGGTCTTTGATTACGAGTTGGGACATGGGATTAATTGGTGCCGTGCGGGTTGTTGGCGGCGCGGCCGCGGAAGGTGAGCTCGACCGTGTTCGCGTCGAAGCCCGGGGGCAGCAGCCCGCGCAATTGCTTCAGCGTGTCGGCGGGCAGGGCGATGTCGTGCACCTGGCCGGTGGTGTCGTCGTGGAAATGCGCGTGTTCATGCAGGTTCGGGCAGTAGCGCGTCGGCGCGCGCTCGAGGTTCACCTGGCGGACGAGGCCGCACTGCACGAGGGTCTCCAGGCAGTTGTAGACGGTGGCGAGCGAGATGGTCGGCATCCGGGGCTTCACGCGGGCAAAAATCTCGTCGGCGGTCGGGTGATCGCGTTTTTCCAGGATGACCTTGAGCACGACCTCGCGCTGCGGGGTGGGGCGGACATCACAGGCCTTGAGCCGCTCGCTCAGGGCCGCATGGTTTTCGTTGGAGGAAGGCATGGCGGGAGTGGGAGGGCTAAACCAAACCAGCCCGGGCGGTCTTTCAAGTGAGAATTAGAATAATTCTAAAACAATCCCCAGGTGCCTGCCCGTCTGCAGGTTAGGCGGTCATAAATTAACTCCGCCAGCACCAATGCCAGGGCTCGTAGCCGATGCCGTGGGGATTCCCCCGCGGGTAGGAAAGATGGAAACCGAAGCGCCCCGCGTTCTGCCTCAGCCAGCGAAATTCCGCAGTCCGGGCAAAGCGCTCGTCCAGGTCCTTCCCGCCGGGCGAACCGATGTCGAGCGCCCGGCCGGTGTGATGCTCGCTGCAACCCGGCGCGGCGATAAAAAGCAGAATTTCCCCGATGCGCCTGCCCGCCGCCAGTTTTTAGCGAATGATTTTGGTTTGTCGCGCGATGCTGCGGAAGCCCGAGATCGGCCGCAGCGCGATGCCGTCCTTCACCGCGGCGGCCTGCATCCGGCTCCACGCGGTGGCGGCACGTGGCCCGAGTTTGATCACAGGGCCGTCGCGATTGCGGCCGATGGCCGCGAGCTTCTTCGCCCCACGCTGCACCGGCAGGCGTCGCGCCAAGGCGTAATCGGTGGGGATGCCCAGCAGGGCCCAGAGTTGTCGCAGGGACGGCTTCCTCATCATGACGCTGGCAGCGCAACGGTTCGGCGCGGCCGGCGCAAGAACCGGCCGATCCCCTGCGCCGGATTTGGCGCAGGATGGCGGGATTTTACCCGCTGTGCTCTTTCCCGGCGAGCCAGCGCTCGGCCTCGATCGCAGCCGCGCAGCCCATGCCCGCGGCGGTGATGGCCTGGCGGTAGACATGATCCACGCAGTCGCCCGCGACATACACGCCGGGCGTCTTGGTCTTCACCTGGCTGTGGCCCGCGGCCACAAAGTAACCCTGGTCGTCCGTGTCCACCACGCCCTGGAACGGCGCGGTGTTCGGCACATGGCCGATGGCGACGAAAATGCCCTTGGCCGCGATGACCGACTCGGCGCCGGTCTTCAGGTTCCTCACCTTCAGGCCGCTGACGGCGCCTTCCTTCACGCCCTCGACGGACACCGGCACACTGTCCCACACCGGCTTGATCTTGGGGTGGGCGAGGGCGCGGTCGGCCATGATCTTCGAGGCGCGCAGCGAGTCGCGCCGGTGGACGAGGTAAACCTTGCTGGCGAAGCGCGTGAGAAACAGCGCCTCCTCGGCCGCGCTGTCGCCGCCGCCGATGACGACCACGTCCATGTTGCGATAGAACGCGCCGTCACAGGTCGCGCAGGTCGTCACGCCCTTGCCGCCATAGAGTTCCTTCTCGCCGGGGATGCCGGTCAGGCGCGGCGATGCGCCGGTGGCGATGATGACGGTCCGGGCCTTGATCTCGCGGTCGGTGAGCCTGAGCGTGTAGGGCCACCGGGCCACGTCGAGACCCGTCACGCTGCCGCTCTCGTAGCGGGTGCCGAATTTTTCCGCCTGCTTGCGCAGGTTCTGCATCAGCTGGAAACCGTCCACGCCCTCGGGAAAACCCGGGAAATTCTCGACCTCGGAGGTCGTGGTCAGCTGGCCGCCGGGCAGGATGCCCTCGAGGACGAGGGGCGCGAGGTTGGCCCGGCCGGTGTAGATGGCGGCGGTGAGACCGGCGCAGCCGGTGCCGACGATGACGGTGTTTTCAATTTGGGCGGACATGAAAAGGAGAGGACTCACTGAGCCCAATATTTCCGCCGGCGCAACTCCGGAGATGGAAAAGCGTGGAACGGGGAGCAGGGAGCGCGGAGCTGATAAATCAGCTGTCCGGTTCGGCCGCTTTGGCGGCCAGGCGGCCCAGGGTTTTCTTCGCGCACTCCGGGCAGATGCCATGGGAGGTCGGCGTGTCGAATTTCGACCCGAAATACTTCTCCATCGTCAACCACTCGCCCTGATGGCCAACCTTCCGGCACCAGCTGCACACCAGCAGAAATTCCTCCAAGTGGTGCAGGCGCTTGAGCAGTCGCTTGGTCGTCAGGTGCACCCAGAGCCAGATGACAAGGATTACCGCGGTTCGCAGCAGGGCCCGGGTCCAGTTGAACACCGCAGGTTCGCCGTAAAGCAGGTGGGGCAGATGAGAAATCTCCACCGCCCAGCTGATCGCGATGATTGCGGAGAAGCCGATGGCTTCCTGTCGCAGGATGGTTTCCCGGCTCTTCTTCGTCGGTATCATTTGGATGGAGCAAAAACCTGTCCCGGCAGGAGGGCAAGCCGACGTTCGACCAGGTCGTCGCGCAATACCGGGCGGGGAAATAGCCGGGCGCCGCGAGTGGGGCCCCATTCGCTGATTCGGGCCGGCGCGGCGTAGCTTGCTATTTCGCCAGCAGCTTCAGGCCGTTCCGCACGAGTCTGGCGTCGGCCTCGTCGGCCTTGGCCACCCCGGACGCCAGGAGCAGCGAGGCCGAGGCGATGTTTTTTTCATCAACCCGCACGATGGTCATTTCCAGTGTTATGCTGACCTTGGCAGCGTTCGTTATGCTCGAGAAATAAGTGAAGCCCTTGAACCCGGAGATTTCCACCGGCTCCTTGCGCTGGAAGGAGGTGGCCTGGGCTGTCTCCAAGGCGACTCTCGCCACCTCGTCGAGCGCTTCGGGCGCTTCCCCCACCAGAATCACCAGGCTCGCGACATGGTTGGCGCTGGCCATGATCAAGTTCCCGGAATCATCGGGCTGGGCGCTCCAGTCGTCCGGCAGCACGAAGACATACGCCGGGGATCCTTTTTCCGGGAACCGCATGTCCTTGGCCGACGCGGAGAGCGGCGCCAGCAGGGCCGGCACGAGGGTCAGCAGAACCAGCAGGACTTTGCGCAGGGGCCGTCCGGCGATCGGCCCGTTAACGAGGGGTGTCATGTCCCGGAGTTAAATCACGCCCTCCGGCTTGGCTAGATTTATCCGTGCGGTGACTACCAGCTGCGCGGTCTGACCTTTTTGCTGTCTCCGTTGTCGCAAAAAAAGCCCCGCAAGGGCGGGGCTTTGCGGCAACCGGTCGGGGCAAGCTGGCTATTTCTGGATGCGCTCCTTGATCATTGCCTCCGCGTCCTTGTCCGACATGTCCATGTGGTGATGGCTCTTGGCGTGCTCCTTCAGGACCGCCGCCACTTCTTTCCGGTCGTGGCTGCGCACCGTGAATTCGCAGGGGGCGGGACACGAGGCCATATACATGGGCGCCTTTGCTTCCGCGGCGGGCTTGCTGTCATCCGTCTTGGCCTTGGGCTTGGGGTCTTCGGCGCGGAGCACCGCAAACGAGCACGCGAGAACCAGGGTAATGAAACCGGCGAGTATTTTGTTTTTCATGGGGTTTGGGGTTTCGGCCACGGGGTGGTGGCCGGGGTTTAATTTAATATCGAACACCGGGTGGATTCATACCTGCGATGACGCCGGGCTGTCAATGCCCCGGCGGCGCATTCCTGCCATGTGGATCACCCAGGCGCGAGCCGGGGGATTACCCGATCGGCCGCCGCCCGGCGACCAAGCCGTGAGCGAGAGGCGTCATGCCTTGGAGCCAATTCACCGCCTGCCCGCGTGGCCGGTTTTTCCCGCGGGCGGGAAAGGCGGGGCTCGGTTTCGATATTGCCGCGGGAGGCGCCGCGTGGCCCCGTTTCTTTTTCTCGTTTGGATGCAACCAGTAGTGACCTTGCCGTGTTGTTGGCATGGGTGCTGCAAAGAGCACCTAACACCCGCGCTGCCAAAATAAACGCGATCGCTCTGATCCACCGACGGGGCCCGCATCAAAAACAACCCCCCCCATGCTCTGCTCCCGCGGAGCCCCTGCAAAATGAAAATCAAGTCCATCGTCCTCACCGCCGCCGTTCTGGTTGGCCTGTCCGTCTCCGCCCACGCCGTCACCACGGAGGCCCACGGCAAATCGGCCGCTGCCGCTGCCGTGAAATTCGAGGCTCCCGCCCCGACCAAGGTGGTGCAGCCCATGGGACTCTCGCGCCGCCTCGAAGGCGCGACGGTCACGCTCCGCTTCACCGTTGATGAGGCTGGCAAGCCGCACGACATCCGGGTTCTGGCGCCGCACGACGGCGCGCTCACCCGCAACCTGGTTTCCGCCGTCTCACAGTGGGAATTCACGCCCGGCCGCAAGAACGGCAGGGCCGTGTCCACCCACGTCGAGCTGCCGATCCAGCTCGTGGATTCCTGAGCACCGTTGCCGCGTTCCTGTTGCTGGCTGCGGCCAGCCCGGGACCAGTCGCGCAGCCTTCGCTGCGGCTGGGCTCGCGGCCCGGTATTTGTCCTGGGATCTCCGTCCTCCGGCGGATTTTCAGGCAAACCCGCGCCGAGCTCAAGCCACCTGCGCCTCATGGGCGACAGGTGTGTTTCTGCGTGGCCGGACCACGCTTGGATTCGCGGGATTGACCTGAGGCGGGGTTGGGTCTCTGGTTTACCTCCTCGCACCGATGCAGTTCTTCAAGCGCATCCTCAAAGAGCCCGAGAAGGAGCCCGCCCCCGTGGTCCCGCCGGTGGAACGCCGCAGCAGGCGGCGCTTCGCCCTCGGTCCGGATTTTCCGCTCAAGGCCGTGCTGAACCTCGACGCGCGCGAGAAGTCCGGGGCGCCGATGGGCCGGTCGCGGCACGGCTGGAACTGGAAGGGCCGCCTGCTCGATTGCTCCGAGCTGGGCGCGCGCATGCAATTCAACGCCGCGTTCAATGCCACCAGCGGCGATGCCGGCGGCCTCCATCTCGAGTTGGAGGGCTTCGAGCTGTTCCTGCCCTGCCGCATCAGCAACATCAAGGAGGAGGGCGGCGGCATTATATTCGGGCTGAAATATGAAATCACCGACCCGGCGATCGCCGCCGCCTACCGGCAGTTGCTCGAGATCGTGGCCATGGGCGCCGCCCTCAAGCCGCACGCCAAGAGCACCAAGCCCGATGCGACCGGCTACCTGGTGGAGCAATATGCCGGCGACAGGCAATCGCGCCTGACGGTCTGGCGGGAAAAGTCCGAGCAGGAGATGATGGCCTTTGAATTCCTGCTCAAGGACTGCCTCGTGCGCGGGGCGCAGGAGCAGGAGCTCCAATACCTGGACGGCACCGATACCGCGGCCCGCCCGGCCACGCCGGCCAAGGCGGCGGAAATCCACCGCCTGTTTCGCTGGGTCACGCCCAACCTCCCGCCCGCCATGCCGGCGGACGTGCGCGCGTTCCTGCAATATTTCGCCACCTAGGCCAGCGGTTCCTCGGGGAGGAGTTTGCCAATTAATGGATGACAAACTCAGGCGACGGCCGCGCGCACGATTGGCTGCCGCCGCCTTCGGCCGGCCACTGCTGAATGTTGGTGTAGGTGCGCCCGGTGCGCGCCCGCGGCGCTCGGCCGCATGCGGATCAAGGCGGGCGAGGGCGGCTTCGCGTGGGAACTCGCGGGCGACGATGCCGGGCTGGACCTGCCGCTTTGGATCGTGATGCGCGAGGCGGCGGAACTGCTCACCTCCGGCCGTCTCGCGCGGGTCCGGGAATGCTTGGGCGACGAGTGCAGCTGGCTGTTTCTCGACACGACGCGGAATCACAGCCGGATGTGGTGCAGCATGCAGGGCTGCGGCAACCGCGCGAAGGTCCGCCGCCACCGGGTCAGGCATGCCTGAGACAATCCTGCTCTCCACCCTCGTTCATCGAATCAACCTAAGATAGGTGGCGGGCGGCACGGCCCGCCGGCGGATTGCGGCCTTGCGCGTCACCCGGCCTTCGCCAGCCTGTGAGTTGAACCTCCCGTTTGCCTTCACCCATGACCGAATCCGGCATCTACCTCGGCACCGACAGCGGTGCGACCACTTCCAAGACCGGCGGCATCCGCGCCGACGGCTCCATCATCTCAGACCATCTCCGGCAGAGCTCCACCAATGCCGCGGCGGGCCGCGCGGCGGTCATCAAGGGCTGGATTGACGGGGCGAGCGGTTTCCTCGCCGAGAACAAATTCACGTGGCGTGACGTGCGCGGCGTCGGCCTCGCGATCCCCGGGCCCTACGAGGGCTACGGCGTCCTCGGCCGCTCCGCGAACCTGCCCGCCAGTTTCGCCGGCTGGGATTTTTCCGCCGACTACACCCGCGCCCTGGCGGAGGCGGCGGGTCGCGCGGTGCCGCTCATCGTCGGCAACGACGGCAACTACGGCGGCGTGGGCGAGGCGCATCGCGTGCGCGCGGGCCGCAAGGCCGGCGTGCTGATGTTCGCCCCCGGCTCCGGCCTGGGCTGCGCCTATGTGGATCCGAACGGCCTGCCGCTCGACGGCGACACGCTCTGCGGCATGGAGGCCGGCCACATGCCCGCGCCGCTGCACCTGCTGGGCAACATCCGGCCGTTCACCTGCGGGTGCGGCCGCGACTGGGGCTGCATCGAGGCCTACACCACCATCTCCGGCCTGCCGCAACTGCTCGCGGAGATGTTGAAAAGGCATCCCGGGCATCCGCTCGCCACCTCGCCGCTCCCGGCGAAGGAGCAGGCGCTCACCCTGCGCGGCCTCGCGCAGCAGGGCGATGCGCTCGCGCTGGACATCTTTGATTTCCAGGCGCGGGCCCTCGGCCTGCACCTGGCCAACCTGGCCATGGCGGTCGACGCGGAGTTTGTCGTGATCGGCGGCGGGCTGATCGATCCCGGTTCCACGACCCCCGAATTCCGCGCGCGCTACCTGCGCCTCATCCGCGAGGCGGCCGAGCCCTACCTCTGGCCCGCGCAGCGCCAGAAGATCCGGGTGGTCCCCGCCACGCTTGGCGAACTTTCCCAGGCCATCGGCGCCGCCCTCGTGGCCCGGTATCACTTCGGGCCGGAGGAAAAAAGCCAAGCCTGAGGTTGCCCGCGTGCGGTCATGCCCGTGGCATGGCGACCGCAACCTACGCGACCTGACCCCGGCCACTGGCCCAGGGAGACAAACGTGGGTGGCAGCGGGCCATAGCTGCTTGTAGGAGCAACGATGACACGCGAATCGGAGTCCGGCCGATAGGAGAAGGACCGCCGGTTTGATACAGTCTGGACATGAAAAGGGCTCTCATTGCAGCCGGCCGGCCGGGCGAGGCTGCACGGGGAAGTCCCGCAAACGTCCACCCATAACCCGCTCTCGTCATGATCACGAACCTCCTGTTTACCGTCGTGTGCCTCGGCGTCACTATTGTCGTCACCCAGATCGCCACGCTCTCCGCCGCGCGCCGCTGGCAGGCGATCCGCGTCAAGGCTTCGTCCGCCGGCGCGATACGGCGCAATTTGAACGCGGGCCGGCCCGGCGCGGCTGAAGGGAAATCCGATAGGGTCAGCACTAGAGTCCTGGGAAAACCCGCCACCCTTAACCCGCTCCTGCCATGATCACGGATCTCCTGTTCACTGCCGTCTGCCTCGGCCTCGCTTTTGTCGTCACCCTGGATGTCCATACCCTCCGCCGTGCGCCGCGCGCGAGCGATCTGCGTCAAGACCGCGTTCGCCGGCGTGATTGAAGGGCGCCCGTCCGTTCACCCCGGGGTGCGAAGATGAGGCGGCGGGCCGTGGCCGGGGCTCCGGCCCGGATTGGAAACATCAAACCTTGAATCCGTTTGGCGGCTGCACATCAATTTTCGCAGCCTGACCCCGTTGCTCGGTCCACATCACACCACGGCGTTGATGCCCCCGGATTTCGCGGCCTGTTTCACGAGCCCCATCGCGACGTCGAGCTTCAGGTCCTCGAGTTTCTTGAAGTTGATGCAACTGCGGCCGGTCTTTACCTTGCCTAGCTTCGCGGCATTTTTCTCGACGAGGTAGCCGCCCTCGCCGCCGACACAGATGTGGAGGGCGTAGCCGGTTTTTCCCGCTGCGAGTCCAATGGTAAACCAGTCGCCTTCGCGACCGCTGGCAGACTTGTAGTGATACTTCCCGTAGCCGATGATGGGCGACGGCCCCATGCCGGACATCATGGCCGGCGCGAGCTTCGGCACGGCTTTGCGGATTGCATTGTGCACGGTCGTCATCGTGGCGCGTCGCTCGGCGGGCAGGGCGGCGAGGAATGCGTCGAGGATGGGGAGGGCTTTGGGCATGCGGCGAGGCTGGGCACCCGAGGCCCGGCGATCAAACCTGAATAAGCTGCGCCGTTGCCGCGTGCTCGCGGCCCGGTGTTTGTCCTGTGTTCTGCGCCAGCCGCCTTGCCGCGCTATCGCGCTGGCGGCTTTGGGAGGCGCAAACTCAGGCAAAGCGCGCGGCGACTGAAAGACTTAAAGCCTGACCCCTTCCACTGGCCCTTTTGCTAGCTTCGTTTGTGATTCAAGACGTGACCAAGCTAAGAAGCTGCTCCAGCCTGCCTGCATGGCGTTTACCGCAAGAGTCTATCGCGTAATGGTCGCCTCGCCCGCAGATATTACGGAGGAGCGACAACTTGTGCGAGATGTAATCAACGAATGGAATTCGGTGAATAGCGGCAAAACTGGCATCGTGCTCCTCCCGGTTGGCTGGGAAGATAGCAGTGCGCCAGAGATGGGAAATAGGCCACAAGAGATATTAAATCAGCACGTATTGAAGGGAGCTGATATCCTGGTCGCGATATTCTGGAATCGTATCGGAACCCCTACTGGGAAGAAAATTAGTGGCACTGTTGAAGAGATTGAGGAGCACACTAAGGCTAACAAGTTGGCGATGGTTTACTTTCGAAGAGATGAATCTACCTCGGCCGACGCAGTGCAAAAAAAGGACGTCACAGAATACAAAAAAAGCCTCCACGGTTTATATGGGTCGTATGAAAAGCCCATAGATTTTCGCCTCCTTTTTCGCCAGCATTTGGACAAGCACGTTAACGAGCATGCCACGTTTGCAGAGAAACGACCAACTTCAGACGAAGATGTTAGCTTCGCGCGCGAAGAAAACAATTTTGACCCACAGGAGCACCTTAGCGCAGATGCTAAGAAGCTTCTTTTCGAGATCTCAGAAGATAAGAACGGTCTGCTCTTGGCGTGCGAAACTCACGATGGATTCTCAATTACTGTAAATGAACGCGAATTTGTAGCTACCGATGCGCCAAAAGAAAAAGCTAAATGGCGGCGTGTGATAAAGGAGTTACTCGACGAGGAGCTAATTGAGCAACGGAGTGAGGAAGTCTTTGCCATTACAGATAAAGGATATCAGGCTGAAGACGAAATGGGCTTGGTTCCACCATAGTTGATCACCAGCCAAAGCTACGTTTTATTCTCAACTGCTGATAGAGATCATCTGATATCTCCTGCATAAATCGAGATGGTGGCATCAACATCTGAGGTCCTCCCTTCGCATTGACTCTCGGATAGCAGAGATACAGCTCGTCCTTGGTGCGGGATCAGGCAGTGACGAGACGTTGTTCAGCGACCTCCGAAATGGTTTTGCCCTGCTTGCGGGCGGCGGCGCGGAGGCGGCGCACGGTCTTGGGCGTGAGGCGCAGCAGCACGGGCTGACGACCAGTCGATTTGCGTCCGGCGCCCTCGCGGGCGCCGCCCCAAAACGACACCGCCTGCACTTTGCCGAGGTCGGGCAAGGGTGTCCCATTCAGATCCTTGATGTTGGACTGATAGCCCTCGGCGTCGAAGACCGGGGCTTTAGGTGATTTGGTTTTTCCAGTGAGTTTCATAGTAGTCGCGTCCTTCCCTCCAGTAGCCGGCGCCGATCAGACGGATGATACCGCCAGGCCGGTGGGTGTAGCGCACGAGAAGGATTCGGGATCCGACGCGGCCCAACAGCCACCAGCGCAGTTCATGTAGAGTGCTGTGGGCGGCATCAAAAAGAATAATGAACTTTGGATCGGCAAAGGCGCGTTGGGCGGTCGTGAAATCGACGCCATGGCGAGCGGCATTTAGCCGCTCCTTGGCCCGATCCCAGGAGAACCGCACGGAGGCAAGCTACGCGGTATCGCTTGAAAAGCAATAGCGGATATCAAGCATAGCGGAAGCGCGTTGGGGCAACACGCTCCACCTGAGACGGGATCGGGCGATCCCGCCCTGCAAACTCTGCGCTCTCTGCGTCCTCTGTGTTAAAACAAAATCACCAGCCCCAGGAGCGCTTTCAGCCTCAATTGCTGATACAAATCATCTGATATCTCCTGCATCCGCGCCTACGCCCCATTCGACAGGCTCAGGGCTACGGCGCGACAAGTGAATCGCGGTTCACCATCCCCAGGATCTCTTGAGTCGCAAGGTCTGATAGAGTTGGTCTGGCACTTCTTGCATAAACCTGGATGGAGGCATCAACATTTGTGGTCCCCCCTTCGCATTGACCCTCGGATAGCACAGGTAGAGTTCGTCCTTTGCCCGAGTCACGGCGACGTAGAACAAACGTCGTTCTTCCTCGACGTCGCCGGCTTCGATGGCGCGGCGGAGCGGAAACTGTCCGTCGGCGAGGCCGATGAGGAACACGACGCCATACTCAAGGCCCTTGGCTTGGTGGACCGTCGTGAGCTTCAGCGCGTCGGCGTCGGGATCGGTGGAGCGGTCGCTCGTTTCCGAATTGAGCAGCACGATCTGCGCGAGCAGATCCTGCATCTCCTCGTAGCGCGAGGCGAAGCCGATCATCGACTTGAGGTCGTCCATCCGCGACTGGTAGTTGGCGTAGGCGCCCTTGAGGTAGTCGCCATACCAGCCGTCGATGGCGACCTCGACGGTGTTGCTCGGCTTCAGGTGCTTCATCGTGTCGCCGACCTGGAGCAGCGTGGACGTGAGCCGGGGCCATTCCTCGCGCGCGGCGGGCGGGACCTTGGCCGCGACCTCGGGCGAGGCGAGGGCATCGAGATAGTTTTTCTGCGTGGCCTTGGCCTGGTCCAGTGCGGCGGCGTGGAGTTTCGCCGCGCCTTTGTCGCCGACCTTGGGGAGGAGGACGGCGACGCGCTGCCACGCCATCGTGTCGGTGGGATTGTAGACGAAGCGGAGCAGCGCGACGAGGTCGCGGACGTGCGCCTGCTCGAAGAAGCGGACGCCACTGGTGATGACGTAGGGAATCTGGAGGCGCGAGAGCTCGAGCTGCATGTCGAGCGCCTGGAAGTGCGCGCGGTAGAGCACGGCGACATCGGAGAGCTTGCGGCCCTCGTCGTGCAGGCCCTTGAGCCGCTGGCAGACGAAGGCGGCCTGCTCGCGGGAGTCCATGGTCTGGACGAGGAAGGGCTGCTCGCCGTCGGGGCGGGAGGGCTTGAGTTTTTTGTCGAAATGCCGGCCCTTGGGCTGGGCGGCGAGGACGCCGTTGGCGAAGTCGAGGATTTGCGGCGTGGAGCGGTAGTTGGTCTCGACGTGGTAGATCTGCGTGCCGGGGTGGCGCTCGGGGAAGGTGAGGATGTTCTCGAAGTTGGCGCCGCGCCACGTGTAGATGCACTGCGCGTCGTCGCCGACGGCCATGACGTTGTGGTGCGCGCCCATGATGTCCACGATCTGCGACTGCAGCGTGTTGGTGTCCTGGTATTCGTCCACGAGGACGTGGCGGAAGCGCTGTGACAGGTGCGCGGCGATGTCGGGCGCGGCGCGGAGGAGCTCGAGCCAGTATTCAAGGAGGTCGTCGTAATCCACGACGCACTGCTTGCGCTTCCGCTCGCGGTAGGTCTTGGCGAAGCCGGCGATGCGCTCGGTCAGCTCCTCGTGCTGCGGATAGAAGCGGGTGATCGTTTCCGCGAACGGGCGCTGGGTGTTGCGGACGAAGCTGATGATCTCGTGCAGCGGGCCGGGGCGCGGGTGGGTCTTGTCCTTGAAGAAGACCTTGTCGGACTCCTCGACGGTGTCGCGGAGGAAGCCGTCGGCCTCGTCGGCGTCGAGGATGGTGAAGCTGCGCGGGAGGGCGAGGGTGTCGCCGTGCATGCGGAGGAGCTTGTGGCCGATGTGGTGGAAGGTGCCGCCCCAGAACTTGTGGCCCGGGATGCCGGTGAGGTCCTCGACGCGGTGGAGCATTTCCTTGGCGGCCTTGTTGGTGAAGGTGAGGAGGAGGATCTCGTGCGGGCGGACGCCCTTGGAGAGCAGCCAGGCGACGCGGTAGGTGAGGGTGCGGGTCTTGCCTGACCCGGCCCCGGCGAGCACGAGCATGGGGCCGGGCGGGGCGGAGACGGCGGCGTATTGCTCCGCGTTGAGGTCGCGCTGGAAGTCGATCGGCGGGATGACGGCGTGGCCGGCGGCGGATTCGGAATGGAGCGTGAAGTCGGGCACGGGAAGCTAGGAGGGAGCCCTTTCGACCGGCTCAGGGCAAGCCCTCTCGCATGCTCAGGGCTTGGAGCTGCACCGTTGCGGCCTGCTGGCCGCCCGGTGTTTGTCCTCGGTTCTCGCTGAACGAAACCGAGGCAAAGGAGCATGGAGCAGGGAGGTGGAAGGAGAAAACACGAAGGAGCTAAGCAGCCAGGGTGGAGGGCCCGCGTCCCTGCGGGCCGTATACCATTCTTTTTCGCGTCCTTCGCGACTTCGCGTGAGACCGAGTAGCTATGCAACAGTTAGCGCAACTTGCGGCTCGCCGCGTCGCAGGGGATGCTGTCAACTTGGCGGCGCATGAAACCCCTCCGTGCCCTCTGCCTCGCGGCGTTTGCCGCCATTGTTGTCATCGCCCGCGCGGCCGGCCCCACTTATCCCTGCCTCGACCCCGCCCAGCCGCTCGAGAAGCGCGTGCAGGACCTGGTGTCGCGCATGACCCTCGACGAGAAGGCGGCGGAGATGCGCAACACGACGCCCGGCGTGCCGCGGCTCGGCATCCCGAAATACGACTGGTGGAACGAGGCGCTGCACGGCGTCGCGCGCGCGGGCGAGGCCACGGTGTTCCCGCAGGCCATCGGGCTGGCGGCGATGTGGGACACGCCGTTCATGCGGCAGGTGGCGGGCGTCATCGGCACGGAGGCGCGCGCGAAGTTCAACGGCGCGGCGGGCACCAAGAACGAGGGCATGCGTTATTACGGGCTCACGTTCTGGTCGCCCAACATCAACATCTTTCGCGACCCGCGCTGGGGCCGCGGGCAGGAGACCTACGGCGAGGATCCGTTCCTGACCGCGCGGACGGGCGTGGCGTTTGTGCGCGGGCTGCAGGGCGACGACCCGCGCTACCTGCTGGCGGCCGCATGCGCCAAGCATTTCGCGGTGCACAGCGGGCCAGAATCCCTGCGGCACAATTTCGACGTGGCGCCGCCCGAGGCGGATTTTTATGAGACCTACCTGCCGGCGTTCGAGGCGCTGGTGCGCGAGGGGCATGTCGAGACGGTCATGACGGCCTACAACTCGCTCTACGGCCGGCCCTGCTCGGTGAACGCGGAACTCTACCGGCTGCTCGCACAGTGGAGCTTCAACGGGCACATCGTGTCGGATTGCGGCTCGATCCGCGACTTGAAGGAAAGCTACAAGCTGGCGAAGGACGACGCGGAGGCCGAGGCGATGTCGGTGAAGGCCGGCCTGAACGTGCGGTGCGGCGACGACGCCCCGCAGCTCGCCGTGGCCGTGCGGCGCGGGCTGATCTCGGAGGCCGAGGTGGATTACCGGCTCGGCGCGCTGCTGCGCACGATGTTCCGGCTCGGGTTCTTCGACCCGCCCGGCAGCGTGCCCTTCGGCAATATCACGCCGGCCATGAACAACACGTCGGAGCACGGCGCGCTGGCGCTCGAGGCCGCGCACAAGTCCATCGTGCTGCTGAAAAACGACGGGATGCTGCCGCTCAAGCCGGAGAAGCTGCGCCGCGTGGCCGTCATCGGGCCAAATGCCGATTCGGTGACCGCGCTGCTCGGCAATTACAACGGGAAGCCGACGGCGCCGGTGACGGTGCTGGCCGGGCTCAAGGCCGCGCTCGGCGACCAGGTGCAGGTGGACTACGTGCACGGCACCGACTACGCGCAAATGCCGCCGGAGGTGCGGCCGATCCCGCGCACCGGCCTGCGCTTCGTGGAAAACACCGGGCTGATGGGCGATTATTTCGCGAACAGCAACTTGGAGGGCAAGCCGGTGGCGCAGCGCCGCGACCGGCCCGTGAGCTTTGACTTTGCCACGGACAAGCTGCCGAAGGGCGCGCCCGCGGAAAATCTCTCGGTGCGCTGGCAGGGCAATCTCATCACAACCCTCGACGGCGACTACACGCTGGAGGTGAAGGGTCGCGGCGGCTTCCGGCTCGTGCTCGACGGCGAGACGATCATCGACGCGTGGTCGCCCGCCCAGGCGGGCGAGCCCGACGAAAAAACCCGCAACATCACCCGGACCCTGCCCGGGAACGCGGTCATCCCGATCAAGCTGGAATATTTCCAGGCCGGCGGGCCGGCGATGATTTCACTCGAATGGGCCGGCCCGGCCGCGGCCGCGGGGCACGCGAAGGCGGTCGAGGCGGCGCGCGCGGCAGACGCGATCATCTACGTCGGCGGCATCTCGGCGCAGCTCGAGGGCGAGGAGATGGTGGTCAATTACGAGGGCTTCGCGGGCGGCGACCGCACGCGCATCGAGCTGCCCGCGGTGCAGCAGCAGTTGCTGCAGGCGCTCTCTGCGACGGGCAAGCCCATCGTCTTCGTGCTGATGTCCGGCAGCGCCGTGGCGATGCCGTGGGCGGACGAGCACCTGAACGCCATCGTGCAGGCCTGGTATCCCGGCCAGGCGGCGGGCACGGCGGTGGCCGACGTGCTTTTGGGAAAATACAACCCGGCCGGCCGGCTACCCGTGACCTTCTACCGCGCCACGGCCGATCTGCCGGCGTTTGACGACTACCGGATGGCCGGCCGCACCTACCGGTATTTTTCCGGGAAGCCGCTTTATCCCTTCGGCCACGGGCTGAGCTACACGAAGTTCAAGTATGCCAAGCTGCGTGTGACGCACCTGGGCGACGCCGGCCTGAAGGTTTCGGTGGACGTGACCAACACGGGGAAGCGCGACGGTGACGAGGTGGTCCAGATTTACGCGATCCCGCCGGCGGCCCGGGAGCGCGAGGCGTTGTGCGGTTTTGCGCGAATCACTCTGGCGCGAGGCGAGACCAAGACGGTGACGATCGGCGTGCCGGCGACGGAACTGCGCCGCTGGAGCGTGGAGAAGAAGGACTTCGCGGTGCCGCGGGGCACATGGCGGATCGCCGCCGGGGCATCTTCAGCTGACCTGCGGCAGGCGGCGAAAATCAAAATCGAATAGCAGAGCTCGACCACCGTTGCCCGCTGCTACGGGCCCGGTGTTTGTCCTAAGTTCTGCGCCAGCCGCCTTGCCGCACTTTTGCGCTGGCGGCTTTGGGAGGCGCAAACCCAGGCAAATCACACCGTGACCAGTTCCTTCTCCTTGTGGGCGAGGTGGGTGTCGATGTCCTTGATCGCCTTGTCGGTGGCGACCTGGATATCCTTCTCGAGGCGCTTCGATTCGTCCTCGGGCAGCTTGGCCTTCTTGGCGGCCTCATGCGCATCGCGGCGGACGTGGCGGATGTTGACGCGGCCGTCCTCGGCGAGCTTGTGGGCGATCTTCACGAATTCGAGGCGGCGCTCCTTGGAGAGATCGGGCAGGGGGAGGCGGATGAGGCCGCCGTCCACGATGGGGTTGATGCCGAGATTGGCCTGCTGCAGGGCCTTTTCCACAGCGCGGATGATGCCCTTGTCCCAAGGCTGGACCTGGATGAGCCGGGCGTCGGGCGTGGAGATGGCGGCGCACTGCTTGAGGGGCATCATGGCGCCGCCGTAGGCCTCGACCATCACGCTCTCCACCATCGAGGGCGAGGCCTTGCCGGTGTGGATGGTGGAAAACTCGTGGAGCGTGTGGTCCACGGCCTTTTTCATGCGGGCCTGCGCGTCGTTGAGGATGGGGTGGGACATGGGGAGAAGCTATAGGCTGTAAGCTTTAAGCGATAAGCAAGAGTTGAAAAAGACGAAAAGGATCAGTGGCTGGATCGGGAAGGCTTAGAGCTTTCAACTTATTGCTTAACGCTAATTATGCACCAAGGTGCCGATTTTCTTGCCGAGGACGGCGTCGCGGATGGCGTGGTCCTGGTCGAGGTTGAAGACGAGGATGGGGACGTTGTTGTCGAGGCAGAGCGAGAACGCCGTCGAGTCCATGACGTTGAGCCGCTGGCGGAGCGCGTCGACGAAGGTGATCTCGTCGTATTTGACGGCGTCGGGGAACTTCTTGGGGTCCTTGTCGTAGATGCCGTCGACCTTGGTGGCCTTGATGATGATGTCGGCGTGCAGCTCGGAGGCGCGGAGGGCGGCGGTGGTGTCGGTCGAGAAGTAGGGGTTGCCCGTGCCGGCGACGAAGATGACCACGCGCTTCTTCTCCAGGTGGCGCATGGCGCGGCGCATGATGAACGGCTCGGCGATCTGGTTCATCGGGATGGCGGACTGGACGCGGGTCTTGACGCCCATCTTCTCGAGGCAGTCCATGATGGCCAGGCCGTTGATGACGGTGGCGAGCATGCCCATGTAGTCGCCGGTGGTGCGGTCGACGCCGCGCTTGGCGCCTTGGAGGCCGCGGAAGATGTTGCCGCCGCCGATGACGACGCAGACCTGCACGCCGAGGTCGTGGATTTCCTTCACCTGTTCGCACATGCGCTCCAGCGTGGCCGCGTCGATCGGCTCGGTGCCCGGGCCGGGGCCGCGCAATACCTCGCCGCTCAGCTTCAGGATGATGCGCTTGTATTTGACAGCGGGAGTGGCGGACTTGGTCGGCATGAAGCCACATGAAACGGACGGTCAAAAGCGGCGTCAATGCCCGAGATGATGCGGCCCGAACCCGGCGAAGCGGAGGACTTTACTCACCGGCTTCGGGCGGCGGTCCCACGGGTTCCGCGTGCCGGTCGGCCCCGATGATGCAGGCGGCTCCGATGAAAAGAAAAACCACCACGGCGATGGCCATGATGATGTTTACCTTGGTGATGCGCCGGTGGGTCGGCGGCCAGGCGGGCAAGCAGCAGCGCGGCGAAAACCAGGGCGGGGGTCAGGCGCAACGTGGGGCCAGTATGACGGTGGATCGGGCCGACTCAAGCTGTCTGATGAAACGAGGGCTGTGCGGCCGGAGCGGCGCATCATTTCCACCCTTGACCCGCAAAGAGCAGGGGGCTTCTTTCGGCCGCTCCTACTGCCTGGTGGTGTAATGGTAGCACAGGCGACTTTGACTCGCCTAGTCATGGTTCGAATCCATGCCGGGCAGCCATTCGAACCAACTCCAGCGGAAGCGCCGCCACCCATGCCTGCCAAGCGAGCCTTCGTCTACATCCTGCGGTGCTCCGATAAAACCCTCTACATCGGCACAGCCAGGGACGTGGCGGCGCGGCTCAAGCAGCATAACGCCCGCAAGGGGGCCAAGTATACCAAGCCGCGGCTGCCGGTGCGGCTGGTTTACCGGGAAGGGCCCATGAGCCTGACCAAGGCGCTGCAGCGGGAATACCAGTTGAAGCAATTGACCCGCGCGCAAAAGCAGGCGCTGATCAAGGGCAAGCTGGTGGTGAAGAAGCCCCGCTGAACGCCCATGCTTTTCCTGAACAAAATCCTGCCCGTCTTCGTGCTGCCGTTGGGTGTCGTGACATTATTGCTGCTCTTCGCGCTGTGGCGCAAGAAGCGCTGGCCCGTCGTCGTCGCGCTGGTAATCTTGTATCTCAGCAGCATTCCTTTTGTCGGCAGCCGGCTCATCGGCTGGCTGGAGTCGGACTATCCGGCGGTGCCGGTGGCGCAGGTCGAACCGGCCGATGCAATCGTGGTGCTGGGCGGGATTTTTGGACCGCAGGCCGGCGACGGTCTGCTGCCGAATTATTTGGAAACCATTGAGCGGCTGGAGGCCGGCATTGTGCTGACGCAGGCCGGCAAGGCGCCCCGGCTGGTCTTCACCGGCGGACGCATACCCTGGGAGGGGCGCGAAAAAGTCGAAGGGGAGGACCTGCGGGCCCAGGCGATTGTGCGCGGTGTGCCGGCCGAAAAAATCCTCATCACGCGCGAAGTCCAGAACACCTCCGATGAGGCCCGGGCCGTGGCTGACTTGATGCGCGAGCGCCACTGGCGGCGCGTCATCCTGGTCACCAGCGGCTGGCACATGCCGCGGTCGGCCTGGCTGTTCAAGCAAGCCGGGGTGGATTGCATCATCTTCCCCGTGGATTTTCGCCGGGATCGCACGCGCCGGCTCACCGTGCTGGATTTTTTGCCCGGCGCCGAGGCCCTGGCCAATACTGAGATCGCGCTCCGCGAGTGCTACGGTTGCCTGTTCTACCGGGTTTTCCGCTGAGCTTAACGACGCCGTGTGACGGCGAGCGCATGGATGTTCGCTAGGCCCTCGGCGCGGAGCAGCCGTGCCACCGCAGCGCTGCGCACTCCGGACCGGCAGATCAACACGAGCGGCTCGGCGGCCGCCAACTCGCGCAGACGCATCATATCGCCCGCCGGCACAGCCTCGCTGCCGACGCGATCGGTGCCGGGAGTTTCGCCCGCTTCGAGCAGTGTCACTGTCCGCACCGGACTGAGCGCGGCGAATTCCTCGTCCGTCAGGACCACGCCCGGGGTGTCCGGCGTGCGATCCAGCCCGACCATGCCGGGCTGGCCGCAGGCGGGGCATGACGGATTGGTCGTGCGCTTGACCGCGAGCACCGAGCCGTCAAGGAGGTTGACCAAACGGGTGTGGCTGAAGTCGGCGCCGGGCGTGCGCAGGACAAGCTTCAAGGCCTCGGCGGCCTGCATCACACCCAGCACGCCGACGGCCGGAGCGAAAACGGGTCCGCTAGCGCAGTTGCCCGCGGCGTCGAGTTCGTCGGGCAGCTGGTCCGGCCACAAGCAGTGCAAGCAGCCCGGCGTGACGGGCGTAAAAACCGTCAACTCGCCCTCGAAGCGGTGCACTGCCGCGGACACGAGCGACACGCCCGCGGCGCGGCAGGCGTCGTGGAGCAGGAAGCGCGTGGCGAAATTGTCGGTGCAGTCCAGCACGACGGTCCGGCCGGCGACGAGTGCCCGGACGTTCACCGGCGTCACTTCGGTGGCGAACGCCTCGACGCGAGCGAGTGGATTATGCGCCTTCAGCCGCGCGACGGCGACGGTGGCCTTCGCGGCGCCGACCTCATCGGCGGTGAAGAGAATCTGGCGGTGAAGGTTTGAGATTTCGATGAGCCCGCCGTCGGCCAGGGTGAGCCGGCCGATGCCGGCGGTCGCGAGATAAAGCGCCGCGGGGCATCCGAGTCCGCCGACGCCCACGACGAGTATGCTCGCGTCGGCGAGGGCCGACTGGCCGGCGGCGCCGACCTCGGGCAGCGCGGTCTGGTGCTCGTAGTAAGTTTCCGGCGAGAGCCGGTTCGCCACCGCCTCTGCAGTGCAATTCACCCATTCGGCTGCGCCGTCGGGATGATACTCTTTTTTCCAAACAGGGAGCCGCCGCTTTACTTCCTCGATGACGTGGCGGCAGGCGAGGAAGGCCGCTTGGCGGTGCGCGGAGACCGCGCCAATCCACACGGACAGCTCGCCGACCTGCAGCCGGCCAGTGCGGTGCACACAGCCAACCCGGCAGCCGGGATGCGCCTCCTCGGCCTCGGCGACGATGGCGTCGCCCTCAAGCCGGGTGAGCACATCGAAGGCCTCATATTCGAGCTCGGTGACGGATCGGCCGAGGTGGTGATCGCGCACCCAGCCCTCGAACACCACGAGGGCCCCGGCCCCGGCGTGCGCCAGCCGGCGGCGCCACACGGCGGTGTCAATCGGTTGGTCGGTCAGTTCGAACATGGCGCGTCAGCCGCCGGCGACAGGCGGGATGAAGACAACGTGGTCGTCCGCCTGCAGCGGCGTGTCCATGGTGGCGTAACGGGCGTTGATGGCGACGCGCAGCAGCATCGCGGGCAACCGGAGCCCGTGGCTGTCCTGCAACTGCCGGTAAAGCTCCGCCGGCGTGCGCGCGACCGTTTCGAGCGCGAGAGTGGAACCGCCGGCCTGCTCGCGCAGCACGGCAAAAAACTGGAGTTGGATATGTCGGGTCGCGGGGGTGCTCATGACTGAAACTCAGCCGCCGATTTCGGACATGCCGCGCGTAGTGGGGATGAGGTGCTGTTCGAGCCCGTGGCCCCACGGTTTCTCAAACACCGCCCGGCGGATGGTGGCGGTGATTTCGCCATCGGCCGCGCCGCCGCGCAGCAGCGGGCGCAGGTCGACCTCGTTGTCGCGGAGCAGGCAGAGGCGCAGGACGCCGTCAGCGGTGAGCCGGAGACGGTTGCAGTCGGCGCAGAACGGTTTGGAAACGGGGCTGATGAAACCGATGCACCCGGCGGCGCCGGCGATGCGGTAGAGCCGCGCCTCGCCGTCGAGCCGGCCATTGTTCACGAGTTCGAGCGGACCGTAAGCGGCGGCGAGCACATCGCGCAGTTCGGCCTCGTCCACTATGCTGCGCTGCTGGAACTCGGCGTTGTTGCCGAAGGGCATCTGCTCGATGAAGCGCACCTGCCACGGCTGCTCAAGGGTGAAGCGGGCGAGTGCGACGACATCCTCGCGGTCGTTGGTGCCGCGGGAGACGACGGCGTTGAGCTTGACGCGCAGCCCCACCCGGGCGGCGGCCTCGAGCCCTGCGAGCACGGCGTCGAGCCGGCCCCAACGTGTGATGCGGCGGAATTTCTCCGGGTCGAGCGTGTCGAGGGAGAGGTTGACCGTGCGCAGTCCGGCGTCGCGCAGGGGCGCGGCCAGCTGGGCGAGCAGCACGCCGTTGGTGGTCAGGCCGACGGTTTCAATGCCGGGCGTCCGGGTCGCGAGCCGGACGAGCTCGACGAGCGAGGAGCGCAGGGTGGGTTCGCCGCCGGTAAAGCGGATTTTCCGGAACCCGGTCGCGCCGAAAAGGCCGATAAGCCGCTCCAGCTCGGCGTCGGAGAGCAATTCGTCGCGCGGGCGGAAGGTCATCTTTTCCGGCATGCAATAGACGCAGCGCAGGTTGCACGCATCCGTCAGCGAGATGCGGAGATAGTTGATGTCGCGGTTGTAGCGATCGAACGGCATGCGTCTGAGTCCAACAGTAAACAGAAGCCAGGGTCAGGCCATCACAAAGGAAAAACGGACTCCCGCCGCCCGGAGCACGTAATACGCCGCGACGCCCGCGACGAGTCCGGTGAGATAGCCCTGCGGGGCGAGGACGCACACCAGCGCCACGGCCGCCGCGAGCGCGAGCCCCGCCGGCGACGTCCGCTGGTCGCGCAGCAGGAGCACCAGCACCGCCGCCTCGAACAGCAGCACCGCGCCGAGGATCGCCGTCGGGAACGCGTGCACCAGCGTGACAAAGGTCCCGCTGAAGAACAGCCCGGCGACGACCCACAGCGTGCCGTAAATGATGACCGCGCCTCCCGTGCGCGCACCGAGTGCATAGTGGCCGGCGAGGCCGCCGCAGCCGTGGCAGACCGGGATGCCGCCGAGCCAAGGCACGACGAGGTTGAGCCCGGCGTAGGTCAGTCCGATGGTGCGCAGGGTGAATTCGCGGCCGGGAAAAAGGTCACACACCGTCTGCCGCGTCGCGATGAGGGAATTGGAGAGCGAGAGCGGCAGCTGAGGCAGCACCAGGAGCGTCAGTGCGGCCATCCACTGGTCCCACGGCCACGGCGCCGGGCGCGGTGCGACAAAGCCGATGCCGTGCGCAATCGCATCCCAATCGACCCGATACACGGCCGCCCAGACCAGCGCCGCGCCGATGACGAGCAACGCGCCGGGCAACCGGTGATTTTTGCGCAAGAGCGCCAGCACCCCGAGGGCGGCGAGGGCGGCGGCCCAGCCCCAGGTGCTGTCCTCGCGGGCCACGAGACTGGTGGCCGTGCGGGCGAGTGAGAGGCCGAGCCCGGCCTGGACACCCCGCACGACGCACAGCGGAATCACGCGGCTCAGCCAATCGAGTGCCCCGCTCGCGGAAAGCCCGAGCATCAGGACGCCGATCATGAGGCCGGCCAGTTGCAGCAGACCGCCCGGCGCCTGACCGGCGATGACGACCACCGCCATCGCCTTTAGCGGCTGCACCGGCATGGGCAGGCCGTAAAGGAGGCCGGTGGCGATTTGCGCGAGGCCGAACGCCACGAGCACGCCCGCGCCGTTCAGGCCCGTGGCGAGCAGAATGGCAACGATGATGGGCAACGAGGTGCCGATGTCGCCGAAGGCGCCGGCAAGCTCGCGGCGATTGAACTGGATGTTCGAGGGCAAGCGCAGGCGCGGCGCGGGTTACGCGGACGGTGGATGCAGTGCCGGCCGGAAGCCGGCAATGTGGTCGAGCGCCTCGGCAATCGCGGGCACGAGCAGCGGCAGGCACTCTTCGATGGCGCGCGGCCGGCCGGGGAGGTTGACGATAAGGGAGCGGCCGCGCACGCCAGCGGTGGCACGGGAGAGGATGGCGGTCTTCACCTGCGCGTAGCTGTGCAGGCGCATGATCTCACCGAAGCCGGGCAGTTCCTTTTCCAGCACGGCGCGCGTGGCCTCGGGCGTGATGTCGCGCGGGGCCGGGCCGGTGCCGCCGGTGGTGAGGATGAGCGGGCAATGTCCCTCGTCGGCCAGCCGGCGCAGCGCCGCCTCAAGCGCGGCGCGGTCGTCGGACAGGAGCACGCGGGTCCACTCGAGCGGCTCGGCAAAATGTCGCCCCGCGATCCGCTCAATCTCCGGGCCGCTCTCGTCCGCGTAAACGCCGGCGGCCGCGCGGTCGCTGAGGGTGACGCGGGCAACCTTCATTGCTTGTGTTTTTCGAGGAGGCGGATGCCGCCGATGCTCATGGCCTGGTCCACGGCCTTGCACATGTCGTAGAGCGTGAGCGCGGCAACGGACACGGCGGTGAGCGCCTCCATCTCCACGCCGGTCCTGCCCGTGGTGCGCACGGTGGCGCGCACCACGATGCCGTCCGCCTCGACCATGAATCCGACATCAACGCCCGTGAGCGCAAGCGGGTGGCAGAGTGGAATGAGCGCGCTGGTGGCCTTGGCGGCCTGGATGCCTGCAATCTGGGCGACGGTGAGCACGTCGCCCTTTGGCAGGGCCTGGGTGCGCAGGAGCTCGATCGTGCGCGGCGCGCAGGCGAGCCGGCCTTCGGCCACGGCGACGCGCGCCGAGTCGGGCTTCGCGCTTAAGTCGACCATTCGCGCCCGGCCGGCCGGATCGAGGTGGGAGAATTCCGCAGGGGTGGGCTCAAGCGTCATGGGCAGAGGATGAATTCGACAGATTGACCGGACGCAAGGTTGCCGGGCGGCGGCGGCACGGGCAAGAGTGCGTTCGCGCCGACGAGGCCGCTGCTGTCACCGGAACTGGCGAGCGGAAGGGGAGTCAGTTCATAGGTTCCGTTGGTGATGACTGCGCGGCACGGCCAGAAAGTCTGCCGCGTGTCGGGTAGCGGCAACTGCCCGTTGCTGGCGAGACGGCCGGTGAGCCGGGCGGGCGCCAGGGCAGAGCCGGTCTGCAGGTGGTCGAGCAGCGGGGCGAGGAATAGCTGGAAGACCACCCAGTGCGACACGGGGTTGCCGGGCAGGACGAATGCGAGCTGCGTGCCGCGGCTCGCAAATACGAGCGGCTTGCCGGGGCGGAGATTGATGACATGGAAATGCAGGGTGTAACCAAGTGCCTGAAGCAGCGGCCGGGCCAGGTCGAGGTCGCCCACGCTCGCGCCACCGGAGATGAGCAGCACGTCGTGGGCGGGCATCGCTGCGACGGCGGCCCGGGCGGCGGGGAGATCGTCGCGCACATGCACCTGGCCGGCCAGCTCCGCTCCGTGGCGGACGAGGAGGGCGGCGATGAGCGTGGAGTTGCTGTCACGGATCTGCGCGCCCGCGGGTGTCTGGTCCGGGGAAACGAGCTCGTTGCCGGTGACGAGGTGCGCGCAACGCGGCGCGCGCACGACCTCGGGCTGGTGCACGCCCGCCGTGGCGAGCGCGGCCAGTTCGGGCGGGCCAAGCCGTGTGCCGGCTGGCACGACCACGTCGCCGCGGTGGTAGTTTTCGCCGCGGCGGCGGATGAAGTCCGGACCGTCGTGGCGCCGGACTTGGATGAAATCGCCTTCGCGCACGACCTCCTCCTGCCTGACAACACAATCGACCCCAGCCGGAACGGGCGCGCCCGTCAGGATACGGACACATTCACCGGCACCGAGGGTGCCGGTAAACGCATCACCCGCCTGCGCTGCGCCTGCAACACGCAGCGAACGGGCGGCGTCCGTGCGGCGCAGCGCGTAGCCATCCATCGCGGAGGCGTCAAACGGCGGTGAGTCGGCATCGGCACGGGCATCGGCGTGCAGGATGCGGTTGAGGGCGCCGGCGAGCGGCAAGCGGACGGTTTCGAGCCGCGCGGCGCGGGCCAGAATTGTCTGCCAGGCTTCGGCCGCGGAGATCATTTAAGGACGGAGCGCGGGCGTCTAGCCGCGGGTTTATTTTTCGGCGCGGGCAGCAAAAACGGCCTGTAGAGCGCGGAGAATTTCACCGGGAAGCGGCCGCTGAGCCGCACACCGGTGTCGACCGACTCCTGTTTCCGCACCTGGCCGATGCTGTGCAGCCGGCCGACCACATCGTAGCGGTCGTGCGGGATGAGCAGTTCGGCCGACTCGTGGTCGTCGACGGCCAGTTCCTCGCAGCGGCGGAGCAGCTTGTCCAGGCCCGTGCCGGTGTGCACACTGATGAAGAGCGCGGCGGGATGCTGCGCGCGCAACCGGGCGAGGGTCTTCGCGTCGATGGCGTCGATCTTGTTGAAGACCGTGATGGTGGGCCGGTCGGCCGCGCCGAGTTCGCCGAGCACGGCCAGGGTGGTGGCGTGGTGCTGGTCGCTGTTGGGATTGCTGGCGTCGAGCAGGTGGATGAGGAAATCGGCGACCACCACCTCCTCGAGCGTGGCCTTGAAGGCCTCGACGAGCCGGTGCGGCAGGCGGCGGATGAATCCGACCGTGTCGGTCAAAAGCAGCGTGCGGCCGTCGGGCAGCTCCAGCTGGCGGGTGGTCGGGTCGAGGGTGGCGAAGAGCTTGTCGACGGCGAGGACGTGCGCGCCGGTGAGCCGGTTGAGCAGGGAGGATTTGCCGGAGTTGGTGTAGCCGACAATGGCGGCACTGGGCACGGGGGTGCGCTGGCGCTTGCGGCGCTGGGTGGCGCGCTGGGAGATGACCTGCGCCAGCTCGCCCTTCAGGTGGGTGATGCGGTTGCGCACGAGGCGGCGGTCCTGTTCGAGCTGGGTTTCGCCCTCGCCACCGAGCCGGCCGCTGCCGCGCTGGCGCGAAAGGTGGGACCATGCGCGGGTCAGGCGGGGCAGCGAATACTCCATGCGGGCCAGCGCGACCTGCAGCACCGCCTCGCGGGTGTGGGCCCGGTCGGCGAAAATCTCCAGGATGACCTCCTGCCGGTCGATGACGGCGAGGCCGGATTCCTCCTCCCAGTTGCGCTGCTGGGCGGGGGAGAGCTCCTCGTCGAGGACGATGACGTCGGCGCCGTCGGCCTTGGCCTGGGCGATCAGCTCGGCGGCCTTGCCGCTGCCGATAAGAAACTTGGGCTGCAGGCGGTCGCGCAGGTTGATGAGCGTGGAGCGCGTGATGCCCAGGTTGAGGTTCTCGACGAGTTCGTTCAGCTCTGCGAGCAGTTCCGCGCCCTCGCCGGGAGCCATGTCGGGCGTCTGCACACCTACGAGGAGGGCGCGGGTCGCGGGTTTTTTGCTGTCGAGGAAATCGGCCATGGGCAGTTACCTCAGTAGCCCGCCGCGCCGGCTAGTCAAACGAACCCGCGCACCATCGCATGACACACTCCCGCGGTTGCAGACTGGACACCCCCGGGCGGGAGTCTTAGACAGCAGGTGGATTTGTTCATTGGCACTGATGACGGCGACCTTGCCCGCGGGGGTGGGCACGCTGGAAAAGTTGCAGATGCATAGGGGATGTAACTCGCTTTTTCCGTGTCCGCTTCCGCGGGCTTTTTAGTCAGCCGCGACGAAGGTCGCGCGACTGACCCCGGGCTCGCAGAAGCGAGCAACAGGGCGGGCGGCGCGGCCAGTTTGTCGCCCCAATGGCGCAGGGCGCGCGCAGTCTGTCCCAGCCCGCCCGGGCGGGGGCGGTTTCCCCGGGCGGAACGGCGGCTGGAGCTTGGAACGCCGGGTGCGAAGGCAGGGTCCAATCATCATGGAGTGGCACCTGCTTGTCGCACTGCTCGCGCAGGAGGGCGGCATCGTGCCCGCGCTGGTCGAGAAGCTCGGGCTCACGGTCAGCGCCATGCAGCTCGCGGCCAATCGCGAGCTGGAGCACATGCCGAAGATTTCCGGCAGCGTGGATGTTTCCAAGATTTTCGTCACCCAGGCGCTCAACGCGGTGCTGACCCAGGCCGAGCAGGAGGCCGCGCAACTCAAGGACGAGTTTGTCAGCGTCGAGCATCTTTTTCTGGCACTGCTCAAGGCCGGCCAACCGGCGGGTCTGAAGAAGTATTTTGAAAGCTTCAACCTCGACCGCACGAAGGTGCTCAAGGAGCTGAAGCAGATGCGCGGCAGCCAGCGGGTCACCTCGGACAATCCCGAGACGACCTACAACGCGCTCGAGAAATACGGCATCGACCTCGTGGCACAGGCGCGCAAGGGCAAGCTCGACCCCGTGATCGGCCGCGACGCCGAGATCCGCCCCGCCATCCGCATCCTTTCCCGCAAGACCAAGAACAATCCCGTGCTCATCGGCGAGCCCGGCGTCGGCAAGACCGCCATCGTCGAGGGCCTGGCCCAGCGCATCCTGCGCGGCGACGTCCCCGAGGGCTTGAAGGACAAGACCGTCTTCGCGCTCGACATGGGCGCGCTCATTGCCGGCGCGAAATACCGCGGCGAATTCGAGGAGCGGCTGAAGGCCGTTCTCAACGAGGTCAAGACGGCCGAGGGCCGCATCATTCTTTTCATCGACGAGCTCCACAACATCGTCGGCGCCGGCAAGACCGAGGGCGCGATGGACGCGGGCAACCTCCTCAAGCCCATGCTCGCCCGCGGCGAGTTGCACTGCATCGGCGCGACCACGCTCGACGAATACCGCAAATACATCGAGAAGGATCCGGCGCTCGAGCGGCGCTTCCAGCCGGTGGTGGTCGAGGAGCCAACGGTCGAGGACGCCATTTCCAT